>Ga0209751_10001987_pt1 | contig 20746 bp, 34 predicted proteins | sample RifCSP13_1_FD_184019 | JGI IMG/M metagenome (GOLD analysis project Ga0209751, IMG submission 184019) | Soil microbial communities from Rifle, Colorado - Rifle CSP2_sed 13_1 (SPAdes) (version 2) | ecosystem: Environmental > Terrestrial > Deep subsurface > Rock core/Sediment | place: Rifle... | reverse complement strand
TCAGTCGGTGGATACGGTACGTCTTGATGGAGCCCTGGCTTTAGTGGTAGGGAGTGAAGGCGAAGGAATGCGGCGACTCGTGCGCGAGTCTTGTGATGTGCTGATGAGGTTGCCCATGCAAGGGAAAATCGAATCCCTGAACGCGGCGGTGGCCGGGTCCATAGCCCTCTATCTCGCCTGGCAGGCCCGAGGGTTTCACCGATGAGGGTTCTTGCCAGGATAAAGGGCAAGCTTAAGTCGGAGCTGGCCTTTTACCGGTGCCTGATCGCTCACCCGAGGACACCCAGGCTATCGCGCATCCTGCTTGGTGCCGCCATTGCCTATTTCCTCACGCCGATCGATATCATTCCCGACTTCATTCCTGTGCTTGGGCATCTAGATGACGTGCTGATCATCCCCGGGCTAATCTGGCTAGGCTTGCGACTGATTCCTGTTGAAGTCTCGGCTTCTTGCCGCTTGGTTAGCGCCAGTTCTATTGACTCCCCCGCCTAACGCGGATAAACTTGCCATTCGCCGAGCGGCCAAGGTTGCGGCTGTGATGGCAGAATGTTGCGCGCCTGGTCGCCGTTTTTTTAACATCATTAAGTGCCGACGTAGCTCAACGGCAGAGCAACCGCCTTGTAAGCGGTAGGTTATGGGTTCGATTCCCGTCGTCGGCTTCCGTCAACGATTGGCGGAGCTAGGACAGGTACCCAAGTGGCCAACGGGGTCTGACTGTAAATCAGATGGCGTAAGCCTTCGGGGGTTCGAATCCCTCCCTGTCCACAAAACTGGAGTTTGCGGGTCATTTGAGTGACCTGCATCGAATGGGGTGCACAGCAAACTCCAACGCGAACGGAAAAGCTGTCCGTGAGAACAACTTTTCCGTTCGCAAGCCCTCATAGCTCAGGGGTAGAGCGCATTCTTGGTAAGAATGAGGTCATGGGTTCAAATCCCATTGAGGGCTCTGACAACGAAAACATTTATTAGCTAAGGAGAAGGATTCATGGCGAAGGAAAAATTTGATCGCAGCAAACCGCACCTGAACGTGGGCACCATGGGGCACATTGACCATGGCAAGACCACGCTGACGGCTGCGATCACCAAAGTGGCGGCCATGCTGGGCAAAGGCGAATTTCGGGCCTATGACAGCATCGATAACGCCCCCGAAGAGCGCGAGCGCGGCATCACCATCAACATCACCCACGTGGAATACTCCACCGACAAGCGCCACTATGCGCACGTGGACATGCCGGGGCACCGCGACTACATCAAAAACATGATCACCGGGGCGGCCCAGGTAGATGGGGCCATCCTGGTGGTAGCGGCGCCGGACGGGCCCATGCCGCAGACCAAAGAGCACGTCTTGCTGGCCCGCCAAGTAGAAGTGCCCAGCATCGTCGTCTATCTCAATAAGGTAGACCAAATGGATGATCCGGAACTCCTGGAACTGGTGGAACTGGAGTTGAGGGAACTGCTCACCGGCTACAAATTCCCGGGAGCGGAGACGCCCATCGTGCGCGGCTCAGCCTTGCGCGCCCTGGAGAGCAAAGAGACCGACCCCAACCATGAAGACTACGCCAGCATCCGTGAGCTGCTGCGGGTGATCGACGAATACATTCCCGAGCCGGTGCGCGAGACCGACAAACCCTTCATGATGTCGATAGAAGACGTGTTCTCGATCAAAGGCCGCGGCACCGTAGTGACCGGGCGCATCGACCGCGGCACCGTGAAGCTGAACGACGCGGTGGATATTGTGGGCCTGCGCGATGAGGTGGGCAGCACCGTGGTGACCGGCATCGAGATGTTCCACAAGCAACTGGATGAAGGGCTGGCTGGCGATAATGCCGGCCTGCTATTGCGCGGCATCGACCGCGACCAGGTGGAGCGTGGCATGGTGTTGGCCAAGCCAGGATCGATCAAGCCGCACAAGAAATTCATGAGCGAAGTGTACGTGTTGAAGAAAGAAGAAGGGGGGCGGCACAAAGCCTTCTTCACGGGATACAAGCCGCAATTCTACGTGCGCACCATGGACGTGACCGGTGAGATCACCTTGCCGGAAGGCGTCGAGATGGTCATGCCGGGTGATAACGTGAACCTGCAGGTCGAGCTGGGCTCGCGAGTGGCGCTGGAGCAGGGCTCCAAGTTCGCCATCCGCGAAGGTGGCCTGACTGTGGGCGCCGGCGTGATCACCAAGATCTTGGAATAAGATGGCGACTACCAAGCAGAAGATCCGTATCCGCCTCAAAGCCTACGATCACCGCGTGATCGATCAGTCGGCCAAACGCATCGTGGAAACCGCCGAGCGCACCGGCGCCCGCGTCGTGGGTCCGGTACCGTTGCCGACCAAGCGCGAGATGTTCACCGTGCGCCGGTCAACCTTCATTGACAAAGATTCGCATGAGCATTTCGAGATTCGCACGCATAACCGCATCATCGACGTGCTGGACCCGGACTCAAAGACCATCGACATGCTGATGCGCCTGAATTTGCCGGCTGGCGTGGATATCGAGATAAAGATCTAGGCACAATCCTTTGCGGAGATCGGAGGTTGCTTCGTCAGCCTTCGGCTTCCTCACAACTGCGGAAAGCAAAGCTTTCCTTGACTGGACGCGGAAGCAACTGTTTGGTATAGTTTGGGGCTTTTAAAATTGAAAGTGGCAATCAAAAATTAGGTTGCCTCGGGGCGGTTCAAGAACCTTGCTTAGGAAGGATAAAAACCTTTCCACGCTCGAGTTGACTGAGCCGCAGCGGGATGGTGCGATCTAGCCCAGATCGACAGTCCCCATACTGACTAGGAGTGAATTGAGGATGTTCAAAGGGCTTATTGGCAAGAAAATCGGCATGACCCAGATTTTCGACGAGCAAGGCCGGGCAATTCCCGTCACGCTCATCGAAGCTGGGCCTTGTTTTGTCACCCAGATCCGCCGGCCCGACCGTGAGGGTTACAGTGCGGTGCAATTGGGTTTCGGCGAAACCAAAACCAAGCATATGAGCGGTGGAGAACTGGGCCATCTCAACCGAGTGAAAGCGCCTGTGCTCCGCTATCTGCGCGAGTTCCGCGCAAAACAGCCGGAAGTTAAAGAAGGCGACTCGCTCACCGTGCAGAACTTTACAGTGGGTGACCACGTGGATATCGTGGGCGTCAGCAAAGGCAAAGGCTTCGCTGGCGCGATGAAACGCCATGGTTTTCATGGTGGACCCATTACCCACGGTCAATCGGACCGGCAGAGATCAGTCGGTGCCATTGGCGCCAACACTAACCCGGGGCATGTTTTCAAAGGCAAGCGAATGCCCGGGCATATGGGTGTCCAACGCGTGACCTCTCAGAATTTGAAAGTTGTGTTCGTAGACGCAGAAAAGAATCTTCTCGGCGTGTACGGCGCGGTTGCAGGCGGCAAAGGATCGGTCGTCACCATCCGGGAGTCCCGCAAGGCCTAGCCCGCGGATGAATAGAGATATGAAATTAGACGTCTACAACATCAAAGGCAAAAAACTCGACCAGCAGGCGGAACTTCCGGCGGCGATCTTCGAGGCGCCCATCAACAACGACCTGATGCACCAGGCTTATACGCGACAAATGGCGAATGGCCGTGCAGGTACGCACAGCACCAAGACCCGCAGCGAAGTCAGCGGCGGTGGTAGGAAACCTTGGCGCCAGAAAGGCACCGGCAACGCTCGCCAGGGATCCACGCGGGCGCCGCAATGGGTGGGCGGAGGCAAAGTGCACACGCCCAAGCCGCGCGATTACAGTCAGGACATGCCCAAGAAGATGCGCCAGGCTGCCCTGCGGTCGGCTTTATCTGCAAAGGCCGCCGGCAATGAGATCGTGTTAGTGGACTCCTTCGGATTGGATCAGCCGAAAACCAAGCTCGTTGCTGAAGCTGTGAACAACCTTGCCGGAGAAGGTACTGCTTTGCTGGTGCTTTCGCGGAAAGACGAAAATTACGCCAACGTGCTCCGCGCCGGGCGCAACTTGCCGGTCTTCAAAGCGCTGCTGGCGAATTACATCAATATTCGCGATTTGCTGGGCTACGACAAATTGATTCTTCCTCTGGACTCGATCAAGGCGATCGAGTCACTTTTGGGTAAATGAAATGACTACTGTTTACGATATATTGCGCAGACCGCTGATCACTGAGAAATCAAACTTCCAGAACACCAAGCTGCACCAGGTGGCCTTCGAAGTAGATTCAGGCGCCACCAAAGCCATGATCAAAGACGCCATTGAATTGCTGTTCAACGTGAAAGTGCAGCGTGTGAATGTGATGAATGTAGGCCCGAAGCGTGCTCGCATTGCACAGAACCGGCGCCAGCGTCTGCGCCGCAGCAAAACTAAGAAAGCCATCATCACGTTGGCCCCTGGCCAGACGCTGGATGTGTTTGAGGGTGTGAAGTAATGGCGATCAAGAAATACAATCCAACCTCCCCCGGTCGCCGGGGTATGTCTGGGCATACTTTCGATGAGATTACGAAGAGCAAGCCCGAACGCTCCCTATTGTCCAAGAAGGTCGGCAAGGGTGGGCGCAATTTCCGCGGCAAGGTGACGGTCCGCCACCAGGGCGGCGGCCACAAACAGCGCACGCGCGTGGTGGACTTCCGGCGCGAAAAGCACGGGATCCCTGCACGTGTTGCCGGAATCGAATACGACCCTGGCCGCACCGCTTACTTGGCATTGTTGCATTATGCCGACGGCGAGAAGCGTTACATTATTGCGCCGGCAGGCTTGAAGGTCGGCGCCACTGTGATGTCGGGCGACACTGCGGAGATCCAGCTCGGCAACGCGTTACCGCTGGCCAACATCCCCACTGGCACCTTGATTCATAACATCGAGATGAACGAGGGGCGGGGCGGCCAGATGGTGCGCTCTGCTGGCGGAGCGGCTCAACTCAACGCCAAGGAAGGCGAGTTTGCGCAAATCCGCATGCCATCGGGCGAGATTCGTTTGATCCGCCAGACCTGTTACGCCACGATCGGGCAGATCGGCAACATCGATCACGGTAACGTATCGCTCGGCAAGGCTGGGCGCAGCCGCCACCGCGGCCGCCGTCCTGCGGTGCGTGGTTCGGCGATGACCCCGCGTGACCATCCCCACGGCGGCGGCGAAGGCCGCCAACCAATCGGTATGCCGGGACCCAAGAGCCCCTGGGGCAAGCCGACGCTGGGCAAGAAGACGCGCCTCAATAAGCGCACCAATCGCTATATCTTGCGTGGTCGCAGCACCAAACGTAGGAGTTAAGGAAGAGCTATGGGACGTTCATTAAAAAAAGGGCCGTACGTTGATCCTAAGTTATTAAAGAAGATCGAAGCGATGAACGAGCGCAAAGAAAAGACCGTCATTCGCACCTGGTCGCGTGCCAGCCAGATCTTCCCGCAAATGGTCGGGCACACCATTGCCGTGCACGACGGGCGCCGGCATGTGCCTATTTACATTACGGAAAACATGGTTGGCCATCGCCTGGGAGAATTTGCGCCTACGCGGACCTTCCGTGGTCACGTAAGCGCGAAGGCCGCTGAAATCACTCCGACGGCTGAGGCCACTGAAGGATAACGATGGCGCACGACATCAAGGCTGAAGTCAGTAACGTTTCGATTTCCGCGCAGAAGCTGCGCCTGGTCGTGGACCTGGTGCGCGGCAAAAACGCCGAAGAAGCGCTGAACATTTTGAAATTCGTGCCAAGCAAAGCGGCGCATCCAGTGTCGAAATTAGTGAAATCGGCCATTGCGAATGCGGAAAAGAACATGGGCGTGAGCCGCGCCGAGCTGTATGTGCACAAGATTACTGCGGATGAAGCGCCCACGCGCCGCTGGCGCCGCTATGGTGCCCGGGGCCGCTTCAAGCCCTGGCTGCGGCGGGCAGCCCACGTTAGCATCGTGCTGCGTGAACGCGAAAGCGCCGCGGCTGCACCGGTTGCGCCCACTGAATAGGAGAAGTATGGGTCGAAAAGTACACCCAATTGGCTTTCGCCTGAAATTCAACAAGACCTGGGACGGTCGCTGGTTCGCCGAGGGCAAGGATTACGTGAACCGCCTGCACCAGGATTTTGAGATCCGCCGCCTGGTGCATTCGATGGCGCCGCGCGCTGGAATCTCGAAGATCGAAGTCGAGCGCTTCCCGGGAAATGTGAAGATCCAGGTGCATACAGCCAAGCCTGGAATCCTGATCGGTAAGAAAGGCGAAAACGTCAAAGAGATTCGCAAGGCGCTCGAAGCCTTGGTGGGTATCAAGATCGAATTGGATATCAAGGAGATCAAAGAGCCTGATCTGGACGCTCAACTTGTGGCGGAAAACATCGCCGACCAACTTCAACGGCGCATTAGCTATCGCCGCGCTCTCAACCGCGCCTTGCAGCAGACCATGCGCGCTGGCGCCGAGGGCGTGAAAGTGGAAATCGCCGGGCGCTTAGGCGGTTCGGATATGTCTCGTCGAGTCTGGCTGCGAGAAGGCAGAGTTCCGCTACATACGTTGCGCGCGGATATTGATTACGCGTTCGCCAAGGCCGATACGCAATATAGCGCCATCGGAGTGAAGGTTTGGATTTATAAAGGCGAAGCTGAATTCCAATTGGAAAAGGAACCTGAAGCGACGGAAGGCGTGTACGTCAGCGAATGAACTGGTTTCTCCAATCGCAAATCTCCCGTCTGTTTTGAGATTGGAGATTGGAGACTAGAGAATTGAGAGTACGACTAGGATAAATATGTTGGCACCGAAAAATTTCAAATTCCCCAAGATGCATCGCGGACGCATGCGCGGAAAAGCGCAGCGCGGCGCCGAGGTGCAATATGGGGAATATGGGTTGCAAGCGCTGGAACCCGGCTGGGTTTCCGCCCGCCAGCTGGAAGCTGCCCGCCGCGCCATCGTGCGCGAAGCGCGGCGCCGCGGGAAAGTTTGGATCCGAGTTTTCCCCGACAAGCCTATTACCAAGCGGGCGGCAGAGACGCGCATGGGCAAGGGGAAGGGCAACGTGGAATTCTACGCCGCGGTGATCAAACCTGGGCGAATCCTTTTCGAAGTTGCCGGTATGCCCAAGGACGTTGCCTATACCGCATTGACGTTGGCCATGCACAAGCTATCGGTCCGATCCAAGATCATCGGGCGCACGGAGTTTTTGAGTGAGTAAATCTATGAAACCCGCGGAGATCCGCAAGATGCCCGTCGAAAAGCTCGAGCAGGAGCTGGACGCGGCGCGCGAGAGGTTGATGAAGATGCGTTTCCAGATCGCCACTGGCGAATTGAAGGACCAGAACCAGCCGCGTTTGTTGCGCCACGATGTGGCGCGCATGGAAACCATCCTGAAGGAAAAACGATCCGAGGCCAAGGCGGAAGCTAAAGCGGAAGGTGCCAAATGAACAAACGTCGCCAAGTTGAAGGCGTGGTTACCAGCAATAAGATGCAGAAGACTGTGGTGGTGCGAACGAGCCAGTCGTTTCGGCATCCTCTCTATGGCAAGGTTGTGGAGTCGCAGCACAAGCTGGTTGCGCACGATGAGTTGAACTGCAAAGTCGGCGACCAGGTGCGCCTGGTGGAAAGCCGCCCCATATCGCGCACCAAGCGTTGGGTGGTGGCTGAGATCCTGCACGGCCGAGAAAAAGAAGAGGTCGTGTAATGATCCAGCAGGAAACGCGGCTTAAAGTGGCCGATAATACCGGGGCTCGTGAACTGCTCGTGATTCAAGTTTCCGGCGGGACCAAACGCCGTTATGGTGCGGTTGGCGACATTGTCGTGGGCACCGTCAAGAGTGCCATTCCGCAGGGCGCCGTAAAGAAAAGCGATATCGTTCACGCCGTTATCGTTCGGGTAGCCAAAGAGTGGCGCCGCGAAGACGGTTCGTACATTCGCTTCGACGACAACGCCGCCGTGATCCTGGACGGCACCACGACTAACCCCAAGGGCACCCGTATCTTCGGGCCGGTTGCCCGAGAACTACGCGATAAAGGCTTCATGCGTATTGTGTCATTGGCGCCGGAAGTACTGTAGGTCTGGAGACTATTGTGAAGACCAAGATCCGCAAAGGTGACACGGTAGAAATTGTCACCGGCAAAGAACACGATAAAGGCAAGCGCGGCGAAGTGATCAAAGTCCTGCCTAAAGAAGCGCGTCTTGTGGTACAGAAGCTCAATATCCGCAAGAAGCACCAACGCGCCGTGCAGACCCAGGGCCGCCAGCTGAACCCGGGCGTGATCGAGTTCGAAGCGCCGCTTCACATCTCGAACGTGATGCTGGTCTGCCCTAAGTGCGGCAAGCCCGCGCGTGTGGGCATTCAGCGCGGAGAAGATGGCAAGGCGCACCGCGTTTGCAAGAACTGCGGAAAGCAGATCGACTGAATTTTTGGAGCTTAGATGGCGCATTATTTGAAAGAGCGGTACCAAAAGGAGATTGTCCCGGCCCTGCAAAAGAGCTTGGGTCTGGATAATGTCATGGAAGTGCCGCGATTGAAGAAGATTACTTTGAATATCGGCATTGGCAAGGCCATGACTGAGCCCAAGGCTTTGGATGGCGCTGTGCAGGATCTGACCGTGATCAGCGGGCAGAAACCCGTGGTCACCAAGGCGCGCAAGAGCATCGCCAATTTCAAGCTGCGCGAAGGGGTGGCCATCGGTGTCAAGGTCACGTTGCGCGGCGACCGCATGTGGGCGTTTTTCGACCGTTTGGTCAACCTGGCGCTGCCGCGGGTGCGCGACTTTCGCGGCATCTCGCCGAACTCGTTTGATGGCCGCGGCAACTACACGCTGGGCCTCAATGAGCAGCTGGTCTTCCCTGAGATCCAATACGACAGCATCGAGTCGGTGCGCGGGTTGGAGATCAGTATCGGCACCACGGCGAAGAATGATGAACAAGGCAGGGCGCTATTGCAAGCCTTGGGAATGCCCTTCAGGAGAGAGGGCTAAGTATGGCGAAGAAATCAATTATTACGCGGGAATCGCGACGTAAATACACCATTCGCGTACGCAATCGCTGCAAGATTTGCGGGCGTCCGCGCGGCTATATGCGCCGCTTTGGCCTGTGCCGCATTTGTTTCCGCCAATTTGCCTTGGAAGGCAAAATCCCCGGCGTGGTGAAAGCCTCCTGGTAGGCGCAGAGGAGTACGAATGTCTGTGAACGATCCCATCTCCGACTTGCTCACTCGCATCCGCAATGGAATCATGGCGGGGCACACCTTAGTGGCCATGCCAAGCTCCAAGTTGAAAGCGGCTATCGCGGCTATCTTGAAAGAGGAAGGCTTCATTGAAGGCCACGAAGTCGTTGATGACGACCTCACCGGGTTCAAGGTGCTGCGCATTCACTTGAAATACATCGGCAATCGCCGCGAACGTCGCTCGGTGATTTCCGGCCTGGAGCGGGTCAGCTCGCCTGGGCGCCGCATTTATGCCAAGCGAAGCGAGATCCCGTGGGTGCTTTCTGGTTTGGGTGTTGCGATTCTTTCTACACCCAAAGGCGTAATGAGCGGCCGCCGGGCGCGCCAGTTGGGCGTGGGCGGAGAAATCCTGTGTAAGGTTTGGTAGGTCGAGAGCCTATTTTGGAGGACTAGTGTCACGAGTTGGACGCATGCCTATTGAGATCCCTTCGGGTGTGGAAGTGGAGATTAAAGGCTCGAGTGTAAGGGTGAAGGGTCCCAAGGGCGAAATGTCGCACACCTTCCCCGAAATCATTAGCTTCAAGCGCGAAGGCGACGTGCTGCACGTTGAACGCGCCTCGGAAGAAAAATTTGGGCGTACTATTCACGGCACGGCCCGCGCCCTGGTGCGCAACATGGTGCACGGCACCAGCCAGGGATTTTCCAAAACACTCGAGGTGCAGGGCGTTGGCTACCGCGGCGAAATTAAGGGTAAAACCTTGGTGCTTCACGTCGGATACTCGCATCCAATCGAAGTCGAACCGGCGGCCGGGATCAGCTTCTCACTGGGTGAGAAGGGCGAGATCATCGTCAGTGGACATGATAAGGAATTGGTCGGCGAGACCGCCGCCCGCATCCGCAAGGTGCGTCCGCCAGAGCCTTTCAAAGGCAAGGGTATTCGCTACCAGGGCGAGTACGTCCGCCACAAGGCGGGCAAAGCCGGGAAAGCTGCTGTGGCTTAAAGGTTGTTTTGATATGGCAACGAAAACACGAAGCTCTCAACGACAAAAACGCCATTTGCGCGTGCGCAGTCGCTTGGTGGGTACCACTCAACGCCCGCGGCTCAATGTATTTCGCAGCTTGGAGGCCATCTATGCCCAGTTGATCGATGACGGTCAAGGGCACACGTTGGTTTCCGCATCCAGCATCGATGGAGAACTGCGCAAAGAGATGAAAGGCAAGAACAAGACCGAGCAGGCGCGCATAGTTGGCGAGGCAGTTGCCAGGCGTGCCCAGGCCAAGGGCATCAAGCAGGTCGTACTGGATCGCGGCGGTTTCCGCTACGCGGGCCGCGTAAAGGCCCTGGCTGAAGGCGCTCGTAAAGAAGGCCTGGATTTCTAGGAGTGATGAATGTCGGAACAGACTAAAAAAAGTGAGTTCCAAGGCGAAGGCTTTGGGCCTGAATTCGAAGAGAAGACCATTGAGATCCGCCGTGTGGCCAAAGTGGTCAAAGGCGGGCGCCGGTTTTCTTTCCGGGTCACTGTGGTGGTAGGGGACCGCAGCGGCCAGGTAGGCGCCGGTGTTGGCAAGGCCAACACCGTGCCCGAAGCTATTCGCAAGGCCACCACGCGAGCGCGCAAAACGATGCGCCGTATGCACTTATATAGCACCACGATCCCGCATGTCGTCGTGGGTCGCCAAGGCGGCTCTGAAGTACTACTGAAGCCTGCTTCAGCGGGAACCGGCGTTATCGCCGGCGGTGGCGTGCGCGCCGTCTTGCAAGCCGTTGGCGTGCAAGACATCCTCACCAAGTCCATGGGCAGCCCTAACATTCACAATGTGGTGATGGCGACCATGGACGCGCTGAATCGCCTCAAGTCTGTAGATGACCAGGCGACCATGCGCGGCAAAGAAGTCGCAGAATTGAAACCCTTCTGGGATCGCCGGAGCAAGACGAATGGCGGCTAAAAAAGGAACCGCTAAACAAATTAAGCTGACTTTGGTGCACAGCTCCATTGGTTATACCGAGCGCACCAAGAAGACAGTGCGCGCTTTGGGCTTGAAGCGCCTGCATTTCAGTATCGTCCACCAGGATACTCCTGCGCTACGCGGCATGCTCGATAAGGTAAGCCACTTAGTTAAGGTGGAAGAGGCATAACCAATGAAGTTGCATGAACTGAAACCAAACAAAGGCAAGATCCAGCCACGGCGCAGGGTAGGTCGCGGCACCGGTTCTGGTCGCGGTAAGACCGCAGGCCGTGGCACCAAGGGTGAAGGTGCCCGCTCAGGTAGCGGCGGCCACCTGTATCGCCAGGGCGGCAACCTGCCTTTCTTCCGTCGCCTGCCGTTCAAGCGCGGCTTCAACGTGCCGTTCCGCGAGACCTATAACGAGATCAACCTTGACCAGTTGGCTGGCTTTAAAGCCAGCAGCGAGGTGAATCCCGAAACGTTGGAGAAAGCGCGTTTGCTGCGTGATCCGCGTAACCCCATAGTGTTGCTGGCTCGCGGCGAAGTGAAGGCAGCCCTCAAAGTGCACGTCCACCGCGCATCGAAGGGGGCTAGGGCTAAAGTGGAAGCGGCCGGCGGTAGCATTGAGTTGTTGAGCCAACCAAAGAAGAAAGGTTAAGGAAAGCAAATGAGGCGAGGATTTGCCGGGGTTAATCGTTATGTAAGGCTTTTGTTTACCGCCCCGGATATTCGGCGTAAGCTGTTGATCACTTTCGTCATCCTGGTGATCTATCGATTTGTAGCGCACATTCCTGTACCCGGTGTGGACCGGGATGTGATCGCCGCTCTCGTAAACCAGGGTTCGGCAGCCAGCACCCTGGTTGGCTTGATTGACCTGATCTCTGGCGGCACGTTACTGAACTTTTCGGTGCTGGCCATGGGGGTCTACCCATACATCACTGCCCAAATCATCCTGCAACTCCTCATGCCGCTTATTCCCTCCCTGCAGAAACGCATGGAGGAAGATCCGCGTGAAGGTCGCAAATGGATGGAGCGTTGGACCTACTACCTTGCCGTGCCCATGGCCGCATTGACCGCCATCGGGCAGATCAATATCTTCTCCACCTTTGCGGGTGGGCAAGTGGTTGAGGGATTCGGATTCTTTGGCCCTGACGCCAACGTCCTCGGTTCGGCGGCCATAATCTTCAGCATGACGGCTGGCACTATGTTCGCCATCTGGTTGGGCGAACTGATCTCGGAATATGGCATCCGCAATCAGGGCCTGTCGCTCATCATTTTTGCCGGCATCATTTCTCGTATTCCGGCTAACTTTGCGCAGTTGCTAACTGGTCAAGTAAGCGGAATCATTTCGATGATTGCCATCGCCATCATTATGGTGCTGACCGTATTTGTGATCGTCTATGTGCAGCAGGGACGCCGTAACGTTCCTGTGATGTATCCGGGACGCCGCATGGGAAATCGCATGTCCATGCCCGTCAAGGGCACCCTGCCGCTGATGGTGAACATGTCGGGCATGATCCCGCTGATTTTCGCCCAGGCTATTTTGCAGTTGCCATCTATTCTCTCAGCCTTCTTCGCCAATTCAGAGACAGCCTGGGTCGCCAGCTTGGCCGCTGGCGTCCAGAATTTCTTCAATCCACAAGCCGGTTGGTATTGGCTGCTGTACTTCCTTATGGTCTTCGCCTTCTCGTTCTTCTATACCGACGTTCTGTTCGCTCAGCAGAATTACGGGGAGAACTTGAAGCGCGTGGGCGCGCAGATTCCCGGAGTCAGCCGCGGCGCTCCGACGCAGAAATACCTGACCACCGTGCTGCGTCGCATCACCTTGCCGGGCGCGGTTTTTCTGGGCGCCATCGCCGTATTGCCGTTCATTATCACTCGCCTACTTCCGTTCCTCGCCTCAAGTGGGGCCCAGTCAGGTCTCTTCCTGGTCAGCTCCTCTGGTTTGCTCATCGTGGTAGGTACAGTGCGCGAGACTTTCTTCAATATCGATGCCGAGCTGAAGCTGCACGGCTACGAGGAATCGCTGCTGGTACGCTAAGGCCTTGGGCCGTGGCCGTTTACGTTGTGTTGTTAGGTCCGCCTGGTGCAGGCAAAGGCACCCAGGCTGAGATCCTCTCCGAAAAACTGGGCCTGGCCCATGTCTCATCAGGGGATCTGTTTCGAGAGAACATTAAAAATCAAACCGAACTCGGGCAACTGGCCAAGACCTACATGGATCGCGGTGACCTGGTTCCTGATGACGTGACCATCGCCATGGTGCGAGAGCGCCTTGGCCGCCCCGATTGCGCCAAAGGCGCCTTGCTGGATGGATACCCGCGCACACCTGCGCAGGCTGAGGCATTAAGCAAGATGTTGAATGATTTGGGCGGAAAGGTCGATGTGGTTCCATATATTCGCGTGGACGAAGAGGAATTGGTTCGCCGCCTCAGCGGCCGCTGGACCTGCAGAGCAGAGGGTCACATCTACCACGAAGTTTCGAATCCACCCAAGAAACCCGGCGTCTGTGATGTGGATGGGTCGGAACTTTATCAGCGTGAGGATGATAAGCGCGAAACCGTCGAGCGTCGCATTAAGGTTTACTTCGAGCAGACCGCGCCGCTCATTGATTACTACCGCAACGAGGGCTCTCTGGTCGAAATAAATGGAGCGCAGTCGATCGAAGATGTGACCCGCGATTTAGGGGCAGCGATGCCGGCAGGGGTGGGTGGTGGCAAGACATGAGCTGGGAGCGCAACATCGTGCTAAAAAGCCCGGCCGAGATCGAGCTGATGAAACTGGCCGGGCAAATCAACGCTCTGGCCCTCGAAGAGGTCCGCAAGAACATTCGCCCCGGTATCACCACCGACAAGCTGGATGAGATCGCTGAGACTTTTATCCGGGATCATGGAGGCATACCGGCATTCCTGAATTACCCGGGCCCGTTTCCTTACCCGGCCACGATTAATGCCAGCCTTAACGATGAACTGGTGCATGGCCTGCCCAGCAACAAACGGGAGCTTCGGGAAGGTGACGTTTTCTCGGTGGATTGCGGGACGATCTATGAAGGCTTTGTAGGCGATTCGGCTTTTACGGTGCCGATCGGCGAGGTCAGCAAGGAAGCTCAGACGCTGATCGCGGTCACCGAAGAAGCTTTGCGACTGGGAATCGATAAAATGCGGCCCGGCAACCATGTAGGCGATGTTTCCGCCGCCATCCAGCAGCACGTGGAGGCCCACGGTTATCACGTACCCCGTGAATATTCCGGCCACGGCGTGGGGCGGCAAATGCACGAAGGCCCGCAAGTCCCGAATTATGGGCTGGCCGGCCAGGGACTGGTGCTCCGACCCGGTATTACCATCGCCCTCGAGCCCATGGTGCTGGTAGGTACACACCGCACTCGGGTGCTCGCCGACCAGTGGACGGTTGCTTCAGCAGATGGCTCGCTCACCGCGCATTTTGAGCATAGCGTAGCTGTGACCGATGGCGAGCCGTTGATTTTGACGGCATAATGGAGAACGAGGAAAGAATGGCTATTCCGCAAAATCTCATGTCCTCGTTCTCCTTAAACGGTTGACGGTCTCGACCCTAGAGACTTGCTAGCTTCGACCGTCAACCGTAGGTCTGGACGGAATTAATAATCGAAGATATACTTATGTGTTTGCCGCCAGGATAGGCGGCCATTGGAGTAGTTTGCATGAAAGTTACTGCATCAATCAAGAAACGCTGCGCACGCTGCAAAATTGTGAAGCGCCATGGAAAACTGTATGTGATATGCAGCAATCCCAAGCACAAGCAGCGGCAAGGCTAAGGTGACGAATGGCTCGTATTGAAGGCGTCGATTTACCGCGTGACAAACGTGTCGAGTACGGCCTGCGATACATTTATGGTATCGGGCTGCATACTTCACAGCTGATCCTGAAAACGACCGGGATAAATCCCGATACGCGCGTCAAGGACCTGACGGACGACGAAGTCACCAAGCTGCGCGAGTACATCACTAAGAACTTGCAAGTCGAAGGCGATCGTCGCCGCGAAGTGCAGATGAACATCAAACGTTTGATGGAAATTGGCAGCTATCGCGGCCTGCGCCACCGCCACGCCTTGCCCGTGCGTGGACAGCGCACGCGCACCAATTCGCGCACGCGCAAAGGCCCGAAGAAGACCGTGGCCGGACGTGGACGCCGCCGTGGCGCCACCAAGAAGTAAGCCGCTGAGGAGCAGAAGGAATGGCGAAAGAAAAACAAGCTGAAGAAAAAGAAGCCAAAGCGGCCGCCCCGGCCGAAAACACCGAAACCGCGCCGGCCGAAAAACCGGCACGCGCCGCCCGCGGCGCCAAGAAGTCGGTCAAGCGGGCTTTGGCTTTTGGCCAGATTCATATTTTTGCTACGTTCAACAACACCATCGTCACGATCACTGACGCACAGGGAAACACCCTTTCCTGGGCTTCAGCTGGCTTGGTGGGCTTTAAGGGTTCGCGCAAGAGCACGCCGTTCGCCTCTCGCTTGGCCACCGAGCGCGCCGTGAAAGCCGCTCAGGATATGGGCATCCAGGAAGTGGAGTTGTTCGTCAAAGGACCTGGCCCCGGCCGCGAATCCGCGGTGCGCGCCGTCCAGACCATGGGCGTGAGGGTGCGCTCCATTTCCGACGTCACACCCGTGCCGCACAACGGCTGCCGCCCGCCCAAGCGGCGAAGAATGTAAAGGAATTCATCCTATATGGCAAGACACACAGATCCAGTATGCAAACTGTGCCGCCGCGAGGGCGAGAAACTTTTCCTCAAAGGCGAGCGCTGCTTTTCTCCTAAGTGCGCCATCGAGCGCCGCAATTATCCTCCCGGCCTGCACGGCAAAGGCTCCGAATGGCGCCGGTCGCGCGAGTCGGATTTTGGCAAGCAGTTGCGCGCCAAACAGAAAGCGCGCCGCGTCTACGGCGTCTACGAGCGCCAATTCCGGCGTTATTTCCGCGAGGCGCTGAAGTCTCGCAGCCTCACCGGCCTGACCATGCTGCAGATGCTCGAATCGCGATTGGATAACGTCATTTATCGCATGGGCTTCGCCAGCAGCCGCGCCCAGGCGCGCCAGTTGGTAAACCACGGCCATTTCATGGTGAACGGCCGCCGCACGGATGTGCCTTCGATGTTGGTCAAGGAAGGCGACGTAATTGCAATCCGCGAAGGTTCGCGCAGCCGCAGCTTCTTCAAGGAACTGCCCGATTTCGTTAAAGGGCGCAATGCTCCTGATTGGGTCGAGCGGGATGTAAACAAACTGACCGGCACGGTGAAACGCCTGCCTGAACGCGCAGAGATCGACGCCAACTTGAACGAACAGTTGGTGGTGGAATTCTATTCTAGATAACGCAAAAGAACTGGAGCCTTCTCGTCAGGGTCTTGTTTTTTTGCCATTCCATCCGGGGCAGCCCGCTGCTCGGCTGGGGAAGAAGGAAATGCTGTGATTGTATTAAGTAACATGGTGACACCGCAGATCGAACGTGAGGCGGAAGCACGCAATTATGGAAAATTCGCCATCAGTCCGCTGGAGCGGGGCTATGGCAATACGCTCGGCAACGCATTGCGCCGCGTACTGCTCTCCTCGTTGGAGGGCGCGGCCGTAACGTCGATGCGCGTGACCGACGTGCAGCACGAGTACAGTCAGATCCCGGGCATCCGCGAAGACGTGATCCAGATCATGCTGCAGCTCAAGCAGCTGCGCATGAAACTGCACGAGGGAAACGCTTCCCGCATGCACCTCGAGGTACGCGGAGAAGGCGTGGTGACCGCCGCCGATATTATCGCTCCCGCCGAAGTCGAGATCGTCAACCCTGATCTGTATTTGTTTACCTCGGACAGCAGCAAGACCAAGCTGGAGATCGAACTCACCGCGGAACGCGGGCGCGGGTATTCCCCGGCCAATGACCGCAGCGGCAAGTTGCCTATCGGCGAGCTGCCCGTGGACGCCATCTTTACCCCTGTGCGCCGCGTGAATTGGGAGGTCGATTATGCCCGCGTGGGCCAGGACACCAATTATGACAAGCTGATCATGGAGATTTGGACCGACGGCACCGTGCGCCCCGAAGAGGCCATGAGTACTTCAGCGGGTATCATGATCGAGCACCTGCGACATATCGCCGGCGTCACTGAGATCACCCTGGGCCCGGCGCCGAAGATAGAATTGGGCGACAGTCGGCTCTCCAGCGAAGTTTACGACACCCCGATTGAGAACCTGGATCTGTCGGTGCGCGTATTCAACTCGTTGAAGCGCGCCGGCATTACCACCGTTGGCGAAGTCATTGAATTGCTCGACAAGGGTCAAGATGCGGTCATGTCCATCCGCAATTTCGGCGATAAGAGCCTGGATGAGTTGGTTGAGAAGATGCAAGACAAGGGCTACATGTCTGACGGCAAGTCTGGTGAAGGCGAGGAAGAGTAGCCCATGCGACACAAGATTGCCGGAAAAAGACTCAGCCGCAGCGTGGGGCCACGCAATGCCCTGCGCCGCATCTTGGTGAAGCAGCTCTTCGAATTTGAGCGCATTCGCACCACGCGCGCCAAGGCCGAGGCCATACGCAACCAGGCCGAGAAGTTGATCACTCTGGCTAAACGCGGCAATGCCGCGGAGGCAGCCTCCTCCAAGGTGCATGCCCGCCGGCTGGCGGCCTCCCGATTGAACGACGCCAAGATCGTCAAGAAGCTCTTCGATGAAATTGCACCTCGCTATACGGAACGCAAAGGCGGCTATACCCGCCTCACCAAGCTCGGCCAGCGAGATGGGGATCGCGCTGACCTTGTTTTGCTGGAATTAGTCGAATAGTTTATTGTGCAGTTTGCGTTTTTTGTTTTTGCAAACTGCCAAACTCATGAGCGGAGCGAATGAGTAGCTTAGCGAAATGGGTAATGAACGTTACAAAGCACTACTAACATACGACGGAAGCGCATTCAGCGGCATGCAGCGGCAAAAGAACAGCCGCAGTGTGCAGGGCGTGGTGGAAGAAGCGCTGAAGTCGATTGGCTGGCGCGGCAAATCCATCCTTGCGGCGGGACGAACCGACGCCGGTGTGCATGCCAGCGGTCAGGTGATCGCCTTCGACATGGGCTGGAAGCATTCGCAAGATGAATTGCTGCGGGCGTTGAACTCAACTCTGCCTGAGGACGTGGCCGTGAAAAAAGTCGTGATCGCTCCGGCGGATTTTCATCCACGTTACGATGCCAAAAGCCGCCTTTACCAGTACCGGCTCTTTTGCCAGCCATTGCGCGATCCCCTGCGGGAACGATATGCCTGGCGGGTATGGCCAGCAGCGAAATTGGTTCATTTGCGGGCGGCTGCCAAATCCCTACGCGGCGAGCATGATTTCTCCGCTTTTGGCTCCGCTCCGAAGGAGGGCGGCGGAACTATTCGTCGAGTGCTGAGCGCAAGTTGGCGCAAAACGGCTGAAGGCGACTTCGTCTTCGAGATCAGCGCCAATGCGTTTCTGTATCACATGGTGCGGCACGTGGTCGGCTTGATGGTCAAGATAGGGCAGGGCCTTGCCGAACCGGGCGCCGTAGATCAGGCGCTGCGGGAAGGGAGTTTCAAGGTAAACGAATTGGCTCCGCCACAGGGATTATGCTTGGTAGCTGTGGAATACTAAGTATCGGGGCATTGAGGCAGAAGAGGATAAATTGTTGGCACCGCCTCATGGCTTATGCCTGGTGGCGGTAGAATATTGAAACTTGTCCCGAGCGAGCTGCCTTTGGCAGCGACGAGGGAGTGAAGGATTGATGATGCAAAAATCGTATTATCCAAAGGCTGGTGAGCTGACCCAGCAATGGCATATCGTGGACGCCAGCGGCCAAAACCTGGGCCGCCTGGCCGCGCGCATTGCCAAAGTGTTGATGGGTAAGCACCGCCCCAAATACACGCCCGGCGTGGATATGGGTGACTATGTAATCGTCACCAATTGCGGCCAAATCACCGTGACGGGTAACAAGATGATCGAAAAAGTTTATTATCGTCACAGCGGCTACCCCGGCGGCCTGACCGAGATTCGCTTGCGCCGCATGCTGCGCACTCACCCCGAGCGTGTGATCCAGGCTGCGGTGCGCGGCATGCTGCCGCACACAAAGCAGGGCCGCCAGCTGATCAAAAAGTTGAAGGTATATGCAGGCACCGATCACCCCCACGGTCCGCAGAACCCTCAGCCGCTTACGGTTTAACTATCGCGCAATTGCACTAATGCACTAGGAGACTATTTGATGGCAGATCAATATTACGAAGGCATCGGCCGCCGCAAGACCAGCACCGCTCGCGTGCGCGTGATGGGCGGCTCCGGCGCTTTTATTGTGAACGGCAAGCCGCTTGAGGAATATTTCCCGCGCGTCGGCGATGCCAATTCTGTCCTGACCGCGCTCGAGGATGCCTCGGCTAGCGGAACCGTGGACGTCAGCGCTATCGTGCGCGGCGGCGGTCGTACTGGCCAAGCTGGCGCAGTGAAAATGGGACTGGCTCGTGCCCTGGTGCTTATGAACCCCGATTGGCATTCCCCGCTGGCGAAGAACAACCATCTGCGCAGGGATGCGCGCGCCAAGGAACGAAAAAAACCTGGCCTCAAGCGCGCCCGCAAAGCCCCGACCTATACGAAACGCTAAACCAAAAAACGCAGCCGGAAGGCTGCGTTTTTTATTACTAGCGCGCCGACTTCGTCATTGCAGAGAATTACCGGTGGGCGGCGATTACAATTCCAGCGTCTCGCCGCCATCGTCTCCTTGATCCCTGACACTGAATCATTGACCGCCCTGCTGACCACTGCCCTCGAGGTCCGCTCTGACCTGCTTGGCCGTCTCCATGCCGAGGGAACGGACAGTTATCGACTTTTCCACGGCACCGTTGAGGGCAAGCCTGGGTTGACCGTAGATCGCTACGGCAACCTGCTGCTGGTGCAGAGCTTCCACCAGTCCCTCGAGCCTGATCAGCTTGCCATCCTGGAGAACTTCTACGCAAATGAGTTGCCTGGTCTAACTCCGATCTACAATGATCGCAGCGGCGGAAACTCGCGCATCGCCAATGAGTTGTCGTCCGAACAGATGGAGGCCGCCTTGCTCCTTCGGGAGGTTCACGAACTCGGCGTCACCTACCTCGTCCAGGCCCGTCACGGAGGCCAGGACCCTTGGCTGTTCCTCGATCTGCGCGCCGGCCGCCGGCGGGTGATGCGCGACACCTACGGCAAAACCTTGCTTAACCTGTTCGCCTACACGTGCGGAGTCGGCATCGCTGCCGCCAAGGCCGGAGCCTCCTCCGTGACGAACGTGGATTTCGCAGAAAGCAGCCTCGCCGTTGGCCGCGAAAACGCCCGCTTGAACAACTTGCCCATTCGGCCGACCTTCATCAAGAGCGACGTCTTCGCCGCCCTTCGCCAGTTGACCGGCATCGGCCAGCCGGAGTGGGTGCGTGGCAAGCGCATGCCCGTATTTCCCAAGCTTGAACCCAAGCAGTTCGACCTTGTCTTCCTCGATCCACCGCGCTATGCCAAGGGCCCCTTCGGCGTCGTGGATCTGATCAACGACTACCCCGCTGTCTTTAAGCCGGCAATGCTGTGCACAGCCGAGGGCGGTATCCTATATTGTTGCAACAATGTGGCGGAGGTTGACCGTGACGCTTGGTTGGACCAGCTGCAACGCAGCGCCCGCAAAGCAGGGCGGCCGATTCGTGATTTCGAATGGATATTGCCGGAGGCAGATTTCCCCAGCCCCGACGGCAAGCCGCCCCTGAAGAAATCACGAATCGAGATCG
>Ga0209751_10001983_pt1 | contig 20756 bp, 21 predicted proteins | sample RifCSP13_1_FD_184019 | JGI IMG/M metagenome (GOLD analysis project Ga0209751, IMG submission 184019) | Soil microbial communities from Rifle, Colorado - Rifle CSP2_sed 13_1 (SPAdes) (version 2) | ecosystem: Environmental > Terrestrial > Deep subsurface > Rock core/Sediment | place: Rifle... | reverse complement strand
GAGGCTGTGAAATGCCTGTATTAGGGTTTTCTTGACTCACTAATGTAAAACATTTTTTTGTTTATAATATCTAACCGCTCTATTTTTTTCCCGGAGCTAGTCAACAATGAATGATTTATCAGTTCTACTTGAACCTTATATTCAAAAAATTGTAAATGAATTTCATGATTGAAATACATATTCAATGTCCAAACTGCAGAAATGATAGTCTATGTTATGATAGATATGAAGCAGCATGGAAGATCTTAAAACCATGCAGCTGGCTGTACTGCAAACGCTGCAAATATCAAATTGACATGGAAAAGTTCAAAAAATCCCTGTTCTGCGCGTGACAGTCAACTTATATTATTAGACAAAAAACAATACTCCGTTGAAAGCGGCTCAGATTGTTACACCAAAAGAACCACTGCAACTCAAGGAATTGGAAATTCCAAAACCAAATGAATCTCAAGTTGTGGTAAAGGTCAAGGCGGTAGGGGTCTGTCACAGTGACTTGCACCTGTGGGAAGGAGGTTATGATGCAGGTTCTGGAACTTTTCTAAAGGCGACAGACAGGGGTGTCAAATTTCCTGTTACTCCAGGTCATGAAGTAGTAGGAACCATTACTCAGATAGGAAATTCTGTTAAAGACTATAACATAGGGGACGAAATTCTGGTATATCCATGGATAGGGTGTGGTCAATGTCCTGCATGCAAAGTCGAAAACGAGAATCTTTGTGATACACCACGCTCTCTAGGAGTTTTTCAAGATGGCGGGTATGCTCAATACGTATTAGTACCACATTTCAAATACTTGATCAAAATAACAGGCATCGATCTGGAAGGGGCTGCATCTCTGGCATGTTCTGGATTGACTGCATTTACTGCTGTAAAAAAAGCCAATGCAAGCGCTGGAGAATTTCTTGTCATAATTGGTGCTGGGGGACTAGGACTGATGAGTATTCAAATTGCAAAAGCAATTACAAAGGCCACTATAATTTGCGCAGATCATGATGACAACAAACTTGCTGCTGCAAAAAAACTTGGTGCTGATCATACGGTAAATTCTAAAGATCCAGAAGCTGCGCAAAAAATAATTTCTATCTGTAATAACAAGGGAGCCGAATGCGTAATTGACTTTGTCAATGCACCCGCAACAGCAAAGATGGGTCTTGCACTTTTGCGAAAACGCGGCAATCTTGTACTTGTTGGATTGTTTGGTGGTTCTGCAGAATTTGTTCTTCCAACAATTCCTCTAAAAGCAATCACAATTCAGGGAGCATATACTGGAAACTATTCTAGTCTTGTAGAACTAGTTGAGCTTGCAAAAAAAGGCGTGATAAATCCAATAATCTCAAAAAGATATTCACTTGATGACGTAAATGTGGCTCTAGGAGATCTAAAACAAGGAAAGATAATTGGACGCGCAGTGATAAACCCATAAACTGTAAATCAAAGATTTCATAAAATCCGCTTCTCGAAAATTTAAATAAAAGATTCGCAATTAATTTACGTGAGCAAAATTTCTTCCTCCTCAGAAGTTGGTGCCCTTTTAGACATTTCAATTGACAAAATCATGGAAACAGACGCAGTGATAATGGAAGGAGAAAAGACTGTCTTAGATGCCATTAATCAAATGCAGGAAAAAAATGCCAAAGTTGTCTTAATTTCACATCAAGGAGAAGCAGTAGGATTAGTCAGTAAATCAGATATACTCTTTAAGGTAGCTGCAAAAAGTCTTCCACTAAACAAAGTAAAACTGCGGGAAATAATGACTAGTCCAGTCTACAGCCTTCCGCCACATTCAACTCTTCAAGAAGCACTAAACTACATGGACAAATACAACATAAAGCAGATTATCGTTAGTACTGGTTCTTCTATTTTGGGAATTTTGAAACGTGCAAGTATCTATGAAAATGTGCAAAAAGCATCTATGTCATCAGTAGACACTCTAACTGAAGGCGCACCAATGTGCATCATAAATCCAAACGCTGTCAAATATGTAAAGGACTTGAGTACTGCAAAGGCAGTCTGTCCTTACTGCGACTCTCCATTTGATGACAAGAATACTCTTTCTAAACACATTGATAGACTACATGGTGGAGCAGGTCTCTTAGAAGGAGACACACGACAATATTAAAATTAATTTTTTACAAGAAAAAATTTACATATTTTAAATTATAAAATTTATTTTTTGCCGACTTTAATTTTAAGAATTGATTTAACACAAGTTTCTCAAATTTAGAAATAAGAAATCAAAGCATGAAAATGTTATGGTCCCACGCGCAGGACTTGAACCTGCGACAACCCGGTTTCTGTAAGCCTGATAGGCTGACATCAGTTAGCCAAGAGCCAACCACTACAGCCGGAAGCTCTACCAGGCTGAGCTAGCGTGGGACAATCTCACGTCGTATTTTCGTATTAAATAACTATCGATAATTAATTTCAAATTTGAAAAAATTTGTCATTCTCATATCTGATTAGAAAAATTATACTATAATCTAACACTATATAAGAAACCGGTCTGATTACGATCACGTGTCTGGGATGTCAGCTTTAGGGGGAGGATACGTTTGTGCTCCTTATTTGCACAACCACCCATCAATTGAGCTCAAAGAAACGTGGGAAAAATCAAAAAACGTAGATGATATGTATTTTGTGACTGCCACGTTTTCTGAAGAATGTGGCGCCTATTTTCCTACACGCTCAAACCACTACATACTTGCCAAGTTTAAAAATGCTGTAAAAATGATGAAAGAGATTGAAAAATACCAACAGGACAAGCTTTCCTTTGTCTTTACTATGGATGGTGAATTATTCCAGCGTGATACTGATGGAAAACTAAACTTTGTTTCAGTATATTATTTGGACTATGGTCAATCAGACGATGACATTAGGGAAGTTGCATCAGTCATTGCAAAACGTGAAAAGGTTAGAAGGGCAGGACTAGTTCATCTAGATCTTGCTGAAAATGAAATTCCAAAGTTTGCGTTTCCATACCTTAAGAACTTGGTAGTACTTGAAGTATCAAGTGACAAAAGTCATCAGAGTGATAACAAATACTGCGAAAAAACAAGACGCGATGTTAGCAGAAAAGGGATAACAATGACAAATCTTGTCAGCCTTTCGGTTCTTGATAAGTTAAAATAGAAAAGTTAAATACACTGCCAAATTCTGTTTTTGTATTGAGCAAACCATCAGAACTTGGTTCACTAAAAATTGGATCTTACATATTGCTACCAGTTGACAGTCCTAATGCAGAGCCATGTAAGATAGTTGAATTTGATACAAGCAAGCCAGGAAAACACGGCGCAGCAAAAGCAAGAATTGTCGCCGTTGGTATATTTGATAAGAAAAAATATCCTCATGTATCACCAGTCAGTGCACAAATCCAGGTTCCACTCATTGACAAAAGAGTAGGCTCGGTAATTTCAAAAACCGAATCCATAACCCAAGTGATGGACTCTGAAACCTTTGAGGTGTTTGACATCAGTCAGGTTGAAGATGAAATAAAAGACAAGGTTGCACAAGGCCAAGATGTAGAATATTGGAAGGTAATGGATAGAACTATTATAGTCAGAATCAAGAGCTAAATTTCGGATGCTGATGATGAGTAGAAAAGCCAACTGAACCATGATGAAGATTATGAGTATTGAAGCATCCTAGGCTTTTCTAATTGATTTTGGATACCATTTATACGCACGATTTATACGCACGAACTGACTATACAGATGTACATGAAAGGGTTATGCAATGTATGCCTTTCTTCAAATATGGAAATCACGGTAAAAGATAGCCTTTCGTTGTGTGAAAAATGCCTTAAACAGGTAACCAAGCTAGAAAAAAATTAATTGGCATCAAAACTTTGTCTGTACGTTGAACCTGGCAGCATTATTTTCTGGTGGAAAAGACAGCACGTTTGCAATTTACAAAGAAAAACAAAAAGGAAACAACATAATATGTGCTGTAACTGTTTTCCCAAAGTCTGACGAAAGCACATTTTTACACTATCCTAATATTGATATCACAAAACTTCAAGCAAAATCAATGAAGATACCACACTTTTTTAGCCAAACAAATTCTAACGATGTGGAAACAGAAATGCAAGAAATTCAAAAATTACTTGCACAAGCAAAAAAAGATTATACAATTGAAGGTCTCGTACATGGCGGAATACTATCTGAATTTCAAAAAGAAAGATTTGAAAAGATCGGTTCAAAATTAAATTTGAAAATTTTCTCGCCACTCTGGAAAATAAATCAAAAAGAATATTTGAAAGATTTGATCAAAGCAAAATTTCGATTTATAATTACAAGTGTTTCATCTGCGGGTCTTGATGAGTCCTGGCTTGGAAAAGAGATCGCAATTCAAGACGTAGAAAAGCTGGACAAGCTTGCAACAAAACATGGGTTTAATCTGAGTTTTGAAGGTGGAGAAGCAGAGACTCTAGTTCTTGACTGTTCTCTTTTTTCATCTCCAATTAAAATAATTAATTCAAAGAAAAGCTGGGACGGATGCAGAGGAAGATTTGAAATAACCGAGGCAATCTTAGAGCAATAATGCTTGACATTTTAAAAACAGGCCTTCGGGCGGCATTGAAAAAGATTGTAAATTCATCAGGCATAGACGAGGCACTAATAAAGGAACTTGCCAAGGACGTCCAAAGGGCACTTTTACAATCAGATGTAAATGTAAAACTTGTCTTTGAAATAACAAAAAATCTAGAACAGAGATCACTAAATGAAACTCCCCCTCCAGGACTTTCTCGAAAAGATCATATCGTAAAGATACTGTATGATGAGCTTGCAAGGCTGCTTGGAGTAGAGGAAAAACAATTCTCGTTTCAACCAGGAAAGCTAAACAAGGTGCTTATGCTTGGAATTCAAGGAAGCGGAAAGACTACAATCACTGCTAAACTATCCAAGTTTCTAACCAAACAAGGATATCGTGTTGCAGTAGTTGGAGCTGATACCTACAGACCTGGTGCACTTACACAACTTAAAACAATGTGTGAAAAAGCAAACGTCGAAGTTTATGGCGAAGAAAACAACAAGGATTCTCCACAAATTGTTAAAAATGGTTTAAAACATTTTGAGAGTTCCACTCTTGATATAATATTAATTGATACTGCTGGACGACACAAGGAAGAAAAAGATCTCTTAGAAGAAATGACACACATAAACAAGGTTGCACAGCCAGATCTTGCATTACTAATAATTGATGGAACAATTGGGCAGCAATGTTATAATCAGGCAGAAGCATTTCATAAAATAGTACCTGTTGGAGGAATAATAATCACAAAGCTTGATAGCAGTGCAAAAGGAGGAGGTGCACTTGCAGCTGCAGCTGCTACTGGAGCTCAAATAATGTACATTGGAACAGGAGAAAGAATTGATGATCTTGAAAAATTCTCTTCGACTAGATTTGTTGGACGACTACTTGGCATGGGAGACATTCAAGCCCTTTTGGACATGGCAAAGAGGCTTGAAAGCGAGGGTGATGAAGAACGACTAAAACGCATATCGCATGGAAAGATGAACATGGAAGACTTTTACTACCAAATTGAAGAGGCCACAAGAGCAGGCGGTCTACGTAGTATAATGGAAAACATGCCTGGATTTTCAGGAATGGTAAAAGAGGATCAATTAGACCAGCAAGAAGAACGCATGAAGAAATGGCGATTCATAATTCAATCAATGACAAAAGAAGAAAAAGCAGATCCTGACTTGCTAAACGCATCTAGGATAAAACGAATAGCAAGGGGCTGCGGTTGGTCAGAACACGACGTAAAGGAACTTTTGAAAGCATACAAAAATTCAAAGGACATGATGAAGGCTTCAAAGGGAAGACAGATGCAAGGACTGCTAAGAAAGATGGGTCTGGGATAACTGTTTTTAAAATAGTTCAGTCTATAATAAACAGTGAACAGTTTTCAGTGCTACCAAATTCTAGGTCTGCAAAACGATGTGCCATTTAAAGAAGTAAAATCAACATATAGAACACTTGCATTACAACTCCACCCTGACAAAAACACATCAGAAAAAGATGGAAAAAACTTCAAGATGATCACAGAGGCATATCAATTTCTTAGAACTGAATACAAAAGGACAATCCATCCTAAAACACATGACTCAGCTTGGAAATATCGTGAAAGAAATTCAGATAATGACCATACTTTTAATTCAAAGAAAAAGCCCCGGTGGGGTGCAAAACCAACTGATAAACCGCCAGAAGAAGACTGGGGTAGATATACTAGACAAACAGAATCAGCGTATCAAGACTTTTGGAAATATTATGAAAAAGTCTTTTGGGAAAATTATGAAAAAAGACGAGGAGAAACCATCAAAGTTGAGGAAGTCGAAGAACCTGCGGTGGAAAAAGAGCAGAGTGTTGATGCCGAAGTGGACAAAAGTAAATGCATAGGATGCTGTAGCTGTGAGATTATAGCGTCAAATGTGTTTTCAGTAGACAAATTTGTAAGAACAAATCCAAAATCTCACGTAATAAATTCTGCAGGCGCATCAGTTGAAAGAATCCTTGACGCTGCCCAGACTTGTCCTACGAAAGCAATTAGTGTAACAGACAAAGAATCACAAAGACGACTATTCCCGTGGTAATCATAAAATCTTCTTTAGGATAATTACGAATAAAACAGACTGGTTTGATAGGCTATGTGATTAAAGTATGACAAACATAAAAACAATAATTTCTGACGCAAAAGAAATTTTAAAAGAACACAATCTTTGCGACAACTGCTTGGGAAGATTATTTGCATCCAAGCTTGGTTTGGCATCACATCAAAAACTTGGGAAAAAAATCAGATCTATTTTAAGAAAAAATAATCCAAAGAGCTGTTTTATTTGTAAAAATATGATGTCAAAGCTTGACACGCAGCTCTCTAAAATGTATGAAATGTCACATGATTACGAATTTTCATCATTTTTAGTTGGAGCTATTCTACAGCCATCAATTTTAGATAGGGATGATCTAATCCGTTCCAAATTCAAACTTCAGGGAATCAACAGCATAAAAGGTGATGTCAACAGAGAAATTGGAAAACGTTTTGGAAGAAAAACAAAAACCAGTGTTGATTATCAGAATCCTGACATTGTATTTACACTTGATTTTAAAAAAGAAGAATGTGAAATAAAACCAAAACCGCTTTTTCTTTCTGGAAGATATACAAAAAACATCAGGGGAATACCACAAAAACAAAAACCCTGTAACCAATGTAGAGGAAAAGGATGTTACATGTGCGAGTTTCATGGAATATCAGAGTTTGAGAGTGTAGAAGGAAAAATTGCTAGATTTTTGTATGAAAAATTTGGAGCTCAGCAGGCAAAGATGACCTGGATTGGTAGCGAAGATGAGACAAGCCTAGTTTTAGGAAAAGGCAGGCCATTTTTTGCAAAGCTTGTAAATCCTCACAAAAGAAGGCTTGGACTAGCCAAAAAAATAGCACTTGACGGAGTAGCACTTCGAGATATGAAAATTATTGAAAAGATTCCATCAAATATAATTAGATTCCGCTCCAAAGTTGCAATGCAAGTACAAACCGAAAACGAGATCAAATCTTCACAACTAAGAAATCTGCACAAACTGGAAAAACAACCAATTGCAATATATGAAAACTCTGGGAAGAAAAATCAAAGACACATATCAGATATACGATACAAGAAAAATTCTAGTAATTCGTTTTCACTTTTAATGAAAGCTGATGGTGGGGTTCCACTAAAACGATTTGCAGATGGAGTTGATGTAACACCAAGCTTGAGCAGCATATTGGAAAATCCTTGCAAATGCACAGTTTTTGATTTTTATGAGATAGCATTGACAAAATAACTTTGCACACACCATTACTAACGTTTTTTATAGTCTGACTCGAGTTTTACTCATTGGATCCTTTACAAAAAGTTCATGAAGCTCACAAGAACGGTCTTTTATCGGACAAGATACATTCTCTTATTGTAGAGAGGTTTCCTTTAGTAATTTCAGGAATTAACAGAATAGAAAAAGCATCACACTTGAACTTTCCATTAGCCTATGTAGAACCATCTGTAGTAATTACCAACGCAAGTTCATTTGATTATGGAATATTGTTTGCAAGAACAATACCTGTCATCTCTGGAGAACACCTTGAGGTTGTGATTCAAATCACTGCACCCCTTGTTGCATATGGCCTAAAAGGAACCATACATGCAATACTTGCGCACGAATTTCTACATTATCTAGAACTAATTAGAAAGGTCTCCAAGATGGATCTTGTCTCAGATGAGATTTCAGGAAACCTCTTTGAGGGAATTTATTCTGACACACAACGACTTTTTGATCCAAGAGCAGTCTTTGATGATAAAACCCTGCTTTTACATATTACAAAGAAATTTCCAGAGGGCTTCAAAGATTACAAACTGGAAGACAAGGTTGTGAAATTTTGGATCGAAAAAAAATTACCTGCAATAAACATAACCTTGGATACAAATGTTGTAAAGATACCAGCTAATGTAATTGCTAATACGAAGATAGATCCTAAACTGACATCAAAACTTGATGAGCTTGAACAAAAAGCATCAAAGCTTAGAAAGAAAAAACTGTATTAATTATTGAATGAATTCAGTTAATCCGCACTTACCACATGTGTGTCTGTTCTTGTGCACTGCCATGAAAACTCCTTTGCCACATCTAGAACACTCTTTTCTTGATCTTTCTGCCTTGTCCCCTTTTACTTTGTAATATTTGTAAACACTAGGACTGGAACCTTTCTTTCCTCCAGGTGCCTTCTTTCCTCCTGCCATTACTTACTTTCTTCCTTTTTTTCTTTCTTTTCTACTGGAGCTTCTTTCTTCTCAGATTTGTCTTCTTTCTTTTCTGGTTTAGCTTCTTTTTCTACAGGAGCTTCTTTTGTTTCAGCGGGGACATCTTTTTTTGCTTCTCCTTCTGCTTTTTCGCCACCGCCTTTTGCCTTCTCTAATCTTTTGAAAATTGCTGGTTTGACATGGGCTCTTGCAAGTTTTTCATCATCATAGACATAGAACGTGCCAGAAATCATTGGTCTGCCAGTGTCATTTTTTAACATTATTGGAACGATTACTTTGCCTTCAAGTTTGAATTGCTTTGCTATCATGTCTACTGCTTCAAGCTTTTTCAGCTTGCCACCAAGCCCCTTAAACGTACACGTAATCTCTCGTCTTAAGAGAAGCTTATTTTGTACATCTCTTGTGGTTTCTATCATAGACATGTAATCCCGTCCTCTTGATAGTTCATATAAATCTTAATGGAAATAGCTAACAAATTTAAGAAAATGAATCTTTGTTTGGTTATGGATCGTTTCATGATTCATCTAAAGAATTCAAAATATGTTCCATCCAACTCACATGATCTACTTTTACGTGCACGAGAAATTACATCTAGGATGAAAATTACAATAAGAGACATGAGAGTTTCAAGCAGATATTTAGAATTTGATGTTTCTGTACCAAAAGATATGTTGGAACAATTGATAAAAAAACTAGAACCTATCGGACCACTTGATCATACAAAACATGTAACTGATGAACCAATAGGAAAAGAAGAAGCAATAGAAAAAGGAAGATACTATTTCAATTACGAAAGATACTGGGAATCTCATGAAATTTTAGAAGGGGCATGGAAAAAATCTGAAGGGGAAGAAAAAGACTTGATTCAAGGAATAATACTTGTTGCTGCAGCCTTGGTTCATTATCAGAAAAATGAAAATGAAATATGTCTTTCAATTTTTAATCGCGCACTAGAAAAAATTGGTAATGCTAAAGGTAAATATCACAAAATAGACGTGGACGCTTTGCGTAACAAAGTTTCATCTATGGTAAGAACTGGAGTTCTTGAGACTTTTACGATTTAATTAGCCCGATTGCAGTTTTTATCACATCTGCACCAGCAAGTAATCCAATTTTGCCTTTCTTTGCCTCTTGTTCAGTAAACCTTGCAGTTCCATCTTTTTTAACTAAATCTCCTGAAACCAATACCGGTACGGGGTCTGCACTGTGACTCTTGTTAATACAAGGCGTAGAATGATCTGCTGAAATTATAATAGCGACTTTTGACGTATCTATGTTATCCAATAACGTTCCAAAAAATCGCTTGTCTATCTCCTCGATGTTTTTCATCTTTCCAATCGCATCTCCTTCATGACCAAACTCATCAGGACCTTTGATGTGAACATATATTGCATTTTGAGTCTCCATCGCCTTGGCAGCTACTCTGGCTTTTTCTTCATAGTCTGTTAACCCGCCTGCATTAAACGTCTTCATCTTCAAAACATTTGAAATTCCAATCTCTACTGGCATGTCGACAACGCAGGAAAAATTCATCGCATGCATTTCGTTAATGGGTGTGAGTTTTGGAAATCTGTTTCCCGCATCACGCAATAAGATGCTGTTTAAAAGTTTCTTGCCTTTTTCTTTTCTTGCTTTGTTAATCTCACTTTTGTTCATTATTGCAATAGCTTGTTCTGTGAACTCGTTGACAAGTGCAGCAGCAAGCTTTGCACTTGGAGACTCGTTTAGCGGAAGGCAGCGCTCGATCTTAAGATAATCCCCAACTGCCTTTGCAACACCCATGCCATCTACTCTTCCATATGATGGATCCGTGTTACTAATTTCAGAAGACAGATGCTCTCCATCACATCTTATCCTGACAACTACTCTGTGACCTATTGTGGGAGCAACAACTACTGAAGCCTTTGGATTTGAAAATCTTATCAGGCGTTCTATCTCAAGTGAAACGCCTAACGTGTCTTCTTTTTCTATCTTTCTTCCTGCCCGTCTGTCAGTTATGATTCCCTCATCGTTTATGGTGGAAAAGTTGCCTCTCAATGCAAGATCTCCATCTCGAAAATCTATTCCAATTCCTATTGCTTCTATCACCCCCCTACCGACATAATCATTGTGCACAAACTTGTACCCTAGCATGTTGAAAACTGCAATATCAGACTGTGGCGCAATTCCTTTTCCAACAGAAATTACCTCGCCTATTGTACCATTTCTTGCAATTTTATCAAGGTTTGGAGTCTTTGCAAAGCTAAGTGGGGTTGATCCTTTTAGATCAGGATGCGGAAGATCGCCTACTCCATCTAAAAGAACATAGATCATGTGAACATCCGAATTGTCAGTAATTTTTATCAGCTCACTTTCCGAGTTTGGTGTGTCACACATAAACTTTAATTTTACAAATCGATCTCTACAAAGGTTTTAAATTACTACCTCCTCGATGTTAACTAATGGGAGATCTACGAAAGGATTACACAATTGAGAGATTTGTTATCGTTTCTCCCGAAAATCACGTCGTAAATGATTCAAAAAAGTGTCCTTTCTGTCCTGGAAATGAAGAGATGACAAACCCGTCTTTGCTTTCTCTTGTAGCAAAGGATGGAATGTTGCAAAGACTGCAAGACAGCGAGGACTATTTTGTTCGAGACTGGTCTGTACGAGTCTTTGAAAGCAAAACCCCTGTGGTAACTACAACTTCGGAAAACTCTTACAGTGACAGACCGCTTTACAGTGAACCAGCCTACGGATATCACTATATCGTAGTAGCATCTGAAAGTCACAAAGATCCTCTTTCATCAATTAGTACAGAACAATGGTCAAATGTCCTTGTCGTAATTCAGGACAGATTGCGCTGGCTCTATACACAAAGGGGAGTAACATATGTGTCAATATACGTAAATCATGGTAAAGAAGCAGGCGGCATTACCCCTCATCCTCATCTAAACATTGTAACATTTTCTACGATTCCTCCAATCATAGAGCAAGAGGCAGAAGCTGCTCACAAAATTCTAAACGAGAAAGGAGTCTGCTCAATGTGTCAGGCAGTTGCCACAGAAACCGGGGGACCAAGGCAGATACTTCAAACTGAAGGCTTTCTTGCCTTTTGTCCTTGGGCTCCATCACATCCATATGAATTTTGGATATATCCAAAAAAACATACAACGAGTTTTTCAAAGATTACACAAAAAGAGATAAACGATCTTTCTCTAATTCTGCGCGCAACACTTGGTGGACTGGCAAATACAATGAAGAATCCATCTTACAACATGGTGTTTCATCTTTCTCCAGAAAAGAAAAACAACAGACAGATTCACTGGCATATCGAAGTTTATCCCCAGTCTGAACACTGGTCTGGGCTAGAAAGAGGATATGGTGTTTTTCTAAACAAAATCACTCCAGAAAAAGCTGCAGAAGAACTTGGCTCTTCTTGCAGAAAAGAACTTGCTGGACTGGTTGGTATTGTTTAAATTATAAATTTAATCTGCCCAATATGTAGTGCAGCTAATGTTTTCCTTTGTATGTGTTGTCACTTCTGCGTGAGACATCATACACCAGCGCAGTACCTGACTCGCGGAAAAAGAGAATTCTATAATCTCCAACGCGAATCCTGTAATGATTGTCATATCCTTTTAGTTTCTTTATATCAAGTCTTGTCATTGGCCATGTAGTTTCAAGTTCTCTTAACGCCTCTTTGATCTTATTCTTAAGAGGAGAAGAAAATACATCGATGTTGTCAGAAATTTCTTTTTTGACTAGAACCTTGATCGTCAAGTTTACCTAGATTGATGAATCTAGGGGGACAAACACCAGTTTGCCTTTTGTCTTCTTGGCATCAAAATTTCTAATTGCCTTAACCTCATACTCATCAGGATTGTCTTCGTGCATCATACTTTTCTCTATCATTTTCTGCAATTTTGCAATCTTCATGTTAAGAAGTCTTATCTCTTTATCAGTAACTCGTCTGTAGAGGTGAAATTGTTTCATAATTTTTCTAATCTCCCTGTGTGGTTCCATTCTAGTTTCCATTGAATGATTATTTTATCATCGATCGGCTAAAAAGGGTTTCTGGTTCATGAAACAACAGTTCTCGATATTCAACTCGTGACAATTATTCTCTCATGATCTGTCAGTCTATTGAAAAACAATCCACCGTTTTGCACATCAAAATTTTTTTAATAATCATTACCCCATCCATTACATACACAACACTTGGTTTATTTATTGACCTAGAAAATCATACTTTATGGCAATTGAGAAATGGATTGCAGCTGCTAGTCTTGGACTCTTTGTAATGTTTGTTGCTGAAATAATAACAATATTTAATTATCTTTCAAACCCTACTCAAGAAATTCAACCTGGCGGAAAAATACTACAATACATCTCAATTGGAGTCGCGCCTGCTGTGATTCTAGCTGGAACGTCATACTTGCTGTCACGCAGGTTTGGTTCAAGGCTTATTGGTTCGATGATCATTGCTGGCGGAGCAATTCTTTTAGCTGGAATGTATCTTGCAAATCTCATGCTTGCAAAGATACCTTTTCAATATCTTGTAACCGAAGTAACAGTTACACCGCCTCTTTTCATGGCAGTCTCCATACCAGTAATGATAGTGGGCGCACTTTTGTTTAGATTAAAACCAAAACCAAAAAAAATATACTACTAGTTATCAAATCTCATGGAATTAGAGTGGCGCTTGAAACCAATCTTTTCATAAAATGGTATCAAATCGTCAGTACAGTCTAGAATTGTTTTGTAACAGTCTTTCTTTTTTGCGTATTCAAGGAGTACTTTTACAATCTTTTGGCCAATGCCCTTGTCCTTGTATTTTTTTCTGACAGATACGTCCTCGATGTGGCCAACCTTGCCGCCATCATGAATGAATTTTTGCTCAATAAATATAGCGGCAGTTCCTACAACCTTTGAATCGAATATTGCGACATAGATCTTGTAATTTTTATCTGATTTTATTTTTTTAAAAACCTCCTTTGCCTTTTTTGGGCTCAAACCACTTGCCTTTCTTAGAGAGTCAAGTGACTCTAAAAAGCCATTAAAAAGATCCTTTTCTTTTAATTCGCGTATTTTTATTTCATCCATGGTATGACATCAAATCTTCCCAAGTTTTCCAAGATGGTGCTGGTAAGCTTGCCTGTATGAATTCTTGTCTCCAATATCCATGAAACCTTTTTTTATCATATATCCAATTACCTTGTCTTTGCGTGCCATGACTTTGCTTATGACCTCATCCATTCCAAATGGTCTGTTTGGCGGTATTACTTTGAGAACACTAGGCTCCATGACATAACATCCAATGTTGATCTTGCCTTTGATCTCTGGTTTCTCTCTCCATGTAGTAACTTTGCCATTTTTGTCAGTCTCTATGAATCCGTACTTTAGCTTTGTTTTGTACTCTGACAATGCCATTGTTATTGCAGGTTTTTTCTTTTTGTGATGATATATCATGCTTTTTAGATTAAAATCAAAAATGGAATCGCCATAAACGCATACAAAGGTGTCATCGATGTATTCTTCAGCTGTCTTTAGCTGGCCTGCAGTGGCAAGTGGTCTGTTTGATATGGCATATTGTATATCTACTCCAAACCTGCTTCCGTCCTCAAAATAATCCTCGATTGATTTTCGTAAATAGCTGACACAAATAACAATTGAATCTATCTTGTTTTTTTTGATCCAGTTTATGAGATGCTCAAGTAATGGTTTGTCTCCCAGTGGCAGCATTGCCTTTGGAAGAAAAGTTGTGTATGGTTGAAGCCTAGTGCCTAGTCCACCTGCTAGAATTACAGCCTTCACAAATTTTGGTTAAGATTCTAGGTATTTATTGTGAACGGATGATTCTTCAAATAATTTTGGCAAGCTTATCCAGTACGTCTTTTTTCCAAATATTATGATCATAGGTTCTTTTCCAATATCACCTGTATGATATACTAAATCAGGTGCCTTTTTTGTATCTTTGATTATTCCCTTTATTCCCCATGAGACTGTTCTTCCTTCTTTTGATTTTGTTTTAGAAGGCTCGTCAGATCTTTGATAACTTTTTACCAAGAGTTTTTTTGTCTTTGCTTTTTTTATAAATTTTTTATCAAATCTTATGTTAATAGCTGATCTTGTAGCTGGAAACTTTGATACCATTTCTAATAGTGCAGAGCCCACATGCCTTGAACCTCCATACTCTAGGTTGCCTGCAGGAATAATTGATCTAGAAGCCTTGACAATCCTGCCTGACACTCCTAGTATATCATTTATTGATCTTGGATTTGGTTTTGAAAATACAAAGTTTGTCTGCACCTCTGGGATTATCTTGTATATGTTTTTTATTTTTGTAAGAGTTGAAATTGCCTCCGACAGTTCTTTTTCTATCTTATCTTTAGTATCAACACTTACAATTGTAACTCCTTTTCCTATCTTTTGTGAATTTCTAATTGATTCTGTTGTAAACTCTTTTGCAAATCTTACTGCGTCTTTCAGGCTCTTGCCTTTTGCCAAAGCCACAGCAAGTGAGGCTGAAAAAGTGCATCCGCTGCCATGAATTGTAACTGGGATCTTTTTTGAAGAAAAAGAATAAAACTTGGAATCTCCCAAAACAAAGTCTCTTGAGACATTTCCATGCAAATGTCCTCCCTTGACTATTACATTTTTTGCCCCAAGATTATGAATTTTATTTGCAGCTTTTCTCACGTCCTGCTCGTTTTTAATTTTTACACCTGAGAGTTTCTCAGCTTCAAAAACATTTGGTGTTATGATATAAGATAATGGCACAAGGAATTTCTTGAAATCATTAAATGCCTCTTTTTGTAATAGTGTTCCCCCTGTTGTTGATTCAAAGACTGGATCTAAAACTATAGGAATCTTTGTTTTTTTAAGCAAGGAATAAACTGTCTTTATTATTCCAGAGCTATACACCATTCCTATTTTTATCATATCAATTTTAAAATCTGACAAGACTGATTTTAGCTGGCTTTTTATCATGCCATTTGAAACTGTTTCAACTCTGGAAAATTTTTTCGTGTTTTGACTAGTTATTGCAGTTATTACACAAAGACCGTATACACCTAGAGATGAGAAGGTCTTGATGTCAGCTTGTATGCCAGCACCAGAAGATGGGTCAGAACCGGCTATCGATAAAATGTTCATTAATCTATGTTTCCAGAGCTCTTGTTTAAATTATGATTATTCTCCCTTATGCCAGAAATTGGATTCATTTTAGCCGTATGGATCATCGCGTTCTTTTGGTTTGTTGTAATAGTCTCCTAATTGGTTCTCATCACAGGTGCAGGATCCAAGGGTCTTTTTACAGAACCTGCAGCGTTGAGCCATTTTCATGATTTAAAAATCCAAGGTATTAAAATCATTATTTCCAGCAAATCGTCACTGCTGTATGGATCAGCTTTTTTTTTGTACAGGAATTCTTTAGATCTTGAAAGAATTTCATTTCTGTTCGGTGTATTCCCAACTTTGGTAGACATGGTTTTTATAACATAATTCGATCCTTTACTGATACAAAAAATAGTGAAATAGATGGATCAAATTAAAGATAAACTTAGGAAAATTACGAGTCTGCTTTGCGCAGTACTGCTCTTAACTGGAACACTAGCTATTGCCGTTCCAATGTCAATGCCAGTTGTTCTTGCTCAGGTAAGTGAAGAGACCTCTACGACTGATACAAGCTCGACAGAACCAGCAGCTGAAACCACAACAGAACCAGCAGCTGAAACCACAACAGAACCAGCAGCTGAAACTGCAACAGAACCAGCAGCTGAAACCACAACAGAACCAGCAGCTGAAACCACAACAGAACCAGCAGCTGAAACTGCAACAGAACCAGCAGCTGAAACTGCAACAGAACCAGCAGCTGAAACAACCGAATCAACTGATCCAGCCGTTATAGATTCTATTCCAATAGAAACAACTGGCTCACTAGAACATGATGCAATTGAGATAGGTCAGCCAGTAACTTGGACCCAAACCGTAGAACTTTCAGCTCCCAACGCAGTAGCGATAGAGGTGCCAGCTGATGCAGAAATCACTGACGTTCAAACATCGAGTGGTGAAACTTTAGACTCATTTGCAGTAACAATAACAGATACAGCTCCTGCAGATACCACAGTTGTATCAATATCAGATCCTGAAATGCTACAAGATGGAGCTGACACAACACTTGCTGTCATTGATCAGCCTGCAGATGCTTACAACATTTCATTTGAAACTCCAGCACCATATACAGTAGAGCAAGATACTTCAACTGAAGATTTGTACCAAAAAGAGGTCACTGTTGCACATGATTCTGCGTTACACTATACTGATGTAAAATCATATTCTGATATTCCTGAAGATTTGGTTTCACAAGGTGTAGAGCTTAAGCTATACTGGATGGTTGATGGTGTAAAAACTGATGTGACATCAGATCCAAGATTTTCAGTAACATTTGTTGATACTGATGAAAATGGAATTACAGACCAGATGCAGTGGATAGTTCCACAGCTTTCGGAACAAACTTTCGTAATTGAAGGAATAATTATTGCTACACATGCAGAACACTTGGATTCTGCAAGAAACTTTGTTGAAGATGTTTATGACCAAGTAAAAGATAGGGACGGCGTCTTTACAAGTGAGATTCCAGCTGGCGATTATATCCGAGTAACGTTTGAGCAGGCTCTAACAAACGAAAATGATATTACAATTTTTGCAAAGAGCAGCTATTCTGATAGTACAGTAGAAGTTTATGAGAAAGACTCGAACACACCCCTTGCTGCTTTTGGAACAATTTCCGAAGAAGGAGTGTATCAAATCCTACTAACTAACCTTGTTGGGAGCCAATACACTTTTGATTTGAAAGTAATTGGAAGTCCTGTAGAGTTTGATTATGTTATTGATCCTTGTAATAACGGGTGTGACATTACAATAAGAAAGAATACGGTACTAGATGACTCACAAGACTTTTCATTTACAACTACAGGCACTGGCCTGAGCGCATTTAGTTTGGATGATGATAGTGATATTACATTGCCAAATTTCAAAGTCTTCACTTCTTTAGCAAATGGTGGATATACTGTGACAGAAGGGACTGTAGTTGGTTTTGTATTGACAGATATTTCCTGTACTACTTCTGGTTCTCCTCCTGTTACCTGGGTTGAAGACCTTAGTACACGTACAGTCACAATAACCATACCCAGCGGGAGCAATAGGGATATTGACTGTACTTTTACTAACGAAATGGTGAGCAAGATCAAGATAACCAAGCAGACTCTACCAGACGGTGACACTACAAGCTTTACATTCACTGGTGAATTCAATGATGCAATTTCAGATGGTGGAATGTTAATGAAAAATGTTCCACCTGGATTCTACTCTACAACAGAGATAGTTCCAGCTGGATGGGTACTGACTGATATCACTTGTAGCGATGACAGCTTTAACGATGAAATCACTGGCCAAACAACATTTAATGTGCAACCAGACGAGACTGTCGAGTGTATTTATCTAAACAGCAAGCTAGGCAAGATCAAGATAACCAAGCAGACTCTACCAGACGGTGACACTACTAGTTTCACATTTACTGGTGAACTTGCAGATGTCATATCAGACGGTGGAATGATAATGAAAGTTGTTGCACCAGGAATATACACTTCAACAGAATTAGTTCCGGCTGGATGGGATCTAACTAGCATCACATGTAGTGATGGAGAGGATCTGACTGGAGCCAGCTCAGGAGATACAGGCACTGGCCAAACAACATTTAATGTGCAACCAGACGAGACTGTCGAGTGTATTTATCTAAACAAAATGCAAGCACGCTTGATAGTTATCAAACATGTAATTTTAGACGACGGTCGTGATGCAACAGCTGATCAATTTACAATGTCTGTTACTGGTACTAATGTATCACCAGCTTCATTCCCAGGTGCAGAATCACCCGGTACAATTGTTGGATTAGATGCAGGACCATATTCAGTCGGTGAGTCAGGACCAGCTGGCTATACTACAAGCTTATCAGCTGACTGTATCGGTTCTATATCTGCAGGTGAAACAAAGACATGTACCATAACAAATGACGATCTACCATTTATCAGAGTCACAGATAGTAGCCTTAGAGAGTTTGATCGTGACTCGGATCCAGACAATGGGCAACAGTTCGGACTCATATTTACACAGGATCCTCTAAATCCAATGGGCTGGAAGCAGAGAGCAAGTAACCCCGGTCAGTTCTATGACAACGTCTTCTTCACTGGGGATGTGGATGACCCAGTCTCACTTGATATCAAGATTCCTTATCCGTATGTAACACAGGGTGCTGTACCAATTCACGTCTACAGCGGTGTTAGCATCGGTGGAAGCGGCGAGTTTGTACCTTCAGGTGATATCACCAGCCAATTTACGATAACCGGGACCATGCCAGACGGATTAACAGCAATGTTCACAACCACACCTAGCGGCGCTTTGGCAATTGTTCTCCCTGACTACCAAGCTTCACCAACAATAGGAGATACTCAAGTAACAATAAATGTATCAGGAACGGTTCCATCATCGGGTCTTGTTTATGTTACAATCCATCTTGACTATGGGCTGAAGAAGACTCCCGGCTATTACAAATGTACAGGTGATAATGCCGACTCTAGTACAGATTGTGTAGGTGAATTCCTTATTCCAAACAACGGCGTCTATAACTTCGCAGTCATGGATCCTGCTACATATGAGACCGAAATAATAAACGTTAATTCATTCAAACATGACCCAGGATTTGCCGGAATAGTTACCGATACAAGTGATCAACCTCAGCAGGGTGTTACAATCAAGATATACAAAGGCACTAGTTTAATTCCTTCCAACCTAATTGCTACGACTACAACTGATAGTGATGGAGTCTACCTACTTTCCTACAAGCATACTGGAAAATCTGCCACATTTACAGTAAAACTAGAAGGTACTACAATCAGTCCAAATCCTGTAAAGGTAACCGTTAAGGCAAACGGTTGGGCTCTAGTAGACTTCATAGTGCCATAATTGTAGATAATTATTACACATTTTTTCTATTATCAATTAAAATTGCAACAAGTTTTGATATGAATTCTTTTCTTCAATCTGGATAAAGATTCGAATCTAAATTCATTTAATTATCATAAAATCAATTGATTATACACAAAAACATAAAAAAACTCTTTACAGGTTATATGATATCATCATAACAAGAAAATAGATCGGAAAATCCCTTTCCAATCATAATTATTAAGTATTGCTCACAACAGCTACTTTACTATTATATAAAATTAATCTTTCTGATTTTTAGTGAAAACATTTAGCTTTGAGATCATGACGCAACTTGACGCAATATGCGTCCAAATACCTATATCAGTTCCAATCATGGAACAAGTAGTGAAACTTAAATCCATCTCAAATCAAAATTACAAGAGGTTACAAAATGAATAATACGTCATACTTTGCGCAAATAAAATTACTTTTGATGATAACTGTTCTAATACTAGGCGCCTTTAGCAGCGCTGCAAACGTATCTGCGGCACCAGGAGGTAATAGTAATGGAGATAATAAAGAGAACAAGGGAAAATCAATCGATAAAAAAGAGGAGAATGTAAACTCAAGTGATGATAATAAAGGTAAAGGAAAATCAAGTGATGTAAATAAAGAGAACAAAGGAAAATCAGATGAAAATAAACAAGGAAAGGAAAACTCTGAGGCAGTTTTAGTTTTATCAAGTTCTACAGTTAAGGGTGTTATATGTCATATCCCGCCAGGAAATCCAGGAAATGCTCATACAATTACAGTGGGTCCTCCAGCAGTCTTAGCACACCTTCGTCACGGAGACTATGAGGGTCCATGTGTCACTACACAAAATCATGATAGAGACGGTGACGGTGTACTAAACAATGTAGATAACTGTCCTACAGTATCAAACATAGGACAAACAAATGCTGATGAAGATACACTTGGTGATGCATGTGATGATGA
>Ga0209751_10001981_pt1 | contig 20778 bp, 22 predicted proteins | sample RifCSP13_1_FD_184019 | JGI IMG/M metagenome (GOLD analysis project Ga0209751, IMG submission 184019) | Soil microbial communities from Rifle, Colorado - Rifle CSP2_sed 13_1 (SPAdes) (version 2) | ecosystem: Environmental > Terrestrial > Deep subsurface > Rock core/Sediment | place: Rifle... | reverse complement strand
ATCGGCGCGCGCCAGTTCACGTTCGCAGGCGGCCAGCACCAACGGTCGGGCGCGATCGATCGGTTCCGTCAGCGTGCAGCCCGAGGCGCGTGGGTGTCCCCCGCCCCCGAATTCGGCGGCGACCGCCACAGCGTCGGCGCGCGCACTGGTCCGCAGGCTGACTCGCGTCTCGTCTGGCCCAACCTCCTTGAAGAGCACGTTGATATCGGCCAACCGGGTGATGCCCAGCAGGTCGACGAACCCTTCCGCGGCCGACGGCTGCTCACCGGCGTCCTCCAGCATGGCCAAAGTCATCGAGGCGTGGACGATCCGCTCGTCAGCGAGCTGTGCCACGCCGCTCAGCATCTGGCCCCACAGCGCCAGGGTGCTGAATGGCTTGTCGGCGTAGATGGCCCGGTTCGCCGCCGAAAGGTCGCCGCCGGCCTCCACCAGCTCGGCGGTCACGCGCAGGGTACGCGGCGTAGCGTTCGGGTGCGCGAAGGTGTGCGTGTCCTGCACGATGCCCGCCAGCAACGCGGTCGCCAACTCGGCGTCAAGCGTCATCCCCAGCTCGGTTAAGAGCAGCGCCACCATCTCGCAGGTCGCAGCGGCCTGCGGGTCGATCCACACGACCGATCCGTACCCGGGGTTGCTGACGTGGTGATCGATGTTGACCAGCGTGGCACGCGCCAGCCAGTCGGCGTTGGCACGGTACGGGAGACCGATCCGCGACAGGTCGCCCGCGTCGAGCACCACGGCCAGGTCGGGCTCGAGCGCCGGCGCGCGGCGGACCTGCTCCACGCGCGGGATCGACGCCAGGAAGGGGGGCGGGACGTCCCCGCTGACCACCTCCGCCGGCTTGCCCAGTCGCTCAGCGATGATTGCGATCGCGACCGCCGCGCCGAGCGTGTCGGCGTCGGGGTTCTCGTGGCAGAAGGCGGTCACGCGCTGGGCTGCGCGCAGTGCCTCGGCGACCCGTTTCACCCGGAGTCCTCCAGCTCGCGCAGGATGCGCAGGACGCGGTCCCCGGATTCGATCGAGTCGTCCAGGCGGATCATCAGTTCCGGCGCGTGCCGCAGCCGCAGCCGCTCGGCCAGCTGGCGACGCAGCCAGCCGGCCGCGCCGCGCAGCGCAGCGATGCTGTCCTCGCGCTGGGCCTCGTCGCCGAGCACGCTGACCCACACCGTGGCGTGCCCGAGGTCGCGGGCGGTTTCGACCCGGGTGATGGTCGCGAACCCCAGCCGCGGGTCCTTCATCTGGCGATGCAGGAGATCCATCAGCTCCTGCCGGATCTGGCTGTCGAGGCGGTCGGTGCGCTGGCTCATCGGCCGGCTACGCCTGCTGGGTCACCATCTGGAAGCATTCGATCACGTCGCCCTCGGCAAGCTCCAGGTTGCCGATGCCGACGCCGCACTCGAAGCCGGTGGCCACTTCGCGGACGTCCTCCTTGAAGCGCTTCAGCGACTCGACCCGGCCCTCGGCGATCTGCTTGCCGGCCCGGAGCAGCCTCATCGGCGCTCCGCGGACGATGCGACCGTCGATCACGTACGAACCGGCCACGTTCCCCGCCTTGCCGGCCTTGATCACCAGCCGGACCTCGGCATGGCCCTCGACCTGTTCGACCAGCTTGGGCGTGAGCATCCCCGTGAGCGCCGCGGCCAGGTCATCGGTGAGCTTGTAGATCACCTCGTACAGCCGGACGTCCACCCCGGACGCCTCCACCGAACGTTGCGCGCCGGGATCGGGCTTGGTGTTGAAGCCGATCACCACCGCGTTGGATGCCGACGCCAGCAGCACATCGGACTCGTTGATGTCACCCGCTCCCTCGCGCAGGATGTTGATCCGCACCTCGGACGTGTTGAGCCGCTCCAGGGCATGGCGGATGGCGCCCAGCGACCCCTGGACGTCGGTCTTGAGTACGACGCGCAGCTCCTTGACCTCGGCGGCGCCGATCTGGGCCGAGATCTCCTCCAGGGTCGAACCCCCGCGGCCCTCTCCCACCCAACCCGACCGGGCCGTCTCCGCGAGCTCGCGGGCCGTCTTCTCGTCCGGCACCACGCGCAGGATGTCGCCGGCCTGGGGCAGGCCCGACAGGCCGAGGATCTCCACGGCGGTCGCCGGCTCGACGGCGCGCACGCGCTTGCCTGCCGCGTTCTCCAGGGCGCGCACCTTCCCCGACGCCGCGCCCGCAGCCACGATGTCGCCGACCCGTAGGGTCCCGGTCTGGACCAGCACGGTGGCGACGTTGCCGCGTCCCTTGTCCACCTTGGATTCGATGATGGTGCCGATCGCCGGGCGCCCCGGGTTGGCCTTCAGGTCCTGGAGGTCGGCCACCAGCAGGACCATCTCCATCAGGTCCTCGATGCCGGTCTTCTGCTTGGCCGAGACCGGAACGGCGATCACGTCCCCGCCGAACTCTTCGACCAGGACCTTGTTGTCGGCAAGCTCCTGTTTGACCCGATCCGGGTTGGCATCGGCCTTGTCAATCTTGTTGATGGCCACGATCATCGGCACCCGCGCGGCCCGGACGTGGTCGATCGCCTCCTTGGTCTGTGGCATCACTCCGTCGTCGGCGGCAACGACCAGGATGGCGATGTCGGTGACCTGCGCGCCCCTCGCCCGCATCGCGGTGAACGCCTCGTGGCCCGGCGTGTCCAGGAACACGATCCGCCGCCCGTTGTGGACCGCCTCTGACGCCCCGATGTGCTGCGTGATCCCGCCCGCCTCACCGGCGGCCACCTTCGTGCTCCGAATCGCGTCCAGGAGGCTGGTCTTGCCGTGGTCGACGTGGCCCATGATGGTCACGATCGGGGCCCGGGCGACCAGGTCGGCGGGACTGTCCTCGCTCCACAGTGGCGCTCGAGCGGTGCCGTTGCCCTCGGCCCCGGGAGCCATGATCTCGGCCATCTCGCCGCTCGCCGCCGCGGCTCGTTCGGCCGCGCCGCGCTCGACGGTCTCGAAGCCGAGCTCACCGGCCACCAGCGCCGCGGTGTCGAAGTCGATCGACTGGTTGAGCGACGCGAAGATGCCGTTGCGAATCAGTTCCTTGATCACGTCGGCGTAACTGACGCCAAGCGTCTCGGACAGGTCCTTGACCGACACGCTGGAGGGCAGCTCGACGGCTCCGGCCGGCCGGACGATGGTTGCCGTCTCGGCGACACCCCCGAGGGTCGGGGCGGCCCGACGGCGGGGTGGGCGGGGTGGCTTCCGAGGCAGATACCTACGCGGTGGCATCGCGCACCTCCACCGACAGCGCCCCCGCGGCCACGTGCACGCCGAGGGCGCGCCGGATGCCATCAGCCAGGCGTAGCGGTTCGTGACATGCCGGATCGTCACAAACGTAGGCACCCCGCCCGTTGGCGCGGCCCGTGGGATCGACGCTCACCGCTCCGTCAGGCCCGCGCACGACGCGGGTCATGGCCCGCTTGTGCGCAACCCGCCGGCAGACGGCGCAGCTCCGTTGCGGCTCGCGTTCAGGATGTCGCTTTGGCATCGGCCGGTGCCTCCAGCGTGGCGTCGTCGCCACGCGACCCGCCATGGGCCGCCGCGGTCGCGATCCCGGCGTCCGAGCGGATGTCGATCCGCCATCCGGTCAGCTTGGCCGCCAGCCGCGCGTTCTGCCCCTCCTTGCCAATCGCCAGCGAGAGCTGGCGCTCGGGGACGACAACATTGGCGATCTTGTGCTCCTCGTCGATGCGTACGGTGATGACCTCGGCCGGTGACAGCGCCTCCGCGACGTACTGGCCCGGGTCGTCACTCCATAGCACCACGTCGACCTTTTCGTTGTTCAGCTCGGCCACGATGGCCTGGATTCGCGACCCACGCTGTCCAACCGCGGCACCCTTGGCGTCGACGCCTGGCTGGCGACTCTCGACCGCGACCTTCGAGCGGCTGCCCGCTTCTCGCGCGATGCCGCGGATCACCACCGTGCCGTTGTAAATCTCGGGGATCTCCATCTCCATCAGGCGTCGCAGGAACCCGCGGTGCGTGCGGCTGACCACCAGCACCGGGCCGCGCGGCGTACGCCGCACCTCGAGGACGTAGATCTTCAGGTGCTGCCCGATCCGGTAATGCTCCCCGGCCAGCTGCTCGCTGACCGCCAGCACGGCCTCGACGCCCTTGCCCATGTCCAGGACGACAGCCTGATCGGTGGTGCGGTGCACCACGCCGGTCATGATCTCCCCCTCGCGGCTGATGTACTGGCTGTACACGACATCGCGCTCTGCCTCGCGCAGCCGCTGCCGGTAGACCTGCGCCGCGGTCTGGGCCGCGATGCGGCCCAGCTGGGCCTGGGTCACGTTCTCGGGGACGCGCACCCTGCCTCCCACCCCGGTGCTCGGATCGATGGCCTGGGCATCGGAGACGAGCATCTGGAGCTCGGAGTCGGTGACCTCCTCGGGCGTTGCGACGACCTCGTACTCGCGGTAGACGCTGATCTGCCCGCTCTCGGGGTCAACCCGGACCACGACGTTCTCTGCCGCGTCGGCGTTGCGCCGATACGCGGACTCGATGGCCTGCTCGAGCGTCTGGATCAGGATCTCCTGCGGCACGCCCTTCTCGGCGTTCAACTGCAGGAGGGCGCCGATGAAGTCCCGATTCACAACCCACCTCGCACGCGAACGAGCAGAAACAAAAACGTGGGACTGGCGAACCGACCCACGTTCATCGAGTGATGACTATCGATTTGGTCCGCGCCGGCGAAACCGAGGCGAAGTATAGCAGCGGGACCCCTCGACCGCCAACCCGCGGCCGGGTCGGTTAGAGGTTTTGGACGTCCCGAATTGAGATCAGGATCACCAGGGTGATGAGCACCGCGACGCCGGTCAGATAGATCAGCGCCTCGCGCTCGGGGCGCATCCGCCGCCGCCGGATCGCCTCCACCAGGACCACCGCGATCCTGCCGCCGTCGAGCGGGGGGAAGGGCAGGACGTTCAGCACGGCGAGGTTGATCGAGAGCAGTCCGATCCATGCCAGCTGGCGCACCAGCGGCTCCTGGAGCAGGCGCCCGGTCTCCTCGGCGATCCCGATCGGGCCGACCGGCGGCGGGGCATCGGGGTTGAGGCCGAGCAGTCCCCCGACCGCGTCAACCAGGGCGCCAGGGATCTGCCAGGCGATCGTCCCGGTCTCGGTGGCCCCCTTGACGATGGCGTCCCATGGGTTGGCGGCGACCGGCGGCAGCTCGCCCATGGCGGTCGCACGCCAGCTGAAGCCGACCGCGCCGAGGCCGGCTGCGACCTGCTCGGGGGTGAGGTCGCGCGGCACCACGCTCAGTGCAATCGTCTCTTCGCCGCGTTCGATCGAGAGCGCCACCGGCTCCCCCGCCCGCGACCGCACGTAGCGGATCAGGTCACGCGATGCCACGAACGTCCGCCCGTCGGCGGAAACGATCAGGTCGTCGATGCGCAGGTCGGCCGCCTCCGCCGGCGAGTCGGCCTGGACCTCGGTCACCCGCAGCGGCCCACGCTCCTCGGGGACCGGCAGGGAGAGCGCCACCGCGAAGACGGCCACCGCCAGCAGCAGGTTCATCGCCACCCCCGCCAGCAGCACGGCCAGGCGGACCCAGATCGGCTTCCGGTTGAAGGCCCCCTCCATGGCACGCTCCACCGCGGTTTCGGAGAGGCCCTGCTGGCGCATCTTGTCGGCCTCGGCATCGCCGTCCACGCCGAGCATCTTCACGAAGCCGCCGAGCGGGATCCAGTTGATTGAGTAGCGTGTGCCCCGCCACACGACCGACGTGATCCGCGGCGGGAACCCGAATCCGAATTCCTGCACGGTGATCCCCGCCCGCTTGGCGACGATGAAGTGGCCCAGCTCGTGGACCAGGACCAGAATCGCCAGCAGCGCGATGAAGGCGACGATGGTGGTGAGCAGGTCCATCAGGCGCTGCCCGCCAACCCGAGGTCGAGGGTGAGGGCTGCGCGGACCTCGTCATCGATCGCGGTGATCTGGTCCAGGTCGGGCTCGCCGGCACCCCCCCAGCGTTCGACGGACCGTTCGATCGTGTCGGCGATCTGTCCGAAGCCGATGGCGCCGGCCAGGAAGGCGGCCACCGCGACCTCATCGGCGGCGTTGAGGATGGTCCCCCGGTTGCCTCCCAGCGCCGCCGCCGTGCGCACCGCGGCGTACGCGGGGTAGTCCGTCGCGACCAGTGGCTCGAAGTCGAGGCTGCCCCATGCCGACGGCGACGAGCGGCGGATCGGTGATGGCAGCCGGCGCGGGTAGGTCAGCGCGAACTGGATCGGGAGCCGCATGTCGGGGAGGCCCAACTGGGCCTTGAACGAGCCGTCGTCGAACTCGACCAGCGAGTGGACGACGCTCTGGGGATGGATCACGGCGTCAATCCTATCGTAGGGCAGGCGGTACAACCATTTGGCCTCGATCGCCTCGAACGCCTTGTTGACCAGCGTGGCCGAGTCGACCGTGATCTTGGGTCCCATCCGCCAGGTCGGGTGAGCCAGTGCCTCCGCCGGCGTCACCGATGCCAGCTCAGCCGCTGACCGTCCGCGGAAGGGTCCCCCCGAGGCGGTGAGCACCAGACGCGCGACGTTCTCGATCCGTTCCCCGAGCAGGCATTGCCAGATGGCGGAATGTTCGCTGTCAACCGGACGCAGCAGGTCGAGCCGGTCACCGCCCAGGCGGTCCAGCTGCGCGGCCACCAGGTGCCCGCCGGCCACCAGCGTCTCCTTGTTGGCCAATGCCACGCGGCGCCCGGCCCGCAGGGCGGCCAGCACCGCCGGCAGGGCAGTCATCCCGGTGGTCGCCACCACCACCAGGTCCGCCCCATCGAGGGTCGCGAGCTCTTCGAGTCCGCCGCCGGCCCAGCGCCCCGGGTGCGGTCCGGCCTGGCCATCGGCGCTCCAGGCTCGGGCCGACGGATACCGCGCCAGCTGTGCCTCGAACGCCGGCCCGCCGCGGCCGGCCGCCAGGCCGTGAATCGCGAATTCGGCGGGGTGCGCATCGATCACCTCGAGCGTCTGCCGCCCGATCGATCCGGTTGAGCCGAGGACGACCACCCCGATCACGGCGCGGCCCCGAGCACCAGTGCGGCGTAGGCCACCAGGGCCGGTGCGGCAAACAGGAACGAATCGACCCGGTCCAGCATCCCGCCGTGTCCGGGGAAGAGGCTGCCGGACTCCTTCACCCCTGCGGCGCGCTTGACCAGCGACTCGGCCAGGTCACCCACCTGTCCCGACACGCCAACCACCAGGCCCAGGAGCGGGGCATGCCAGGCCTCGAGGCCGATCAGCCAGCACGCGAGCAGTCCGCCGACCGCGCTCACGACCACGCCGCCGACGACGCCCTCGACCGTCTTGCCCGGACTCAGCACTGGCGCGAGGCGATGTCGACCGAAGCGGCGTCCGATGAAGTAGGCCCCGCTGTCGAAGCCCCACACCAGCGCCAGCAGGCCGAGCAGCCACCCGGCTCCCGGGCGCACGCCCAGCTGGGCGAGTGGCGTGGACGCCGCACCGATCGGCTCGGGCAACCCTCCCGCCACCACCAGGAACGCGGGGAGTACCCCCGCATAGGCGATCGCAAAGAGCGACCCGACCCATCCCAGGAAGCCGGCTCGCGGGTCGGGCGCCAGGATGCCGACCAGGCCGAGGGCCAGGACGGCACCGATCAGGATCGGCCATTGCGCGTTCGGCAGCACGCCATTCAGCAGCCCCAGCCCGCCGGCCGCCACGCCACCGATCGCTGCCAGGGTGGCGACGCGCGAGACCGGCAGGCCGGCCATCGGCAGCAGCCGGGTCAGCTCCTCGCCCGCGAGCAGGCTGACCGCCAGCACGGCCAGCGCGGCCCACGGATCGCCCAGCACGGCCAACCCCACGACAATGGGCACCAGCACGACGGCGGTCAGGACGCGAGTGCGGAGCATTGGTTCAGCTCCCGTAGCGTCGCTGGCGGCTGGCGTACTCGGCCAGCGCCGCATCGAGCTCGGCCACGCTGAAGTCGGGCCACAGCACGGGCGAGATCAGCAGCTCCGCGTACGCTCCCTGCCAGATCAGGAAGTTGCTCGTGCGCTGCTCGCCCCCGGTCCGAATGATCAGGTCGGGGTCCGGCTGTCCGACCGTGTACAGGTGTGCGGCGAACCGGTTTTCGTCAATCTGATCGGGCGGCAGACCCGCGGCCACCAGTGAGCGCGCCGCATCGACGATCTCTGCCCGTCCCGAGTAGTTGAACGCGATGTTGAGCTCCATCCGCGACCCGCCACGGGTGCGCTCTTCAGCTTCGCGGATCGAGCCTTGCACCTCGACCGGCGCTTCGTGCAGGCGGCCGATGACGCGCACCCGGACTCCCTGGGCCACCAGTTCGTCGGTGTGCTGCCGCACCGCTCCATCGATGAGGCCGAAGAGGCCGGCGACCTCGTCCTCGGATCGGCGCCAGTTCTCGCGGCTGAACACGTACAGCGACATGACCTCGATGCCGCGGTCGGGGGCAACCCGCACGATCGGCCGGATCGCCTCGACCCCCTGCACATGACCGGCCAGGTTCGGCAGTCCGCGGTTCGCCGCCCAGCGGCGATTGCCATCCATGATGATGGCGACATGGCGGGGGTGGTCGGGGTCAGGCAGCCGCTAGACCTCCATGACCTCGGCTTCCTTGCGTCCGCCGTGGCCATCGATGGCATCGATGAAGCGATCGGTGACCCGCTGCAGCGCCTCGAGCTCGCGTCGCTCCTCGTCGGTCGACAGGTCGCCGTCGCGCAGTGCCCGTTTCAGCTGGTCCGCCACATCGCGGCGGTGGTTGCGGATCTCGACCCGCGCGTCCTCGGCGCGGCGTCGCACCTGCTTCACCATCTCCCGGCGGCGCTCCTCGGTGAGCGGCGGCACGTTGAGCCGGACCACGACTCCGTCGAGGTTTGGGGTCAATCCGATGTCGCTCTTGGTGATGGCGCGCTCGATCGCCGACAGGACCGATCGGTCCCAGGGCTGGATTACTATCAGGTGCGCGTCGGGGGTGCTGATGCCGGCGATCTGGTTCAGGGGCGTGGGGGTCCCGTAGTACTCCACGATCAGGCGCTCGACGAGGGCCGTCGAGGCGCGGCCGGTGCGGATTCCCCCAAGGTCGCGGTCCATGGCTTCCACCGTGCGCGTCATCTTCGGCTCGATCGCGGCCAGCGCGGGGTGAGTCACTCGTCGTCTCCGGAGCGGATCAGGGTGCCGATCCGCTCCCCGGCCACGGCGCGCGTGATATTGCCCGGCTGGGTCATGTCGAACACGACGATCGGCATCCCGTTGTCCATCGCCAGGCTGACGGCGGTGGCATCCAGGGCCTGGAGGCGCCGAGACAGCACCGCGGTGTAGTCAATCTCCGAGAATCGGGTCGCATCGGGGTGGGTCTCCGGATCGGCATCGTACACCCCGTCGACGCGGGTGGCCTTCAGAATCACCTCCGCGCTGAGCTCGACCGCACGCAGGGTGGCCGCGGTATCGGTCGTGAAGTAGGGGTTCCCCGTGCCGGCCACCAGCACCACCACCCGCCCCTTCTCCAGGTGGCGGACCGCTCGGCGGCGGATGTACGGCTCGCAGATCTCGTTCATCGCGATCGCCGACATCACCCTGGTCGGGCACCCGGCCTGCTCGAGGCCATCCTGCAGGGCGAGGCCGTTCATCACGGTCGCCAGCATGCCCATGTAATCGCCGGTGGCGCGGTCCATCCCGGCCGCGGATGCCGCCAGCCCGCGGAAGATATTGCCGCCACCGACCACGATCGCGACCTGGACCCCGCCTTCGCGCCCGGCTGCAACCTGGGCCGCGATGTCGCGCACCATGAGGGGATCGACCCCGTACTGGCGCGAGCCAAGCAGCGCCTCACCCGATAGCTTCAGCAGCACCCGACCGTAGCGAGCCGGCGAACCGTGCGGCGTGGCGGTCATGTCAGGCAGTCCCGCCGTCGTCCGAACCGCCGGCTGCCTCGCCGACCGCCATCCGAGCGAAGCGCGCCACCCGGATGTTCTCGCCCAGCAGGGCCACCTTGTCGGTGATCAGGTCGCCGATCCGGCGGTCCGTGTCGCGATACGGGAGCTCGAGCAGGCAGACCGATTCAAACCACTTGCTCAGTTTGCCCTCGACGATCGTCGCAGTCCGCTCGGCTGGGCGTCCTTCGGCCGCGGCCTCTGCGGCGAAGCGCTCTCGCTGCTCGGCGATCACGTCCGCCGGCACGTCCTCGCGGCTCACCCATTGGGGGGCAAGCCCGGCGACCTGCATCGCGAGGTCGCGGGCCAGCTGTCCGAAGTCATCGGTGCGGGCCACGAAGTCGGTCTCGCAGTTGAGTTCCAGGAGCACTCCCAGCCGCGCGCCGTGGTGGATATACGACGCCACGACCCCCTCGCGCGCCTCGCGCCCTGCCTTCTTGGCAGCCGTGGCCAGCCCCTTCTCGCGCAGCCGAGCGACCGCCGCGTCGACGTCGCCGTGGCTCTCTTCGAGTGCTCGCTTGCAGTCCATCACCCCGGCGCCGGTTCGATCCCGGAGCGCCTTCACATCCTCGGCCCTGATATTCATGCCTCTGGTCTGTATCCCTTCCGTGCAGCGGTAATGCCCGGCGTCCTGCTCAGGAGGCTGCCCCGGCGTCGAGCTCGGACTCGTCGCCGGCCTCAGCCGCCTCGGCGGCGCGCCGGGCGCGAGCGCGACGCTCCTCCTCTTCGTCCTCTTCCGGCTCGGGCTCAAAGACGAGGGCCTCGCCGGCAGCCAGCGCCGCGCTGTAGTCCGCCGCCTCACCGCTGAGCATCGAATCGTCGACCGGGGGCAGTGCCTCGACCTGCTCGAACTCCTCGTCGAGGCGTGCCTGGCGCTCGGCCTGGGCCTCCATCGCCGCGTCGGCAACCATGGTGCAGATCAGGCGCACCGATCGGATGGCGTCATCGTTGGCCGGGATGACCCAGTCGATCTGGTCCGGGTCGCAGTTGGTGTCGGTGATGGCCACGATCGGGATCTCGAGTCGTCGAGCCTCGGCGACCGCGATCGTTTCGCGGTGCGGGTCGACGATGAAGACCGCCCCAGGGAGGCGTCGCATGCGGCGGATGCCGCCGAGTGCTGAGTTGAGGCGCGTGATCTCCTCGTTCAGCTTGGTGGCCTCCTTCTTGGTCAGCCGTTCGAACTCCCCACCGTCGCGCCGCGCCTCGAGCGCTTCCAGGCGCTGGATGCGGCGCTTGATGGTGGTGAAGTTGGTCAGCATCCCGCCCAGCCAACGAGTGTTGACGAAATGCTGTCCGGAGCGCAGGGCCTCGCCGGAGATGGACTCCTGGGCCTGTTTCTTGGTCCCCACGAACAGGACGCTGTCACCCTTGCGCACGGTGTCACGCACGAACGCGAGCGCGGCGTTCAGGCGCTCGACCGTCTGGGCCAGGTCGATGATGTGGATCCCGTTGCGCTCCGCGAAGATGTAGCGGCGCATCTTGGGATTCCAGCGGCGCGTCTGGTGTCCGAAATGGACCCCAGCCTCGAGCAACTGCCGCATGCTGATGGTGGGCACGGTGCACTCCTTCGGTTGGGCCTCCGCCCCGTCTCGACTCTGGCCCACCACCCGAACAGTCGTCGGGCACCGCGGCGGCCAGATCCACGGGGCGTGTGTAATGGTTGACGGTCCCCGCCGTCGGCGCCGATCAGGCGCTCGTCAGCCGGGCCGCGGACGAGTATAGCAAAGGCCCCTCGAGGGCCGGCAGTCACCCCGTCTGCACCGATCTGTACCGGACAGTACTTCAGTACCTCGGCGCCTACCGCTCGTACCTTGACCGATGCGAGTCCCCTCATAGCATCCGACCACCGGCCCAAGTGCGGGGCGCTCCCGCCGCCGGCCCGCTGTCGGAGGACCGATTGCGTCGTCACCAGGGCCTGGTCCTGCTTTCGATCGCCACTGCGCTGCTGACAAGCGCGATCGCGGTCGTGCCCGCGCTCGGCAGCGACCGCTGGATCACCGTCCGAGCCGGCGACACGCTGAGCCAGATCGCCCTGAGCGAGGGGGTCAGCGTCGCCCAGCTGGTCGCCCTGAACGGCCTCGACAACCCGAACCACATCGTGGCTGGACAGCGACTGCGCGTCAGCGTGACGCCAACCATCGGAACCGCTCCCACTCCCCCGCCAACGGTCACGCCGGGGACTCTCATCGTCCACGTCGTGCAGCCCGGGGAGTCCGCGTGGGAGATCGCCCGACGCTACGAGGTCAGCCTCCAATCGCTCGTGTCGGCCAACCAGCTCGCCAACCCCTCGCTCATCCGACCCGGCCAGCGGCTCAGTATCCCGGGCGCGCAGCCGGCCCCCTGGTCGCAACCCGCCGAATCGGCCCAGCCACGACAGCATCGAGTGGCGGCCGGCGAATCGGTGTGGAGCATCGCCCGTCGCTACGGGGTGACCGTGTCGGCCGTGGTCGGCGCGAATCAGCTCTCCAACCCATCCCTGATCCGGATCGGCCAGGTGCTGAGCATTCCGGCCTCATCGGGCTCGGCGGCCGGCGCGCCGGCGACCACGGCCAGCATGCCGGAGGAGATGTCCCGGCTGGTCGCCGCTCGCGCCGACGTCGGGCGACTGATCGAGGCGGCCGCCCGGACGGAGGGCGTGCCGGTGCCCCTTGCGCTGGCCCTGGCCTGGCAGGAATCGGGCTGGCAGCAATCGGCCGTGAGTCCGGCCGGCGCCATCGGCGTGATGCAGATCACGCCCCCCACTGCCGACTGGGTCGCGGGGACGATGCTGCACGCCCCGGTTGACCTGTGGCAGATGCGTTCGAACCTGCAGGCCGGCCTCCGATTGCTGCATCACTACCTGAACCGCTACGGCCGGCGCGACCTCGCCCTGGCCGCCTACTACCAGGGGCAGACCGGCACGGACCGGCACGGGATCTACGCCAGCAGCCGGCCATACGTGGATTCGATCCTGGCCCTGGAGCGGCTCTTCTCCCGATAGGTTCGACGCTGCATCGCCCTACCATCCGTCGACGGACGGGACCCGGCGCACGATCCAGTGCCCAGGTCGGGGCGCGGGCCGCACGGCGACCAGGTCAAGCCGCACGCCACGCCTGGGCCCCGGGTGCTCCGCCGCGTACGCGGCGAGCGTCGCGCGCAGGCGGCGCAGGTGGCGCGGCGTCACGCTCTCGAGCGCGGAGCCGGCCCGGCCATCACGGCGGAGCCGCACCTCGACCCCGACCAGCACGCCGGTCGGCTCCCGGCACACCAGGTCGAGCTCCCCGCTCGCACAGCGCCAGCGCCGGGCCAGGATCAGCCAGCCGCCCTGTTCCAGACAACGGGCGACCGCCGCCTCGGCCGCGATTCCGCGCAGGTGTCGAGGATCAGCCACCCTCGCCTCCGGGCGCGCCGGAGCGACGCGGCAGGCCGGTCAATCGGCGAAGTCGATCTCCTCGTCGCTGATGCGTGGCAGTTCGAGCAGCAGCTCCAGGGTGAGCTGCTCGCCGGCCAGGAGCTGACGGATCGGTGAGAAGGTGCGCCGGTGCCAGGCGCACGGACCCTCGATCGCCAGCGCATCCAGATGGCGGGGCGTGCCGTACCCCTTGTTGCGACTGAAGCCGTAGGCGGGGTAGCGCTGGTCGAACTCGGCGCAGATCCGGTCCCGGGTCACCTTGGCCACGATGCTCGCCGCGGCGATCGAGGCACTGATCGCGTCTCCGTCGATGATCGGCCGCTGGGGGAGGTCCACGTCGCGAAGGCTGAGGGCGTCGATCACCAGGTGGTCCGGCGGATCGACGAGCCGCTCGATCGCCTCGCGCATGGCCAGCTTGGTGGCCTCCAGGATGTTGATTCGGTCGATGATCTCGCCCTCGATGCAGCCGACTCCGACCGCCTCGGCGCGGTCGAGGATCTGCTGGTACAGGTCCTCGCGTCGGGCGCGCGACAGGACCTTCGAGTCGCGCAGGCCACGGATGCGGTGGCGTCCCGGCAGGATCACGGCGGCCGCCACGACCGGACCCGCCAGGGAGCCCCGACCAACCTCGTCGATGCCGGCGATGCGCTGAAAGCCCGCCAGCTGCAGCTCGCGCTCGTGGCGCATGCCTGCGTCGTGGGGCAGTGCAGCGTGCCTCACCAGCCGGGAGGTGGCCGGCGCCCGGCCGAAACCGGGCATCCGAGTCAGCGGCTGGTCCGGCGTTCGCGGAGCGACGCGGACTTGCCCACGCGACCCCGAAGGAAGGTGAGCTGCGCTCGGCGCGCCACGCCGTGTCGCACGACCTCGATCTTGTCGACTCGTGGCGCATGCACCATGAAGGTGCGCTCGACGCCGACCCCGCTGGCGACGCGGCGCACCGTGATCCGGGTGTTGAGTCCACCGCCACGCAGGCGCATGACCGTTCCCTCGAACACCTGGATTCGTTCGCGGCCACCCTCAACCACCTTCACCGACACCCGCACCGTGTCTCCGGCAGACAGTTCCGGCACGTCGGCGCGCATCTGCTCTCGCTCGATCTCGTCGATCAGGCCCATGCTGGGAGGTCCTCGTTATCCGCGGCGTATCGGCCGCTTAGCTGGTGTTGCGCGCCGCTCGGCCCGGGCGGACACCGAAACGCGACCGCCGTGCGGCCGCGACGCGGGCGAGTATAGCAGCGCCCACTCCGCCGGCAACCCGCAGCCTGACCTAGCGGTGCTCGGGTGGCTCGTCGTCGGAAGGGTGGAGGATCTCGGCGCGCTCCGCGTCGCTCAAGGCCGCCGCGTCCAGCAGGTCCGGCCGCCGCCGGGCGGTGCGCCTGAGCGCCTCGGCTCGCCTCCAGTGCGCGATCTCAGCATGATTTCCCGACCGCAGCACCGGCGGCACCTCCATGTCCCGAAAGTGCTCGGGTCGGGTGTAGTGCGGGGCCTCGAGCAGCCCGCCCACGAATGAGTCGCCGAGCTGGGACTCCTCCGCAATCACGCCGGGCACGAGCCGGGCCACGGCATCGATCAGCACCAGGGCCGGGAGCTCGCCGCCGGTCAGGATGTAGTCGCCGATGCTGACCTCCTGGTCGGCCAGCGCCCGGACGCGCTCGTCCACACCCTCGTACCGCCCGCAGATCAGCGCAATCCGCCCGCGCCGCGCCATGCGACGGGCGACGGCGTCGCTGAGTCGCTCGCCGGCCGGGTCAAGCAGCACGACATGCGCGCCCGCGTCGCGCAGCGGCTCGACCGCGGCGAAGATCGGTTCGGGGCGAAGCACCATCCCTGCCCCGCCGCCGTACGGATAGTCGTCCACCGTGCGATGACGGCCCAGCCCGTGTGGGCGGAGATCGTGGATCGTCACCGACAGCAGGCCCGCCTCTATCGCCCGCCCGACCACCGACGCGTGGAGCGGCGTGCCGAACATCTCCGGGAAGAGGGTCACGACGTCGAAGCGCAGCGCCGGATCGGAGGCGCGCGACGACATGCTCAACGGACCTCTTCGGGCTGGTAGTCGACGACCATCACCCCTGACGGCAGGTCGATCTCGCGCACGACCGAGCGCAGCGCGGGGATCAGCACTTCACCGGCCGCACCCTCGATCCGGTAGACCTCCGCCCCACCGGCCCGGAAGACCTCGGTCAGGGACCCGACCTCCTCTCCGCCGACGGTCCGCACTCGCAATCCGACCAGCTCGTGCCAGTAGTACTCGCCCTCCCCCAGCGCCCGCGGCGGTCCCTCCAGGAACCGACCTCGGAGCTCATCGGCGGCCTCCCTGGTCTCCACCCCGACCAGGTGCAGGACCGGGATCCGGCCACCCCATTCCATCCCGGCGACCTGTCTCGGCTGCTCCTCGCCTTCGATCCAGACCGATGCCCCCGGCGCGAAGCGTTCCGGCCAGTCGGTCAGCAGCTCGATCCGCAGGCCACCCGAGAGCCCCCTGGCCCCGAGCACGCGCGCCACGGTCAGCCGGTCACTCGTTGCCGGTGATCTCCAGCTCCACGTGCTGGCCGGACCGGGTGCCCACCACCCGCAGCAGGCTCCGGATGCTGTTCGCGACACGACCATCGCGGCCGATCACCCGACCCATGTCCTGCTCGTCGACGCTGAGCGTCAGGATCACGTCGTCGTCCTCGATGTCGACGTCGACCTCGACCGCGTCCGGATGGTCCACCAGGCGTCGGGCGATGAACTCCAGCAACTCCTTCACGCGGTTGCCTTCTTCCGGGCAGGCGCGCGGCGCACCGGTTTCGCCGGTGCCTCGACGGCCGGCGTGGGAGCGGAGCCCACCTGTCGGAGCAGGCGGGCAACCATCTCAGAAGGCTGGGCGCCCTTGGCGATCCAGGCCTGCACCCGATCGGCGTCGAGCTTGACCGTGGCTGGGTCGGTGAGCGGGTCGTAGAAGCCCAGGATCTCCAGCGCCCTGCCGTCTCGCGGGCGCCGACTGTCGATGGCCACCACCCGGTAGCTCGGGCGCTTGGTGGCCCCTACCCGGCTCAGCCGGATCCGTACTGCCAAAGGTCGTTCCTCTCTGATCGGATCCCGGCTCCCGCAGGTGATCGCCGGGGTGTGGGTGTCCCGTTCGTTGCGGTGAGGATAGCGTGCCGTCAGCGCCCGAGCAGGCCGCGGAGTCCGCCGGCCCCTCCGGGCATGCGCCCGGAGCTGACCTGGCGCATCAGGCGACGCATCTCATCGAAGCGCTTGAGGAGCTGATTCACGTCCGCGGTGGTCGTCCCGCTGCCGGCCGCGATCCGCCGTCGCCGGCTGGCCTTGATGATCTCCGGCCGCTGCCGCTCCGCAGGCGTCATGGAATCGATGATCGCCTCGATCCGGCGAAGCTGTCCGTCGTCGACGGCACGCTGCGCGGCATCGGCCATGCTGGCCGCGCCGGGAATCATCGACAGGATCTGCCCGATCGGCCCGATCGACTTCATCTGGCGCAGCTGGTCCCGGAAGTCATCCAGGCCGAAGCGCGCCTCTGCCAGGTGCTGCGCAATCCGCTCGCTCTCGTCGCGGTCCACGCGCTCCTGGACGCGCTCGACCAGGGTCAGGATGTCGCCCATCCCCAGGATTCGCTCCGCCATCCGATCCGGGTGGAACGCCTCGAGCGCATCGCTGCGCTCGCCGGTGCCGACATACAGCACCGGGATCCCGGTCACCGCCCGGATCCCGAGCGCCGCGCCGCCCCGTGCGTCGCCATCTAGCTTGGTGAGCACCAGCCCGGTAAGCGGCAGGCGCGCGCGGAAGGCCTCAGCCACCTCGACGGCCGTCTGGCCGGTCATCGCATCCACCACCAGCAGCGTCTCGCCCGGGGTCGTCGCACCCGCGATCCGGACCAGCTCATCCATCATCGGCTCGTCGACGTGCAGCCGACCAGCGGTGTCAACCAGGACCAGGTCCAGGCCTCGCTGTCGAGCCGCCTCGACCCCGGACCGAGCCACCTCCACGGCGGGAGTCCCGGTCGGGCGGGTATGCACCTCCACGCCCGCCTGATCGCCGAGCGCGACGAGCTGGTCGACCGCCGCGGGGCGATACACGTCGGCGGCGACCAGCAGCGGCCGGCGCCCATCCCGGCGCGCCTGGACGGCGAGCTTGGCAGCCGTCGTGGTCTTGCCCGACCCCTGCAGGCCGACGAGCAGGACCACCGCTGATCGTCCATCGAGCTGCAGGCGTCGCCGCTCACCGCCGAGGGTCGCGACGAGCTGATCGTGCACTGCCTTGACGACCTGCTGTCCGGGGTGAAGGCCGCCGAGCAGGTCGGCACCCATCAGGTCGTGCCGGACCTTGGCCACCAGGTCGCGCACGACCCGAAAGTCGACATCGGCTTCCAGGAGTGCGAGGCGGATCTCGCGCATCGCGTCGGCGAGGTCGACCTCAGTGATTCGGGCACGGCCCCGCAGGCGCGCGACGACGCCCTGCAGGCGCGAAGAGAGCTGATCAAACATTGGCGTTCCGGTTTGAGTGCGGAAGACCCGGATCAGCCGGGCCGGGTTGCGGGGACGGCCATTCTAGCCTCACTTGCCGACCAGCCAATCGGCGTACGCGGCCGGATCGAAAGGTGCGATCTGGTCGATCCCCTCACCGATGCCGACGAGCACGATCGGGAGACGCAGGCGGTCGGCCACCGCCAGGGCGATGCCGCCTCGGGCGGTGCCGTCCAGCTTGGTCAGCACGATGCCGGTGACCCCCACCTCCGCGGCGAACGTCTCGGCCTGGGCCAGTCCGTTCTGGCCGGTCACCGCGTCCACCACCAGCAGAACGTGGCGAGGCTGGCCTGGCATGCGCCGCTCGATCACGCGCCGCACCTTCGACAGCTCGGCCATCAGCTGGACCCGGGTATGGAGCCGACCCGCGCTGTCGACGATCACCACCCCGGCGCCTCGCGCCTCGGCCGCCGCGACCGCATCGAAGGCCACCGCCCCCGGGTCGGCCCCCGGCCGCTGGCTGATCACCGGCACGCCCACCCGATCCCCCAGCAGCCGAAGCTGCTCGACCGCCGCCGCGCGATACGTGTCAGCGGCGCCCAGCACCACGCGTCGCCCCTGGGCGACGAGCAGCCCGGCCAGTTTGGCGGCGGTGCTCGTCTTGCCGGTCCCGTTCGCGCCCACCAGCAGGATGACGACCGGATCCGGGCCCGGCTCGAAGGGACCGCAACCGGCCGCGACCAGGCGTTCGCGGATCACCGACGCCAGGGCGTCGCGGGACCCGTTCGGGGCGCCCGTCGAGACACGGGCCCTGGCCGCGCTGACCAGGTCCGCCGCCAGGCTCGGCCCAACGTCGGCCGCCACGAGAGCCTCCTCGGCGGCGTCCCACGTCGCCTGGCTGGTGTCGCCGGCGCCCAGGATGGCCAGGAGGCGCGCTCCCAGCCCGCGGCGAGGCGGGAGGCGCGCGACGTTCACCCCGCCATCACCTCCACGGGAAGGTCCGCCAGGCGCAGGCTCACCACCTTGCTCGCCGCCGCATCGGTCATCGTCACGCCATAGATCGTGTCGGCGACCTCGATCGTGGCCCGGTTGTGGGTGATGACCACGAAATCAATCCGCGAGCTGAGTTGGCGCAGCGCCGCCGCGAAGCGTCCGATATTGGCCTCATCGAGCGCAGCGTCCACCTCGTCGAGGATGCAGAACGGCACCGGGTTGACGTCGAGCATGGCGAACAGGAGTGCGACCCCGGTCAGGGCCCGCTCGCCGCCGGACAGCATCGATAGCCGCTGCAGGCGCTTGCCGGGGGGTCGGACGGCGATCTCGATCCCGCCTGGCGCGTCACCCTCGACACTCTCGCCCAGGGACAGCGACGCCGAGCCGCCGCCGAACAGCAATTGGCAGTATTCGGCGAACTTGGCGCCGATCGCCGCGAACGCGGCATCGAACCGGGACGCGATCTCGGATTCGAGGCGTCCGATCAGCTCGGTCGTCGATTCGATGGCGCCCCGCAGGTCGATCTCCTGGCCGGTCAACCCGTCCAACCGGTCAGCCAGCTCGCGATGCTCCTCGATCGCGAATGGGTTGACCGATCCGAGCTGGGCGAGCAGCCGGCGCACGCGCTGGAGTTCCTGCGCCAGCCCGGCGGGGTGCAGCTCCGCGACATCGGGCGGCGGCGCGCCACCGGTGACAACCGGAGCGCCGTCATCGGCCGCGGCCTCGAGCGCCGCCTGCCGTTCGTCGGCCAGGCTGGCCAGGGCGGCCTCGAGGCGCGAGACCTCGGCCACGTGTGACTGGCCGAAGCGCTCCAGTTCCGCCACGCGCGCGGTCCCCTCCAGCGCGGATCGCTCGGCGGCCAGCAACCCTGCTCGCGCCTGGTCCCGTTCTCGTTCGACCGCGGCCCGCGTCGCCGCGGCCGTGACATCCCGGCCGGCAGCCTCCTCAAAGTCCGCGCGCGCCGAGAGCGCCGAGCTCTCCAACGCCGATAGGGCGGCAACCCGCACCTGCAACAGGCGCTCGGTGGCCTCCAGATGCGCCTCACGTTGCAGCCGGTCAGCCGCGCGCGGCCGGCGAAGCTCGCTCTCCTCCAGCGCGTCGCGCGCCGCTCTCCACGCCGTCCGCGCCGCATCGCGCTCCGCGGCCGCGTGTACCCGACGGGCGGCCGCCACGGTCTCCTCCCCCTCCAGACGCGCGAGGTCGTCGCCGCCGACCGGCACGGGCCGCGGCGGGGCGGTGCCTGCGTCCAGGCGGTCGAGCTCGGCGCTGAATTGGCCGATCCGCTCGGCCAGCCGCCGGAGGGCGTCGGCCGAGGAGCTGCGGGTCGCCCGGGCCACGGCCTCGGCCTGCTGGGACGTCGCCTCGTGCTCAACCGTTGACTCGACCGCCTGCTGCGCCTGTGTCGCACGTGCCACGGCGCGAGCCGCATCGACTCCGGCGGCCGCGTGCCGGGCATCGAGACCCTCGATCAGGTCACTCAGCTCGCGGCGTCGCGCCTGGCGCCGGACCGACTGTGCGGACGGCGCGTCTCCGCGACCGCGCAGCGCGAAGACCCCACGGCCGTCGGCGAGGTCTCCCTCGACCGTCACGCCGCACCACCCGGCCGGAAGGCCGCGCCAACCCCGAAGCAGCGCGTCGAGGCTCGGCGCCAACGCCGCGCGGCGGAATGCCAGAGGTGCCCGCGGGAGGCCCAGCCATTCGGCGAGGGTCTGGCTCGCGCCCACGGCTGACAGGGCGAGGCTCCGCGGATCGCCTTCTGACGTCGCCCCGTCCGCGGTCACGACCACCAGCAGGCGCGCCGATCCGCGCGCCTGGGCCAGGCGTTCGGTCAGCTCCCCCTCTCCCCACAGCAGCGCATCCTCGAGCTCAGCGCCGATCACCGCCTCGGCGGCCGGCCACCCCGCGACGGGGATCTCCAGGTGGTCAAGCAACGGGCGCCAGCCGGCAGCCACCAGCATGCGACTCAGCCCACCCGCGTGATCGGGTCCCTCGTGGATCGCCTCCAGCTCGGCTCGGAGCGAACCCACCCGTTCG
>Ga0209751_10001978_pt1 | contig 20795 bp, 17 predicted proteins | sample RifCSP13_1_FD_184019 | JGI IMG/M metagenome (GOLD analysis project Ga0209751, IMG submission 184019) | Soil microbial communities from Rifle, Colorado - Rifle CSP2_sed 13_1 (SPAdes) (version 2) | ecosystem: Environmental > Terrestrial > Deep subsurface > Rock core/Sediment | place: Rifle... | reverse complement strand
TCATCTCGACGCGCGCACAGTCGTCTGTCTCCTCCAGTACCTTGAACCGGAAGCCCGGAACGGTCTCCTTGAGCTTGCGGACCATGTACTCCCACTTCGGCTCGATCGTCAGGCGGCCCTTGATCTCCATGACGTAGTGGCTTTCCATGAACACCGCCGGGTGCTCGCCCTTGCCGTCGGCCAGCCAGCACGCCGCCTTGCAGCGCGGCACGCTGTTCCATCCGTTGATCTGGAGCTGGGCCAGGTGGGCGGCAATCTGATCGAAGGCGCGAATCCGCTCCTCGATCGGCCCAGAGAGCGCATGCGAGACCTCGGCGCGCGGCACCAGCGCCAGCGGCGCGGGCGTTTCGGCGGCGGACTTCGGCTTGGCTTCCTTAGTCATGCGTTACCTCCAAAACGGTGCGGCGCCTCGGTCGAGCGAGCCCAGAAAGACTCCCCCGACTTCGGCGCCGCACTCCTGCTACCTGGGGCGGCTACTCTCTGGGCTCACCAGTAGAGTATGTCCGCCGCCGATTGCTGTCAAGCGGAATACCTACCTCCCACGTGGGTCGCCCCTCGGCACTACCAGCATCGCTCCGGCGCGGATCCACTGCCACAGGTTCTTGACCGCGCTGTGGGCGCCGACCGGCGTGCCGAGGAAGGTCGTCACCACCGCCTCGACCAGCGGGTTGAGGATGAAGCCCGCGACACCAGGCAGGCTCACGATCGCCGGGGTGAAGATCACCGCCGCGAAGCCGCTGGTCACCGCGCTCGGGGCCTGGGTGCCCCACAGCGCATCGACCAGCAGCAAGAGCGTGTTGCCGACCGTGAGCATCAACGGGATCGCCTTGGTCACGATGGTCGGGTTCTTCTTGAGCAAGAAGGCACCGATCAGCGACAGTACCCAGCGCATCCCGGGCTGGGCTAGAAAGTCCAGAATCGTTTGCAGGTTCATCGTTCCTTCCTTTCCTTACGGATACAGGTTGGCAGCGATCCCGACCCGGAACAGGTCGATCGCCGTCTCGGGCCACAACGCCCCCGCTTCGGTCCTCGCGAAGCCGTGCAGGTAGCTGACGTTGAATGTCAGGGCTTCGGGCCTCACCACCCACGAGGCGAGCGCGTTGATTTGCAACCCAGCCCAATCCTTCACGTCTCGGCGCTCGTACCACATCCATCCGACGCCGAACCATAGGCTGCTTCCGGAAATCGAATGGCCGCTCGGCCCGGGATGAATCTGTAGCCGCGCCTCGGTTCGCAAGATGCCCTTCGAGTCGTCCTTGCTGTCGAGTGGAAACCCATGCATGTAGCTGGAGTAAAGCGAGACCCGCGAGTGCAGGAGCCAGCTCGCCGCCGGGCCGATTTCCAGGCCATCCCAGCCTTCGACTCGCCGGCTCTCTTTGACATACAGCCCGCCGGTCTCCAGATCGACGTTCAGCCGATCCCGAACTTCGTCCGCCAGCGCCGGCAACGGCAGCACCATCAGCAACCAGACCAAATATCGCTTCATCTCGCTCCTCCTTGTGTGTGGCCGATGGCGCGCCACAGTGCCGCATGCACCGAATCAGCAACGTTGCGCATCGCATCGACCTGGCGCCGCGAGTAGATCCCGCCGCGCGCCGCCTCGATCACCGTCTCTTGGCCGCGCAGCACCAGTCCCAGGTGCGACACGATCAGCGTATCGGCCAGGCTGCGGGCGTGGCGTTCCTCTGCGATCAGCATGGTGAGCCGCACCTCCGAGCCGGCGATCGCCGCCAGCGTCGGCCGCGTCACGGTCACGCCGTAGAGCCATCCGAGCACCGTGCCGGCGCTGATGATCGCGCCAGCCATCGCGCCGACCTTGATCGCGAGCCGCACCAATCCGTTCATCTTCGGCGTCACCGTACCATCCTCCGCAGCAGGCCCATGTCCCACTGGGTTCCGGGACAGGACTTCGCCGGGTTGAAGTCGTGGTGGCGAACGATCCGCTCCGGCGGGATGCCGTACTCGGACATCCAGGGTAGCAGGACGCGACGCACCAGACAGCGGACCAGACCCGGCGGGGGAGGTGCCAGATCGAAGTTGCCAACACAGCATACATGCAACGCGAGCTCGTTCATACCGCCCTGTGGGCACGCGGCGGCAACGGCCGACTCGGGACGGCCGAGCAGCGCCTGGTACTCGTAGCCAACAAGCCCAGGGTCAGCCGTCACCAGCTCGACCCCGGCGTGGTAGCCGATGTCGCGCCACAGGTGCTTTGGGTCCTCGCGGTGGTACTTCTCGATCGCCGCCCACGAGACGGTCCCCGAGTCCTTGGTCCACGAGTGGTGGACCATGATGTGTGTGATGAGCCTCATTTACGGATCCGTCCACAGCACTGCGGCAGCCCAGCGCAACGAGTCGAGCCGGCTATTGCAGAGACTCACCCCGCCCGACTTGCGACGCACGAACACGCGCGAGTAAGCGTAAGCGATGCCTGCCTGGCCGTAGCCGAGCGTGTCGCGCGGGAGAATGGTAACGACTTTCCCGCCGGCGTTCAGAGAGTCGTTGAGATTGAAGTCCGACATCACTACCGCGAGTTGCGGAGACGCCGCGTTGAGCCAAGTGGTGTCGTTGCGCGAGACCTGGGCGGTGAGCGTGCTGCAAGTTCCCGAGTTGGCCTTGATCCGCCAGATCACCTTGCGCGCGCCGAGGCAGTAGACGCTCGGCCCGGTCAGCGTGTCGGAAGCCTGTTTACAGGGCGATCCCGAGTTGCTGTCCGGCGGGTGGCGAACAAACTGCCCGGCGCGGTATCTGTCCTCGTAGCCGTAGAAGTAGTCGATCCCGGGACGCGCGGCCATCGCTGCTCCGATCAGCGCCAACAGTCCAGCGAGCACGAGCAACCCGGCGCAGCGGCGGACCTGATGGTTACGGTTCATGCCAAACCCTCCTTGTGGGTGGTGCGCCTCACGACGCTCTCCTCCTGACGCGGCGCGGCCGCCGTGGCCGGCGCTCGCGATGCCGGGTGACACCGAAGAAGGCTTCCGCTTTCTCCTCCGGCGTCGCCTGGCCCTTGGCGAGTTCCTTGTAGGTTTGCACGGAAAACGGCGTCAGGCGCCCGAACAGGTACTGCACGACTTCACCAAGGGCAGGTACGACGTCCTCGAGTTTGTCGATGTCGCGGTGCAGCGGTCCGCGAGTGGTCTGGTTAGTAACCATGTCCCAGAACATCGTGAACTCGCCCGCCAACTTCCCGCCCCGATCTGCGGGCTCGCCGATCGCGGTCCGGACTGGCCTGGTGAACCAGTTGTAGACGTCCTTCCAGTAGGTCGGCATGTCAATCCGGATCGGGCGCCCAGACGAATCAAGAGCCCCATTCTTCGGGTGCAGCCAGTCCTCCTGGGTCTCAGGATTCTGGCCGGTGTGCAGGTAGTGATAGACGCCGTTGACGAGTAGCGTGGTCAGCATCATCGAGAACGCGAACGCCATGCGCGGCGTGAAGTCGGGCGTCTTGCCACGCAGTGCGCCGGTCGCGAAGCGCGGCAGATCCAAGAAAGTCGCGCCACCGAACTCACGCAGGGTGCCAAGCGTCCAGCCGGGGGCCCGGATCATCACCATGACGGCACTCCGTAGTCCACGGTTCCAGAACAGATTGTCGTAGTTGAGCAAGCCCATCCGGTTCTCGATGTTGTTCCACATCGTCCGGGCGATCTGCTCGCGCGTGATCTTGCCCGAGTCGATAGCTGGCGCTTGGCGCCGAAGTTGCTCGGCCATCAGCTCGCGGAACGCCCCGACCTTCATCTGCGGAATCACAAAACTGGTCAAGAAACGCATCGGGGACTCGACCATAGCAAACGGGGCGTAGCCAGCGGCCTTGGCGAGGCTCTTGATGCCGCCGCGTCGCAACTCGGCTTTCTCCGCTGCGGTCAACGTCGCCGCCTTGGCGCGCGCGTAGGCCGTGCTTCCCGCGAACGCACGAGCGTTCTTGAGGAAGTTGTCGAACGCCTGGTTCTGGTAGTACGCTAGGCGACGCATACGCGCCCCGCCCACGAACACGTCGCGTTCCAGTTGTGGCATCGAGCCATCCGCCTGGTAGAACTTCCAACCCTCGCGGATGTAGTCGATCGGCGCGGCGGGCGCCGTGAAGATCGCCTTGGCACCGCGGCCAATACCGAACAAGCCTTCGACGCGCTCGCCAGGGACCGCGAGTTTTCCGGCACCGCGTACCAACTCCGACAAGCCGAGCGACGCGCGGCTCATCACGGAGAGCAGCGTCATGCCCGTGGCGTGGAATCCAGACGCCCCGAGCTCCATCGCGTTGATGAAGTTGCGGCTCCCCATTACGGAGCGCCCGAGTTGGCTATCCTGGATCCAGTCGGCGCTCATGTGATTGTTGAGCACCCGCGCTAGATCCTTCTGCGCCCAGTACTGGCCGCCAATCACCAAGCCGCCCGCCGAGACTTCGCCGGTCGCCTCGGTGTAGGTCAGCGATGGGCGCAGTTTCAGAAGCGGTGCCAGGTCTGAGTGGGTCTCTATAAACTTGACCAGGCTCCGGTACAGGCCGGGCATCTCGCGCTGGAATCGGTCGGGGACGTGGGCTAGCGCCTCGATCATCACAGCCGCCTTCTCGGGCCGCGAGCGCACATACCGCTTGAAGCCCTGGCTCGGCGTCTGGCCTTCCCAGCGCAGGTCGGCTAGGGCACGGATCTCTCTCGCATGCGCCTTGATGATGGTGTTGAGGTCGTACTTTGAGTCGATCTGGTGACCGATCTCGTGCGCCAGGATCTGCTCCGGCGAGGCGAAGCGAGTGACGATCTTGCCGACGCGCCCCGGGGACGACACCGAGTAGCCGAGCCGCTTGCCGCCGATCCCGACCCTGCGCTCGAGCGTGATGCCGAGGCCCTTCGCGGTCTCCTTCAACCCCTCCCAGATCGCCTTGTCGAAATACTCCTTCACCTTGACGTTCGGATTGAGGTAAATGGTCGCCCAGCGGCCTTCGAGCCGCGCGAAGTCGGCTGGAATCTTCCCGTGGCCGGGCCGATCGCGGAGCCCACCCTCGACGATCGAGCCGATCTCGGTGCCTTTTCTTACTAGCTGTTGGACCGCAACGAACTTGCGAACGTTGTGCTCGGCGGCCTGCATCATCTCCTCAGGATTGTAGGTCGCCAACTCAAGTCCAGCCTCGAGGCCGGCGCGGATGTCCTGGTAGAATCGTTTCCGCAAAAACGACTTGCTGCCCTCGAGTGGACGCCTGGGCGACAGCACTTGGTTGACATCGGCCTCGGGGTTCTTCCAGAGATGGGGGAACCAGTTGGGCCAGAACGCCACATCCTTGTACTGCTTGATGGCGGAGAACAGGTTGTTGGACCGCTCGCGATAGGACTCGGCCAACTCCTCGAGCTTCGGGTCCGGCTGCCGACCGCGCTCGAGTCGGTCGAGGAAGTCCATCACTTGGCCCTTGGTGCGCTTGTCCCAGAAGCTGCGGACTTTCTCCTGCGTCCGCTGCGTCGCCCACGCCGCCCGTTCGACGTCGCCCTTCATTTCCATCACGAGCTTGACGTCTTGCGGCCGAGCGAAGGATACCGGATTGGTCCAGGCTACGAGGTCGTGCAGCGCCTCCTTCGCCCTGGCGACCACGCCCCGGCCGGCGTGTGGCTTAGTCACCGGGACAGTCGATTCAGGCAGCGCGACTGCTTCCTGCTCAGTCGGCAGCTTCGGAGCGACTCGAGGGATGGGAATAACCTCGCTCGGACGCCGTAGCGGCGCGACTGGTCGCGGCCTTGCCAGGGTTGGCATCCGAGCCTCGAATGATGGTGGCGGCACGATCCCCGGCTGCCCCCTTATTAGCACCGGGACCTCACCCTTCACTGTCGCCCCCAAGTCACGCATCTTGCCGGCGATGATATTGCGGTTCCATTCGTCGATCGGGTGGTCGAAGTAGAACACCGAGACTGTCGGACGACTGATGCTCTGGCTGCGCACCACGCGCCCGATCGCCTGGCTGTATTTCATGGCGTCGAACGGCGAGGTCATCATAATCAACGTGCGAGGCCGAGCCTTCGGGTTGCTGTGGTCCAGGTCAATGCCGACCCCACCGCTACCCGGAGTGCTGACGACCACATCCAGTTCGCCGGCCTGGAACTTCTCCATCGCCTCGAGCTGAGCGCTCTGCGACACGCCCCCGTGGATCTCGCCGACCGTGAGGCCAGCCGCCTCCAGTTGCTTCTTGAGCAGCGGCATGGTGCCTGGGGTCTTGAACTCATCGAGTGGCACCTTCTGAGTCACGTATTGCTGGCCGTCCCACACCTTCACGAACTTGTTTGGGATCGACTCGTTCACGCGGTCGGCGAAAATCACCACCTGCTGACCGCCGCGTTCGACCTCGCGCTTCGTGGCCTCGACAACCTTCTCGACTTTCAAGTGCTCGAGTTGGCGGCGCAGCGCCATCTTGACGACCGCCTTCCTAAGCATCGGTAGGTTCTCGGCGCCGGCCCCCTCGGTCATTTCGTTCTCAAGCGCAGTCATCATGTCAGCGATCTCGGGCGGCGTCCGCAAGGTGACCAGGTCGATCGGTACACCGTTGAGGCTGATCTCGTGACGCACCATGCGGCCGGCGACCACCATGCGATCGAACAGCGCCTCGGTACGCCGATGGACCTCCTCGGCGGTCACGCCCTTCTGCGGCACGATCCGGTCGCCGATGTCGAACCTGTAGAACTGGCCCATTTCGCGATCGAGGCGGTAGACTCGTTTCAGACCACCCTTAGTCTCGCGCTCGACCGTGTAGACCTCGCCGCGCTGCGTCACTTCGACAGCCGTAACGATGCCCTCGATACGGAAACGCGGGAACGCGAGGCCCGGCTTCGGATCGAGTCGAACGCGATCTCCGACTTCGATCTTCTCGCCGTCCTCGAGCGGGTGGGCGATATTCGATCGCTTGAGCGAGAGGCCGATTTTCTGAAGCATCTCGGCGAACGTGCCGCCCTCGAGGATGCCGCTGCGCTTGAGGTAGTGGAAGTTTCCGATCGTGTCCTTGGGCGTGGCGCTCGCCGCCAGTACGCTGTGTGCCGTGTCGACCAACTTGAGCATTTTCTGCGTGCGCTTGGCCGAGACGTTCTTGAAGCTGTGGCTCTCGTCGAGGATCAGAACCAGGTTGGGATCGGGTTTGATGTGATGGACCTGCTCGAGCGTGGTCAGATAGATCCGGTCTGACTCGAGGTGTTCGCCGTACTTCTCGTTCCAGAGGCGAATCTCAACGCCCAGCGCGTCGGCGTCCTTCGCGAACGATCCGGTGTAGCTGCGGGTTTTCCAGTCCTGCTTGATGACCTGAGAGGGCGTGACGATCAGGACCGAGTGGCCGAGCCGGCGCATCTTCTCGGCGACCACCAGCTCCTGGCGAGTCTTACCGGCTCCGGTGCCCGAGGCAAGCAAACCGCCGCCGTGGTCGACCAAGGAAGCGATCATCTTCGCCGCACCCTGACGCTGGTGCGGCTTCATCCGGTCGTGGAACTCCTGGGGGACGATCCGCTCGTCGACCGGGCTGGAGTGCTCGGCGCGGGCCTCGATGATGTCGGGGCGCCAGCCACCGGCAGGGGCTTCCGCCGGAGGCTCCTCTCGAGGTTGAGGCGGTGCTGGAGTGCCCGCTGGTACTTCGGGTCCTGGTGCCCGGCCGCCGCCAGGACCTCGGCGTTCAACTCCACCTCGTCCGGGTCCACCTCCGCCGGGTCCGGCTCCAGCACCTCCGACGGGTCGAGGCGGAACCACTGGCCCTTCGGGAGCCTTCGGTTCGCCACCTTCCACCTCCTCCGGCCTGGGGATCCCGATTCTACCGCGAATCAGGTCCGCAAGTCCTCTGATGCTGCGGGCCGCCTCTGGGGCCGGCTTCTCAGCCGGGGGCCCCTCCTCGAAGCGCGACTCATACTCATGGAACGGCACCGGCTCATACCGGGCCCCACCGAGCCGGTAGTACACCGACTTCGTGATCTCCAACACGTCGCTCGCCCGCGCCAACCGCCGCATGTTGCTGGCGTGCTCCTCCCTCATTTCCGGCCTGGCGTAAGTCTGCTTGGCGACGACCTCCAGTCGATCGCGTGCGGCCTGCGCACGATCGACCAAATCAAGTGCCCTGTCGACGTCGCCGCCGGCCCTTTGTTCAATCACCGCCCGCAGATTCGGATGGCGCTCGGCGGCGCGCAGACGACGCGGCAACCGGCGAACATCCGATTCGGGGAACGTCCTGGTCTCAGCGCGCCGACCGTGGTGGACAACAACAACAACGTGCGGCTCGCCGCCGACTTCCGTGTAGCCCTCGACCCGCCCCTTCTCGGTGGTTAGCAGCTTGCTTCGTCCGGTGTAGGGAACGGAGACGCGCTCGCCGCGCTGGTAGGCGCGCGGCCCTGGGCGCGTGACTTGGCGCGCTGGCGCCGCGGGCTCAGGCACCGCAACCGCTTCCTCCTCGGCGAGCACGATGCCGCGGGTGCCGAGTGCCCGGCGCAGGAAGCCGTGAAGCTCATCGTCGCTCGCTCCGCGCGCCGCCATGCGCTCGAAGTCACGCCGGTGCGCTGGGTCGCGCAGCACTTCGTCAACCTGGTCCATCGTGATTTCGCGATGGGTCGGCTCCTTGGGCGCCTTCTCTAGTTCGATCAGTCGGATCGCGGCCTGGGCGGGCTCCTGCATCGGGTTCCCGGGCTGGTTGAGTTTCTCCAGGCCCGTCTCGATGGCCTTGCGTGTCTCCGGGGTCTCCTTGCGCCACTCGTTGCGCATCCCAGTCGCGAAATTATCGGCCAGACTACGCGGCCTGGCGCGACGTTCGATCCCGCCCGGTGGTTGAGCCCGCTCACGGGCTGCCTGCGCGATTGCGAGTGCCCGCTGGAGGCTCTCGATCGCTCCAACGCCTTTCGACACTCCTTTGACCGGCTCGCCTACGATCTTGACGCCCGGCCTGATCTCGGTGATCGGTACTCGCTCCCGGACTGGGACCCCTGGCGCGCTGGGCGCACGCTCCACGGCCGCGCCCTCCCGGAGCCCCTCGGGGATAACTCCAACGACCCCTCGTTCTGCGGGCCCGGGTTCAGGCGCGGCCTCCGGCGGGGGCGCCACCACGCCCTCGACTGCCTTCTTGACAGGAACCGCCTCCGGCAAGCGTTCACGAACGAGATCCCGCAGCCTGGCACGGAACGTCTCCGGGTCCTTGCTTGAGCGCGCCAAACGCCTGATTTCGCTGGATTTTACGACTCCAGACAACTCTGAAAGAGAGCGCGTCCAGGCGTCTGCCGCGACCGGGTGCAGGTCCTGGCCCACTTGGTAGTGCTTGAGCAACTCCTCCGGCACGCCCGGCTGGGTGAGCCGCAGCAGGCCGCTCCTCGCGCGCTCCGGTGATGGCGGTGGGGCGCCCACTGGCTCGCCCGGCTGCCCTCTAGTCTCCGCCTTCGTTCTAGGTTGAGGCGGTCCTGGGGCAACGGCGTGGCCTTGGGCGCCCAGCACCGTCACGACAGCCTTGCGGAACTCGACGACGTTGCGGAACGACATGGGGAACCGCTTGCCAGTCGCTGCGTCCTCGACCACGAGGCGCACCTTGGACGGCTCACCCGGGTATGGGTACACCCTGGCGAGAGCCACTCTGACAGCCACCTTCTGGCCCTCGATCTGGAGCACGAGATCCTTGTCGCGCAAGGATTTCGTTAGGTCGTCGCTGGCTTCTCGACTGACCTCGCGCAACCGCTTCGCGGTCTCAGGAGTCGTTCCTAGCCGGAATGGCGGCTCCTTCAAGTGCTCGCTGATCGCGATGAACGCGGCCGCCTTCTCGGACGTCAGGCCACGGACCTGCGGCGGCGGCGGCTTGCCCGCCAGTCCGGCAGCGTGCAGGAAGCCACCGAACAGAGCGAGTGTCGCTACCGATGGCACGAGATCGCCAGCGGTCGGCCACTCCACGCCCTCGACACCGATCAGTTTTTGTCCAGCGACGTCGGCGAACGGCACCGCTGACCCGTACACTAGCGCGGGCGCAGCAACCCCGGCGGCGGCCTTCACGGCTACCGGAGCTCTGCTCGTCAGCGCCGCCGCCCTGGTGAGTACCGGGCCGCCAGCCAGCATGGAAATGCCACGGATCGCCCGCTGCTCGACGGTCCCCGCCCCAGTCAGAGACGGAATGACGAGCGCAGCCTGCGGGCCAACGAGCGGCGTGAGCGCCGCGGCCTGTAAGAAATAGGCTGTCGCTCCACCGAGCCCGTGAAAGATCTCCTCGCCAACCCCGGACGGAGGAGCTATCTCGGGCGTCAGGTTACGAGGCGGAGGAGCCGGTGGAGGCTCGGTGGGAAGTTGCGGCGCCTCGAATCCTCTGGCTCGAGCTGCGCGGCCGACCGCGCCGACCGCTTCGATGCCGCGCCGGACCTCGCGCATGGATCCCTCAGCGAGCCCCGCGGCTGATGGCACGATCCCCTCGATGAAGCCTGCCTTCGCGAGTTCGGCAGCACGGCGCACCGTGCGCGGTACTGGCGACTCGAGCGGCAGGTCGGGAGCGCCGGAGTACGGTGCCGGCGGACCCATCGGAGGAGTCGGTGCCTGAACCGGCGCGGGTGCCGCGGGCGGCCGGTAGCGCACCGTCAGCGCGCGACCGATCTGCTCCGGCGTCGCCTGGCCCGGGAAACGATGCAGTTTCCCGTCAGGCGTCCGGACGATCTTCGGCTGCGGTGGCACCTCGAGGTCGGTGACCGCCACGCTTCCCTCCGCTATGGACGCGCCGGAACGAAGTTGCCTTGAGCGTCCTGAACGTAGTCGATGATCTGGGGAGCGGCTGGAGTTTCTTCATCGGTCGGCTGGGCACCGATCGCGGCCTCGTTGATGACCTGCTGGTAGCGCCGGCGGTAGGGTTCGGCCCAGCGCACGTTCACCGCAGTCCGGTTGCGCTCCAACGTGGTGTTCCGGAGCGAGGCGATGGCGTTTCGGAAGATTCGTTCCTTGTCGGCCGCGGTCGCGTAGTCGTTGTTGTAGGCTTCGAGGTCGACCCCGATCTGACGTAGCGCGCCCTCGTCTCCAGCGGCAGCGCGGGCGATGATCGGCTGGTAGGCGGCCATCTGGCGCTCAGTCAGTGAACCCGTAAGGCGCATCGCACGCGCGTCTATCAGGCCCAGCGCCTTGCTCGCGGCGGTCACTCGGCCCTGGTTGGCTTCGCGACGTTGGCTCCCGGCCTGCGCGTCCAGCACGCGGCGGTTCGCCAAGTCGATCTCGGCGTCGGTGCGCGTCCAACCCTTGTACTTGCCCTGGGTGATGACCTGCTGCCCCGCAGGAATGGCGGTCTCTGTGGTGCCGGGTCGGCGTTCGTAGTATCCGGTCTCGGCGCGGATGCGTGCGATCTCGGCGCGCGTTTTATCGCGCTCCAACTCGACGGATTCCTGAGCGGCCTGGTAGTTCGCTTGGCGGCGCCGGGCCGCGGCGATCGAGGTGCCCAGCTTGAGCAGGCCCGCGCCAGTCGACACGTTCTTGGCGTCAAACGGCTCGACCGTGATCTCCGGGCCTACCTGGGTCTGCCGGCGCTGCTGCTCCTCCACCCCGGCGCGGATGCGCGCCACGGCTCGCGAGACAAAGTCGCGTGAGGCAGAGAGCGCCGACGGCATCAGAACGGAAGCGGCCCAGGACGCCGAATCGAGGGACCGGCCGGGTTGAAACCGGGATAGGTGGATGGCCGGCCAGCAGTGGTCCCAGCCGTCACGTCGCCCTTCGGCAGGTACTTCTGGATGGTCGGAACAAACTCGTTCAGTGAGTTCCAGAACGCGGCGTCCTGCGCTCCCTGGCGGGTCTGCTCGGTCGCCGCCGCTCCGGTCTCCTCGCCGAAGATCGCGAGTTCGGCCTGCTGGCGCGCGCCCTCGCGGCCGAGCCGCACGTTGTAGAGCTGCTCCTCGGTGGTCTCTCCCGCGTGCTCAATCCCGAGCAGGCTCTGCTGCTCGAGACGGGCCCGAGAACGTTCCTCGGACGGGGATCCAGCCAGCCCCCTGGCTCGGCTGCGGCGGGCGATCTCGTAGCCGGCGAGCTGCTGCTCGCCGCGAACGCCCTCGGACAGCCGGCCGCGGGTCAACTCTCCAGCTCGCAGGTCATCGGAGGTGAGTCCGGTGGGGAAGGCGCTGCGCAACTCGGCGATGGCCCGGCGGCGGCGGCGCTCCGCCTTCCGGCGCGCCCCGCGGGCCGCAATGCCGCCGTAGATCGCGCCACCGACTCCGCCGATTGCAGCACCCCACGGGCCGCCGACCTGGAAGCCGAGACCCGCGCCACCAACCGCTCCGCCCAGTGTGTCGGACACGACTACCTCCCCTTCACCAGAAACCGCGCGACACAGCCCTCGAACGACCCGGTGATGAGCGTTACCTCGACGTGCGCATGAGAATGACTCCAGTTCTCCTGGCGGATTCCCCTGGCGCTGATGGTAACAGGCCCGGTGGACCGCTCGTAACTTTCCAGCGTCACCAGGACCGGGGTTTGCCCCAGATCGTGCGCCACGTCGTACTCCAGGACCGTGCCGACGACTGCGCCGCCGCCGGTCAGGTCCACCGACGCCCAACGCGCCTTGGCCTTGCCCGCCGACTTGTCGGCACTGGTCGGGTCGCCGACGCCGAGCGTGCGCTCTTGGAGGTCGGATGCCGCCACCGAGCGGCGTGTCAGCCTACGGTTGGACATACGTCATCCGAAGCGTGTACGCACTTAGTCCCGTCCCGGAATCTCCGTCGTAGGCGTTCGTGAGCGTGAGATACCAGAGGCCAGCGGCGGTGTCGTAGTAGATCGCTGGCAGCAACCAGGCGTAGCCCGGGAACCCGACGTCCGGAGCGCCCGAGCGGCGGAGTTCGAGCCTAATAGGGGAGCAGTTCGATCCGTTCAGTCCGGTGGCCTTGGTCATAATCTGCCCGGGGGAGATCGTGACTGCTCCGGGCGCCCACTCGAAGTAAAAGAGCTTGAGTTTGTCGAGCGCAACCGCGGAGGCGGCGAGTTTCGACTGCACAACCGCAAGGTCCTCGATGCCGGCGGTCGGCACGCGGTCGCCTGCCACGGTCGAAATCTTCTTGCCGTCGATCGGGCCGGCGACATCCTCGTCGGTGATCCCACCAGCCCCCTCGGTGAACTTCGCCACCACCGCTTGGAAGTTGGCGTTGACCTCGGATGCCTTGGCCTTGTTGCCGGGCCCGCCGATGAAGGTGTACGGAATAGTAAGGCTCATCGGTCGTACTCCTTGTCGGGAAGCAGAACAGCGATCGCCTCGAAGCCGCTCGGCCGGTAGTCGGCGCCGACCTCAGCCGCGGCGGTGAACTTAAAGCGGCGCCCCAGCGTTCCGGCTGGCACTCCGTTCGGCGAAGTGGCGGGTGCATCGGTCGCCCACTCGCCAACGTCCCAGATCAGATCGTCGGGATCGTCGCCCGAGTCGGCCGCCCAGCTATTCCCCTGGCCGCCGGAGATCAGCGACACCGTGGTGTCGCCGCCCGGCGGGTCGGTGGCAATCGACAGGCTAACCGCGGCGGGTGACCCTTCGGCCGACAGCGCCACCCGATCCAGGTCCTTCCATTCGTCCGGCAACCCGCCATCCATCCACGGGGTCTCAAACGCAATCGGGACCACGCGGCCACCCTGCCCGCTGGATTCCCGCTGGTCCAGGAAGCCTTCCATCAGTGCCCAGCAGTGGAACCCTCCGGCAGTCACAGTCGCCGATCCCGCAGTCGTGTTCAGGTCCTCGATCCGGACCCCACCGATGATGAAGGTTGCGCCCTGCACGGTCTGGAGCGCATTGGCCGACATGGTGAACGAGAACGCCCCAGCCATCACATCGCCCACCACCGTGGCGCCGATCGGAATGGCTCCGGTCGCCGGCACCAGTCCGCCGCCCATCAGGACGTAGTCGTCCTCGACCGTCGAGCCGGAAGCGATGGCCGGCAGCGAGCCGCGGGTCTGATCGTCGGCAATCACCAGGCTCGCGTTCCCGAACAGGCCGCCCTTGAGTTCAATCGCGTCGCGGGCCACCCAGCCCTTCCAGTGCCACCACTGCTTGAACCGCGCGTCGTAGACCACTTGGTCGGATGCGTAGGCGCTCGAGGCGCGCGAGTACCAGGCCAGCAGGTAGTTACCCTGATGGTTGATGAGCAGCAGCTTGTCGAGCGCCGCGCTGTTCAGCTCGTCGAGGTAGCGACCCACCTCGCTCCACGCCACCGGAGACACCGAGCCGCGGCTGTAGGTGAACAGACCGCCCGACTCGCCCCAGAAGTAAGCCCTGCCACCGATCACGCAGGCCGCGCGCGGACCGGCGCAGCCCGCTTCCGACCCGCGCGCCGGATCGGCGTAGACCACGCTGGTCAGCACGAAGCTCTCGCGATCGACTCCCGTGATGACGTGGACGCTCCGCTTCTTCAAGATCAGCAACTCGTCGAGCACCACCACGCAGACCTGGATCGTGTCGCCGTCGTCCTTGGAAATCTGGAACAGGTCGTCGGCGTCGAAGTTGGCGATCCCGGTGGCTTCGAGGTCACCGATGTCGCGGCTGGCGTAGAGCTTCGATCCGACCCAGCCCCACAACAGGCCGGCGAATCCGGCGAGGCCGTCGAAGTGTTGCGGCTCGCCGTGCAGGCCCTCGTCGGCCATGTAGCCGAGCTGGGCGTCCGACTTGGTATCGGAGTAGGTGGTCCCGGCCCCGTCAACGTCGGCAACGAACCACCACGGCCCAGCGTTCGTGCCGTTCACCTTGGTGCGCTCGACCGTGAACCCGATGTAGTCGCTGCGAGCGGAGGTGGGGATCGCCGTCAGGTTGACGGTGTTGTTCCCAGCCGTCGTCGCGGCAACCGTGCTGACCGGACCAGCCAGACTCGACCCCTTGGCGAAACGCCACCGGATCCGGTAGTAGTGATTCCCGGTATCTACAAACCCGCCGCCGGCCACCGCCACAGTCGGTGCCGAGGCGGGCTTCGGCAACTTCAGTTCCTTCCATCCCCCGTCGTACATCAGCGGCGTCAGCGCCCCGCCGCGCTGCGTGGCGATCAGGACCCCGTCGAGGTTGGTGTGGGTGAAGATGTCGGACGATGCCGGATGGCTGGCCGGCAGCGTCTGGAGCGTGTAGGCCGCCGCCGTGGCCTCGCGGATCTCGTTGGCCGCCGCGACGAACAACTTGTTGCCGCCGCCCGAGTAGAAGCCCATCAGGCTGTGCGGTGGGTTCAGCAGCGTCGCGGTCGAGATGTCGCGCGAGCCGGGGCGCACCCGCAGCGCCCGGTAGGGCCTGCCGTAGAGGTTGTCGGCACCGGCGAGCCAGTTCGGTCGCGCGACCCCGCGCTCCGAGATGCCGCTCAGGAGGCCGCGCGAGAAGTCGTGCATCGAGAGCGTGGTCTCTACGCTGCGGCGGCGCGGCATCAGTTGGCACTCCGAGAGACTTCGTACCAGTTGGTGCCATCGCAGGCCATCATCAGGGCATCGTCCGGGGTGGCGGGGAAGTTGCCGGCTAGCTTGCTCGTCCCCGTCGCCGACACGGTCAGCGTGCCGTCGAAGATCAAGGTCACCTGCCGACCACCATCCGTGGCGGCGACGGTGATGCCGGTGGTGATGTTGGTGCTTCCGGTGACGTGAAACACATCCCCGGTAGCCGGGATCGCGATGGTAGCGGCGCTCGCGATGTTATCGCCGCGGCCATTCGTGGTTCCCAACACTGCGGCTGTCTTGAGGGTTCCGTTCTGGTCGTACTTGAGCCACTCCTGGAAGTTGCTCTGGGTCGTAACGAGGCGGACCGGACCGGTCGCGAACACCTCGGCCATCTTGTTTCGGGTCGCACCCTTGGTACGGGCCTCACAGCCGATGACGAACACGCCCTCGGTCAAGGAAGCTTCGTCCACATTGATCGCGCAGTCGTAGGTACCGGACGTTGGCGCGATGAACCAGGTTCCGGTGAGCGTCAGTTCCACATGAAACTTCGCGCGTATGCCTTGTTTGGTGAAGTTCTCGAAGTTGCATCCGACGAAGGTGCCCCAACACTCCGTATCGATCCCGTCCTCGGCAACCTTCTGGCCGAGGATCACCGCGGTCTCGACCGAGCTGGTGCTCATGCAGCCGATGAACGTAGCGCCCAGATAGACCCGGTAGACGCACTTGCCAGCCGTCGGGACGGCGTTGCCGAAGCAGTTGATGAAGCTGGTCCCAGCACCCCCCTTGACTTCGACGCCGTTGTCGTTCTTCGATCCGAAGCGGCAGTTCTCGAAGTGGTTACTGAATCCGTTCGGTATGTATATACCCTTGCCGCCGCAGTCGATCCACAGATTCTCGAAGCTCGACCAGATGACCTCGCCACTCGACAGGTCGATTCCATGGCTGGTGCCCGTGGCCCCCGTGATCTGGAGGTCGCGGAAGGTGCAGCGCGCGTCCGGGCCCGAGGAGACGAAGCCCTTGTTGGTGCCCGACAGCGTGATGATCGACGCCTGCGGGCCGTCGCCGAAGAACATCTGACCGAGGGTCGAGAACGTGACCTGGCCGGTCAGGTTGTAGTTGCCCTTCGGGAAGTAGACTCGGCGGCCCGTGTCGATCGCCGCCTGGATCGCGACCGGGCTCTCCGGGTTGCCGTCGCCCTTCGCGCCGAACTCGCGCACGTTGGCGACCGCGCTGATGAGCCCGGCGCCCGCGCCGTACGCGTACTCGACCCCCGCCTCGTGCTTGATGAGCCGCACGCCCGCCGGAATGGAGGTCGGGATGCTGATGGCGGCGTTGCCGGGGTAGACCTCGATCAGGCCATTCGAGCCGACGTAAGTGATCGCGTCGCCCAGGCCCACCGAGGTGCCGGGGAAGTTGACCGGCACGAAGTCGCCGGCCTTCATCGCCCAGATGCCGCCGGTTCCGCTGAATGGCATCCTGTCCTCCCTGCTAGGTCATGCGCGCGTATGGGCGCTGCCGCGGCCGCAGCGACGACCGCCGATCGTTGGAGCGGTCGTCGATCTTGTCCTGGAGCCCTTCGACATCAGCGTACCACTGACGCAGTTCGCTCTCCGCCTCATCGAGCCGGTGGCGCGCGGTCTTGCCGTAGATCACCATGCGCCGCACCAGGTAGTCCTGGCACATCTCCGGGAGCTGGAAGATAGCGACGGTCGCGTCGAAGATCCGGTCCGGCAGACCGAAGTAGGTGATGCGGCCGGCGGCAGCGATGAACGCGGTGGGCCGCGGGATCAGGTAAAAGCCGGTCTTGTCGGCGAAGTAGTGCTCGGGGATGGTCGAGTCTGGGTAGCGCCCCGAGGTCATCTGGCGGAACTCGTCCTCGAACTTCTCAGTTACTTCGCGGAACGAGAACTTGTCCGACGGCGTCTCGGTCGCCTCCAACCGAGCCATCTGGGTCATCTCCGCCGGGTACGGGTACAGCTCCTCGGTGGTGAGGTTGAAGGTCGCGCGGTACTGCATCACGTCAGCTTTCTCGCACAGCTCACGGGCGCTCTGGTTGTAGAACAGCGTCCACTCGGGGTTCGTGACGCGGGTTTTCTTCGGGTCGCCGATCTTGAGCGCCGCGTCGTCGACCAGGTAACTGACCGGCAGGCTCATGGCTCACGCTTGTAGTCAGGAGCCGGTGGGGCAATCTTGGTGTACCCAGGATCGGTCGGCGGCACGCGGGCGTAGGTCCCAGGGGTGGGCGCTGCCGGGTCGTAGTCGGGCGTACCCGGCGGCTCTCGCTGGTAGTCGCCTTGGGGCCCACCCGCCCGGTCGAACAAAATCCAACTCCGCCCGTTCGGCGCGATCCCGCCCCACAGCGCGAGCAGCATCAGGGCTGCACCGGGCAGTTAAAGACCGTCCCGGTGACGAGCCCCGCCACCTGCGCGGCAGACAGGCCATCGACCCGGAAGTCGCCGCCGGCTTGTCCGATCGGCACGCCGGCGTCGGTGGTCAGAGCCTTGACCGCCAGGCGTACGCTGTAGGTCAGCGCCCCGCCGGCCGGGTTGAAGCCTTCGATCTTCTCCTCTAGCGTCATGCGGATCTTCGCCATTCGATCCTCCTATTCTGCGGTGAACCCGGTTACGGTGAGTGAGACATCGACCGCCGCGCTTACGTCGAGTACCAAGGCAGCACTCGCCGTGAACTTGATCGGGCTCTTGGGCGAGAACGACCGGCTGTCGGCGGCGCCGGGGCGGAACCTCCACTTGATCGCCCCGCCGGCACCCTCCTTGAGCGTGACCACCACGGCTGCGCCGGTGCTGCACCAGAGGTCGGTGATGTAGAAGCGCAGTGTGCCGCCGGGGGCGGCTTTCAGCGACAGGTCGGTCTGGGTCGCAGACCCTTCGTAGTTCAGGTCCCAGATGCGCGCTGGGTGGGTCCGTGTGTAGAGCGCTCCGTCGCGGTCGCAGATCAGGCGCGCGATGTCGCCGGCGGCGCTCACCTTATTGACCGGTGCTGAGTCGGCGGCACTGTGGGAGTAGCCACCCAGTCCCAACGGCTTAGTCGTGCTGCCGAAGATCCCATCGTGCGATGTGAGCCCGATCACCTGGGCGTTGAGGCCCGCGGCTACGGGCTGCGTGACGACATTCGACGGCACTGGCGTCACGGCATCGAAGGCTTGCAGGTGCAGCGTGATCGAGCCAGAGCTGATCGCCTGGAAGAGCCGGATCCGCAACTTCGCCATCGCGCCGGTCGCGATGAAGAACAGGTCATCCGGTGTAACGAAGTCCGCGCTCGTCACGGCCGCTTGGGAAACGTTCGAGATCGCACGCCATGGCTGCCAGTTCACGCCGTCGGCGGTGACCTCGAACAACGCGCCCCCGTCGAACACATCGGCGCTGAATACCTGGAGCGCCGCGCAGTCGAAGCCGGCGCAGTCGATGGTAATCGCAGTATTGAGCGGCGTAGTCGAGTCCCAGGTCGCGGTCGCCGCAGCGCTGGCGGACGGGATCGGGCGCGTGACGAGTCCGTAGTCGCTGACCGATGGTTGCACGTTCTTGACCGCGCCGAGCACGTTCGCGCCCATCGCGCCCAGGTTCACGTCGAACCGCCCGCTGACCAGCGCGCCGGGAAGCTGCGGACTGTCGACGGTCAGGCTGCCAGCGCCGTCGTCGACCGTGAGGCTGCCGCCACCGTCGGCGACGTTCTGAGTGCCGCTCGGAATCGGTCGCGTAACGAAGCCGTACTCGGTGCCAGCCGGCGCGGCGTTCGTCACCTTGGCGCGCGCTGCGGCGTCGTCTGGGTCGCAGACCGCGATCCGCTGGCGCTCGACCGCGCTCCCGCCGATCGAGACCTGACTGGTATCGACCTTCTGTCCGTTGGGAAGCGTGACGAACGAATCAGCCACTCAGAGCCCCTCCGTAGCGAGGGGCGGGAGCCGAAGCGCCCGCCCCCCGCGGTTTTATGCGTTACTCAACCAGCTACGCCGGCTGGACGACGATCCCGACGTGCCCGGTGGTGCCGGTGCCAGGTGACGCCACCGTGTTGGTCTGGACACACACGCCAAGAATCCTTCCCGCCGTTGTGGTCTCGTCGACCGTTGGCCCGGTCGACGTTCCGGCACCAGTCTGGCTGTTGGCTCCGGTGGCTCCGGCGGTCCCGCCGACGAACTTGCCGACGGTGATGGCCGTCACGTCGCAGCGAACGGTGCAGAGGCTCCCAGCCGCAGCCACGAAGCCGCTTTTTCCGAATCCGATCGGCTCCATCGAAACGCCCATGAAGCCCTCGTTCAAGGCACGATCGGTGTTGAGGTTGGTGCATCCGATCACCAGGCTCTGCGGGAGATCGCCGGGATCCGTGGTCAGCCACCCCTGCGTCCCGCCGGCCGGCCGGATGCCGTGAAGCCTCGGGACAACCGTGTTCGAGCCAGCCGCCCCGGTCGCCCACAGGCAGGCAGACCCGAGCGGGATGAGTGCGGCAGGGAAGTCAGTGCCGGCGTCGGCATACTCACCGGCGCTGACGTTGACGGCGACGAACGACTGACCAACCACCGCCGTCCCGACCCAGAGGATCGAGCCGTCCGCTCCGCGAATCTGCTGTTGCTGTTCCAGTCCGATGTTGAGCATCTAGCCCACCCCCCTTACGAGACGCCGCTGGTGTCGATCCGGGGCATGACCCCGTTCGCCCGCGGCTCGGAAACGATCAGTTCGCCGCGCCACAGGATGTAGGCGGTGCGGGTCATCGAGTTGTGCGGCTTGCGGAACGGCTCGAACGCGAAGTCGGCTCGGCTGTCCACCCACAGCCGGATCGACGGCTCGTGGATGAAGTAGACCTTCTCGAACTTGTTGGCGCTGGTGTCTCGCGGGGCCTTCTCGTCCTGCACCCACGTCGCACTGCGGAACATGAAGTTCTCGAAGCCGGCCTTGAACAGGTCCGAGTTCTGCTGCGGACGCTGGTAGCGTTCGTTCTTGACCAGGTTGTAGTGGACGTCGCTCCACGATCCCACGTTGCTGAGGATCATGGTCGGCGTCTTGCCGGACTTGAGCTTGATCGACGCGAACATCTTGTTGATCGGTCCGAACTGAGTGCCAGCGAAGGTGCTCGACGCGCCGGTGACGTAGGCGGTGGTCGGGTTGTCGCTGCTGTGGTTCCACCAGGTATTGACGGTGGCGCTGCGCGAGATGCCGCCGTAGGTCATGGTCGGCGGATCGGTGCCGCCCGTGGCCCCTTCCTTGAGCGCGTACTGGAGCCCAGCCAGCGCCTTCGGATCGGAGCCGTCGTTGTAGATGTCGCTGCCCATGCCGTCGAAGAAGGTTGACCGGGCCCACTCGCCCTTGGCCTCCATCAGGTCCATCACCTTCTCCTGGCCGGAGACGGTCATCTCCTCGTCCCAGTCGATGGTGAGGTCGACGTTGGCGTTCTTGGGCGTGAACTCGGCCGCCTGGAACGGATCGCGGACCGTCGGCGCAAACACGTCCGTGCCGGCGAACCACTTGAGCCCGCCC
>Ga0209751_10001973_pt1 | contig 20820 bp, 17 predicted proteins | sample RifCSP13_1_FD_184019 | JGI IMG/M metagenome (GOLD analysis project Ga0209751, IMG submission 184019) | Soil microbial communities from Rifle, Colorado - Rifle CSP2_sed 13_1 (SPAdes) (version 2) | ecosystem: Environmental > Terrestrial > Deep subsurface > Rock core/Sediment | place: Rifle... | reverse complement strand
GTCGCGGCCCCGTCGGACGCGGAGCGCCGCCTCGCCAAGCTGAAGGAGCTCACCGACCGCGGCCTCCTCTCCCCCGAGGAGTACGAGACGAAGCGGAAGGAGGCCCTGGGCGAAACGTCAGCGGGGTCCACGGCGGCGCAAGGCGACGAGACGACCCCGAAGCGGAAGAAGCGGGTCTTGGAGTAGTCACGCGTCCAGGATCGCGTCGACGAGGCGCAGCGCGCGGACGTGGGCCGCCACGTCGTGGACGCGCACCATGTTCGCCCCGGCGAGGACGGCGAAGACGGCGCTCGCGAGGCTGCCCTCCAGCCGCTCCCGGGGCTCCCCGCCGACGAGCTTCCCGATGAAGGACTTCCGGGAGGTGCCCAGGAGGATGGGGCGGTCGAGGTCCCCGAACTCCTCCAGGCGCTTCAGAATCTCCAGGTTGTGCTGGACCGTCTTCCCGAAGCCGATGCCGGGGTCAATCAGCAGGCGGTCCTCGGGGATGCCGTCGCGCTCGCAGTCCTCCAGGCGCGTCTCGAAGAACTCGTGGATCTCGTCGATGACGTCCTCGTACTGGGGGTTCTCCTGCATCGTGCGTGGCTCGCCCTGCATGTGCATGATCACCGCGGCGACGCCCTCGCGGGCGACGAGCTGCCGCATGGCGGGGTCCCGGAGGCCGGTGACGTCGTTCACCATCTGCGCCCCGGCGGCGATCGCCTTCGCGGCGACCTCGGGCTTCACGGTGTCGATGCTGAGCGGGACGGTGAGTCTCCCCGCCAGGCCGCGGAGGACGGGCTCGATGCGGCTCCACTCCTCCGCCGCGGTCACCTCCGCGGAACCCGGCCGCGTGGACTCCCCGCCGATGTCGATCACGTCCGCGCCCTCCCGAGCCATCCGCACCGCCTCCTCCACCGCCGTCGCGGGGTCGAGGAACCGGCCGCCGTCGGAGAAGGAGTCCGGGGTCACGTTGAGGGCGCCCATGACCCGGGTGCGCTCGAAGGTCATCACGCCGCCGCGGTGGCGGAGGGTCAGGGGACGGTCCTCGATGTCCCGGGGGTCAGGGGGTGCGGGCAGGAGGCCGCCAAAGGGGTTGGACTCCTCGCGGTCTTGCACGCTCCCGGGAACGGCGAGCCGCTCTTAACTCCGCGGGCGACCGGACTGCTCCGGGATCGTGGCCCTCGGCCGGAGCGCATCGGGATTGACGCGAACCGCGACACGGCGATGCCCTCAGGTTCAGGCCCACTTGCCCCTGAGTTCATTAGGTCGCCCCCCATCCCGCCACGCCATGCGCGCCCTCTTCATCCACGCGGACCGCTTCGAGTACACGGCCCGGGAGCGGAGCCGCGTCGCCGAGGACGTCCCCGAGGAGCGAAAGCACGCCGCCGTCGAGGAAGCCCTCGTCTGCTTCCTGACCATGGAGGAGCGCGACGAGCCCTCGATTCCCGAGGTCGGGCGCGCCGCCGCGGCGAACATCCTCGAGGTCGCGAACATGGTCCAGGCCAAACGCGTCGTCCTCTACCCCTACGCGCACCTGTCCTCCAGCCTAGCGCAGCCCCAGCCCTCCAGGGAGATCCTCGACGAGGTGGAGTTGCTCCTCAAGGAGAAGGGCTTCGAGGTCCACCGCAGCCCCTTCGGGTGGTACAAGAGCTTCACCCTCGTCTGCAAGGGCCATCCCCTGAGCGAGCTCTCGCGGGAGATCACCGCGGAGACGGCGGCGAAGCCGAGGCCCGTGGGCCAAGACCGCCACCTCGTCCTCGACGCCGACGGGAAGGAGCACGCGGTGAAGGAGTTCCGCGGCGGCGGGGAGTCCTTCCAGGTGATGCTGAAGAAGGAGGCCCTCAAGGAGGAGTACCCGTCTAGCGGTGAACCTGCCTACCTCCGCCTCTGCAAGAAGTTCGGCATCGAGTGGGAGGGGATGAGCGACGCGGGGCACATGCGCTACAACCCGAAGGGCGCGCTCATGTTCGACCTCGTCGCCGACTACGCGCAGGCGGTGGTCCAGTCCCTCGGCCTCGGCGTGATGGTCGTGAAGGGCACGAACATGTTCAACCTCCGCGAGAAGGCGGTGAAGGAGCACGCCGACCTCTTCGGGGACCGCCTCTACTCCGTGGAGACGGACCGCGGGAAGTTCGTCCTGCGCTACGCGGCGTGCCACGAGCAGTTCTCCATGATGCGTGACTGGACGATCTCCTACAAGCAGCTCCCCCTCGGCGCCCTGGAGATCGCCGACGCCTACCGCCTCGAGCAGTCCGGGGAGACCACGCTCCTCTTCCGCGTGCGCCGCCTGAACATGCCCGACCTCCACGTGCTCTGCGCGGACCTCGCGATGGCGAACGACTGGTTCCTGAACATCCACGACCGGATCGTGGCGGAGGCGAAGCGGCTCGGGCGGGACTACGACCTCCTCGTCAACGTGTCCTCGCAGCGGGCCTACGAGGAGAACAAGGACCTCATCCTCGAGCTCTGCCGCCGCGAGAACAAGCCCGCGCTCCTCCACTTCTACCCCGAGGGGATCAACTTCTACTGGACGGTGAACGTGGAGTACATGATCCACGACGCGATGAACCATTCCAAGGAGATCGCCACCGTCCAGATCGACGTCGGGAATGCGGAGCGCTTCGGAATCAAGTACGTGGACGAGCAGGGGAAGGAGCGGCGCCCCATAATCCTGCACACGGCGGTGATCGGCAGCATCGAGCGCTACCTCTACCTCGTCTTCGACAGCGCGGTGCGGCGCGAGACGGAGGAACGGCCGGGGACCCTCCCCCTGTGGCTGAACCCCGAGCAGGTGCGCCTCCTCCCCGTGAGCGAGAAACACCTGCCACGGTGCCGGGAGCTCGCGGAGATCTTGCGGCGTTCGAACCTCCGGTGCGGCATCGACGACCGGAGCGAGGGCGTCTCGAGGAAGGTGCGCGACGCCAAGGCGGACTGGGTGGGCTTCGTCATCGTCGTCGGGGACAAGGAGATGGCCCATCCCGTGACGCAGTCCGTGCTCCAGATCTACGACCGGGAGCTCCACGAGGACCGCACGCTGGCGCTCGGGGAGCTGGTCCGGGAGGCTTCGGAGCGCGTGGTGGGGAAGCCGACGCGGCCCCTCTACTTCCCCGCCGAGGTGTCCAAGCGGCCCGGCTGAGCCTCAGGCGACCACGGCGAGGCCGTGGAGGGCTTGGCCGCCCTCGGGGGGCTCTCGGGAGGGCACGCCCGTCACGATGCACATCACGCGGGCCGTCCCCTCGAGTTCCCGCGCGATCCGCGTCCCGTAGATGACGTTCGCGTCCTCGCGCAGGGTGCGCGTGAGCCCGCCGAGGATGCCGTCCACCGCGCGGAGGGAGATGCTCGGTCCCGAGGCGATGTGGATGAGGGCGCCGCGCGCCCCGCTCGGGTCGAAGGAGACCATGGGGTGGCTCAGCGTGGCGGCGACGACCTTCTCGGGCTCCCGCGGGGACCCCTCCCCGCACAGGATCGTGGACTCGCCGCCGAGGCGCATCACCGCGCGCAGGTCGGCGAAGTCGATGTTGATGAGGTCGGGCACGGCGATGGAGTCGCTCACGTTGCGCACGATCTCGCAGACGAGGTGGTCCATCACCGCGAGCGCGTGCTCCATGGGGAGGTGGGGGGCGACCTCGAGGAGGCGGTTGTTGTCCAGGAGGATTGTCGTGTCGCTCTGCTTCCGCAGGCGGTGCGCCCACTCGTGGGCGTGGCGCGCGCGGTGGCGCTCGTGGGTGAAGGGGAGCGTGGCGATAGAGACGACGACGGCGCCGAGTTCCCGGGCGAGGCCCGCGACGTGCGGCGCGACCCCGGTGCCCGTGCCCCCGCCGAGGCCCACGGTGAGGAAGACGAGGTCGGAGTCCTCGAGGTGCCCGCGGAGCTCCTCGTCCGCGTCCTCCGCCGCGCGCCGGCCGACCTCCGGGTCGCCGCCGGCCCCGAGGCCCTTCGTGAGGTGGCTGCCCACGAGGAGCTTCCGGTGCGCCTGGATGCGGGAGAGGTGGAGGGCGTCCGTGTTGATCGCCAGGGTCTCCGCGTGCGGGACGCCGAAGCGGTGCAGGCGGTCCACGGAGTTCCCCCCCGCGCCCCCGCAACCCACGACGCGGACCTTGGGCCGCGGGATCTCGGGGACGTCGAGGCTGACCGCTTCCCGGAGAAGGCGGTCGAAGCCCATCCCCGCTCACCGCTCCGCGGACTCGAGGGCCTTCTGGAGCCGACGGCGGACGTACTCGCGGACGGCGTTGCGGACGGCGTCGTCGACGCTCACGGCGTCCCCGGACTTCACGAGCTCCTGGAGCTGGACCATGTTCCCCTTGGGCAGGTCCAGGCTGAGCTTGGAGATGTGACCCGGGGCGGTCTTCTCGGAGATGAAGCGGTCGATCGCCGCGCGGACGGCATCCGAGACCGTGTCGAACTCCCCGCTCTTCACGAGCTGCTCGAGGGCGCTCACGCGCTCCGCAGGCAACCGGATGGTCACCCGCTCCGTTTCCGTGGCCATGCCTGACCCGTACCTGTCTGACGACTTTCAGCGTCCTGTCTGACAAACGTCATATCCACTGGAGACTATAAAAGCGTTTCCAACGGGGTCACTGCAGTGTCAGGCCGCGCCGCCAGCCTGAATTCATGTTATCATCATCACAGGAATATCCCTTGCGCTTCACCGGCTCGAACCGGCTTCAGGAACGGTGCTCAGGTGACCGTGCCGGTGAAAACCAGGCTGCCGAAGAGGTAGAAGTCCCCCACATACTGCGCACGGAGACGCATCCCCGCATACGCGCCCGTGCCGTGGGCCACCCAGAGACCCTCGAGGTGGACGGACTCCGTCGTCGACCCGCGGAAGCGTCCCTCGAACCCGCCTTCGGGCGTCGTGATGGCGAGGAAGCCGCGGTGGCGCCCCCGGCCCGTGATCGCGTCAATGTCCGAAGCGGAGTACACGGATGCCGCGCCGACGAGGTCACCGCTCACCGTGCCTAGGATCGTCGTCCCGCGGAAGTGCATCACCACGGAGCCGTCCTCCTCCACGGTGGTCCATTGGCGCTCGACGCCGGTGACCTGGCCCGAGAGAACAAAGGTGACTGAGTGGCCGCCGCCAGCGCTCACCGGAGCGACGAGAGCTTGACCGACGAGGAGGGTGCCGAGAGCCACAAGAAGGAGACGCCGCATGGTGAGCCACCCGGAGGGTGCGTGTCTATGGGATCTCGGGGACGTTAAGGATTGCGAAAGCCGCTGTCGATTCTCAGGAGCGGGAGCGGCAGGAACCTGGGGAACCCGTGGCAAAGCGTTAAGCCGAACTTGGCGTTCGCCGCGCTGGAGACTATGCCAGAGGACACGTCCGACCGCGCCACCAAGGTCTACGACGTCATGAAGGCCGCGGGGGTCACGAGCGAGGACAAGATGCGCGACGCCGACGCAATCACGAACATGGCCAGGCTGCCGAAGGGCATGGTCCTCTCCGCGCTGCAGGAACTCGAGTCCAAGGGGTACGCGAAGCGCCGCGCGCGGGAGAAGGCCGCGGGCTACTTCCTGATCAGGTGACGCAGCGGTCCGCCGCTGTCACTTCGTGGGCGGGGGAGCCGCCTTCGTCGCTCTGGTGAACAGCAGGACTAGGATCTCGAGAGTCAGCACAACCAGCAGGAGGGCGAGGAGAATCCAGTCGAAGACCGTCGGCCCACCCTCGAGCGTACGCTCGCTCCGTGTGGGGTCGGTGGGGTAGGCGTCCTGGGCGTTGAGGACGGAGTCGCCGTCCATGTCCGCATCAAAGATGTCCGCGATCCCATCGCCGTCCAAGTCCGGGGGCTTGGAGGTCGCGTTGAGGGCGTCGCTGCCCGCCGCGGCCTCGACGATGTCGGGCCAACCATCCCCGTCGTCGTCCCCGTCGGCGTTGTTCCCGATCCCATCGCCGTCCAAGTCCGCGCGTTCGCCAGGATTCAGGGGGAACTTGTCCTGGCCATCCACGCTTCCGTCGTCATCTGAATCGGAGTCGTACGTGCCTGTCCTCGCTGCGCGTTCGAGACCGTCATCGAGCCCGTCCCCATCGGTATCCCGGAGGAGCGGGTCACCGAGTCCCAGACAGGCCTCCTCTCCGTCCGTCACGCCGTCAGTGTCCGTGTCCCCCGAGAGGGCGTTCAACCCAAGGGCGGCCTCCTGCTCGTCGGAGATTCCGTCGCCGTCGGTGTCCCTCAACACGATGACCCAGACCGTGTCTTTAGTGTACTCGTCCCCTTGCGTCCACAACAGCACCGTCACCGCGCCCCGAGCTTCGACGCTGTGCTCGCCTGCCAGACCAGGCGTCGCCGACGGGAGTAGCCGCCCGCCCCATCCAAGCAAGGGGTGGAACCGGTCCGCCGCCAGGTACCCGTTCTCCCGCCAGACCACCGCGGCGCGGCCTCCCGGGCCGACGGCCACGAGCGCACCAGCGAATGCCCACTGCGGGCCCGCGCCGAGCGACACCGGTGCCTGCCACCCCTGACCGGGGATCCATCGGCGCGCCCAGATCCCGGAGTACGTGCCGTTCCCCGCCTCCCACGCCACCCACACCTCCCCTCCCTCGTCTGCGCCAACGGTCGGCCTCTCTGAGTCCCCCGCCGTGTAGGTCTCCAGGAGGAGCGGGGTCTCCCAGCCGCCCGCGTTGGTGAATCTCTGCGACCAGACGCTCCGGAAGGGATCGGACACCGTCCACACCGTGGTGACGTTCCCGGCGGAGTCCATCGCGACCGCCGGGGAGAACGCAGACCCGCTGCCCGACTCCAGCTCCATCGGCGGCGCCCACGTAGACCCGTCGAACAGGCTGACCCAGGCCTGCCAGGTTCCTGCGAACCGCGTCCAAGTGATCGCGGCTCTTCCGGAGCCGTCCATCGCGACATCCGCGGGGGCGGCGCTGCTCGTGAGGTTCGTCGCGATTCCTACCGGAGACCCCCAACCCGTCCCGGGAAGGTACCGCGCGGCGGTCAAGTTGGCCGCAGTCCCATTGGACTGCCCCCAGACGGCGAGCGCGACGCCGGCCCCGTTGACCGCAAGGCGGGGCGCCGTGGCATCGCCCCCGTCCTCGGCCTCGAGCAGTTCTGGCCCCGACCACCCCGAACCGACGGCGTAGCGGTTGGCCCACACGCTGTCTCGGGTTCCGTTGGATTGAACCCATGCGGCCAGCGCATTTCCCGCATCGTCCACACCCACCGCGGCGGAGGCAGCGTCCCCCGCATCGTCGAACTCAAGGGGCTCAGGAGCATCCCACCCGGATGAGGACGAGACCCGAGCTCCCCAGACACTCCACACCGAGCCGTTGGACTGCACCCAGACCGCGAGCGCATTCCCGGCTGAATCCACCGCCACTGCGGGCCGCTGGACCGGTCCCTGGGCGCCCGCCAAGCGGGTCGCCGCGGGCCACACGGAGCATGGTGCTGGGTTCGCGGGGGCGACACCAGAAGGAAGGGCCAAGAGGACGAGCAGTGCTAGGACACACCCCACGACGCGTCGCGCCATAACGGGAGCCTCCAATCTCGAAGGCTCCGCGGTATCGGGTGCGCCACTAAAAGAGACTTCCGACGGCCCGCCCCTACCGCTTCCTCGCCAGAGCTGCGGCAAGCATGAGCGGGAGGATCAGGGTGGCGTCTGCCTCGATCGTGACATGCCTCGCCTTCTCCTTCACCTTCCCCCAGGAGATTCCCTCGCGGGTGCGCGCCCCGCTCAGCGACCCGTCGTGCTCCACCGCGGTCGTGATGTACACCGCGTAGTCCAGCCCGCCGCGGAACTGCGCCCACCAGATCGTGTGGTGCTTGCTCACCCCGCCGCCGATCATGAGGGCGCCGGCCTCCTTCGCGGTGAACACGAGGTCGGAGAGCTCCTGCTGGTCGCGGAACTCGTCGAGGACGAAGTCCCGGTGGTCCTGCCAGAAGAGCCAGAGCTGGGAGCCGACCGCGCCGTCGAAGAGGGCGGGGACGTAGACGGGGACGCGCTTCTTCCAGCACCAGTAGAGCAGGGAGGACTCGTCGTCCGCGCGCCGCCCCAGCTCCCAGAGGAGCTCCCGCGTCGACCAGCGCTTTCGCTCGCGGTACATCGCCCGGAGCATCGGCTGGAGGTGGCGTTCCAGCGCCGCCCCGTAGACCTCCGCGGGCACGAGGACGTTCCCCAGGCGGTGGATCCCCGCGTGCTTGAGCCCCGCGTCGTCCATCTCGAAGCTCCCGTGGTGGTAGCGGCCCCAGCACCGCGCGAGGTCGTGGTCCGCCGTCCCGCACGTCGTGATCACGACATCCACGAGCCCGCGCTCGACGAGGCCCCGGAGGAGGCCGCGCGTCCCGGTCGCCATCAGCGCCGCGGGGAAGGAGAGGAAGGTCGTGCCCCGCCCGCGGAACATGCGCCGCAGGATCTCCACGCCCTCGGCGAGCTTCCGGCCGGTGAACCCCCCCGCGGTCCCCATGGCCTCCACGATGGCGCCGGCGTCCGCGAGGTCGCCCAGCTCGATGTCGGCGACCGGGCGGCCGAGCAAGGACCTGCGCGCGCGGGACACGTTCCGACCTCAGCGCTTCCGCCGGCGGAACAGGCCCTTCGAGGGCGGTTCCCCGAGCTGCCGCCACCGGAAGACGTTCCCGCAGTCCGGGCACCGGCCCCAGCCGTCGTCGAAGAACTCGAGTCGGTTCTTCCCGCACTTCCCGCAGACGCCCTGCGCGGGCTTGGCGATCCCCTGCTTCTGCCGCTCCGCGATGATCCCGATGAGCGTCCCTTTGGCAGCCTCCTCCGCGCGGCTCGCGGCGGCGAGTGCGGCGTCCACATTCCCCGCGGCGAGGAGCTGCTGCGCCTCGATGGAGGCCTGGCGGCCCGCCCCCACGTCGAGGCGGTAGAACTCGGCCTCCTCGAAGACCGGGGCGATGTTGCCGAGCATGCGGTTCGCCCGCTCCGCGACCTGCTGCAGCTCCGGGGTCAGCGCGATCGCGGGCTGCGCGGGTGGCGTGGGCTGCAGGGCCGGCGGCGCGACGGGGACGGGTTGCGCGGCGGGCTGAACGGGTGCCGGCTGCGCCGCGGGGGCCTGCGCGGGCGGCTCCACACGCGCGAGGGCGCGCGCCTGGATGGCCTGCTGGGCCTGCAGCTCCGCGCGGCCCACGTACTCGCTCGCGGTGAGCAGCTGGCCGTTCTCCAGCGCCCGGCGCGCGACGCCCAGGGACTCCTCCGCCGCGGTGGCGTCCGTGCCGAAGCGCTTCGTCGCGTCGACGGCGCGCGCGACGCTCTCCAGCTGCCGGCGCACGTCCTCCTGCTTCGCCTGGACCGCGGCGTGAGCCAGAGTCTCTGCCTGGGTGGCGAGTTCGAGGGAGCGCTTGTGGTCCCCCGCCATGGAGGCGCGCGTGGCCTCCGCGAGGAGGTCCTCCGCCGCTCGCACGGACGCGCCGAGGTTCGCCGCCTGCCGGACGAACTGCTGCCGCTCGATGAGGAACTCGCGGGAGCGCTGGAGCTCCGCGCTGTAGAGCGCGCGGGAGGTCTCGGCGAGGCGGAATAGGAGGTCGCGGTTTCCCTCCAGCGTCCCCGCCCTGAAGAGCGCCTTCCCCTCGTGGAGGAGGGCGACGGCGCGCTCCACGTTGGCGCCGCCGCGCGCCGCGTCGAGGATGATCTGCTGAGCCGTAAGGAGGGTGTGCGCCCACGCCGCGTTGAGGAACGCGTCGTAGGAGAGGCGCGCGGAGGACAGCGCCTCCTCGGAGGCGGTGAGGGCCCTGTCGTAGATGCGCTCCTCGAGGCGCCGGTGCGCCTGGTCGAGGAGGTCCTCGGCCGCGGCGAAGTCCACAGTGACCTTCACGGCGGACTCGAGGAGGGGGTCCGTCGCGGGGTCGCCGAGGTCCGGCACCTGGAGGGCTTGCGTGACCTGCTCGAGGTCGCGGCCGACGGCGGCCGTTTCCCTCTCCTCGGCCTCCAACGTGCGGAGCTCTTGGACCTTGACGGCAATCTCCCCCGCCCTGGGTTGGGCGATGAAGGCCTCGACGAAGGATCCCTTCCGCGATCCGCGGACCTCGATCCCGAAGGCCCGCGCCGCGTCCCGCAGGACTTTCGCCGACGCGCGCTCGAAATCACCGCGGTAGGGCTCGCCTGGCAGTGGCTCGGCGGGCGCCGCGGGCGCCTCCAGGACGGCTTGTGTGATCGCCGGGGGCTCCGGCCCCGGCTCGGCCGTGACCATCAGCTCCGGCGCCGGGACGGCGGGGCGCTCGGCCGGGACCTCCGCGGGCTCCGGCCCGAGGAGATCGGCGAGGTTGGGCAGCGTCCCCAACGTCTCCAGGAGCTGGCCCTTCTTCAGCCCCGCGGCGTCCAGGCCCGCCTTCCGGGCCAGGGCCCGGAGCTCCGCCACGCTCAGCTTCCGCAGACGTTCCGCTTCCCCGGCCATCTCAACCCCCGCGAGGGAAGGTCTGGCGGTACATGGCCTCGGGGATAAATCCTTTGGCGGTCAGAGGGCGCGCTCCATAATGGCCGCGATCTCCTTCTCAAAGACGGAGGCAATCTCCCGCGTGAGCTTCTCGCGGAGGTGCGGCGGGACGAGCTCGAGGCCCAGCTTCGCCCCGGACTTCGCGATCTTCATCAGGGCGTAGGCCTCGAGGATCTTCGCCTCCAGGAGCTCGCCGACGGCATCCTTGATCTCCTTCTTGAGTGCGGGGTTCGCGTCCACCTTCCCGCGGACGTACGCCTTGATCTCGTCCTTCATCATGTCGCGGAGGGCCTCGAGGATGAGGTCCTCGGAGTGCAGGATGCCCCCCGTCTCCTTCAGGAGCTTCTCGACGACGTGCTCCTCGGCCACGGACGGGGCAACCGCGGCGTCGGTCTTAATGGTGGCGGTTCGACCTTTGGAGGGTCACGGCCGCCGGCGGCGGCACGGCGGAAGCTTCTTCACTCCAACCCTGCCTTCGCCTTTAGGGCGCGGAACATGCGCAGATTGTGGTTGCCTCGTGTGCTTGTGTCGATGATCCTCGTTGTCTCGGCGGTCACTTTCCTCCCGCCGGCGCGCGGACTCACGTGGGTCCAGACTTCGGAGACGGATTTCCTGGCGGGAACCGCAACGAACACCTCGGTCACGACGGCCGGGGACGTCGAGTTGGCCGCGACCTCCTCGTGGTGGGTGCGCGAGGGGGTCGTCTTGGACCTCGGGCCGCCCGCGGCGTTCGACGCAAGTGGCGTCCGCAACCCCTTCGTCCTCAAGAACGGGACGGAGTACCACATGTGGTACACGGGGTTTGGCGGCGGACGGGTGCGAATCCTGCACGCCAACTCCACCGATGGCGTCACCTGGAACCGGCTGGGGGTCGCGATCCCCATCTTGACGCCGCCCTACAACTTCGATGGAAGCATCGGGGTGACGGTCACCCGGGAGAACGGGACATACAAGATGTGGTTCAGCGGCGTCTTCTGGACCGGGGGCCCCTTCGGCACGGGCTACGCGAGAATCTACTACGCGACCTCCATGGATGCCGTCTCATGGAACATCGTCGGGACCGCCCTGGGCCTCGGCCCCGTCGGTTCCTGGGACGACCTCCAGGTGGTCTACCCAGCGGTGATCCGGGACACCTCGGGCCTGTACTGGATGTATTACCAGGGGTACGACGCCGTGCCGCGCGCACGCATCGGGGTCGCCACGTCGGCGACGGGGCTGACCTTCGTCCGGGGCGGAGTCGATCCCGTCCTGCCCCTGGGACCCACTGGGTCCTGGGATGACGCTCAGCTCTTCACTCCCGGTGTCCTCCCCTCCTCGCCCCGGCAGATCTGGTACGCCGGGAGCGACGGGGGCATCGGCCGCCTCGGCGTGGCCACTACCATGGACGGGTTCAACCTGACAAAGGCGCCGGACAACCCGCGGTTCCTTGAGGGGACGCCAGGATCCTGGGACGACAGCGGGATGTTCGGGCCGGCGTTCCTTGCGGACGGTGCGGATACCTTCCTGTACTACACGGGGTCCGACGGGGCAATCTACCGGATCGGGCGTGCCCGCCAGGAGCCCCTGTACGCCACGGCAGGAGTCTTCGACTCGGCCATGCTCGACACCGGCAGCCCCGGGTCCACGTTCGCCACCCTGAGCGCGAACGCCACGCTGCCCAACGAAACTGCGCTCCTCCTCCGCACACGCTCGGGCGACGTCCCGACCCCGGACACCTCCTGGTCCCCGTGGTCCGCCCCTGTCCCGCCGGGGACGTCTCCTGTCTCCTCCCCGCGTGCGCGCTACCTCCAGGTCCGCGCCGAACTTTCCACGGCAAACGCCACGGTAACCCCCGCCCTCCATGAGTTCTCGGTCGACTACGCGATGGATGGAGCCGCCCCGCCGACCCCCGTGGCGCCCCCGGACGGCAGCTGGGTGAACACCTCGAGCCTCCTTTCTTCATGGCTCTACATCGACCCGGAGGGAGACCCCGCAGCCTGGTTCCATGTCCAGGTGAGCGCCTCGCCGACTTTCTCCACGGTGGCGGCGGACAGCGGGGCCGTCCTCTCCGCCGCGGACGCCTGGCGGTCGCCTCCGCTCGCCGATGGGGACTGGTACTGGCGGGTACAGACCGCCGATGCCTTCGGGGCCTGGAGCGCCTGGTCCACCGTCTCGCTCGCCCGGATCGACACGACGCCCCCGACAAGCACGCCGTCGCTCAACGCGCTCGCGGGCACGGTGGACGGCGTTCCCTGGCTCGACACCTCCAGCACCACCGTCCTGACCGCCACGGACACGGCCTCGGGAGTGGTCTTGACGGAGTACACCATCAACGGAGGACCCGCGCAGGCCTACATCGGCCCGTTCCTGCCGCCGGACCACGGCCTCATCGACCTCGCGTTCCGCAGCACGGACGCCGCGGGGAACGTCGAGACCTGGCGGACGATGACGTTGCTCCTCGACGCCGTCCCGTCGGTCGCTCCCTTCTCGCCGCCGAACGGGACATGGGGGAACACCTCGAGCCTCGCCCTCCAGTGGACCTTCGCCGACCCAGACTCGGATCCCCAGGGCAGTTTCCGCGTGCAAGTCAGTGCTTCGCCCGCCTTCACGGCGGCTGCGGCGGACAGCGGGGCCGTGCTCTCCGCCGCGGACACCTGGCGGTCCCCCGCGCTCGCCGACGGGGATTGGTACTGGCGGGTACAGGCCGCAGACTCCTTTGGAGTGTGGAGCCCCTGGTCCAACGCCGCGGTCGCACGCATCGACACGGCCCCCCCGACGACCACCGCCACATTCACCGCGACGGCGGGCACGGTGGACGGGATTCTGTGGCTCGATTCGGCGAGCGCTGTCGTCCTCAGCACCTCCGACGCCCGGTCGGGAGTGGTCCTGACGGAGTACACCATCAACGGAGGACCCGCGCAGGTCTACGCCAACCCGTTCCTGCCGCCGGGCCACGGCCTCGTGGACATCGCGTTCCGGAGCTCCGACGCCGCCGGGAACGTGGAGGCTTGGGGCGCGACGCGGGTGCTCCGTGACGCGGCCCCCTCCGTCGCCGCCGATTCCCCCGCGGACGGAGTCTGGGTGAACACCCCTGCGGTGACCGTCGCCTGGACCCTCACCGATCCGGAGGGGGATGCGGGCTCTGCCTACGTGACGGAGGTCAGCACGGATCCCTCCTTCACCACGATTGCGTACACCAGCGGGACGATCGAGGGCGCCACCGCCAGTCATGCGTTCCCGGGTCTCCCCGACGGGACGTACTACTGGCGGGTGCGGGCTGCGGACGCGTTCGGAGTCTGGTCCCCCTTCAGCGGTGCACGGTCGTTCTCCGTCGACCGGACGCCCGCCGAGGTCGAGGCCCGGTACCGCGGGGCCGCGGTGACCGGAAATCTGCTCAGCCTCCTCACCGGTGAGTCCGTCGACCTCGCCGCCACGGATGCGAGCTCCGGCGTCGCGCGGGTGGAGTACGCCCTGAACGGGGGCGCGTGGCAGAACTACTCGGGCCCGGTCGCGTTCAGTGAGGCGGGCCAGCACACCTTCGCGTTCCGCGCGGTGGACACCGCGGGAAACGTCGGGGGGGTGAAGGAGATCACGATCCAAGCCTCCGGCCGGTGGACACCGCTCGTGGCGCTCCTCTTGGCGGTCCTCCTCGCCCTCTCGGGCGCTCTCGTGGCCCGGCGCGTCGGCGGCCTCCCGCCATCCCCGTCCAAGGGTGCCGTGTGGGTGCTCCTCGCCGGCCCTCCTGTCGGCCTCGAGGCCGCGGTAGGCCTCTACGCGCTCGTCACGGGAGAGCTCCCCATGCCACCTTGGTTCGGAACGGCCCTCTATGCCCTGCTGGCCATCGCCATCGCCGGTTGGGTTCTGCAGGCCGCGGGATCGCGCATGCTGAGCCGGGGGGGACACCCGGCATCCGGGACCACGATCCCGCCGTCCACGGACTCCGAGCCGGAGCCGTCCGAGATCCAAGCCCCTCCGCCCGAGCCGATCCCACCCCCTCCGAAGGGTTAAATCCGAACGGGGGTTAGCAGCGACTCCATGCCGCGCACTGGCGGCGCTCTGACCGTCTTCAAGGACTTCGGGAAGCTGTCCTTCGACTACGTCCCCGATCGCCTCCCCCGGAGGGAGAAGCAGCTCCAGCGCCTGGCGGCCCTGTACCGCCCCGTCGTCGAGGCCGGCGTCGCGGTGAACGCCTTCCTCCACGGGTCCGTGGGCACGGGGAAGACGCACACGGCGCGGCGGTTCTGCACGGAGCTCGTGCGGGAGGCCTCCGCCCACGACAAGCCCGTGGAGTACCTCGTCGTGAACTGCCGCCAGAAGTTCACCGCGGACGACGTCAGCCTCTCCATGATCCGGAACTTCCAGCCAAACTTCCCCGCGCGGGGGTTCTCCGTGCCGGAGAAGCTGACCTCGATGCGGCGGGAGATGGAGAAGCGCCGCGCGCACCTCGTCCTCGTCCTCGACGAGGCGGACGTCCTCCTGAAGAAGTCCGGGCCGGACCTCGTGTACTCCCTGACGCGGCTCGGGGAGGAGACCGCGGGGGGGCGCGAGCGGGTCTCCCTGATCCTCATCTCCCAGCACCCCGACGCCCTCGACATCCTCGATGCCGCCACGGCGAGCACCTTCCGCCGCACGAACGCCGTCGAGTTCCCGCGGTACGCCGCCGAGGAACTCCGGGACATCGTCCTCCAGCGGTGCGACCTCGCCCTCCACGCAGGGACGTGGACGGAGGAGGTCGTCGACCTCATCGCGGACATCGCCGCGGAGTACGGGGACGCTCGGTACGCCATCGAGATCCTCCAGACCGCGGGCTCCCTCGCCGACGAGGAGGGCGCCGGGGAGATCGCCGCGGAGCACGTCCGGGGATCGAAGGCGACGGTGCACGCCACCGACGTCGAGGAGAAGGTCCGCGACCTCGACCGGGCACGCGCCCTCGCCCTCCTCGCGGTCACGCGCCGCCTCCGGAGGAAGACGTTCATCGTGACGAACGAGGCCGAGGAGGCCTACGCCCTCGTGTGCGAGGAGTACGGGGAGAAGCCGCGGGGACACACGCAGTTCTGGAAGTACCTGAAGGACCTGGAGGCCCTGGGCCTGATCGACACGAAGGTCATCTCCCGCGGCCCCGCGGGGAAGACCACGGCGATTTCCCTGAGCGAGACGCCCTCGAAGGTCCTCGCCGAGGAGCTCGAGCGGAAGCTGGGGTGAGCCCGGGCTAGCTTCAAGTAAGTCCCGCGGGATACGCCGGCCCGGATGGGACCCGCGGCCGGGAGGCGCAGGCGTGGCGATTGAGGGCCTCGATCGCGGGCCGCTCGCCCTCCTCCCGTCGGGCCAGGGGGCCTGCTACCTCATCGAGGAGCGCAAGCCCGATCTCGCCTACCGCCTCTTCGAGCTCCTGCGGGCGACGCGGCGCGTCCAGGGGCTCGTGGTCACGCGGCAGTACCCCGCGCGGGTGCGCGAGGCCCACGGCCTCCAAGACGTCCGGGTCCTCTGGCTCTCCCACACGCCGGGGACGGACCACCAGAACCCCACGGCCCTCGGCTCGCTCGCCAAGGCCGTCGTCCAGTTCGTCGAGGACGCGGGCGGCGAGGCGGTCGTCCTCGTGGACGGCCTCGAGTTCCTCGGCGTGAACAACGGCTTCCTCCAGACGCTCATGTTCGTGGAGCACGTGAGCGAGTTCGTCATGCAGAAGCAGGCGGTCGTCCTCCTCCCCGTGAATCCGGAGGCCCTCGACGAGAAGGAGCTCGCCCTCCTGGAGCGGAACATCGAGGTGCTGCCAGGCGAGGCGATCCGGACGGACCTCGAGCGGTCCGAGGTCGCCCGGCTCCTCGACACCTACTGAAGTACCTGTAGCCCGCCTCCCTGAACCGCCGCGGGGCCTTGAGGGAGGCGTGGATCCCCGACGCGCGCTCGCCCTCGCCATGGCCGCCGCCTTCCTCGGCCTCCTCGCCCTGTACGCCTACAGCGCGAGCCTCTGGCCGACCCGCCTGGCCCTTACCGAGATCGGCGCGGACGACGTCGGCAAGTACGTCGAGGTCCGCGGCGTGCTCCGGTCCACGGAGACGACGCGATCCGGAGGGGCCAGCCTCGTCCTCCTCGACCTGGGCGACTTCGCGACCCTCCGCGCCTTCGTCGCGCGGCGCGCCTGGACGGTGTTCCCGGATAGGGCGATCGTGCTCCCCGGGGCCGAGGTCCTCGCCCGCGGCGAACTCCAGGCGTTCGGGGACGAGGTCATCCTCCAGGTGGACCAGCCAAGCGACCTTGAGATTCTCCGACCTGCCGAGGGGAACCGCGTCCCCCTCCGGACCCTGGCGGCCCGCGCCCCGGATCTGGAGGGGATGAACGTCACGGCGGCCGGGGTCCTGGCCGAACCCCGCATGGTGCTGGACTACTCCCGCGTGCGGCTCTCCGCGGGGGGCCTCGCGCTCTGGGCCGTCTCCGCCGAGGGGGCGGAGGGCGTCGTCGACGTCTGCGGGACCCTCGAGTTCGAGCCGCTGCGGGAGCGCTGGGAACTCCTCGTCCCCGCGAACGGCTCTGCGCCGCATCCGTCCACGCCCCGTTGCGGGTTCGTCCCCCTGGCGGACCTCCTCTCCGCTCCGGGCGAGTTTGCAGGGCGCTGGATCGGCGTCGCCGCGATGACAGCCACGCGCGGGGAGCTCGTCGGGACCGCGTTCGAGCTACGCGACGGCGGCTACGCCTTCGCGGGATTCGTCCGCGGGGACACGCTCCCCGAGGACATCGCCCCCGGTGACCTCGTCGAGTTCACGGGGACCCTGGAGTACCACCGCGGGACGGCCCGGTACCGGATCGCGAGCGACGCCCCTACGCTTCGCGCGGCTTGAGCTGCTCCCCTACGAGGGTGTCCACGCGCATGAGGAACTCGCGCTCCCGCCCCTTGGGGATCGTCGCCCCGGAGGCCACGTTGTGCCCGCCGCCGACACCGCCGACGCCCGCGGCGGCCTCCCGCAGCCCCGCGGCCAGGTCGAGCCCGCGGGCCACGAGGTACTTCGTCCCCCGCGACGACACCTTCGTCGTGCCGCCCGTCGTGGCGAGGCCGAGGACGGGCTTCGACTGGTCCAAGAAGAAGGGCATGGCGATGCCCGCGACGGACCCCGCGAGGGTCGTGCTCTCGTGGTAGAAGAACTGGACGTGCTTCATCTGGTGGAGGTCCCCGTCCTCGAGCTTCCTGAGGGAGGCCAGCACGGCCCCCTCGTAGCGTCCCCGCAGGTCCTCCGCGGCGGCGAAGGCCTCGCGGTCTCCGAGGCATAGGGCCATGCCCAGCGCCTCCTCCCCCAGGCGGCAGCAGGCGTTCACGTACGCGGTGAGCTCGTCCGCGTAGATGCGCTCGGACTCGATCCAGTAGCGGTCGTCCACGAGGGTCTCCACGGCCTCGGGATTCGCCCCCTGCGCGACGAGCTGGGTGGCGAGGGAGGAGGACAGGCGCCGGCGCTCCTCGGGGCTCAGGTCCCGCGGCCGCTTCTTCGCGTCGAGACCCAGACGACCCACGAAGGCCGCGGCGGCGTCGGGGCGCCCGGAGATCCCGACGAAGTACGGCTGCACGGAGGCCGCGAGCGAGGCAGGGAGGGCTGCCTCCCGGAGGAGGAGCCCGCGCTCCCGCCGCAGGAGCTTCCGGGCCACGGCCTCCGCGACGAGGCCCGCGTTCAGCCCCGTGAACCCGCCGACGTGCTGGCGGTCCCCGACGGCCCCCGCGAGGGCGGCGCCGACGAGGTCCCAGTTCGCCTCATCCAGGGCCAAGGCGAAGAGGAAGGCGACGGTGGCCCCGCAGACGCCGTGCGCCCCGTCCGCGCCCCAGAGCACGGGGTTCAGGTGGAGGACCTTCTCGGAGTCTCTCAGCACCTGGTGGTGGTCGAGGACGACCGCGGGGAGGCCGAGGGCCTCAAGGGCGTCCAGCTGCGCGGACCCCATATCAGCGACGACGAGGAGCTCGTTCGACTCCTCCGCGAGGCGGCGCGTGAGGTCCGCGTCGAGGACGGTCGAGAGCGTCGCGTGGAACTCCAGCCCCCGCCGGAGGCAGGCCCTCGCCAGGATTGCCGCGGCGGCGGTGCCGTCCGGGTCGTAATGGGCGAGGACTCGCACGCGGGAGGCGCTTACGAACAAGGCCCGGCCCGCGGCCGCGCGCTCCCAGAACTCCCTCGGGGCCAGGTCCGCGAGGGACACCCCCTCACCTCACTGCGCCTGGAGTTCCGCCGACTTCACCGTGAAGTCCCAGTCCACGGGGAGGACGCCCTCTCTCTTGTAGTAGTCCGCCAGCCGGCGGATCTTTGCCACGGTGAGCGAGAGACTGCGCTTGTTGTGCGTGTCCGCGGGATTCGTCTTCAGGTGGTTCTGGAGCTGCACGGATCTCCGGAGGAGGGCCGCGAGGTCCTCGGGCATCTCCAGCTTGACGCCCTTCTCCTTCAGGGTCTGGAGGACGGACCTCCCCGTGGCCAGCCGGACGTTCGGCACCCCGTACTGGTCGCGGAGACGGAGCCCGATGACCGCGCTGGAGAGGCCCTCGCCGTGGAGCTTCACGATGCGCTCCTCGATCTCGCCCTTGCCGAGCTGCACCCAGGCGGGGTTCGCCTTGACGGGGGGCCGCTTCGACCCGCTCTGCCCGCGTCGCCGCGTGTGCATTCTCGCCATGGAGTTCCCTGGAGGAGAGCGTCCATACCGACCCCCTCTATTTAACCCCTCGCCGCACGGCGACGACCACGACGTTGTGGCCGCCGGCGGGCGGCCGGAAACCGCCGTCGGGGTGCCCGAACCAGCCGAGGACGCGGAAGCCGTGCTCGCGCAGGAGCTGGCCTATCTCGGCTCGACGGTAGGCGCGCAGGCGGTGGGTCTCCATGAACTCCTCGAGGACGCGCCGGCCGCGGTAGGTGAGGTGGCTCATTGTCAGCGTGACAATCTGGGCGCGGCGGTCGAAGGCGCTCGAACCCCACCGGATCAGACTCACGTCGCCGCAGACGTGATCCCAGGAGCGGTGTCCGTCCCGCACACCGCGAACGTCCCAGAACTCGCAGACGAAGAGGCCTCCCTCCCGGAGCGAGGCGTGGACGCGGCGGAGCGCCGCCCGTACCTCCCGCAGGTCGACGAGGTAATCCCACGAACCGAAAAGGCAGATCACCGCGTCGAACCGCCGCGGGAGGCGGAAGGTGGCCATGCCGCCGCGCACGAACTCGACGCGCAGCCGACGTCTCCGGGCCTTTCGCCGCGCCACGGCGATCTGCGGTGCGGAGCGGTCCACGCCCACAACCTCGTAGCCCTTCGCCGCGAGGCGGAGGGCGTGGTTCCCTGTCCCACACCCGAGGTCGAGCACCGACCGCACGTCGTTCCCGAAGCGGGCGAAGGCGCGGATCAGCCAGCGAGTCTCCTCGTCGTAGTCCATCTTGCGCTCGTACAGGAGGTCGTAGTAGGGCGCGAAACGGGCGTACGGGTCGTGGCCTACGGGGTGAGCCACGGTGCCGGGAGTCAAGGTCGGTTCGGCCTCCAGCTCTCGGTCATGGTTCAGTTGGTGAAGAGCAGCGTCGCACCCTGGTTGACGTGAATCCAAAACCCATTCCCCGCGTACATCGAATCCGAGGGACTGAGCCGCTTCAGGTAGTAAGGCGGGTCGTTCGCATAGCCCTCGACGGTCTGGTAGCCGATTCCCGCCAGGAGCTGGCTGACGGTCTTCGCGGTGAAACTGGGGTAGCCGAGGAAGTTCCAGCCCACCTTGAGGTCGATCTGCGTGAGCCTCGGGACGAGACCCGCGACGGTCCAGATCCCGTCCTCCGCGACCGCCACCCAGATGGCCATGCGACCGTCCAGCGTCACGAGGTCCTGCCACGGCTTCCCGTTCTGGTTGGAGTGCCAGTTGTGCCCGTGTCCTGCGATGTTGGCGAAGGTCCGCGCCCGCGTCCACGAGATCGTCTGGAGCACCGCACCCACGGACCAGTCGTCCTGGGCAAACGGCACGCTGACGAGCTGATTCCCCTTTGCGAGGAAGCGGGAGAACTTCCCCGCCTGATCCACCGCGGCAATCGCCCGGCCATTGTCCTCGCGGGCTCGCACCTGGTAGAAGAACGCCGTGGTCCCAGCCGCTCCTCCCCCCACGTGGACGAACGAACTCGTGCCCGCGGGGACGGACGCGAATAGCGAGTAAGAGGCACCCGTCGGGTCGTAGGCGGTCCCGAGGTAGATGTCGTAGGCGACCACATCGTCTTCTCCAGTGCCGTCGTCCGCCGACAGCGTCCACTGGAGGCTCACGTCCTGAAAGGCCAACCCCGTCAGGCGCGCTTTCGTCATTCCCGGCGGGGAGGCCGGTGCATCGTCGATTGTCGCGGTCGTGGTGTCGGATGCAGAAAGCCCGTCGTAGTCCGTCACGGTGAGCGTCACCATGAACGTCCCTCCGGTGAGGTACGCGTGGTTCGGCTTCGGACCCGACCCCTGCTGTCCGTCCCCGAACTCCCAGTCGAATGTGGAGATGTAACCATCCGGATCGC
>Ga0209751_10001972_pt1 | contig 20821 bp, 19 predicted proteins | sample RifCSP13_1_FD_184019 | JGI IMG/M metagenome (GOLD analysis project Ga0209751, IMG submission 184019) | Soil microbial communities from Rifle, Colorado - Rifle CSP2_sed 13_1 (SPAdes) (version 2) | ecosystem: Environmental > Terrestrial > Deep subsurface > Rock core/Sediment | place: Rifle... | reverse complement strand
ACAGCAGCACAGTCGACCCCAGAAAATACCACGGTATGCCCAATGCGAGTGCCCCCTCGGTAACTCCCATGTAATCCAGGAAGGCCACCCGGTTCATGGGGCCGGCATACCACAGCAGGATATATACAACTTCGAACAGCTTGCTGCTTCCGCTCCAGATCCCAAGAGCGATGGCTAAGGTGGGGATGAAAGCTGACCCTACGATCCAGGCAAACAGCGCCTCCCGCTGACCGGCGGCGATTAAGCGCACGGCCAGGCCTCCCCCAGCGGCGAGAGCCAGTATCCATCCGGCAATCCAAGAAGCCGGCAACTGCTGGCGGATCGGGTACGCCACCGAAAAAACAAGTTGGTTTGCTCGGTGACGTAGCTCGCGATTGCCCATCGGTGACCAGAGCAGCACGGGCCATATCCATGCAGCCGGCAGCAGGTACTGGTGGGCAACATCAAGTGGAGCAAACAGGCAGGCGAGCACCAGCCCCAAAGCCACCAGAACCCACCACCAGGGAATTCCATTGAGCATAAGGCGCAGTTCGGCCAGCAAGGTCCTTCCAAACGTACTGAGAGGAAATCCACGCTGGCTTTCCAGCGCTGTCAAACGCGCCTGGCTTACGAGTGGTGGGGTAGGCATGGGCAAGAAATCGTTATCAGCCGTTTCTGCTGTTATGGTTTTCTTCCCTTTCCGCCGTTCTGAGGCCGGATCAAAGCGATTGAAAAGTAAGGCGGCGAGCATTACCAGCCCAATGGCCACCCCGATCCAGATCAACCGCTGGAGAACAGCCTGGGCCGTCCACTGGACGCCGTTCCAAACAAATGTCTGAACAGGACCTTGTACAGCAACGCCGCCAATCGCAAACCCACTTTCGACGCCAGGAAATTGCTCCCGGGCAGTTTCGAGCATGCTGTAGACGATCGGGGTCATACCCAGTGGGTCACTCGTAGCGCGCAGGCTGCCGCTGCTTTCAGACAGCGCGATCGAGGTGATCAGAACAATCAACCAAAGGCAGGCATATATCATATTGCCAAAGCCGCCGCGCAGCCAGGGTATGGCTTCGAAGAGCACAGCCAACCCTGAGATCAAGAACATCGTCGGCAGAGCTGCGAAAATGAACGGGGCAAAGTAAGGCCAGATCTCGATCCGCAACACCTCCCCACGGATCAATTGCATGGCAATGCCTGCTACTGCAATCACGCAAACCATTGCCGTAAGATAAGTAAAGTTGCTGAGCGTTTTTCCGGTCGTGTAACCCCAATTACTGATCGGCGTGGCAGCGATGATTTCCCCCACCCGTGTGTCAATATCACGCCCGATGGCGTTTTTGACCAGGTAAAAGCCGGGCACAATCAGCAAAGTAGAACACAGAACCGCGATAATGCTGCCAATCCAGGCAGAGTTATACACGCCGCGCACCTCACCCAGGCTGAAACCCAGATAAGCTGCATCCTGAGGGGGCAGGTATATGTAGGCGATATAGAGGGTCACACCGATGGTGATCAAAAAACTATACCGCCGGGTGCGCTCAAAAAAGTCAGCGCGGGCAAGTTGGTAAAGCATAGGCCAGGTTTTCATGCTGGCCTCCCATTCTGACCGTTCGCAATCAAGTAAAGATAAGCGTCTTCCAACCTGGGCGAGGCTGGAAGAGCCTGGCTGGCGGGGGGCTCGCCGGCGATGGAACGGATGCGGACGCCATCGGTCAGGCGCATGGTGCTGCTGATCAGGTGACGCTGCTTGAGCGCGGTGAGCTCTGTACTCGAGACGGTCCATTCCCACACCTTACCTGCTACGGCCTGGAGCAAGGCCTCTGGTGTGGCATTCATCAACAAACGCCCTTGCCGGATGAGGGTGATCTGGGTCGCCGTCACCTCTACATCCGAGACAATGTGCGTAGAGAGGATCACAATCCGTTCGCCGGAAAGATCGGAAAGCAAATTGCGGAAACGGACACGCTCTTCAGGGTCTAAGCCAGCAGTGGGCTCATCCACGATGAGCAATTGGGGATCGTTGAGCAAGGCTTGAGCAATGCCCACGCGCTGCTTCATCCCTCCGGAATAACCACCCAGCGGTCGCTTGCGCGCCTCGAACAGGTTCAGGATTTGAATCAACTCGTCAATGCGCTTGCGCGCCGATCCGCCATCCAATCCCTTGATGGCAGCCATATACTCCAGGAATTCGAGCGCGTTCAGGTTGGGGTAAACGCCAAAATCTTGCGGCAAATACCCCAACACAGCCCGCAATTCATTAGGCATGCGAGCGATGTCCACGCCATCCCAGGTCACTCTTCCTTCAGTTGGCCTGGTAACAGTGGCCAGGATGCGCATCAGCGTTGACTTACCGGCGCCGTTGGGGCCAAGCAAACCCTGGACTCCAGGACCTAAGGTCAGGTTGAAATCCCGCAATCCCCAAACCTTGCCGCCATATTGTTTGCCGACATGTTCTATTTCGAGTCTCATCGTTTTCTCTTTCCTTCTGGATCGCAACGAGCTGCCCGACGTTTCCCTGGAGCTGAGTTCTTCACCTCATAACCTTTTCAACTGGTTGATCCTCCTCCAGGTCCTGATGGCTATATATAAATAGACCATCAAGAGCAAGGTAAAAAAATACCGTAAGGGATAATTGCCATATTGGGGCAAAATATGGAAAAGAGCACCGAGTGGTTGCAACCAATACTAATAAAATGATCACCTCAAATGCAATCAGCCTCCTGTATTTCCCAACTTTAGTCTCAACATCCGTAAAGATTTCGGGTGCCTCTCCCTATTGGACTTGCTTACGGAAATACTGCCAGCCCTCCTGAGACATTTCCTTTAGCCAGGCTTCTTCATTCTCATCTTGCCATGGCCAAAACCACCTGAATTTTCTGATCATGGTTTTTTCCATCGGTCCCTCCAAAAATAACCGATCGGGTAAGGTCATGAGTGAAGGTTGAGTTTCATCCCGTTCCTGGTTATGATCTCCAACCATTTCACTTGTGCCGATAAAACCTCTTTCCCTTTTCGAGTGAGGAGGTAATATTTTCGGCGCTCTTCTTCTTTTACCTTGAGGATTAGGCCCTCTTTTTCCAATGTCGAAAAAACGCCTCCCAGGTTTGCCAGAGCATGCACCCAATCTAAGGGATGGCGATCACATATTTCAATATTTTGTCCTCCTCTCGCTAAACTTTTTTGGACAACGCATTAATAGTGTTAGCGCACTCATAGCTTCCTCGCTAACTTTCCCATGTGTAGAAAGATTGAATGAATTGCAGGATGATATGGTAAACCGTCGCCCAGGCCAATCAAGGCCGGGATCATCATTGTACCCTGAGTCCTTTTTAGATGTATAATCAAACGAGAGGGGTTGTTCCTCTGTTTGCCGGTCTATCTCAATACGGTGAACCGTGAATAGTCCCACCGGTAGGCTGCCTCAACGGATATATTATCTCGCTTCCGGTCTCTATTTTGGAGCGATATTTTTACGTTCCCTGCTCATTTACCGGGACAGCCCGGTGCTTGTTCAGGTGCTGGGGCTGCTACTGGTCTGGTTAGTACTGTTCCTCAGCGAACCTGCAATCTCACGCAGGTGGTCTCGCTATTTCCCGATTTACCTGCTCTGCCAAACCGCCCTGGTCTTTACGCTCTTATCCAGGCCTGGTTTCACCGACTTCTTTGGGTCTCTTTTACCAATTTTGGGGATGCAAGTCATGCTTCGCCTCAAGCCCATGATTGGGGGGATATGGATGGGCTTGTGCGCCCCGATCATGATGCTGTTGCTGGTAAGGACCTATGGTACTACCCCGGCAATTGCCCTTACGCTGATCTATACCGCTGGAAACGTCTTCTTCGGCACCTATACCCTGGCAATGCGGCGCGCTCAGGCGGCGCGCCTTCAAAACCAAACACTGGCGGGTGAACTTCAGGAAGCAAACGAACAGTTACACGACTACTCCACCCAGCTCGAACAACTGGCAGTCGCCCGGGAGCGTAACCGCCTGGCGCGCGAACTGCACGATTCGGTGACCCAGACGGTTTTCAGCATGACGCTGACCACCCAATCGGCTTTGTTGCTGCTCGATCGCGATCCCGGTCGGGTGGGTGTCCACCTGGAGCGGTTAAACCAACTGGCGCGCAGCGCGCTCGCGGAAATGCAGGTGTTGATTTCAGAACTCAAACCGGATAAAGCAGCCAGAGAAGGATTAGTCCCCGTCCTGCGCCGGCATCTGGCAGGCAGTCGCCTTCCTGAAAACCTGTCCGTCTCTCTGGAAGTGGAGGGCGACCAGCGATTGGAATTCGCGGAAGATCAAAGCCTCTTTCACATTGCGGAGGAAGCGCTCAACAATATTGTGAAACATGCCCGAACGTCTCAAGCGCAGATCCGATTGCACCTGGCTGAACCCTTCTGGATGGAGATCGAAGACCACGGGCAGGGCTTTGATCCACTTCAAGCTCAGAATAGCGGCAGAGTCGGTCTGTCCAGCATGCACGAACGGGCTGTAGAAATCGGATGGGGTTTGCAGGTCATTACATCTCCCGGCGCAGGCACCTGCATCCGGGTAGAGAAGGCGCCAGTCAGAGAGGAGCGGGTATGAAGCCACCAGGTGAAAAAATCAAGGTCTTGATCGTCGACGATCATCAGGTTGTCCGGCAGGGTCTGCGAACCTTTCTGGAGCTGCAAGAGGATATCATTGTGGTCGGTGAGGCAGGCGATGGGTTGCAGGCCGTAGAGATGGTCCACCAATACCAACCCGATGTCGTCCTGATGGATTTGGTGATGCCCCGGCTGGATGGGATTGCAGCCACGCGCCAGGTCAAGTCATCGGCTGCGGATGTCAAAGTAATTGCGCTGACCAGCTTTACCGAGGATGACAAAGTTTTCCCAGCCATTCAGGCGGGAGCGTCCAGTTACCTGCTTAAAGATGTCTCCCCGGATGACCTGGTGGAGGCCATTCGCGCAGCTTATCAAGGAGAAGCCCGTTTGCACCCGGAAATTACCCGGAGATTGATGGAACAAGTCTCTCAGCAGGTTACTCCCAGACGCGAGAACCAGGTGGACGACATCACCGATCGAGAGCGCGATGTCGTTCGCCTGGTAGCGCATGGACGCAGCAACCACGAAATTGCCCACGAATTGGTCATCAGTGAAAAGACCGTCAAGACTCACATCAGCAACATTTTAAGCAAGCTTCACCTGCAAGACCGCACACAACTGGCAATTTACGCAATCAAGAAAGGTCTGGTTGATTCGGAACATGCCGATTGAGGAGCCCTGTCTTGTCTGAGCAAACGAATTCTTCTATAACGCCTCTCAAACCAGGCTGGATCGGAGTGATTGCTGTATTCCTGGCTTTCACAGCTGTGGTTGTGCGCACGTTGGGGGTGGAGGACAACCGCCCGTATTTAGCCTGGTATTTGGGGCTGGAGCTGATCTATATCATCTTGTACACGCTTGTTTTATGGAGGTACACCCCGCCGCGTTGGTTGATGCATTTGTATTTGGTCATCCAGTGCGTATTTGTGCTTTGGCTGCTCTCTTTCCGGCCGCAGTTTGACTTTATTTTGGTACTTTTCTTATTGCTCACGTATCCGGCTTCGTTGGTTTTCACTGGCCGGATGCGATGGATTTGGATCGGGATCTTGGTTTTTCTGACCGGCGGATCGCTGATATTCTACCTGGGGGTGCTGCGGGGCCTGGCTTTATCGTTGACCACCATTGCAGGAGAGATCGTTCTCCCGGCATATATCATCGTAAACCATGAGCTAGAGATCGCCCGAGCTAAGAGCCAGGTCTTGCTCAGCGAGTTACAGGTTACGCATCAACAAATGCAATTGTATGTGGATCAAGTAGAAGAATTGGCAGCCATGCAGGAGCGCAACCGCCTGGCGCGTGAATTACATGACACCGTTAGCCAGCTTATCTTCAGCATCTCCCTGATGGCTCGCTCTGCACAATTGCTCCTGGCGAAAGACCCGCTGCGCGTCTCGGAACAGCTTTACCACCTCCAGGCAATGGCTGGGGATGCCCTCAGCCAGTTGCGTTCGCTGATCACTCAACTACGCCCTTCCCAGAAATCCTGAACAGCAGATAGTGTCGAGGTAGCGTCGGCCTCCCGACCGCCGCTGGCTTTAATAACATCCTTCGTCCTACGACCTGAGATGTAGATCTACAACCCTGGTCTGATTGGAAAAATCAGCCTCAATCACCAGGTGAAGTTCAGCCCTGGGCCAGATGCGCCCAGGGCAGTAAGCGTGTATATTAGAGTTGTAATTTCTACTGAGGATGGCTTGATACTCGACAAAGGAGGCCCCGATGAACACCCAAGCGATTGTAAAATCCACTCTTATCTGGAACCTTTTCTCACTTCCTGTCTACGTTTCCCTGTGTCCGATTGAGATATCTCCTCAGGACTTTGGATACGAAATCAATGAGGACGAGCTGGCAAGCGAAATGCGTGTTCAACTCCCCGACGACCTTATCTGGCAACCAATTCCCGAAGTGGATCCAGATGATTTCGAGACAGTCTATAACTGGTTCCTCTCATAAAGGGTAGCTGAATGGCTAATATTCGGATGTTGATTGTAGATGACGTAACCCAGGTCCGGCAGGACTTGCGCACAATGCTGACCCTATCCTGCGATGTCGAGATCGTGGGTGAGGCTGCAGACGGCCTGGAAGCAATCCATCAGGCCGATGCCCTCCATCCGGAGGTGATCCTGATGGATTTAGAAATGCCAGTCCTGGATGGCTACCAGGCGACGGAGCAGATCAAAAATCAGCACCCTTCCTGCCGGGTAGTCGCCCTGACGGTCCATGGCTATGAGGAAGCACGGCAGAGAGCTCTTCAGGCCGGCGTGGATGCTTTTATCGTCAAGGGGGAATCACTGGAAAACCTGGTGCAGGCAATATTGAAGAGAAAGGAGTAATCCATGAATACCAAGTTAGTTCAAAGAAGGTATGACTTGGATTGGCTGCGCGTGCTGGCTATTCTGGCGATCTTCGTGTTTCATAGCACCCGCTTTTTCGATACGGACGATTGGGCGATCAAGAATCCGACTACTTACTTATTTGTGGACGGATGGAAAACGTTCGCTACCAGTTGGGGGATGCCGCTGATCTTGATTATTTCTGGCGCCAGTGTTTTCTACGCCTTAGGAAAAGTTCGCCCAGGGAAATATATCAAGGGTATCTTTTTGCGCTTGTTTGTGCCATTGATGGTCGGCATGTTCACTCACATTGTCCTTCAGGTTTATCTGGAGAACCTGCACAAAGGGACGTTCAGCGGCTCGTTCTTTGAATTCTACCCGTATTACTTCGACGGCATGTACGGTTTCGGCGGCAACTTTGCCTGGATGGGCCTGCACCTATGGTATCTGGAGATCCTGTTCATCCTCTCCCTGCTATTCCTGCCGCTTTTCTACTGGCTCAGGAATAACGCCACCGGTCAGCGCGTTCTGAAAGGTTTGGGTAACTTTCTGGAAAAACCAGGAGCTGTTTTTCTGTTCGTCCTGCCTGCGATCTGGCTGATCTACGTGCTGGATCCAGAGACCTGGGGAAATAGAGACATGGGCGGCTGGAGCGTGGTGATCTACCCGCTTTTCTTCATCTCCGGCTTCATGATCATTTCCAACCAGCGCTTGCAGGAACGCATTCAGCAGATGTGCTGGTACTCTTTGGGATTAGCCCTTGTGCTGACTGGCGCATATCTCTTCCTGGAGTTCAATACCAGTCCAATCTTATATTCAATCGGGGAGATGCCGGCCGATCTGATCGTCGCCCCGGTCGCCTGGTGCTGGCTGCTGACAGTCTTTGGGTTCGGCATGAAACACCTGAATTTCAACACTCCGTTTTTGAAGTATGCCAACGAAGCTGTCCTTCCCTTCTACATCCTGCACCAGACTGTGATTGTAGGTTTAGGCTATTTCGTGGTGCAGTGGGCGATCCCAGACTGGCTAAAGTTCTTGTTTATCCTGACCGCCTCGTTCCTGGTGTCTATGGGTTTATACGAGTTCCTTGTGCGGCGCTTCAACCCGCTGCGCTTCCTGTTCGGGATGAAACTGCTGCCGAAAACTTCCGCATTAGAACCCCTGGAAGCCTCCCCGGCGAGCCTTCCTGAGACTCGCACGGCAACCTGATCCTAAACGATCGCTGTCCACCGAAATTGAAAGTAATTAGTTCGATCGGAGGAATAGAAAAATGGACACAAAACCTTCCACAAGAAATAATTACCTGGACTGGCTGCGAGTGCTGGCGATCCTGTTTGTATTCGTCTATCACTCCACCCGCTTTTTCAACCTGGAGGACTGGCACGTGAAGAATCCCGTGAGATATGAATGGGTGGAAATTTGGAATCTATTCGCCTGGAACTGGATGATGCCGATCATCTTCGTCATCTCGGGGGCCAGCCTGTATTACGCCGTCGGCAAGAGCGGCGCGGGCAAGTTCGTCAAAGATAAGGTGCTGCGCCTGCTGGTGCCTTATTTTGTGGCCATATTCACTCACGCGACCCTGCAGGTCTACCTGGACTGGACCACCCATGGGGAATTCAGCGGCTCCTACTTCCAGTTCCTGCCAAGGTACTTCGCAAGTGTTTTTACAGCCGGTTATGGACCCATGGCGATCTTTGAACTGGAGCAAATGCATCTCTGGTACTTGTTGTGGCTGTTTATCTTTACCCTGCTGCTCTACCCGCTGATGCGCTGGCTGAAGGGAGGCGGACGCCGGGTGCTATCCGCAGTCGGCAGCTTCCTGGCCCTGCCCGGAGCGGTCTACCTGCTGGCGCTGCCTGCCGTCCTGCTGTTGGCTTTCGCCGATCCGGACAGCCCGGTGATGGCGGAAAAAGGTGCCGGGTGGAGCCAGGTGATCTACCTGTGGCTCTTGTTCTCCGGTTTTCTCGTCATCTCCGCAGAGCGACTTGAGGCCAGCATTAAGCGGCTGCGCTGGCTCTCGCTGGGGATGGCGGTGGTCGCGCTCGGCATCCTGCTCTATCTTGTGTTCACCCAGGGTGTTCCCGCCTACGGCACGTCGCTTTATGCGCCCTTGTTTGGGCTGGCCGGCTTCAGCTCCTGGTGCTGGATTCTGGCTTACTTCGGCTTAGCAATGAGATACCTGGACTTTCGCAAGCCGGTCTTACAATACGCCAACGAGGCGGTGCTGTCGTTCTATGTCCTGCACCAATCCGTCTTGATCTGCGTGGGTTACTTTATCGTGCAATGGCCCATCCCCGACGCCCTCAAATGGGCGGTCATCCTGTTGATCTCTTACGCCGTTATCATGGGGTTGTACGAGTACCTGATCCGGCGGATCAATGTCCTGCGCTTCCTGTTCGGCATGAAACTGCCGGTCAGGACCGCAGTCGTTCAATCCCAGGAGTCCCAGGTTATTGAGCCTGCTCGAACGCTGTAATGCGATCAGGGAAACATGATTTCTTCTCTGAAGAGCATGGTATTGAATTGAGTAAAATTTGGAGAAACAAAGATGAAAACACAAATCGTTTATCCGCAAAGCGAAGCCGTCATCACAAGGGAAAAAGCTGCCGCTAAAGTGCAGCCCAAAGCTGCCACCCGCCTGTTGTTCATCGACAACATCCGGGTCTACCTGACGATCCTGGTGATCCTGCATCACCTGATGATCACCTATGCTGGCACTGGTAGTTGGATCTATTTTGAGGATCGTGCAGACCTCCTGACCGAAGTGGTTGGCAGCATATTTACCACCGTCAACCAGATTTACTTTATGGGGTTGTTCCTACTAATCTCAGCCTACTTCGTGCCGGGCTCCTACGAACGCAAGGGCGCCGGGCGTTTCTTGAAAGACCGCCTGGTGCGCCTGGGAATCCCGCTGGCGATCTACAGCTGGATCATCCATCCCCTGCTGGTTTATGTCTACCTGCGCGTGGTCGCGGGAATACGCCAGCCTTTCTGGGAGTACTTCCCCCGCCAGTACTTTGGCGAGGGATACCTGATCGGTCAAGGGCCGCTGTGGTTCGTCGAGACCCTGCTGATCTTGACGCTGGTGTACGTAGCGGTCCGGCTCTTGTTCCGTTCTTGCCCGGCAGAACCAATTTCTGACAGGGCCTTCCCAGGCGGCGCGGCGATCAGCCTGTTTGCCGTGCTCGTGGCGTTGGTCACCTTCGTGCTGCGCCTGTGGATTCCGGAAGGCTGGAATTTCAAACCTCTAAACCTGCAGTTCCCCTATTTCCCGGGCTATATTGCCCTGTTCCTGGTCGGCCTGGTCGCCTACCGGCGCAACTGGTTTCTGACCCTGTCGGAGAAGACCGGGCGCCGCTGGCTGTGGGGCTGTGCCTTGATACTCCTGATTGGATACCCGGTGGCCATTATCCTCGGCGGCGCGATGGAGAATGACAGTGTCTTTTTAGGTGGCTGGCACTGGCAAGCCTTGTTTTGGGCTTTTATGAGCTCGTTCCTGGCGGTGGGCCTGTGCATCGGCGTGCTGTACCTGTTCCGGCGCTACGCCAACCGGCAGGGTAGGCTAAGCCGCTTCCTGGTGCCGAACGCCTACACGGCCTACATCATCCACGCCCCGGTGATCGTGGCGGTAGCCCTGGCGTTGCGGGGGCTGGATTTCCACCCGTTGCTCAAGTTCGCACTAGCGGCACTGGTGTCTGTTTCCCTGTGCTTTGGGCTGAGCAGCCTGATTCGCAAGCTGCCCTATACAGATCGGGTCTTGTAAGATTATTTTTCCATCCCTACCCATAAACCTGGCTGAGAATGCCAGGTTTCCTTTCTTAAAATGGCTTGCGGTAGATGGTGTCGCGGCTGACTACTCGAAAACCGCAGCTCTCATACAAGCTTGTACTGACATTTTCACTATCAACGGCTAGAGCAGATTCGGTCATGCCTTCTGCTTTTTGTGCCTGCAGGCTGCGTGCGATCAGCGCACGGGCTAGACCGCGCCTCCGCCAGGCGCGACCGACACCAATGCCCTCGGTATAGCCGCGTTTTCGGTTGAACTTCTCGTTCTGTTCATGATCGATAAAAGTCAACACGTGCCCGGCAACTTGTTGGGTTGCACTATCCCACGCTATTTGCCAGAGGTGAGGTTGGAAATGAGGCATATTGTTCAGCCAGGTCTCATAATCTTCGCCGGCGTATCCCCATTCGTCTTGACTGGTTTCATCGACAGAGGCCCAGATCGAGCGATAATGTTCAGGTAAAGCCGGGCGCATTTCCACACCATCCGGCAACGGCAAATCGGGTATGTCATCCAGTGATGGCCGGATCATTTCATGGAAGTAGCGTATGGGTTGGTAGTCTGCGCGCTCCAGCACGATGCGAGTGCCTTCTTGATATTGTGAGACCGAAACCTGGAAGGACCTGGCCTGATCCGATGGGTGGGATGCGGCGATCTCTCGCAGGCGATTCTCCATCCAAAGCAGCATGGCGCATCCGATTCCCTTCCGCCGCCATGCCGGTACAAGAAAACCGACAAATTCATAAATTCGTCCGCTTGCCGGTTCCTCCCACCACCACCCCCGTGAGTAGCCAATCACTTCATCACTGATTTCCGCAAAAATCATATCCTGGTAGGGATCACAGTTGGTCAGGTGACCATAATTTTTAGCCATATCTTCAACCGTATCTGAGCGCTCGATTTTATCCGCCTGCGCGCTGGACAAAAGGGCAGCTACCATGTGGGGATAGTCACTCTCTCCGCGAAAGTGGCGAAATCTCAATCCAGATACTGCCGGGGCATTCGCTACGGTAATCTGATCAGGGGACATAATTGCCTACTAACTACTGAACATCTCTTGCACCGCCTAAATGGGCTGTGAACCAAAAAGTCTCTCCTGTTTCAATACCGAGCAAAACCCATTCCAATTCAAGCAACTGAGCATAAAAACGCGCTCTAAGTAAATATTTTTCTAGATTTGGATACGACTTATGCATTCTTTTCACAAAAGACTCGCCGTAGATATTGATCAAACTGCCAATATCTGAAGCAGCATCACCCATACCAGCCATGCCAAAGTCAATGACTCCGGTTATTTTACGTTCTTGATCATCAAATAAAATGTGATAAGACGCTAAATCGCCGTGAATCAATGCCGGCTCGTGTAAGGAAGATCCTGGATCCTCCAAGACACTATTAAAGAGTTCTTCTACCCATTGAATTTGAAATGCCTGCAATAATGGAAATATCTTCTCTTTAACCCTTTCCTGAATATCTAACCAATCCTGCCGCCTAACTGGTGCGCGTGTAGATGGTAATTCCCAATCCACTTTAGAAATGTCCGTTGTGTGCAGTCTGTAAAGCACTCTTCCAAGTTGTTCGGCAATCTTACTTTGAGTACTTTGGACAAATCCCTTTATAGTTTTACATGACAAGGGCTGTCCGCTAAGAAGTGGATAAACAATGCAGTCAGAACTTCTATATACCGGCGTTGGAACGCCTATGCCAAGATGGGGGCGAACAAGATCGAGAATTTTCATCTCAACACCAAGCATCCTGGCATATTCTTCTGACTTGGCAAATCGAAAGACAAATTCCTGGTTGACAATCACAACATCATTAATCAACCCTTCTTGATTTCTTTCGAATTGTTCGATTTCCAAATCCGGCATGATAGCATGGGCACGTTGTATCAATATATCTGTACTGTCTGACATTACCTATCCTTTTGGTACAGTGCATTGGCTGGATGGATCACTTCTTCGTTAGTTTCAAATTAACTTCTTCGATCTCCTCCCCACGCGCGTTAGCATAACCCTTACCATGACCAACGATCTTGAAACCACATTTTTTCAATACGCGGAGGGAGGCGACATTATCTTTGGCAACCCAGGCATAGAGTGGGCGTACCTCTTGTAGATCTAGAAACTTCGAGAGTGCCTGAGTGGCAATGCCCTTTCCCCAGTATTCCTTTCCAATCCAATAACTGACTTCTGGTTTCCCATACCAACCATGGCTCAGCACGTAACCCACGACATGCCCTTCGAAAAGTATGGTCTTTATCTTGATAGTTTTATCGCCTAATATCTTAGCCCAATGCGCCGTGAAGGCCTCCCTGTCCGCTGGATCCTTGGCTGTGAAGGCGGCCATAAAGTTGGCAGCCGGGTCTAGTTGCTGCTCGAAGAATATGGTCAGGTCACCTTCGGTCACATCTCGCAGGAGAACAACGTCTGTCATTGGTAGACTTTCACCTTGCGGGTGATGCCAGGATCCGATCACCCCCCCAAGAATATCGCGGGGCGAAAATATCGTCAAGCGATAATATTGACTTTTTATAAAAACGGCGCGATAATTAACTTTGTAAGTTCATTGAACTAACAAAGTCTCCGCCTCTTTTTCTCATCCTGATGAAAAAAGCGACCCATCAGCAAACGAAGCAACATAATCGCAATCTGGTGCTGAAGACCATCTTCGAGCACGCAAGTATCAGCCGGGCTCAGATCGCCCGTATCACCAGCCTGACACGCACCACAGTTTCCGAGATCGTGGCCGATTTGATCGCCGAGGGTTTGGTCAACGAGATCGGAGTTGGATCCTCGATCGGTGGTAAATCCCCCATCCTCTTAAGTCTTGTCGAGAACGCCAGATTCCTGATCGGCCTTGACCTGGCACAGTACCAATTTTTTGGCGCGGTCATCAACCTGCGGGGAGAGATCAAGGAAACGGTTAATCTGCCGGTTAACAATCGCAATGGGGATGAGGCATTGGCACTGGTTTATAAGATTATAGACCAGCTCATGCAGGATGAGTATCAACCCGTTGTGGGCATTGGAGTAGGCACGCCAGGGTTGGTTAACACCAGGGACGGCGTTGTAATTAATGCCGTCAACCTGGATTGGCGGGACTTACCCCTGGCTAATCTGTTGCAAATTCGCTATGAACTGCCCGTATACGTCCTGAACGATAGCCAGGCGGCGGCAATGGGGGAATATACCTATGGAGAAGGTAACAAAGTAGAGAACAATTTGATAGTTGTCCATGTCGGGCATGGGATCGGTGCCGGTATTGTAATTAATGGCCAGCTCTTCCAAGGGGATGGCGGTGGAGCTGGGGAAATCGGTCATGTTGTTGTGGCAAGGGATAGTCTCCTTCCCTGCCGTTGCGGCAACCGGGGCTGCCTCGAGACCCTGGCAAGCGCCCAGGCTGTAGTGAAACGCGCCCAGGATCTGGCCCGACAATCAGCTGATTCCGTCCTGGCCAGCGCCCCCGAGGATATTAATATCACAAACCTGGAGCAAGCTTTTATTGCCGGCGATCCCCTGGCCCGTCGAGTGGTTCTGGAGGCAGGTCAATACCTGGGTATGGCCATTTCAAGCCTGATCGGCGCCCTCAATATTCAAAAGATCATCCTATCAGGGATTATGACCCGCTTCGGCACAGCATGGCTGGATGCGATTCGGGAGACGATGGCGCAAACCTCGCTTTCCAGGATGGCGCAAGAAACGCAAGTTGATATCGGGCAATTAGGTGGTAATCGGATTGTTCTGGGGGCTTCCGCTTTGTTGTTAGGTGACTATTCGTTACTATTTAACAAGTGATCGCCAAGGTAACCCGAGCACCTCGATTGTAGATCTTACCTCAGATATGAGTTCTAGATGGAAAGCCTCAAACTAGTCAAGCCTCAATTCATCCCTGCCCTGGACGATAGATTCCGCCCGGCTGTTCTGGCGAACAGGGAATTTAAAAAGGAAGTTGCCAGGGTGGGTGTGCCTCTAGTGATCGGCCTGGAGCGAAACGATGGGGAACTGTCGCGATTTGAGACCATTATATTCCCCGAAGGCCATCTGCGCGCCGAAGCGAACTTCCGCTATGTAGAACGATTGGTTAAATTCCTGTTGTGGCAGCGCGGTGGGTACAAAGTTTACATCGGTGGGCCGCGCAGCATCGGAAATTATATACTCAAGTGCTATGCCCCCAATGGGGAGCGAAAATTTGATTATCACTTCATGGGAGAACAGGTCTACGAACGAACCTTCACCGTGATAGCGTGTGACGCTTCCGAAGTGCCGCCAGCCAGAGAAACTGGCCGGCGGCTGGGACGTTACCTGGATGGCTGCCGCATTGGCTTCGACCTGGGGGCCTCCGACCGCAAGGTGAGCGCTGTGATTGACGGGCAGGTGGTCTACAGCGATGAAATGATTTGGGAGCCACGTAAGCATTCTGATCCAGACTACCACTATGGCGAGATCATTACTGCCCTCAAGACAGCGGCTTTGAAAATGCCCCGTGTGGATGCGATCGGTGGCAGCTCAGCGGGCATTTACATTGACAATCGCCCCATGGTGGCTTCGCTCTTCCGCGGCATCCCGGCAGAGCGATTCCCCGAGATAAAAAACATCTTCCTCCGCATTAGCGACGAGATGGATGTGCCCCTGGAAGTGATCAACGACGGAGATGTCACCGCCCTTGCAGGTTCGATGTCTCTCGAAGATAACGGAGTCCTGGGGATAGCGATGGGGTCAAGCGAAGCAGCCGGTTACGTGGATCTGAACGGGCAGATCAAGGGCTGGCTGAATGAACTGGCATTCGCGCCAGTTGATTACCAGCCGTACGCGCCCGTTGATGAATGGTCAGGCGACATCGGCTGTGGATCGCAGTATTTTTCCCAACAGTGTGTGTTCCGTCTGGCACCCAAAGCCGGTATCCTGATTCCAGCTGATCTGACCGACGCCGACAAGCTGAAATTTGTGCAGGAAAAGCTTGAAGCCGGGCACACGGGTGCAGTCAAAATCTGGGAAGGCATGGGGGTCTATCTGGGTTATGGCTTGGCGCATTATGCCGATTTTTATCAAATCAAACATGTGTTGATCTTAGGTCGATGTACCTCAGGAAAAGGTGGTCATTTGGTTCTCGACGGAGCGAAAGCTGTCCTTCAAGCTGAGTTCCCTGAGCTGGCGGCTTCTATCCAGATCCAATTACCAGATGAGAAAAGCCGTAGGGTTGGGCAAGCGATCGCCGCTGCCAGCCTGCCTGCCACCCAGGCGAAGCAATAGGAGATACTTATGCGATTTCATCTGGAATCTGCCGAAGTATTTATTCCTGATGGTCTGCCAGTCGAACAGGCCCTGGCTCGCACGAGCTACATGGCGATCGGCGCCCACCAGGATGACCTCGAGATCATGGCGGCCGCACCCATCCTGCAATGTTTCCAGCAAATCGATAAATGGTTCACGGGCATTGTGGTAACCGACGGGCGTGGATCCCCGCGCAAAGGTCTGTATGAGCATTACAGCGATGAAGAAATGCGTCAGGTGCGATTTAAAGAGCAGAAGAAAGCCGCCATAATTGGCGAATATGCCGCTCAGGTGATGTTGGATTACCCCAGCAAAGTGGTCAAAGACGTAACCGACCAGCACCCAGTCGAGGATATTACCATGCTCTTGCAGGTTGCCCACCCCCAGTTCGTTTACACGCACAATCTCGCCGACAAGCACGATACGCATGTAGGGGTGGCACTCAAAGTAATCGCCGCTATCCGCAGCCTGCCAAAAGCCGAGCGCCCGCAGAAGCTCTATGGCTGCGAAGTCTGGCGCGACCTGGATTGGATGGTCGATAACGACAAAGTCCCCTTCGACCTCTCCGAACACGAGAGTTTGCAGGCCGCCATGCTCGGCGTTTTCGATTCGCAGATCACCGGTGGAAAGCGCTATGACCTGGCCAGCATGGGGCGCCGGCGCGCCAATGCTACATATTTCGAGTCGCACGGGATCGACATCAGCCTGGGGATGTCGTATGCCATGGAACTGACCCCGCTGATTTTAGACCCGGATAAAGAGATCATACCGTTTGTGCAAGAGTGCATCCAACGCTTTTCACAAGAAGTTACCGACCGCATGAGACGGACTGGATAACCTCCCAAAAGAAGTGGCAAAGGATAAGGTTTATAAGACTGCCCTCCGTCATAATGGAAAAGAGAAAGGAGATGAGAAGAAGATCATATACCTATCTATACTTCCTGAGTATCTTAATTCATTCACCTGTGTCTATCCATATAGGAGAAGAAAAACATGCGTACCAGATTATTTGCTCTGCTCATTATGGTGAGCATTCTACTCAGCGGCTGCGCACAACCTACAACCCAGGTTCCTGCCGAGCCAGTTAAGGAGACGGTGGTAGTCACCGTCGAAGTTCCTGGCGAAGTCCAGGTTACCACAGTCGTCGAGGAAGTCCTTGTCACGCCAACCCCGGGTCCCAACCCCGAGGCCGTGATCGAAGGCGTCGAGCAAAATGCCGAGATCACTTTCTGGACCTTCTGGCTCTCGCCGACGTTCGACGATTATATCAAGAGTACCATCGCCCGCTTCCAGGAAGCATATCCCGGCGTTACAGTCAACTGGGAAGATCACCAGGCCACTTTCCAGGATGACTTGCGCAACGCGTTCGCTGCCGGAAACGCGCCCGATGTCATCAACCTGTCGATTTCTGAAGGATGGGTCAGCGACTATGCTACTCAGGGCTTGCTGCTCCCCCTGGATGACGTTGTGCCCCAGAGCGCGATCGACATGTACTTCCCTAACTTGTGGGATCAGCAGCTGGTTGACGGAACGCACTATCAATTCCCTTGGTATCAGGGCATCCAGGTTAACCTCGTCAACAGGCAGATCTACGACCAGACCGGCTTGACGATCGAGGATTTCCCAAAGACCGTGGATGGTCTCCCCGCTCTATGCAAGACTATCAAGGAAGTAACGGGCACTCTGTGTGACATCCGCTTGACCGTGAACGACCTCCTTGCGCAAATGACGTACGAAGGCGGGGTCCAGGTGATCAACGCTGATGGCACGGCTTTCACCTTCGACTCCCCGGAAGCCGTCGCTTGGCTGCAGTTGTACGTAAACATGGTTAAGGATGGAACCGTAGACAAGACGGTGCTGGTGACTGATCAGGATCGCGTGGGGCTTGATCTATTCACAACAGGCCAGGCGGCTTTCTATAATACAGGCCCGAACCTCATCCGCGAGGTGCGCGCTAACAACCCCGGCCTGTACGGTTATCTCGCCGTCGTGCCCGCGCCTGTGGGCAAGTCCGGTGTCGTTGGAAAAGGCCTGATGGCCATCTCGGTCAAAGCGGACACCGCGTTCCCCAATGCGTCGATTGCTCTTTCACAATTCTTCACCAATCCACGCAGCATGCTCGAGTTTTCCAAGATCGTGGCTATCTATCCTTCAACGCCGGCTTCCTATGATGATCCGTTCTTCTCAGCCGCGCCGGTGGCCATTGAGGATAGCGCCAAACCCTACGCCAAGGATGCTGTCTCCAAGCTGGCTGACATCGTACCGACCGTTCCACACAAAGCCGATGTCAACGAAATTGTCCTCCAGGCGATTCAACAAGCGCTTTTCAACAATGTCGATCCTCAACAAGCCCTGTCTGACGCAGTCGCCTCAGCAAATGCCTTGCTTCCGTAAGTTAGCACTATCTAAACCTCCAGCCCTCCCCCGAAACGGGAGAGGGCTGGTTCAGGCAAAGGCCTCTCATGACCAAGAAATTATCTTTAACACCATACTTTTTTCTAATACCCGCCCTGCTCGTGATTGCGGTCTTTGTTCTGTACCCCATTGTCGCAGTTGTCTACTACAGCTTTACCGATTACAACATCTCCACGCCACCGGAATGGGTCGGCCTGAAAAACTATCAACAGTTAATGAAAGACCCGATCTTTTGGCAGGCGTTGAGCCATTCACTGATTTATTTAATCGTGACGCCGACGCTGATCTTCCTTTCCATCCTTCTCGCCATCGTCGTTAATCGTAAACTGCCCGGCATCCACGCCTTTCGCGCGCTTTTTTTTATCCCCGCCATCAGCGGCAGCATTGCCGTTGGTATTGCCTGGCGTTTGATGTTGGACACCAATGGAATCATTAACGGAACTCTCCTCTCGTTGGGTATTCTTAAAGAGCCCATCCAATGGCTGGCTGAGCCGGCTTACACGTTGCCGATTGCAATGATGCTGACCACCTGGCTGGGTGTTGGTTATTACATGATGGTCTTTCTCGCCGGGCTGCAGAACATTCCGGAAGAGCTATACGATGCCGCCCTGATTGATGGCTGTAACGTCTGGCAGAAGCATCGCCATGTCAGCATACCTGGCCTGCGTCCGCAGATCACCTTCGTCGCTGTCATCTCGAGTCTGGCCGCATTGCAGGTGTTCAACGAAATTTTTACTCTCACCGGCGGCCTCGGGGGCATTCTGAACAGCGGCGTGACAATCGTGTTTTACCTCTGGCGGCAGGCGTTCAGGTTGAACCATGCAGGATTTGCCTCGGCAATTGCGATGGTGCTGTTAGTCATTACGCTGGCTTTTTCAATCATGAATATTCGTATTCTTGAACGCGGTACGGAAGCGGACTGATGCAACAAACGCAAACCAGAAGTGTCTACAACGCCGCCGTATTCCGACAAGTGATCGAGAAGATTTTGTTATACGTTGTGCTCTGCCTCGTAGCTGTGGTGACCATCTTCCCTTTTGTATGGGTTTTTTTTACTTCCCTCAAAGGACCGAATGATCCGATCGTTTCTGTGCCGCCCCAGCTCATTCCACAAGATCCAACCCTGGCTAATTATGTGAGAGTCTGGAACCAACTGCCAGTCTGGCGCTTTTATTTAAATAGTGTCATCGTTACGTTAAGCGTTGTGGTCTTGAACACGCTGTTCACAGCGCTCGCGGCGTATCCTTTGGCCAAGATGAAATTCCGGGGGCGCGACACGATTTTTTACCTGCTGCTGGCAACTTACATTGTGCCGCCTGTGCTCACCTCCATCCCCAGCTTTGTGCTCGCCGTCAATGTCTTTCGTTATTACGACAAGCTTCCGGCGGTGATCTTTCCGTATCTTGCGGGGGTGCTGAACATCTTTCTACTTCGGCAGGCGTTCAAGAGCGTTCCCGATGATCTGCTCGACGCCGGCCGCATGGATGGGGCGAGCGAGCTGCGCATCTGGTGGAATATCTTGATGCCAATCATTCGCCCCACACTTGCCACGGTCGCGATCATCACCTTTGTCGAACAGTGGAATAATTTTTTCTGGCCCTCGCTGATGTTGCACACGCGCGAGAACATGACCTTACAAGTTGGTCTGGTTGCACTGCAAGGTGCATTCGCCAACGATGCGCGCGGCATCGCTGCGGGTGTGGTCATGACTGTCATTCCGATCATCATCTTTTTCTCTGCGCTGCAACAGCAATTCGTGCGCGGCCTGACAGGCGCAGTTAAAGGATAAGGTAGAATTCTTCTTAAGCACAACGCGATTTTCTTGAGCAACTTTTTATAGGCAATCCGAAGGGAAGATGCATGTTTCCTGATAAGGCCTCCCTTTCTTCAAAATATGCTGTCGGACAAAAACTGCTCCTGGCCTTTGCCGGGAAAGGCTGGCCCTCACCTGAGATTTCTGAAGCACTTCGCCTGTACCGACCAGGCGGGATAACGCTCTTCCGCGCCCTCAACATCGACAATCCGGCCCAGGTGAGGCAACTGACCCAGGGCCTGCAGCAGGCCGCCCGCGAGATCGGCTTGCCCCCTGTGCTGATCGCCGCCGATCAGGAGGGCGGGCAGCTCATGGCGGTCGGGGAGGGAACGACTCCCTTGCCAGGGAATCTCGCCCTGGGCGCGACCGGCTCCGTGGAACTGGCGCGCCAGGCTGGCGTGGTGCTGGGACGAGAGCTGGCAGCCATGGGGATCAACCTCAACTACGCCCCGTGCTGTGATGTCAATGTCAACCCCCAAAACCCAGTGATCGGCACCCGCTCTTTCGGCGAAGACCCCCGAGAGGTGGCCGAATTGTCAGCCGCGCTGGTCGCTGGACTGCAATCTGCTGGGGTGGCGGCCACAGCCAAGCACTTCCCCGGTCACGGTGACACTGCCAGCGACTCACACCATGGCATTC
>Ga0209751_10001969_pt1 | contig 20847 bp, 19 predicted proteins | sample RifCSP13_1_FD_184019 | JGI IMG/M metagenome (GOLD analysis project Ga0209751, IMG submission 184019) | Soil microbial communities from Rifle, Colorado - Rifle CSP2_sed 13_1 (SPAdes) (version 2) | ecosystem: Environmental > Terrestrial > Deep subsurface > Rock core/Sediment | place: Rifle... | reverse complement strand
GAGCGCCCTCCTCCCGAGGGTCCGGGGCCGCGCGATCACCTTCGGCGTCAACCGACGGGCGGACATCCGCGCGGAAGCGGTGCGCGTCAGTCGGGACGGCCCAACGCGTTTTACGCTGTGTGCGGGCAGGAAGCGGCGGTCGGTCCGCCTGGGCCTCCCGGGGCGGCTGAACGTCTTGAACGCCCTGGCCGCCGCCGCCGTGGGGACCCTCTTCGATCTGGACCTCGACGCGGTCGCCGCGGGTCTCGCTGAGGCGCCGGCAGTGCCGATGCGCATGCAGCGGATTCTCCACCCGTCGGGCGCCGTGATCGTTAACGATGCCTATAACGCGAATCCGACCTCGATGGCCGCGGCCCTGGAGACCTTCCTGCGCATGGCGAAGGGGCAGCGGACCATCCTGGTCCTCGGCGACATGCTGGAGCTGGGATCGGCGTCGGAGGCGGCCCACCGGAGGATCGGCGCCTCCGTGGGGCGCACCCGCCCGGGCCGGTTGATCACGGTGGGGGAGCGGGCGCGGGCCATCGGCGAGGAGGCAGCCCGGACGGGACTGGACGCGACCCGGATCCACGCGTGCCGCGATCATGCGGAGGCCCGGGCAATCCTCCAGTCGCACCTGCGCCAGGCTCCGTGGATCTTGCTCAAGGCCTCGCGGGGCGTGGGGCTCGAAAGAGCCCTCGAGAGATTGTGATGCTCTACCATCTCCTGTATCCATTGGTCGATTACCATACGGCCTTCAACGTCTTCCGCTATGTGACCTTCCGCACGGCGGGGGCGATCATGACCTCGCTCCTCCTGAGCCTCGTCCTGGGGCCTTACATCATCCGGCGGCTTCGGGAGCTCCACGTCGAGCAGCAGATCAGGGAGGACGGGCCCGGGACCCACGTCGGCAAGGCCGGCACGCCGACGATGGGCGGGCTCCTGATTCTTGCGGCGATCGGCGGGGCGACCCTGTTGTGGGCGAATCTCACGTACCGATTCGTCTGGCTCATCCTGGTGGGGACGCTGCTGATGGGGGGCATTGGGTTCTGTGATGATTACCTCAAGCTCACCCGGCGGAGCAGCAAGGGCCTCGCCCCCCGGCATAAATTTGCCTGGCAGATCCTGCTGGGGCTGAGCGTCGGCGTGTATCTCTATCTCGCGCCTGTGGATGAGTTCACCACGCGCCTGAGCATCCCCTTCGTCAAGTGGCTGGTCCCGGATCTCGAGTGGGCCTACGCGCTGCTGGTGATGCTCGTCATTGTCGGGTGCAGCAACGCCGTGAACCTCACCGACGGGTTGGATGGGCTGGCGACCGGGCCCGTGATCATGGCGTCGGCCGCATACACGGTGCTGGCGTACATGGCCGGGCACGGCTCGATCTCCCGCTACCTGCAGGTCACCTACGTGCGGGAGTCGAGCGAGTTGACCATCTTCGGCGGTGCCGTGGTGGGGGCCGCACTGGGCTTTCTCTGGTTCAATGCCTATCCGGCCCAGATCTTCATGGGGGACACCGGGTCGCTGGCGCTCGGGACGGCTCTCGCCTTGCTGGCGATCCTGACCAAACACGAGCTGCTGCTCGTGATCATCGGCGGGGTCTTCGTCATCGAGGCGGTGTCGGTCCTCCTCCAGGTCTTCTCGTTCAAGGCGACCGGGCGACGGATATTCCGCATGGCTCCGATCCACCACCATTACGAGCTCCACGGCGTTGCCGAGCCAAAGATCATCGTCCGGTTCTGGATTATCTCATTCCTCCTGGCACTCATCTCGCTCACCACGTTGAAACTCAGATGAGGGGTTCACGGTTGACAGTTCACGGTTCACGGCAAGACAGGGCTGGTGCGAAGCAGACGGGAGCGAGCCTTTCCGTGAACTGTGAACGGTGAACTGTGAACAGCGGCGGGCCATGACGGTTGAACGGACGTTGAATGTGGAGGGCAAGCGGGTGACGGTGGTGGGGCTGGCCCGAAGCGGCACGGCCGCCTGCAAGCTCCTCGTGAGCCGGGGGGCGCGCGTGACGGCGAGCGAGCGCCGGTCCGCCGAGGAGATCCCGTCGGACCTTGAGGACCTGCGGCGGAGAGGGGTGACGCTCGAGCTCGGGGGGCATCAGCCCGCGACGTTGCTCGGGGCCGACCTCATCATTGTCAGCCCCGGCGTCGATTCGAACCTCGCCCTTCTCGTGCAGGCCCGGGCGCGGGGGATCCGGATCTGGAGCGAGGTCGAGCTTGCCTATCGGGCCACGGAGGCCCCTTTCATCGGCATCACCGGGACCAACGGGAAGAGTACCACCACCACCCTGATCGGCCTCATGCTCGAACGGGCGGGGAAGAGCGGGGTGGTCGCCGGCAATATCGGCACCGCCCTCTGCGACGTGGTGCCGGGCCTCTCCCCGGAGCATTGGATCGTCGCCGAGATCTCCAGTTTTCAGCTGGAGACCATGGAGGCCTTCCGGCCCCGCGTGGCCGTCCTCCTGAATGTCACGCCCGATCACCTCGACCGGTACCGGGACTTCGCAGAATACCTGCAGGCGAAAGCCCGCATCTTCGAGAATCAACAGCCGGATGATGTGGCCGTGCTCAATGCCGACGATCCATTGACGGGTCAAGCGGCCACGATCTCCCCGGCCAGAAGGGTCTTCTTCAGCCAGCATCAGCCGGTCCGAGAGGGTGCCTTTCTGAGGGCGGACATGCTGTGGCTCCGTCACGGCGAGGCCGAGGAGTCAATTTGCCCCCGCAACGCCGTGAGAATTCAGGGCGCCCACAACACCGAGAACGCCCTGGCGGCGGCGGCCGCCGCCGGGATCGTGGGAGTCCCTGTCCCGGCGATGCGGGACGTGCTGCGGCAGTTTCCGGGGCTCGAACATCGCCTGGAGTTCGTGGCGGAGATCGCCGGCATCCGGTATTTCAATGACTCCAAGGGGACGAACGTGGGGGCCACGGCGAAGTCCCTCGAGAGCTTTCCGGCCGGCCGCGTGGTCCTCATCGCCGGGGGGCTGGACAAGGGGGCGGATTTTCAGCCCCTGGTCCCTGTGATCAAGGAGCGAGTCAAGGCGGCGGTGCTGATCGGCCAGGCGCGGGAGAAGCTCCGCGCGGCGCTGAAGGGGGTCTGTCCCCTCACCGAGGCTGGCAGCATGGAAGAGGCGGTCGAGGCGGCGGCCTCGCGGGCGTCATCGCGGGACACGGTCCTTCTGTCTCCCGCCTGCGCCAGCTTCGACATGTTCCGCGACTTCGAGGAGCGGGGACGGGTCTTCAAGGCGGCGGTGCGACAGCTCAGCGATCGGGTGACACGTGGGGACGCGCGGGGAGTACGATAAGATCCTGTTTACCATCACGCTGATCCTGGTCGGCTGCGGGATCCTGATGGTGTATAGCGCCAGCGCCATCCGCGCCCAGGAGCGGTTCGGCGATCCCTCGTATTTCCTCAAGCGGCAGGTCGTCTGGGCGGTCGCCGGCCTGACGATCCTCATCTGGGTCTTGGGCCGGGACTATCGCGAGCTGCACCGGTGGGCCCCCCTCCTCTATTGCCTCTCGGTTGTGTGCCTGATCGCCGTCCTGATTCCGGGGGTGGGGACGAAGGTGAACGGCGCGCGACGGTGGCTCCGGTTGGGCGGCCTCTCCTTCCAGCCGGCCGAGTTCGCCAAGGTCGCGCTCATCCTCGCCCTGAGCCGGCTCCTGGCAAGAAAGGGAGAGCAGTTGCGGGAGTTCCGGGAAGGACTCGTGCCTCCCCTGGTCCTCGTGACGGTCGTCGTCGGGCTGGTGGCGCTGCAACCCAATTACGGCACCGCCCTCGTCGTTTTCGCGACGGCGGGCGCGCTCCTCTTCGTGGCCGGGACCCGGGTGGCGCACCTCTCCCTGATGGGCCTGGGTCTGCTCCCTCTCGCGGGTCTGCTCCTGATGCAGGTCCCCCACGTGCGCGCGCGCGTCCTGGCGATGCTGGATCCCGCGCAGGTGGCGCCCCGGTTCCTCTACCAGGCCCACCAATCGGAGTTGGCCCTGGGACGCGGGGGGTCGTGGGGGACCGGGCTCGGCGATGGCATGCAGAAGCTCTTCTATCTGCCCGAACCGCATACCGACTTCATCTTCGCCATCGTGGGAGAAGAACTCGGCTTCGCGGGCGGGATCGGGATCCTCGCCCTTTTCGTCTGCTTTCTCTGGCGGGGCATCCGGATCGCGCTCACTGCCGGCGATCCTTTCGGCTGCTATCTGGCCCTCGGGATCACGTGCCTCATCGTCACCCAGGCGGTGGTGAACGTGGGGATGGTCGTCGGCCTCCTGCCGACCGCCGGCCTCCCCCTCCCGCTGCTGAGCTTCGGAGGCAGCTCGCTCGTGATGACGCTCTTCGGGGTCGGTGTCCTCCTGAGCATCTCGCGATGCCCCCCGACCTATTCGAGCTTCCTTCGGCTGCGGGGGGGACGGCCATGAGGGTGGTCCTGGCGGGGGGCGGAACGGGCGGCCATGTCTTTCCGGCGCTGGCACTGGCGCGGGAGCTCCGGAGCCGCGACATCGAGCCGCTGATGGTTGGCACGGACCGCGGAATGGAGGCGGTGGCCTTTCCGGCCGAGGGATTCCCGCTGGAGACCATCCGGGTCGAGGGCCTCCGGGGAATGAGCGTCGGGACGCAGGTCCGGTCCCTTGCCCTCCTCCCCCAGGCACTGATCCATGCCCTGCGGCTCCTCAGGCGTCACCAGCCGCGCGTCGTCGTCGGGCTCGGCGGGTATGCGGCCGGGCCGGTCTGTCTGGCCGGCGCGGTCCGGCGCATCCCCCTCCTCATCCACGAGCAGAATGTGTCGCCCGGCCTGACGAACCGGGTGCTGGCGCGGGTCGCCGACATGGTCGCGGTCAGCTTCGAGGCGACGGGAGCCCTGTTCGGACGGGAGGTCGTGGTGACGGGAAACCCGGTGCGGCGCGAGGTGCTCGAGGGGGAGCGGCGGAAGGGGCTTGAAGCGTTCCAGCTGGATCCCAACAAGAAGACCGTCCTGATCTTCGGGGGCAGCCAGGGGGCCCGCCGGATCAATCGGGCGGCGGTGGATGCCCTGCCGTACCTCGATCGATTGCGGGGTCGACTGCAGATTGTCCATGCGACGGGCGACCGGGACTGTGCTGAGGTGGAGAACGCGTATCAGACCTGGAAGGGAGACGCACGCGTTTTCGCCTTTATCCAGGACATCGCCTCGGCCTACGGGGCGGCGGACGTGGTGGTCTGCCGGGCCGGGGCCACGACGATCGCGGAGCTCGCTGCGTTGGGCAAGCCGGCCCTGCTCGTCCCGTATCCCTTCGCTGCGGGGGACCACCAACGGGAGAACGCAATGGAGATGGTGGCGGTCGGCGGAGCCCGGGTGCTGCTCGACCGGGACCTCACGGGTCATCGGCTTGCGCTCGAACTGTACGAGCTGCTCGAGGACCCGACGGTGCTCAGCACGATGGGGCGGTCGGCGCGGGGTCTGGGACGGCCGGAGGCCGCCGCCCACCTCGCGAATCGGATCGGGGAGCTGGCCGGCGCGGGCCGCGGCGTTCCCTCGGCAAAGCGCATCGCCGCAGAGCGGTGGGGCCGGGCGCCGAAGGATCAGTGATGGTGAAGCGGTACCGGCATATCCATTTCGTGGGGATCGGGGGCGCCGGGATGAGCGGCATCGCCGAAGTCCTGCACAACATGGAGTACGTCGTCACCGGATCCGACCTCAAGGCGTCGGAGGTGACGCGGCATCTCGAGCAACTCGGAATTCGGGTCTCCATCGGGCATCGGCCGGAGCACGTGCAGGGCGCCGATGTGGTGGTCCGCTCCTCGGCGGTCGCCCTCGATAACCCCGAGGTGGCGGCGGCCCGCCAGCACCTGATCCCGGTCATCCCCCGGGCGGAGATGCTGGCGGAGCTGATGCGTCTGAAATACGGGGTGGCGGTGGCGGGGACGCACGGGAAGACCACGACCACTTCGATGCTGGCGACCGTCCTTGCCCACGGGGGGCTCGATCCCACCATCGTCATCGGGGGCCGGCTGCGGGGTCTGGGGAGCAACGCGAAGCTCGGCAAAGGAGAATTTCTGGTGGCGGAAGCGGATGAAAGCGACGGGTCCTTCTTAAAGCTATCGCCCACGCTGGCGGTGGTGACCACCATCGATGCCGAGCATCTGGACTACTACCGGGATCTCGCCCACATCCAGGAGGCCTTCCTGCAGTTCATCAACAAGGTCCCCTTTTACGGATCCGCGATCCTCTGTCTCGATCAGGAGAACATCCAGGCTTTGCTCCCCCGTGTGGAGAAGCGATTCGTTACCTACGGGCTCAGGACCCAGGCGGACATCACGGCGCGGGAGATCATGCTGCAGGGGATGGGATCGGAGTTCGTCGTGGTGGCGCGCCAGGAGGTTTTGGGGAAGTTCCGGCTGCGGGTCCCCGGCATGCACAACGTGAGCAACGCGTTGGCCGCCGTCGGGGTCGGTCTCGATCTGGCCATCGAGCCGGAGGCGATCCGAGAGGCGCTGGAGGAGTTCGCCGGCGTCGAGCGCCGGTTCCAGGTCAAGGGGGAGGCACGGGGAATTGTCGTGGTGGATGACTACGGGCACCACCCGGCCGAGATCCGGGCCACGCTCGATGCGGCCAAGGAGGGCTTCGGGCGGCGGGTGGTCGTCGTGTTTCAGCCCCACCGCTACACGCGAACCAAATACCTCCTGCGTGACTTCTCCACGGCGTTCTACCAGGCGGATGTGGTGATCGTGACGGAGGTGTACGCCGCGGGCGAACCGGTCATCCCCGGGGTCAGCGGACGGCAAATCGCCGAGGGGGCGTTGGAGCACGGCCACCGGAACGTCACCTTCGTGAAAGACAAGGAGGCCGTCCCCGATCTGCTCCTGCCGGTGCTTCGCCCGGGAGATCTGGTGATCACCATGGGGGCGGGCGACATCTGGCAGATCGGCGAGGAAATCATGCGCCGCCTGACGGTGCGTGCAGGGGAATAGGTGTTGGGTCTCGGGTGTTGGGGTTTCTTGGGTTCATTGGGTTTGTTGAGTTTCTCTGACATCGGACTTTGGACGTTGGACCTTGGACAGTGAACCGTGAACGGTGAACCGGACCAAGACAGATGGTGGGGCAAGCGATCAAGGCAAAGCTGGAGCAGCGGATCAGGGGGCGGATCCTGTACGGGGAGCCCCTCGCGAAGCACACGTCCTTTGGGATCGGGGGACCAGCGGATGTTGTGGTGGTTCCGGAAGGGGCGGCGGACGTCCTGGCGGTTCTCGGCATCTGCCGTGAGGAGAAAATCCCGGTCCTCATCCTGGGAGGGGGCAGCAACCTCTTGGTCCGCGACGGAGGGTTCCGGGGACTGGTGCTCACCTGCGACGGGATTTTCACCCAGCTCGTCGCCGAAGGGAGACGAGTCCGGGCGGGCGCGGGAGTCCGGATGAGCCGATTGGTGGCTTACTGCTGCAAGCTCGGCCTGAGCGGGATGGAAAGCCTCGCGGGGGTCCCGGGAACCGTCGGAGGCGCCGTCAAGGGGAATGCGGGTGCCTTCGGCGGCTGTATCGCCGACCACCTCGTGGAGGTGCGGCTGCTCAGCCGTGAGGGGGATGAGCAGGTGTCCATGCGAGACCAACTGCAATTTGCGTATCGGCGCTCCTCCCTTCCGGCGGGATGCGTGGTTCTCGAGGCGGTCTTCGATCTGACGCCGGGGGACCCGGCGCAGATCCGGCGCCGTATCTCGGAGAACCTCTTAAAGCGCAATCGCAGCCAGCCGGTGGAGTGGCGATCGGCGGGTTCCGTTTTCAAGAATCCCCCCGGCGACTATGCCGGGCGGCTGGTGGAGAAGGCGGGGCTGAAGGGGGTGCGCATCGGGGGCGCCTGCATCTCACCCAAGCACGGCAACTTCATCATCAACCTCGGCGGGGCCACAGCGGTGGATGTCTTGGCCCTCATCGAGCTCACGCAGCGCCGCGTGCGGGAGGAAATGGGGGTGCAGCTCGAGCTCGAAGTCCAGGTGGTCGGCGAGGATTAGGAAGGGTAAGGGGTGAGGGGTAAGGGGAGTGAAGCGGAAAGGGCAGAAAAACAATCATCGCCGGAAAAAGCGCCTCGCGGTGGTGGGGATCGCGGGAGCGGTGGCGCTCGTGGGCGCGGGGGTGTGGTGGGTCAACCGATCGGTCCGCGCGCTTCCGTATTTTCAGGTCAAGGAGATTCAGGTGCGGGGGAATGCACACGTGGCGGCCGCAGAAGTCCGTGCACGTCTGGGTCTGCGCGGATCGGTGAGCATCCTGCATCTGGATTTGGAGGACCTCGCCTCAAAGGTTGCAGCGCACCCGTGGATTCGGCGCGCCGCGATCGAGCGGCGCCTGCCGGTGAGCCTGGTTGTCACCGTCGAGGAGCGACAGCCGGTTGCCCGCCTGGCGGCCGGCAGGACGGCATACCTCGTGAGTGCGGACGGTGTCGTCGTCCAAGAGGGCGGGGGGCCGACGGGCCCGCCCTTGCCCACGGTACGGGCATCGTGGCGGGCCGAGTATCGGGTCGGGGAGCGCATCAGCGATCCGCGGCTTGCGGGGGGACTGGCGCTCCTCGCGTTGCTCCGGGGGGAACCGGTCCTGCGCGAGGCCCCGATCCAGGAATTGGTCGTCGAAACGGATGGAAATTACATCCTGCGGCCGGCCGGGAGCGGCGTGATTGTCCGGTTCGGTCCGGCGGAGCAGGGCCGGCAACTGTCACGGCTCGATGTCGCCCTGCGGCATCGCGGCCACGGGCTTGAGGGTGTCACCTATGCGGATCTCCGGTTTCCGGGTCGGGTGATCCTGAAGCCTTCAGAGAAAGGGGGGTGAAGGGTGGCGCGGGAGAGCAGCGTGATCGTAGGACTCGACATCGGCACAACGAAGATCTGTGCCATCATCGCGGAACTGATGGACGACGGCGGTCTGGACATCATCGGGATCGGCACGTCTCCGTCCAAGGGGCTCCGGAAGGGGGTCGTGATCAACATCGATGTCACGGTGGACTCCATCAAGCGCGCCCTGGAGGAGGCGGAGCTGATGGCCGGCGTGGACGTGTACTCGGCCTTCGTCGGGATCGCCGGGGGCCACATCAAGGGGCTTAACAGCCGGGGGGTCATCGCTGTCTCGAGCAAGAGCCGAGAGATCACCCAGAAGGACGTCGATCGGGTCATCGACGCCGCCAAGGCGGTCGCGCTCCCGGTGGATCGCGAGGTCATTCATGTCCTGCCCCAGGAGTTCATCGTGGACGGCCAGGGGGGGATCAAGGAGCCGCTGGGGATGACGGGGGTGCGGCTGGAATCCGAGGTGCACATCGTCACCGGGGCCGTCACCTCGGCGCAGAACATCATCAAGTGCTGCAACCGGGCCGGGCTCGAAGTCCAGGACATCGTGCTCCAGCAGCTCGCCTCGTCTCTCTCGACCCTCACCCCGGACGAGAAGGAGCTCGGCGTGGTTTTGGTGGATATCGGCGGTGGCACCTCCGACATCGCCGTCTTCGTCGAAGGGAGCATCTGGCACACGGCGGTCCTGGCGGTCGGCGGCGACCATCTCACCAACGACATCGCCATCGGGTTGCGCACGCCGGCCCATGACGCGGAGGAGATCAAGAAGAAGCACGGGTACGCGCTGCCGTCGCTCATCGAGCGCGAGGGCGAGATCGAGGTCGGCGGGGTGGGCGGCCGCCGGCCCCGCACCGTCAGCCGGGAGATGCTGTGTGAGATCATCCGGCCGCGCCTGGAGGAGATCTTTTCCCTGGTGGACCGCGAGCTCCAGCGCGCCGGGTTCGGCGACGCCGTCGTCGCCGGGATGGTGGTGACGGGGGGGTGCTCCATCCTGCCGGGGGTACCGGAGCTGGCAGAGGAAATCCTCAAGATTCCGGTGCGGCGCGGCATTCCCTCGGGCGTGGCGGGGCTCGTCGACGTCGTGGCGAGTCCGATCTACGCCACGGCGGTGGGCCTGGTGCAGTACGGGGCCCAGCATCGTCATCAGCGGAAGTTCCGGCGCGTGACCGAGGGGGCACTGTTCGCGCGGGTGACGGAGCGGATGCGGGAGTGGTTCGGTGAGTTCTTCTAGACGGGGTCCGACGTCCGATGTCCGGGTGTTGGGTCTTAGGTGTTGGGTATTGGGTTTTGGGTCTGGAACCTCGCGGATCCAGGAATCAATACCGAACACCTGACACCTGACACCTAACACCTAACACCTAACGAGGGGGTGAGCGATGCCGTTTCAGTTAGAGGAAGCTCAACAGAGGGTGGCCAGAATAAAGGTGGTGGGCGTCGGAGGGGGAGGATCGAATGCGGTGAACCGCATGGCGGCCTCTACGATGACGGGTGTCGAGTTCATCGTGATCAACACCGACGCCCAGGCGCTCCGGTCGTCGCCCGTCGAGACCACGCTCCAAATCGGGGAGAAGCTGACGCGCGGGCTGGGGGCGGGGTCGAATCCCGACATCGGACGGAAGGCGGCCATCGAGGATACCGACAAGATCCTGAGCCTTCTCGAGGGGGCGGATATGGTCTTCGTGACCGCCGGCCTGGGGGGGGGAACCGGGACGGGCGCCGCGCCCGTCATCGCCAATCTCGCCAAGGAGCTGGGGACCCTCACGGTGGGCGTGGTGACCAAGCCCTTTCAGTTCGAGGGCAAGGTCCGGATGGCGCAGGCCGAGCGCGGCCTCCAGGACCTCAAAGAGAAGGTCGATACCCTTATCACCATCCCCAATCAGCAGCTCCTCGCCATCGCCGAGCGGACGACCACGTTTCTCGAAGCGTTCAAGCTGGCCGATGACGTGCTCCGCCAGGCGGTACAGGGGATCTCGGACCTGATCGTCATCCCCGGGCTCGTCAATGTGGACTTCGCCGACGTGCGGACCATCATGGCCGAGCGGGGATTGGCCATGATGGGGACGGGATACGCGTCGGGCGAGAACTGCGCCGTCGAAGCGACGCAACGGGCCATCAATAGCCCGCTCCTCGAGAACGTGTCGATCCAGGGTGCCCGCGGGGTCCTGCTCAACATCACCGGCGGTCCCGACCTCGGCCTGCACGAGGTCCAACAGGTCGGGCAGACCATCTGTGAAGCCGCCGATCCCGACGCCCACATCATCTTCGGGGCGGTGATCGACGAGCGGATGAGCCGCGAGGTGCGGGTGACCGTCATCGCGACCGGCTTTGACCACCAGCAGGCCCGGACGACGCAGGAGGCCAAGATCGCCGATATCAAGGCCTACGCCAGCAGAATGGTCGAGCGGCCCCAGTACCTCAGACGGCGGCCCGGCAAGGTGGAGGTAAACCCGGCGCAGCTCATGCTGCAAGAGCTCGACGAAGATGAGCTCGACATCCCGACCTTCCTCCGGCGCCAAGCGGAATAAGGTCGCGCGCCCACCGCTCGCCTGTCCGAGGGGCGGCGTCCATACATGGGACGGTCCCTTGGCCGTCGGGGGGGTGATCCGGAGGCAGGGTTCTGGTAGAGTATTCGAGGCGCATGATGCGGTGCTCCGCCGGGGTCGGTGCGCAGGAGTCCAGGACCGGAATGGATCTCTCCCGAAAGGGGATCGTCGTGAGCGAGGAGCCGGGGATGGTCCGGCTCCCTTTTTTTGAGGGGCTCGGCGTCCGGCACGCCTTCAGCACCCGCAAAGGCGGGGTCAGCACGCCGCCCTATCACTCCCTGAATCTCGGCCTGAGCGTCGGGGACGATCCGGCGGCGGTGCGCGAGAACCGGCGCCGGTATTTCGGGGCCCTCGGGCTCGACGGGTCCCACATCGTCCGGGTCCGTCAGGTGCACGGCAACGACGTCTTAGTGGTGGATCAGACCCTAGCCGGGCGCGAGCGCTTCCCCCAGCTCCTCCTGGATGACGACTACCTGTACGACGCCATGGTGACCGACGTTCCGGGCCTCGGCCTCACCATCAGCACCGCCGATTGCCTGCCGATCTTCCTCGTCGATCCCCGGCACCGTGCCATCGGGGCGGTCCATGCCGGCTGGCGGAGCAGCGCGAAGCGGATCGTCGCGCAGGCGCTCACGATAATGCAGGATGCCTACGGGACCGATCCGGCCGACTGCTACGCCGCGATCGGTCCGGGGATCCGGGGGTGCTGCTACGAAGTCGACGAGCCGGTCGTTGCCCCGGTGCAGGCGGCGTCCCGAGCCTGGCCGTCGTGCCTCACGCGGGCCCGGGGAGACCGCTGGATGCTCGACCTCGCCCAGTTGAACCGCGCGTTCCTGCTCGAACTGGGGTGTGGCCCGGAGCGCGTCGTAGACACCGGGCTCTGCACCGGGTGCCAGCGCGATCGCTTCTACTCCTACCGGGCGGAGAAGCCGAAAACGGGCCGGATGATGAGCGTGATCGCCCTCCTGTAGTGACGAGTGATTAGTGGTTGGTGATTGGTGATTGGCAAGTACCACGAGTCTCTGGCTACCAGCCACCGACCACTAGCCACTAATCACCATCCACTAGCCACCTGTCACCGTCCCGTTGACACCATGGGGGGCCTCTGTTAGCTTAGCGCAAGGGGCGGGCTGGATGACGATCAAGGAGCGGGTCGAGAGCGTCCGGGAGCGTATCGCAGCGGCAGCGCTGCGGGTCGGCCGCGACCCGGGCGATATTCTCGTCGTGGCCGTCGCGAAGTCCTTTCCGGCCGCGGCCATCCAGGAAGCCATCGCCGCCGGCGTCAGTGACATCGGAGAAAATCGCGTCCAGGAGGCCAGGGCGAAAATCCCGGAGATCGGTGTGCCCTGCCGGTGGCACATGGTCGGACACCTGCAGACCAACAAGGCGCGACTCGCGGTGCGGCTCTTTGACTGGATCCAGTCCCTCGATTCCGCGAAGCTGGCGCAGGAACTCGAGGGGGCGGCGGTCGCTCTCGGCAAGCGCGTGCGGACGATGGTCGAGGTCAACCTCGCCCGGGAAGCGACCAAGACCGGTGTGGGCGAAGGCGACCTCTTTGTGCTCCTGGAACAGGCGGCGTCCCTGCCCCACCTGAGCATCGAGGGGCTGATGGGGATGCCACCGTTCGATCCGAATCCCGAAGAGGTTCGGCCCTACTTCGGGCGGCTCTACCGGCTGCGGGAAGAAGCCGCGGCCCGCTTCCCGGAACTGCGCCTGGCGCATCTATCGATGGGGATGAGCCACGACTTCGAGGTGGCGGTCGAGGAGGGGGCGACCATGGTTCGGATCGGGACGGCGATTTTCGGTCCCAGGGCAACCGGCTAGCAGGCGAGGACGCCGGAACGCCGGAAGGGGAGAACGCATGCGAGCCTGCTAGCTGGTGCGGGGGACCAGGGTGGTGGCGGAGCGACGGTCTTCACGCGAGATGACTGGCGACGGCGGGGAGGTGAGCGATGCAGATCTTTATGGATAGTGCCAACGTGAAGATGATCCGGGACGCCGTGACACACGGACTCATCGACGGGGTGACCACGAATCCATCCCTCATCGCCAAGGAGGGGGCGGACTTCCGGCAGGTGATAGAGGAGATCTGTCGGGCCGTTCCCGGCCCCGTCAGCGTCGAGGTGGTCGGGAAGGCGTACGACGAGATGATCGCCGAAGGCCGGGAGGTCGCCAAGATTGCCGACAACGTGGTGGTCAAAATCCCCATGCTCAAGGAGGGGCTTCGGGCGGTTCGTGAGCTCACCCGGGACGGTATCCGCGTGAATGTCACCCTCGTCTTCTCGGCGGTCCAGGGCCTCCTGGCGGCCAAGGCGGGCGCGACCTACGTCAGTCCCTTCGTCGGACGCCTCGATGACCACGCCCACGTGGGCATGGAGGTCGTCCGGGACCTCGTCACGATCTATGACAATTACGGCCTCCCCACCCAGGTCTTGGCGGCCAGCATCCGGCATCCGGGGCATGTGGTCGAGGCTGCCCTGGCGGGGGCGCATGTCGTGACGGTGCCGCCCGCTGTCCTCGAACAGCTCCTCAAACATCCCCTCACCGACATCGGGCTCGAACGATTCCTCGCCGACTGGCAGAAGGTTCCCCGGGGCATCTTCGGTCCTCCCCGGTAGGGCCGGCCCCTCCGGACGCCTTCCGCCCCCGCCGGACCCCCCATCTCATTTTTTTCTTGACAAGAATAGAACAAGATTTTACATTAGCCCTGCCTAATCAGTTTCAATAGGACCGGCCGCTCGCAGGTAGTAGCCACATTCCTGTTGCGAAAGATAGCCCGGACCCCGCGTGTCCCTTTGCGGGAACGGGTCGCTCTTCATCGAGCCAAGTCCCGTGTTGTACTGTGGGCGGACGGATGGCTCAGCGCCGTAAGGAAAAGTCCGAATACATCGTCCAGTCCGTCGACCGGGCCTTGGACATCCTGGAAGCGTTCAACTATCTTGACGAGGAGCTCGGGGTCACCGAGCTCAGCCAGAAGCTGGGCCTCCATAAGAACAACGTTTTCCGACTGTTGGCCACCTTGGAATGCCGGGGATACATCGAGCAGGATAAGCGGACAGGGAACTACCGGCTGGGGATCAAGACCTTCGAGGTGGCCAATATCTTCCTGCACCATCTGGGCCTGCGACGGCAGGCGCGCCCCATCCTGGAGGACCTGGTTGGTCGATGCGATGAAACGGGGTATCTGGCCATCCTGGATGGTCCCGAGGTCGTGTACGTGCAGATGCAAGAGACCTCCCAGACGGTTCGAATCGTCCCGCGGCTCGGCCACCGACTGCCGGCCTACTGCACCGCCTCGGGCAAGGTCCAGCTCGCCTACGAATCCCACGACCGGCTGGTCCAGATCTTTGCCGGGTATACCATGAAGAAGCATACCTCGAACACCATCGACAACTTCGACAAGCTTGCGACCCACCTGCGGGAGGTCGCCCGGCACGGCTACGCGATCGACAACGAGGAGTTGGAAGAAGGCGTCCGGTGCGTCGCCGCGCCGGTTCGCGATTACTCCCATCGCGTCGTCGCCGGGATCGGACTGTCCGGGCCCGTCTCCCGCTTTTCGATCGAGCGGATCGAGAAGGAGTTGGTGCCCCTGGTGAAAGAGGCGGCGACGAAGATCTCCCACCGCCTGGGGTACGAGCTGGCAACCGCAGCACCGCGCGTCAATTGACAGACGGAGAGGGGGTGAGAGGAGGGGTGAGAGGGGACGCTTAGACGGTCCTGCAAGAGAACCCGAACCGGATTACCATGGCGAAGATCCAGTAAAGAACGAAGATCCAGTAAAGAAGGGGAGGTCAGCATGTCAAAGAACTATCCGGTGTTACCCTGGCCGGCCGTTCCGACGCCCACCCCGGATGAGGTCTACAAGGGCGAAAGCGACGCCGCGAAGGAGTACGCCCTGTGGCTCGAGGCGAACCTCCGGCAGAGCGAGAACTTCAAGAAGCCCGAGGCCCTGAACAACATCCGGGTCCTGGACTGTACGTCAATGATGATCATCGGCCACTGGTGTTCGTCCCTCTTTTCCGAGCTGGGGGCCGAGGTCATCATGGTGGAGCCCGTAGGTGGTGATCCGCTCCGCAAGCTTTCCCCGTTCGGCCGGAAAGAGTACATGTTCACGGACGAAAAGACCGGCGAGGCGGTGGGACCGCGCTTCCTCGCGGAGGCCCGCAGCAAGCAGTCCGTCACCCTCGATCTCACCAAGCCCGAGGGGCGTGAGATGCTGAAGAAGCTGGCCATGCACGCCGACGTGATCATCGAGAACGCCCCCCCCGGCCAATGGGATGAATGGGGGATCGGCTACCGGCAGCTCAGCCAGCTCAACCCCCGCCTGATCTATTGTTGGGTCGGCCAGCTCGGCCAGTGGGGGCCGCTCAAGGACAAACCGGGCAATCTCGATCCCACCGCCCAGGCGGCCTGCGGCTTTGTGCACGGCACCGGCGCGCCTGTGGCCTTCGGCGGCACCCCCACCCGGTCCGGCTGGTGGATGTGCGATCAGGTGGGCGGCACCGGCGCCGCGATAGGGATCATTACGGCGCTCTACTACCGGGAGCGGGTCTCGGGCCGCGGCCAGTTCGTCGAGGCGACGGGGGCGGCCGGCGTCATTCGCATCCTGGACTACAACTGGGGATGGTACGGGGTGGACGGCAGTATCCGGCCCCGGTACGGCAACTGGGATCTCGCCATCAACATCTACGCCGTCAATCCCTGCAAGGACGGACAGATCATGGTGGGTGGTGGCCATGACCGGCTCTGGTTCCGGATCTGGCGCACCGTCGGCAAGGACCGGCCCGAGCTCGAACAGCGGATCGTCGAGGATCAAGGGCTCAAGGTGGTCACCGACCGGCTCCCCCACTACAAGCAGGTCGAGACGTACACCACGTTGTGCGATTGGATGAAGGATAACACCCGCCTCCAGGGCGAGAGCAAGCTGCAGGCCGAAGAGGTGGCCTCGGGTGGTGTCTCCTTCTTCGATGAGGTCTGTGAGTTTCCCCATTACAAGTACCGGGGACACGTGGAGGTCATTGACGACGTCCTGTACGGCAAGGTCCTGATCGGCTCTTCCGCCTTCATCGGCCAGAAGACCCCGGGCCGGGTGAAGTGGATCGGCCGGCCGACCGCCTACGACAACGAGGACGTCTACCGCCGGCTCTTGGGCTTTACGAAGGCCGACATGGACGGTCTCAAGAAGAGGGGGGTGATCTAATGGCAGCGATGTCGTTTGAGGAGTATTGTCGCGACGTCTTTGACCCGAAGAAGATCTTCTCAAAGCCGGAGCCGCTGAAGGGCGCCCGGTTCCTGAGTTGCACCCAATACATCCTTGGCCCCTCCTGCGCCAACTATCTGGCCGAGCTCGGGGCCGAGGTGATCAAGGTCGAGCTGCCCCGCCGGGGCGAGCCGATGCGGCATACCACCCCCTTCAACGAGCCCAAGCTCTACCCCTGCTCCAAGTGGTTGCCGGATGTGGGGACCGGCCTCGGTTTCTTCGGGGCCAACCACAACGAGTACTTCCTCTCGGTCGATTTCCACAAGCCGGAGGGGCAGGAGGTCATGCGGATGCTCGGCGCCAAGTCCGACGGGGTGGCCGAAAATTACCGCGCCGGCACCTTTGACCGCTGGGGGATCGGCTACCGGCAGCTCAGCCAGATCAATCCCCGGATCATCTACCAGTGGCTCGGGGGATTCGGCGGCTGGGGGCCCGGCCGGAAGCGGGCGAGCTACGACATCCTGGGCCAGGCCCAGGGCGGCTGCTTCTCGGTCACCGGCTGGCCCTTGAACAAGGGAGGCATGCCCTCCAAGCAGACCATCTGGATCATGGACTACTGGGGCGGGATGATGGGGGCCTTCCAGATCATTGCCTGCATGTACTGGCGGGACCACATTTCCGGCCAGGGCAATTTCCTGGAGTATTCCCAGGTGCAGGGGGCCCAGCGGCATCTGTCGGACTGCATCGCGATGTACGGCCGCCACGGCCTCGTCCCGCAGCGGTTCGGCAACTGGGATACCCTTCTCAGCGTCCACGGGATTATCGGGTGCGGCAAATCCTCGTATCCCGACTCCAAGAACCCGCAGGAGCTGGAGGTGGGCTACATTCTGGTCAGCGCATACACCGACGCCGACTTCGCCAAGCTGATGAAGCTCATCAAGAAGGACAACCTCGCGACGAAGTACGCGTCGCACGGTGAGCGGGTCAAGGCGGAGAGCCAGTACGAAATCTACCCGGCGATCGAAGAGTGGGCCAAGGACAAGACCAAGGAGCAGGTCCGGGATATTCTCACCAAAGAGGGGATCAACAACCAGCCGGTCTTCAACTCCAAGGAGGTCTCGACGCACGAGCACTTCCACCTTCGGGGCGAGCTGGAGTGGTTGGACGATCCAAGCTTTGGTGAGCTCCAGAGCCAGGGGCCTGCCTTCCATCTTTCCGAGTCCCCGCCCCGCCACAAGTGGGCGTTCAAGCCGGTGGGGGCCGACAACGAGTACATCCTCGGCAAGCTCTGCGGCTTTTCCAAGACCAAGATCGCAAAGCTCGAGGCGGACGGGGTCATTTAACCCGGTGCTGACGGGAAGGAGAAACGCGCATGGCAGACTTCAAACACTGCTCCTTGATTTTGGAGTGTCCCAAGTGCTCGGTGCTCAACTACATGGACCCCTTCTCCTTCTGGAACTTCTCGGGGAAGACCAAGTGCGCCGGGTGTGACGCGATTTACGCCGTGTCATATGCCAATGGGCAAAAGGTCAAGGGTCCGGACCCGGCCGAGGGGAAGCCCGATCGGCTGCCCGGCTACGCGCAGAGCAAGGATTACAAGACCGACTACACGACGCCGGACAAGGTGAGCCCCCCGGCTTACGCGCGGGCCCCTGGTGTCAAGCATGGCCCGACGTACACGAACGTCCGGGGCAACCCGGTTGCGGCGGGGAAGCTCACGGCGCAGGACCTCGTGGGCAGCCGCGCCCGGTTTATCATCGAGGGCACACCCTATAAGCCGGCGTCGTAGGTGAACGCCCGGGGGCGCTCCCACCGCGAGCGCCCCCGGCCAGCGTGGATGCACTTGGAGTCTAGCCAAGAGGAAAGGAGGCATGCAACATGGCAAAAGGGGTTTGGCCGACCGAAACGTATCCCTTTGGATGTCCCCACTACGGCCGGGCGCTCGATCAGTATATCATGCAGGCGTACTGGGGCTACGACCTGGTCAATGACTGGCCGTACCAGCGCATCATTGCCAAAGGGAGTGAACCCAAGGAGTGTGATTACTGCAAAGGGGCCCCGATTCGGAAAGGTTTTCCGTTCGAGTAGCCGCTTCGTCATCGCGAGATGGCACACACATCACGACCGCTCCGGCGGTCGTGATGTGTTTATACCGTGGTGAGTTGACCGGCGGCTCTTGGCATGGTAGGATAGGGTTCCCGCTCTCCTCATACCCTTTCCGCTTACCGCCGAAGGAGGTCGTGATGAAGATCGAATTCTATTACAGCAGCAAGGAGGCACCCGGCTACCAATTTCCCTGCGACAACGCGAAGGCCGTGGACCTCTGCAAGCAGTTGCAGGCCAAGGGGGTCAACGTGAAGGTCCAGGATTGCGGGGAACAGCCGGCCGCCTTCATGACGTACAACGCGGCCGTGACGGGTCCGCCTGCGGCCAAGCGCCCGGTCTTCGGCGCCAAGGGTGCGCTCGAGGAGGAGTTCGGCAAGGCGGTCCCGGCACTGCTTATTTTCGAAAAGGAAGGGGACCGATACCCGGCCGAGGTCTTCCCCCGGTCAGATCGGGAGCTCGCTCGACTGGTCAGCATTGAAGAGGCCCTGCAGAATCTGCTGAGTAAGGCCTAAAGGAGGAGGCGTCATGGGCAAGGTCCCGGAAGGATATCTTCCCCCGAAGGCGCTCTGGCCGACCCGGATATTCAAGCTGCCCGAGTACACATCGTACCCGCAGACGTTCAACAGCACCGAAGAGCTCCTCGACAAGCAGGTGGCCGCCGGGAAGGGAGATCGCCCCGCCATCCTCTTCGAGGAAAGGAAGATGCCCTACAAGGCGCTCCTCGGGATGGTCAACAAGCTGGGGAGCAGCCTGAAAGCGTTGGGCATCGCAGAGGCGGATCGGGTGGCGCTGCGCGCCCCCAATATCCCCCCGGCCCTGGTGACGAATTTCGCCGTCCTGAAGATCGGCGGCGTCTTCCTTCCCACCTCAGGGCTCTTCTCCCGGGCCGAGATCGCCCACGTCTTCAACAATGCCGAGGTCAAGGCGGTCTTCGTGGCGGGGGCATTCCTCGAGGAACTGGAGAAGGCGAAGCCCGATCTCAAGACCCTGAAGCATATCATCGTGATCGGGGGTACGCCCGAGGAGCAGGCGGCGTTCAAGCAGAAAGGGTATCACCTGTACCAGGAGCTGGTGGACGGCGGCACACCGGAATGCGATCCGGTCCGTCGGGATCGGATGGATGTCTCGGTCCTGCTGTATACCTCCGGCACCACGGGCCTCCCCAAGGGGACCGCCCATTTCATGGAGGAGGCGCTCATCGTTCCCGATGGCTTCGGGAAGTATTGTTGGGGGGTTGGGGAGGCCGATGTCATCCTGAGCGCCGCGCCGATCGCGATGGCGGCCGGGTACTCCGCGGTGGCCACGATCCCGTACCGGTTCGGGGCGGCCGTGTCCATCTTCCCCCGATTCACCCCCGAAGGGATGTTCGACCAGATCCAGAAGCACAAGGCCACCATCCTCTCGGCGCTCCCGACGGCCTATCGTAAGATGCTCCAGGTTCCGGATGCCGAGAAGAAATACGACCTGAGCTCGCTGCGCGTGTGCACCGGCGGCGGGGAATCCCTGACGGCCAAGACCTACCACGATTGGAAGGCCAAGTTCGGAATGGAGATCTTCGAGGGGCTCGGGACGACGGAGATGATGTTCGTCTTCATTTCCTCGGCGGCGACGAAGAAGGTCAAGCCGGGCTCCATCGGCCCCGCGATTCCGGGATACGAGGTCAAAGTGGTGAACGAGGAGGGGAAGGAGTGTAAGCCGGGCGAGACCGGCCAGCTCATCGCCCGTGGCCCGACCGGGACCATGTACTGGCGCGATCCCGACAAGCAGCGCTCCGTGGTCAAGGACGGCTGGTGCCGGGCGGGCGACATGGTCACGATGGACGAGGACGGGTATATCTGGTTCCTGTCGCGCGAGGATGATCTGATCAAGTCTTCCGGCTACCGGATCGGGCCCGAGGAGATTGAAGACGTCTTCGTCGCCCATCCGGCGGTGGCGGATGCCGGCATCGTCGGGGTGCCGGACCCCGTGATGGGCCAGAAGACCAAGGCCTTCGTCCAGCTCAAACAAGGCCAGCAACCCTCGGACGCGCTCAGACAGGAGCTGATCGAATTCTGCAAGGGCAAGATCGCCGTCTACAAGCTCCCCCGCGAGGTGGAGTTCATCGACAGGATGCCGCGGGCGCCGGGCCCGGGCGGTCCAGGAACCGGGAAGCTGCTGCGTCGGCTGCTCAGGCAACGGGAGGCCGAGAAGGCCAAGGCGTAGGCGGCAGTCCGCGAGGACC
>Ga0209751_10001968_pt1 | contig 20856 bp, 26 predicted proteins | sample RifCSP13_1_FD_184019 | JGI IMG/M metagenome (GOLD analysis project Ga0209751, IMG submission 184019) | Soil microbial communities from Rifle, Colorado - Rifle CSP2_sed 13_1 (SPAdes) (version 2) | ecosystem: Environmental > Terrestrial > Deep subsurface > Rock core/Sediment | place: Rifle... | reverse complement strand
GAACCTCTGATCATCCGGAGGCTCGTCCCGGCCGGGGTGAATGGCGTACACTGAAATGCCTATTGTCGGGGGGCGCCGGTCCCTTCGCGCGAGGTACGCGTGGACATACACGACATTCGAATACGGATCGACGAGCTCGACGACGAACTGTTGCGCATCTTCAACGAGCGCGCAGGCCTGGCCCTGAAGATCGGAAAGATCAAGAAGATGCTGGGCCTTCCCGTGTACGATCCGGTGCGGGAGAAGCGGATCTTTACCCGGATGAAGGAGGCGAACGCCGGGCCGCTGGACGACGGGGCGATCGTCCGGATGTTCGAACGGGTCGTGGACGAGTCGCGCCGGCTGGAGCGGATCATGTCCCAGCGGGAGGGACGGGAAGAATGCTGATCATCACGAAGAGGAATGCGACCGAGGAAGCGCTCGACGCCATCAAGGAATATTTGACCGACCACGGGTTCGACATCCACCAGTCCACGGGGGCCAACCGCACGATCCTCGGGGTGATCGGGGACACCGACTCTCTCGACGAGCGGGAGATCGAGGCCCTGCAAGGCGTCAGCCAGGTGATCCGGATCAAGAAGGACGACTGAACAGGACTCCGTCGTGCCGTAAGGAGCATCCCCCCTTCTACCTTCCGAACAGTACCGTGCTCCCCGTGTAGCACGTCCCGGCGACGGCGGCGGTCATCAGGCACGCCAGCGTGGCGGCAGCGAGGGCCCGAAGTCCCACCGCGGAGAGGTCCTTCGTCCGGTGCGGGACGAGTGCGGCCGTCCCGCCGACGAAGATGGCCAGCGACGCCACGTGGGCGAAGCCGCAGAGCGCGTACGCGGCGATCACGGCGGAGCGCGGCGACGAAAGGGACCCGGCGGCAAGGAGCGCGGCCAGGTCCTGGTACGACTTCACTTCCGTCAGGACCGTCCTCTCCCCGATGAGGCGCGACACCTCGAACGCGTCGGCGAAGGGAACGCCGATCGCAAGCGTGAAAGGATAGAAGAGGTACCCGAGCAGCCCCTTGAGGGACCAGTCGATGGAAAGCCCCGTCAGCTGGTCGATCCGGCCTCCCATCCCCGTCAGGAAGAGGTCGAAGAGCGCGACGATCCCCAGGAACGCCAGAAGCAGCGCGGCGATCCCCGCGATCATTTTCATTCCCTCGTTCGCCCCGCGGATGATCGCCTCGATGATCGAGGACTCCCGTTCGTAGTGCGGGCTCACGTCGACGCCCAGGGTCGCCGGCTTTTCCGTCTCGGGGAGGATCAGCTTCGACATGACGATCGCCGAGGCGGCGGAAAGAAACGATGCCGACACGAGGTGCCCCGCGATCGCCGGGAACTCTTTCTGGAGGAGGAAGACGTAGAGGGCGAGGACGTTCGAGGCCGTCGTCGCCATCCCCGCCGAAAGGATCGTGCAGAACTCCGACCGCGTCATCCTGCCGAGATGGGGGAGCACCGTCATGTTCGCCTCGACGCCGACGAAGATGTTGCTCGAGACGGAGAGCGACTCCGCACCGCTGATCCGCAGGAACCGCGTGAAGATCCCCGCGAAGAACCGGACCAGGCGGGGCATGATCCCCAGGAAGTAGAGGGCGGCCATCAGGCTCGAGAAGAAGACGATCGTGGGAAGGGCCTGGAAGGCGAGGATGAACCCCAGGGACTCCTCTCCCCCCTCCCCCACCGCTCCCGGCGGGAGGGCAAGGCGCCCGAAGAGGAAGCGGGTCCCCGCGGACGCGCTGTCCAGAACCTTCACCACCGCGTCGTTGACGAAAATGAAGACCTTCGACCCTGCGGGGACGACGAAGATGAAGAGGGCGAGCAGAATCTGCAGGCCCGTTCCCCAGAGGACGACCCGCCAGTTCACCACCCGCCGATCCGCCGAGAGAAGCCATGCGACGCCCATAAGGACGAAGATCCCCGCGAAGCTCACGAGATTGTACATCGCTCCCCTCCCGGCACGGGGATCAGGATCGGAAAGGGAAAGGGAAAGGCGCCGGGTGACGTCCGGTCCCGGCGCCTCGTCCCTTGCCGGAATGCATTCCGCAAACGGGGACGGTCAGGACGCTTTAAGAGCCTTCGCCGTCCGGGCCACGTCCCTGGGCTTGACCCAGAGGATCGCCCCGTACCGCTTCCCCGCGGCAACGACGGCGTGCATCGCCGTGATGTTGACCTTGGCATGGGAGAGTTTCCCCCCGACATCCCATCCGGCTCCCGGCCGGTCCGGCCCCTCGATGAGGAAGACGACCTTCCCCCTCCCCACGGAGACGCCCGCCTTCCGAAGCGCCTTCTTGAACGCAGCCACGTTTTCCGGGACGAAATCGAGTTGCGCCTTGCCCCCTCCCCTCGGGAAACCGCTGAAGGCGAGGAGGTTGACCCGGGCCTGCGCGAGGGCTACGAACACGTTTGCGGACGCGCCTGCCCTGTTGGGAACCACCACCTTGAAATACTGGGCCTTCCGAATCCTGTCCGCCATGACCGACCCTCCTGCCGGCACCGCTTTTTCCCTCATGTGCCGGATGTCTCCGGTTGAAATCCCATCCGCTGCCATTCCCCATTAATGAGAATACGAAATCCGGCCAGCCCGGCCGGGAGAGGATTCAATGGGAAGTGCCGTGATGCCGTTTCATCATCCATCCGATCTTCAGAAGCGCCGCGAGAACGCGTTTGGCACGCGTACCAGGCCACTCGCTCATGCGGATTCGAAAGTGATGTTCAATACCTCGGGACCTGCTTCGCCATGCTCGATTCAATCTGCGAGAACGCGCAAAGCAAGCGCCTGAACCTTGCCCTGTGCCTCTTCCGGCGTTTTCCCGTAGGCCATTACTCCTGGAAGATCGCCGATCTCAGCAATCCATCGACCATCAACTTCCTGTTCAATCTCCACCACCTGTCTCTTGGCGACCCCGTGACTTCATGATTCCGCACCATCATACGACCTTCTCCCATACCGCGGTAGCCCTTTCATGAGCATCCGCATAACAGCGGATTAGACGGCAGCATGGGTAACAGTGATCGGTTCGAATACGCTATCTGGCTGGACACCCCGGCGCGGCCCTGCAGAAGGCGGCCAAAAGCCGCCAGGTGTGGCCGAAGTCGGTCAAGCGGCAGGTGCTGAACGGCATGTGGATGTAGCGGCACGGCACGGAAACGATCCCGGTGAGCACGCCCCCGCGCGACTGGTGGATGGCGCCCGCACCATCCTCTGGGGCACGATGAAGTTGCTGTCGGCCACCGTGATCGCCAGCCCCTTCCCCTGGCCGGAAGGGCTACTTTAACCTGGCCATCATCTCTTCACGGGTATTTCCGCATTGCTTGAGAATCCCGAGAAGTGTTCCTTTCGCAAGGTCGTCGTGGAGCGGGATAACGGTTCGGTAGGACCCCTTCTGGACCTAGGACTCACTTTCGGAAATGCGCGCGCCGAGATCATGGCGTTATCGGTGACGGACTATTGCGAAGGGCCGGAGAATGATCGGGATACACCGTTTCCAGGAGGCCGCTTCGTTTTCCTTATCGAAGTTCAATAGGGAGGGGGAAAAAAATGAGAGGCCTGTGCCCTGTTTGCGACGTTGAGCCGTTACGAGAATGGCGCTCTTCAAGACGAAACGCATGAAAAAGCATTGCGTCTGGCGATGGAGCCGCGCAATCTCCTCACTCTTATCAATAAAACACCCGACGCCATCGGCGATCCGAAAAGGGAGCGGCTGGTCAAAGAGATCGGCATGATCGAAGACGTGCGTAATACCTTCGAGTCAAGGAATACTCGGTTTCGATCACCGGCGCTCGGTATGCACATCTTCCACACGGTCCCGTGCCCGACAACTTTGAGCTCCTCTTCGGGACGATGATGCCCGAGGAAAACCTCATTCGAGTCGAAGAAGAAACGTACGAAGGGGCGGATTACATCGGAGAGAAATTTTATTCCTTGAAGGACCCCAATCTTTCCGCCTTCGCCGAATCGGAGCTGAGGGTCTTATTCGCCGTGAACGATCGCTTCAAAGGAATGGGCTCCAAGGCGATACGAGACTTTTCCCACGAAGAGAGGGGATACACGGAGACGCAAAACAGCAATCTGATCTCTTACGCATACGACGCGGATCTTAGAATTTAGGTCCGTCGGTGCCAATTCCGGTGAAGTTGACCAGTGGTTCCGATCGCGAGCACCGCACCCGCTTCACGTTGAACTTGTCGCGACATTGCGCGCCATTCACCGGTCACAGCGTCTGGACATGCAGGACGCTTCCGTCAACGGATTCCTTCGCAAGCTCGACAAGATGACTGTGGTGGGTGAGGAAAATAACCTGCGTTTTCTTCGCCAGCTCCGCCATGATTTTCAGCGCAGCCTTCGCTCGATCATCGTCGAAATTCACCAAGGCGTCATCGACGAGAAGGGGAAGCGGCTCCCCCTCACCGACAAATTTTTCGAGCGAGGCCAATCGAAGCGCGAGATACAACTGGTCCTGCGTGCCGTCGCTCATTCCCTGCACCGAAACCTTTTCGCTCCCCGGCCGCAAACCGACGAGGACGGGGGTGTCGCCGGCGTCGTAATCGGGCGCAAGCCCCACGAACCTCCCCTCCGTCACGCTCGTAAACAATTCCGCCGCGCGGCGAAGCACCGGCCCCTGGCTGCGCTCCCGGTACCGTTCGATCTCTTCGCGCAACACCTTGGCCGCAAGTTTCAAGCGCAGATACCGGTCCACCCGGTCCCGCAGGGAGGCCAGGATCTGCTGCGCCTCCTGGGCGGCGAGCGCCGCGGTGGCGCGCCCGTCCATGGCCCTGAGGCGTTCCCGGGCAGCCCCGAGACTTTCCGCCTCGGCCCTGTACTCTTCCTCGGCAGCTCCGTATTCGGCCGCCACACGGTCGATCTCCGTCTGCACCGCGCCCGGGTCCAGACTCGACGCTTCGTCGACGAACTCTTCGACGGTCTTCCCGCTTCCCACGGCCAGAAGGGCCAGCCGACCCTCCAGTTCGGCGGTCTTGCCGCCAAGTTCCCTCGCCACCTCCGATCGCGACTCGGCGCCGGAGAGCTCCTCGTCCGTCTCGCAGCCGGCCTCCCGCCGCAGCGCCGCCAGCCGCAAGGTCGCCGCGTTCACTTCCCGGTCGGCCTCTTCGATCTCTTTCTTGGCGGCGGCATGCCGTTTCCTCGCTTCGCGCAGGGCCACGGCATCCTCCTTGGCCTTCTGCACACGGTCAGACAGCTCCCGCACGGACTGATCCCAGGGCAAACCGGAAAGGTCCGGGGCAAAGCGGCCGACGAATTCCGACACTGCGGCGCCGAACGTCCCTATCGATCGGTTCATGCCCGCGACGCGGGACTGGTCCTTGGCGGCCTGCTCCAGCATGACCGACAGCTCGGAGCACTTGTCGAGGAACGCGGATGTCGCTCCGGGGGTCAGCCCCTCGCTGACCGTTGTGACCGCCTTCTCCCAGTCCGCCCGCCACTTGGCCAGGGACTCCTCGGCTTTTCGTCTCTCCTCACGGGCCTTTGCCAGACCCCGCCCCGCGGCGGCGCGATCCTTCTCCAGGGCGGTGCGAGTCGCCGCCAGCTCTTTTTGCGCGGAGACGATACGCTCGGCGACGAGCAGGTGCTCCTCCAGCGAGGCCTGTGACGGGGGCGCCGCCTCCCCTGTTGCGGCAACCAGCCTGGAAAGCAACCCCTTGTTCGACTCGATTTCGGCTGTGGCGCTTCCTGCTTGCGCCTCAAGCTTCCGGAGTTCCGCCGCCCGTCGGGACAGGTCCTGCCATTTCAGGACCCATTCCCGCATCTCGCGGGGGGAACCGGGGGCGATCCCCGCGGGACTCCACCGCTCGGCCCATTTTCGCAAGAGGGCGTCTCGTTCTGCCCCCAGATTGCCAATCTCCTGTTCGAGCTCGAGGGTGCGCTTCTGCAGCAGCTCCTTCTCCGCGAGCATGGACGCCTTCGAGGCCACCGCCGTCGCTTCATGCCGCATCCTGTCGGCCACCAGATCGGCGCTCTCGACGCTCTTCTCGTACGCCTCCTCCAGGGGCGATGTGGGGTCATAGGCCTGCTCCGCCGCCTGATCGGCGCCTTCCCCTTTAAGGCGCGACCGGACCAGGGTCCAACCCACCCGGCGTCGATCCCGAGCGGCTACGAGGTCCTCCTCGGTCGGCGGCTCGCCCGACAGGCGCAGTTTCTTAAGACCCGCTCCGATTTCTGCGATGCGCCCGGCAGTTTGACTCTTGTCTTCAAGGGCCTTTTCCATCAGGCGGTCCAGCTTCACGAATCCCTCGTCGAACTCGGCGATCGTCTCCATTCCGGGAACGAGGAGCGACTCTGCGGTCATCAGTTCGCCCGACCAGAAATGCGCAAGTCCCGACCGGGCGATCCCGGCGTCTCGCCTGGCCTCGGTCGCTTCGACAAGGAAGCCTGCGTACTCCCCTTCGAGGTCGCCCTTCTTTCGAACCAGGGCGACGGCCCCCTCCAGATCCGTGACTTCCCGGACAGCCGGGGTGCGGGCCAACTCCTCCTCGCATTCTTTGAGCGTCTCGGCCGTTTCGGCCTCCTTGTCCGAAGCGGACCGGATCCGTTCCTCAAGGGATTGGTGCTTGGCCGCAAGGTCCCTCAGGGTTTCCCGCAGGGCAACGGTTATCCGAAGCGTTTCGGCGGACTCCAGAGGCAGCTCCGGCCGAAGCTCCGCAAGAATCGCCGCTGCGGACCGACGCGCCTCGGCCACCGCCCCGGCGACCTTCGGCATATCCTTCCTGGCCTGCAGGGCCCCCCCGAGGTCGTCCCTCATCTGCTTGATCGTCGGTTCCTGCGCAAGCAGCTCCTCCGGAATGGAGATCCTCTTCACGGCCTCGTCTTCCCGGAGAGCCTTCTCCTTGGCGGCACCCAGCCGCGCCGATTCCCGCGCCATCGTGGTCTGCGTCCCGGTGCGGTCGACCGGAAAGTCCTTTCGGAGAATCCTTACCTCCCCCATCTCCTCCCGCCGTTTCCTCGACAAGAGCAGCTCCGTCGTTGCGGGGATCGCATCCCGAAGCCTGACCAGCCTCTCGCTCGAAGACCGCAGGGATTCGACTTTCTCCCGGAGCCCCTTGGTCTTCCCTTCCAGGTCCGATACCTTTCGCTCCGCTTCCTCCCAGTCCCGCCGCTTCAGGGACGCATCGCGGACTGCGGCCTTCTTCTCGTGGAATTGCCGCATCTCCACGTTGATCGGCGGGGTGCTCCCCGCAGGCTTGAACAGTGAGGCCGCCTCACCGTCGAGCGACTCGAGGAAGCCCTTCAGATCGGCTCCGCCGAGCCCGGCGGCGAACAGGCTCTCCCCCAAGGCGCCCTTCCCCGCCACTAAGGCGGCGCCGCCCTTGACCAGTTCATCGCGGTTCATGCCGAACACGTGGAGGAAGGTGTCCTCGTCGATACCCCCCATGAACTCCTTGAGCAGGGGTTCAGGGATCGGCTTCATGTCGGGGTCAAGGAGCGTGTCCTTGCGGCCTTTGCGGCGAACGACCGCCAGTCGTTTCCCGTCGGAATGGCGAAGCGTTGCCCCCACCCGCAATTTCGACGCCTCGTGGAGAAATGCGTCCGTGGTGCGCTCGGGGATTCCGAAGAGGAGGCCCCTTACCGCGCGCAGGCATGTGCTCTTTCCCGCCTCGTTCGGGCCGTATACGACGAAAAGCCCCTTGTCCGGGGGAAATTCCATCTTCTTCCCGGAGAAAAACCCGTAGGCGATGAGGTCCAGGGACAGGATTCTCACCGGCGCGCACCCGGCGAGAGAATTCCGGTGACCAGCATCCCCTTGACGTCCTCCACGAGGCGGGCCAGTTCTGCGGGGTCGTCGTAATTTATGGCGGCCTCCCCTGTGAAGACCTCCCGCGGCAGCTTCTCCTTCAAGAGGGCCAGATCCTCTGCGATCAGCGCCTTGGATTGCTCGTCGGCGGACAACCCGTCCACGTACCGGACCAGGTCGGAGAGAGGGTCCGTACCGGTCCGGATCGCGGGAAGATCCGCCAGGGGGGAAGTCAGAAACCGGACCTTCTCCACCCACACGCCGTCCATCGTCCCCGTCACGGCGGCGCGGACATCGTCCGTCCACCGATCCTGACCGGCCACCAGGTCCCGGTGGGCCGCGCAGGGGCCCTCCACGATGATCCGGGCCGCAAGGGTGTTGCCCCCGGCCTCGCCGACCTTATCACCGACGACTCCCACCACGGCATCTACGACTTCCGACGGCGACGAAAGCCCGGAAGCGTCCACCCGGACGACCTCCCACTGCACCATATGGAGGTCCCTGTGCTCGTGGGATTCCACCCGCCCATCCTCCACCGTCACGAGCGTGCAACCCTTGGCCCCCGTTTCCCGGGCATGACGCCCCTGCGTGTTGCCGGGAAACAGGATCAACGGGTTCTCCCAAAGCACTGCCCGATTGTGGACGTGCCCCAAGGCCCAGACGTCGTACCCCTTCGATTGAAGGTCGCCGAGGCTGCAAGGCGCGTAGAGCTCGTGGCCCTCGGCCCCCGTCAGCGCGGTGTGGAGCATTCCGATGTTGAAGAAACCCCTGACGGCGTCCGGGTAGCGCAAGGAAAGATTATCAGTGACGTCCCGCCGGGCGAACCCCTGGCCGTGGATCGCCACGCCCAAGTCTTCGAGGAGCAACGTCTGCGGGGCCTTCGCGGACAAAAGGATGGCATTGGGAGGCATCCGGAGCGAGCGGGTGATGCTCCCGTCGGCATCGTGGTTGCCGGAGATGGCGAAGACCCGGATCCCGGCGTCGGCAAGTTCTTTGAGCTGACTCACTAGGAACAGGCCTGTGTGCTGATCCTTCCAATCGCCGTCGAAGAGATCACCGCAGATCAGGACGAACTTCACCTCTTCCGCGACGGCCAAATCCACGAGGTTCCTCAGCGCATCCCGGGTAGCAGTCCGCAGTTCCTCGACGGGCGCGCCTTCGTATCGCGAAAGCCCATGAAGGGGGCTGTCGAGGTGCAGGTCGGCAGCGCAAATGAATTTGAACATCGGGTGACTCCCCTTTGGAAATATCCACCAACCTCAACGGGAATTTAAGACGCCCCCCAAGAGTTTTCGCTCATCGCCTATCTCTGTCAAGGTGGCGATTCTCTCCGGTCCCGTCGGGGATGATCAGATGGCCGGCTCCCCCTCGAAGATGTTCAGGCTCCCAGCGCCGGGCGCAGCACCTCGCGAACGTTCCGCATGGACAGCCTCCTATCTGCCACATGCCACTTCCGGGAAGGATCATGATCCGAAGGAGTCTGACACGGACACTCTCGAAGTCGTACGGCATCGTTTCGCGAGAGGGGGAATTATCGTTTCCCCCGGCTGCCCCTTTTCGGCGGACCGGAAAAACCGGTCAGTTTGTGCCGGAATCGGTGGTCAATTCGCTCAGGAATACGCACGCACCGCCAGGATGCTCTCCAATACCTTAATCCCCTCGACGATCAGGCCGCGCAGGAGTAGACCGGTGTCTTAAAAAGGACGGGGGGTGAATGTCCGATTAAAACATATGGGATTTACTATGCTTGGGGGCTCTCACCCAGTTTCTCGAACTGGCTGATCCGGACGGCGCCGTCCGGAAAGATTGCCTTGATTTCCAGGTGACCTCCCATTGCCTCGATGAAGCTGCGCAGGGTGCTGATGTACATGTCCGTCCTTCGCTCGAGCTTGGAGACGGAGGCCTGGTTTATCCGCAGGACCTCGGCAAGGCGCTTTTGGGATATCTCCCTTGCGTGCCGCACCTCGCATAGCGGCATCCCGGCCAGGATCTCCTTCGCCCGCTTCTCCGCTCTCGCCCTGGATGCAGGGGACATTGTCGCTCCCAGTTCACGATAAGGCCAAGTCCGAATTTTCCTCATTCCCCTTTCCTCTCCCCCCCCCAGTGCCTGTAAATGTTCGTCATAGATCCTATCGGCTACAGGGAATCCCACCATAACCCGAATTCGTTCGTGTACTCGACGGCCCACTTCATTCCGAATTATGCCTCGGAGAGAATATTTGGTCAATGCCTTCCAAGGAATATTCCGCGTGCCGGCATGCGCATGGCGGAACGGGCAAACTCTATTCCGGTCTCCATTCCGGACACCGGGAGTGCGAGACCCGTCCTGCATATCCCCAGGAACATCAGGTTTCGCCAAGGAATCTTAATTTGCGGGGATAAATTGCACGGGGGATGCCGACCGGGAGCCGATCAGAGAGGGGGGGGCAGGAACTCTCACACCCCAGGCGCGGCCTTGCGGAAGGCGAACAGGAGCCGCCACGTGTGGTCGAAATCGGAAAGACGTCAAGAACGGCGACCCGTCGAGCATCACGACGCCCAGAGGGAGGGTTCAGACGCAACCGAACATAAGGCATCGTGCAACGGGGACACTCTTTGAGTGATAGTCGACCATGTTCGGGGCCCCAGGCTCACAAAATGCAACCCAGGTTATTCGGTTGCTTAATAACTACAATGTAAATATGATATCATTATGATAAAGTTCCGGATCGAATGGGACGAGGCGAAGAACGCCGCAAACAGGAAAAACCATGGAATCTCCTTCGAAGAGGCGACCACCGTTTTCGCAGACGAGCATGCCCTCCTGCTCGCGGACCCCGACCACTCCGCCGAAGAGGACCGGTTCATTCTGATGGGGTTTTCCTATTCGCTGCGAATGCTTGTGGTTTGCCACTGTTACCGGCGCGAGGAGCACGTCATACGCATCATTTCGGCCCGCAAAGCGACCCGATCCGAAACCGACAGCTACACGAGGAGGTGGAAAGCATGAGAAAGGAGTACGATTTTTCCAAGGGGAAACGGAACCCGTATTCGAAATACTTGAGGAAACAGGTGACCATCCGCCTGGATGAGAACACCATCGATTACTTCAAGAAGATGGCGGACGAGCTGGGCATGCCCTATCAGACCCTGATTAACCTGTATCTCCGCGATTGCGCGGCGACCGGCCGACGACTATCCATCAGTTGGAATCCTGCCGCCTGAGAAAATACGAACAGCAACGGCAAGGATCCATTTTCCCGTTCACACCCCCGGCGCGGCCCTGCAGAAGGCGGCCAGGAGCCGCCAGGTGTGGTCGAAGTCGATCAGTCGGCAGGTGCCGAACATCGATAACGATCCTTCCCTCAGACTTTCTCCCCGGGAACCTTTTTCCGCCGCCTGGATTTCCGGAGCACGGAACGTCGATCCGGGGGATTTTCCGCGATCCGGTCGATCACCACCGGGGGACGGTCGGGAAACCGGGCGACCAGGTGAAGCCGTCCTCCCATCGCTTCGACGTAGCGCTTCAGGGTCGAAATCAGCATGTCGCCCCTCTGTTCGAGGCGGGAGACCGTATCCTGGCCGACGCCGAGAGAGGAAGCGAGTTCCACCTGCGTCCTCTTCACGGCCTGCCGTAGATCCTTCAGGGTTGAAAGCTCTTCTGCCCGGCGCTCGATCTTCTCCCGCCGCTTCCGGGGCAACTTCGCGAGCACCTCTTCAAGATTTTTTGTCATGATCTGTACCCTTTCCTCTCCGACGGCCTCTCACAAAGCCCAGGGATGCCAGGTGACCGTCGAACCGCTTATCGGCATCAGCGATGAGTTTTCTGTAAAAGCGTTTCTTTTCGACCCCGGCCTTGTCCCCGCCGGCGATGAGGATGGCCCTTCTCCTGGGGTCGAATGCGAACGCCACCCGCCAGGATCCTCCCGCCCAGTCGAAACGGAGTTCCTTCATGTTCGCGTGCCGCGAGCCCTTGAGCGTATCGACGGTCGGCCGCCCCAATATCGGACCATAGTCCCTCAGCAAGACCGCATGGGCGAGGAGTTCGTCCTGCAGCCCCTCGTCGAATTCCTGGAATTCCTCCTCGAATTCGTCGTGGAATATCACGTCCCAGGTCTTGACCATATTATGCATCAAGATCCATATGTATTCAATTCCATAATCTTTGGTGCGGCGCCTACTTGAGGTTTCCCCCCTTTCCCATTCAGGTCGTGACATCTGTGCAAATTCGAGTCCAACACCGCGATGCCGGGAAGGTTGCGTTCGATCGAAACGCGTCAGTCCGAAAATATCGTGTTCCCGTTGACGGATAATAGTTCGAGGGCTTGAGGTCACGTGTCGTGACAAACAGGAAAAGGTGCGGCGGCGGGTCGTATTCTGACGTGTTACCGGAAGGTGCGCATTCCGACGATTTCGGCGATCGCCTCCCGTATGGGCCCCTCGAACCCCGCGACGCCCGGGAGGTTGCACAGCCGTTCCAGGAGATCGTAAGACAAGTCGCAATCAGTTCCTGCGGTGCGGAACCGTCACCTTGATATCCTTGACGATCGCGAGACGTTCGTCGTTCGTGAAGAACTCTTCCGCACTGTGGAGGATGGCCGTTGCGACCTGGATTGCGTCAGGCGTCCGGATGCCGTACCGGGCGCACAGGGCCGAGGAGATCTCGGCGACATCTGCATCGAACGGCATCATGGAGAGGTTCGGAAACGATCCCAGCAGGTCCCGGTAGAGGGTGACGAGCCGTGCGTCTTTCGCCTTTCGGACGCCCGTGAGGATCTCGTGGAGCGTCAGGACGGATGTCACCGCCCGGAGGCGCCCCGACTCGATCTTCTCGAACAGATCCTCCGTGAAGGAAACGTATTCGGGGTTTTCCTCGAAGTGATAAATGAAGATGTTGGTGTCCAGGGCGACGATTCGCTGTCGCACCGCCGTCACCCGGACAGGCCGCCCGGGGCTCATTCCCAGGATTTCCGTTCACGGCGCAGGAAGCGTTCGGCACCCCCCAGGGAACGCCAGACATCCTTTCCGAGGCCCCGCAGGGCTTTCGCGAAACTGTCCGGCGCGGGCCGGAGGACGGCCTTGCCTCCTTCGATGGTGAAATAGACCGTGTCGCCCTCCTTCAGGCGAAGCGCCTTCCGGATCTCTTTCGGAACGGTCACCTGACATTTCCGGGTAAGGCGACTCGATTTTGTCATGGGATCCCCCCTTCCCGTATTACATATTTACCATAAAGTAATACGGGAATCAAGGGGGGGGACGATCGGAGATGGCACCTAACCGGCCTTCTCGACCTTGACGGATGCGCCTGGTGTAACCGATCCGAGCTGCTTCACATCACCCCTGGCCTTGCCCCAGATATTGGTCCGGGCAGCGAGGCGGATTTCCTCGCCGCGGGATGCGGGCGTGCGACCGAAACCGATCGCGATGGAATCGCCTTCGACCCAGAATGCGAGCTCGCCGGGCACAACGACATCCCGGGCGTCGGACTCCAATTCCACTTTGACCGGAGTGGAGAAATACACTTCCTCGCCCCAGGTATTCGCCCGGGAGATGAACGGCAAGGCATTCCAGATTGCCTCGGCCGTGGGCGTCTCGAGGAGTTCGGCCTCGAGCACCACGGAACCGATGGTCATCTTGATTTGTCGCATAAATACCGCCTTTGGTCCCTTCACACCCCCGGCGCGGCCCGGCAGAAGGCGGCCAGGAGCCGCCACGTGTGATCGAAGTCGGAGAGAAGGCAGGTGCCAAACCCGATCTCGTCCATGTGCGCGTCGAGCATCAGCTTGAAGTTGGAAGATCCCCGCCGCACGGCGATGAGATTCCCGAGCGTATCCACCCGCATCTCGTCGACGAAGGGCTTGACGATTTCGGCGATCGCCTCCCGGACGGGCCCCTCGAACCCCGTGACGCCCGGGAGGTTGCACAGCCGTTCCAGCAGGTCATGGGAGTCGGTCATCAGACACCTTCCTGAAATATCCGCGATGGGGAAACTACGGATAGATGGTCCTGTTTCCCCGAGGGGAATGATAGATCGGGATCGTCCATGCAGCCGTTCACGGGCAGAATGGCGCCCTCCTGGCGACCTACCGCGAACAGGAGGTGGAAGTCGCCCTCGGCCCCATGGGGATTCTCGACGACCCCCACGTCGGCGTCCTGACGCGACGAATCGAGACCGACCAGGCCGTGAGCCATGCCGGTTACCCGGATTTGAGAGAAACCATATCGATGGAGAAGCGGTACTTCACATCGGATTTGAGCAGTCTCTCGTAAGCTTCGTTGACCTTCTGGATGGGGATGATTTCGACATCGGCGGTGATGTTATGTGCGCCGCAAAAGTCGAGCATCTCCTGGGTCTCGGGGATACCGCCGATGATCGAGCCGGAGAGGCTGCGGCGTCCGAACAGAAGGCCGAAGGCGGCTACGGCGAGAGGCTTCGGCGGCGCGCCGACGAGGGTCATGTTGCCGTCTCGGCGGAGGAGTTGGAGGTAGGCGTTGATGTCGTGATCGGCGGAGACGGTGTCGAGGATGAAGTCGAAGCTGCCGGCGTGCTTCCGCATCTCGTCGGCATTGCGGGAGAGGACGACTTCATCGACGCCGAGGCGGAGCGCGTCTTCCTTCTTGTCGGGTGATGTCGTGAAGACGACAACGTGGGCTCCGAGCGCATGCGCAAACTTCACGCCCATGTGGCCCAGTCCGCCGAGACCGACCACGCCGACTTTCTTGCCCTTGGTTATGCCCCATCGGCGCATGGGCGAGTATGTCGTGATTCCGGCGCAGAGGAGAGGCGCGGTTCCGGCGATATCGAGGTTGGAAGGGACGCGCAGGACGAAGCGCTCGTCGACGACCACGCTCTCGGAGTAGCCACCGTAGGTCACGCCTCCGAGGTGCTTGTCCGGGGAGTTGAAGGTGAGGGTCATGTTCGGGCAGAACTGCTCGAGGCCGGCCCGGCACTCGGGGCAGGTGCCGTCGGAGTCGACCATGCAGCCGACCGCGGCGAGGTCGCCGGGCTTGAACTTGGCGACTGCGGAGCCGGCCTTGGTGACACGGCCGACGATCTCATGGCCGGGGACAATCGGGTAGACAGTGGGCATGAGGCTGCTCCACTCGTTGCGCACCTGGTGGAGGTCGGAGTGGCAGATGCCGCAGAAGAGGATTTCGATCTGTACGTCTTGTTCGGTCGGATCGCGCCGCGCGACCGTGGCGGGGGCAAGCGGCGATGTCGCACCGGCAGCGGAGTAAGCCTTCGCTTTGTACATGGATTTATCCTCCTGTATGCATAATACGCCAGTACTCCGTGATGATCATATTCTGCTCCTGACGAATTTGCGTCAAACGGCTGCCGGCGAGGGGGCTTAGGTTCCAGGATTCGTCTCTGTCGCCTTCCCTGGCTCCGCTTGGCTGGTATCAGACGGGGTGATGACCCCCCACGTCGGGCAGATCGCGGTACTCCTCGTACCCGCGCAGGACCGGGCGTTCCGCCAAGGCCAAGACGATACGCTCGCGGATCGTGATGTCGGTCTTGACGGTCTTCCCGCGCGCCCGGGAAAGAGGACCTTCGTAAGCGAGATAGAATGTATGGCTGTTCTCGTGGGAATGTCGATCCAGGTGGACCTTGAAAGCGAGCCGATCCCGAAGCGGACTGCGGGACAACCCGACCAGGAACCACGAGAGGCAGTAGTCGCGCTCGAGGACGGTTTCCGGGATGCGCCGGCCTCCCCGCTCGGCGAGGCGATTGGAAAGAAGCGAGAGGTCCCGCTGCGGAATCATGGGTCAGGTCCTCACGACGGCCCGGAGTTCTTCGGGGTCCCCGTTCAGCTGGAGACGCCACCGGCGAAGACGTTTCCCCTCGGCCGGCAAGACCGGGTCCAGCCGGACGTAGGTCGCCGTCAGTCCATTGCGCAGCCGGTCCAGATCCGGCGGTCCGGCCATCTCGTAGGTCTCCAGCAGGAAACCAAGCCGACGCACGACGGCGCCGACGCCGATCCGCCTGGCGTACTGAACGAGTCGGTCGACGTTCATGTCCCGGCGTCGCATCCACAGGCCCTTGGCGACCTCGGTCAATCCGCCGCAATGCTCGGTCTGCTTGAGCCCGTCGATGACCGTCCGCTCCAGGTCGCTCACGCGCACCTTCTCCTGCTTGGTTACCCAGTGTTCGGTGAGACCGAAGAGAGCCTCTCGCCGGCAAAGGATAAATCGGAACTCCACGCCCAACGATGTCAGGGCGCGCCGGGGCTTCGGCGTGGTCACCATAATGACGAGCTGAGGCTGGGTCGTCATGCCGTGGATCTCCATGGCGGTGGCGTGGGAGAGGTAGTAATCCTCGCCGTTCATGATCTCCCGGGCGACGACGAGAGGATTGCCCGTGTACTTCCGCTCCCTCCCCAACTCGAAGGGGACCAGGACGTAGAGACCGGGCTTTAGCCGGGCCGCCACTCCCCGATCCACGAGCTTGCGGACGAAGCTCCTCGCGGAGACCTCGGAGAGGCCCGTGATGTCCCGGACATCCTCGAGGCGAAAGACGGCACGGCTCCGTTCGTGGAGCATCGTGACCAGGTTGGCCGCCTGGGGTCCCAAAGTCTTGAGAGGTGCACTGTTCGTTCGCATTGCGTGCCTTCTGAGGGCACATTCTACGTCTACGATAGACCTGCGTCAAGCAAAAAGTTGCTCCATAGTACCAATTCGTGCTCCTCCAGGGCACGTTTTACATTCATAATATAACATCCGTGGCCGGGATGGCTCTTCACATACGTGATCACCAGGCGAGGCGGCAGCCTGTAGGCGCACCCCATGGGGCCGGGACCCATGCGGTCCCGTCCGACCCGTGACGGAAACCAGCCTGTCCACGTCCACACGGTAGACGGGGACGTCCAATCGCCGCGCCTCCGTGATGGAGAATGCCGGAGACCACCGATCGGCAAGCGACCAGCGAGCGGGCGTTGCGGCCGATCGCACCTATGAATCCAGAGGTGGTCCGCCTCACGATCCGTTCTCGCGGAGGTGATCGAGGAAGGACGGAAGATCGCAGGAGATCCGGCGTCCGGAGCCGCTCGGTCGACGAGTCTGCGAGACCAGGAAGCGCCGCGACGCCTTGATCAAGTCGGCCGTCTTGTCCAATCGGGCCATGTCTTCGGGCCCAGGTGAAGATGTCAGCTTGATCTCGACGGTCCATCGTTCCTTCCCGAAGTCCAGCACGAGATCGAGTTCGTATCGATCGCTGGTCCTGAAGTAGCAGGCATCATAGGTCCGCCCTTCGGCCGAAAGGACCCCGAGCGCCTGTTCGATGACGTAGCCCTCCCAGCTCGCGCCCACCCACGGTTGAACGAGCAAGGTTTTCTCGTCCGATACGTTCATCAAGGCATGAAGCAGGCCGCTATCCCGCCAGTAAACCTTATGGGTCTTGACCAATCGTTTCCCGAGACTCGCCTGGTACGGCGGCAACCTCCGGATCAGGAAGGCTCCCACGAGATAATCGAGGTAGCTGTTGACCGTCTGGTAGGACAGGCCGAGACTTTGACCCACCTGCGAGGCGTTCCAAGCCTGGCCGTTCAGCACGGCCAGCATGCGCAGCAAGCGATCCGTCGTCTGCGGCTTGGCCGGAAGGCCCCAGGTCGGCAGGTCACGCTGAGACAAGAGCGACAGGTAATCCCGCTGCCATCGCGGAAAACGCGTGGCTTCGAGTACACCGCCGTCCGGATAGCCGCCGCAAAGCCATCGTCGACCCCGTGACCCCTTCGCTTTCAGCTCGGTCAAAAGAAACGGCGTCAGCTCCACCAGCGACAACCGACCTGCCAGCGACTCCGACACCTGCGCCATGAGGGAGGGTGAGACGGAGCCCAGGAGCAGAAAGCGGCCCGTGCGCTTGCGGTCCCGGTCGACGGCTCCGCGCAGGCGGGTGAAGATTTCAGGCCAGGATTGGGCCTCGTCCAGGATGACCAGGTTCTTCCGGGCGATGAGCCCCTCCCACTCGAGGTCGAGACGCAGGCGTTCGGGCGGCTGTTCCAGGTCGAAATAGTCCCCGTCGATCATCCGGGCCAGGGTGGTTTTGCCGCACTGGCGTGGCCCGACGAGCGACACGGCCGGATAGGCCTCCAAGCGCTTCAGAACAAGCTGTTGTGCCGCCCGCCGGATCATTCCTTGTATTATAGAAACTAACTTCTATTTTGCAAGACCCATTTTCAGCACCCATTTTCAGCACGCGGGAACGAGAGCACCGCGTGAGAACCGGCGATCGGCTCCCCTTCCTCGCCCCAGAAATGCTTGTCGGGATCCCAGACTTCACGCTTCTCGAGCCTCAACGGAACAAGGCCGAGCGCGGACACGTCCAGCCGCACCGACTCGATCTCCCCCGAGAGATACGGGTCCCTTCACACCCCCGGCGCGGCCTTGCAGAAGGCGGCCAGGAGACGCCACGTGCGGTCGAAGTCGGAGAGAAGGCAGGTGCTGAAGGGGGAATGGATGTATCGGCACGATGAAGTTGCCGTCGGCCACCGTGATCGCCGGCCCCTTTCCTTGAGTGGACGGGCAGCGCTGCGCCGGCACGCCGGGCACGTCGGCGGCGACCGTCCCCTCTACCGCTACGCCCATGTCGGGCTCGACCTGGAAGGTGGCCGTGCGGGCCCCGCTTGATCCCCGCTCCTCCCTCACCGTGAACGCGGCGACGACCGTCGCCTACGCCTTCGCGCTTCCTAAGGCCGCAAGCGCTATGCCCGAATGGAATTGGCGGACAAACATCTGTCTACTTCTTCCCTGTAGGATCCGGCCTCGCGGATAACTGGCGCACACGTTCCAACATGGCGTTGATCCATTCATATGCATCACGGCATAGAAACGCCCGTTCTTCCAGATCGGACACCTCCTCGAAGTCTGCCACGGACACCGGACCGATGTGATCCACGGATGCGAAGGCGTTTGCGATCTTACCCAGACCCTCACGGACCAAGCCGCGTCGCGCATGCGGACGGACCTCCTCCGCCAGGGCGTCCAGTCCCCCCGGATAGTTCCGCACGCAATAGTAGATATCCCACGGATCCTTTTCCTTGAGACGATCGGCAAGCGCCATTCCTTTCATCACGAGGAAGGGCATGATGGAGGCGACGCGCACGACCACGGCATCTTTCCCCACCCGGAAGTATCTCCTCGATCCTTATTTCCCTCGGAGCCGTGAACGCCAGATCGCATCCTCTCGCCTTGCGCGCCTGGACCTCCGGCATCCTCTGGTGCCGGCGACCGCGGCCGGTTCCTCCGTACTCTCCAGCAAGGAAATGGACCTCCACGAAGATCGAATCGTTCCCTGCCGGTATGTCTCGAAGAAAAATAGAGGGCTGCGATCCCTGCCGGTAACCTCTCCCCAGAAGAAGGTCCCGTATCGTTCGGTATCCCCCCTCCCGCAACCGCCTGTGGTCCAGGGCAAGATCGATATCCATGCTCCCGGTGTGCGGTGCTCCCGGACTCGCCAGGAGAAGTTCCGGCACCCATCCGCCCACGACGACGAAATCGTTGCGGTACTCGCCGAGCAGGTGGACCAGCTCGATCAATACCCGCCTGGCCGCCGCCACCGCCTCGGCCGTATAGTCCCTCCGCGTCACCATTGCGGGCGGATCACCTCGTCGAACAGTTTCTCGGCGGCCTCCTCCCCCCGCCCCCGGAACCCCTTCAGGTCGAGATAGACCTGCACGGGAGATGCCAGGCGGATCCCTTCCTCCATTTCGGCGCCGTAGAAAACTCCCTCGTCATACGGTTCGAGCAGAGTCACGTTCGCCCCGCTCGTGACCTCATTCAGGCCCAGAGCGGCCAGGATCTCGTCCAATGGCTTCTCCACGTAGGCCATCGCGCGGGGAGACCGCACCATCGGTGCATAGCGCGCCGCTGCAGAAAATCCCGTCAGGGCATACGGCACCTTCCTCTTGAAGCAAACCGCCGCCAGATCCGCTTCCAGGTCGGCAGCCGGTTTGAGCGAGTAGCAATCCCGAACCCTGTTCTTCCGGAAAGAGTAGTTCTCGGACCATTCCATGAGCAGCTTCACCGGCTCCACGAGCTCCAGCCCGTCTTCCGTTTTCCGGACCCACTCCCGGTCCTCCAGGAGCTTTTTCACGTTGGACGCCAGTCCCAGGCTGACCCCGGCTTCCTTTGCCAGCTCCTTGACCTTCCATGCCTCGCCGGGATTTGCAAGGAGGACCCGAATGACCCGCGAAGATTTGGACGAGTAAAGCGAACGAAGGTCACGCTTTTTCGCGAACAGGTTGGGCCGGCCTTCCCGCTCGACAAACGAATTGTCGAAGACCAGCCGGCAATTCCCGGACAGATCCAGGTAGTTCGTGCCATCCTGCCCGCAAAGCTCCGCGGATGCCGGAGAGATATACGGCGCGATGAAGACCGGAACGACATCGGGTCGGCCCACCCGGATCCGCAAGAGCTGGTTTACCGCTTCTCGCGCAGCGCGTGGCTGGCCCACCGTTCTGACCTCGGCGACGAAATACCGGGTGCCCGCCGGTGTGTTGACCGTCGTCACCAGATCCGCCTGGTAACCGCCGATGCCGCTATCTTTCTCGATGTTTTGGATCTTCGCGAAGGGAATCCCCTCGAGCGCGGATCGCAACGCCTCTTCCGCCATTCCCTCAAGATCCTTCATGGAAATTTTCATTTTATTCTCCCATTTCAACACTTGCTGAATAATTAACTTATATTGAAAATACAAGAATCTAATTCATTTTTCAACTTACTTTCAGCATTTGTCGAAATATAGAATTATAGTGAAACAAACAGGAAGAGAAAAACCCCCACCCCAGGCCCAAATGATTTCATACTCCGATGGGCAGATCGGCAGTTGGTCCCTAACCGGCCTTCTCAACCTTGATGGATGCGCCTGGTGTAACCGATCCGAGCTGCTTCACATCGCCCTTGGCCTTGCCCCAGATATTGGTCCGGGCTGCGAGGCGGATTTCCTCGCCGCGGGATGCGGGCGTGCGACCGAAACCGATCGCGATGGAATCGCCTTCCACCCAGAAAGCAAGCTCGCCGGGCAAAACGACATCCCGGGCGTCGGACTCCAATTCCACTTTGACCGGAGTGGAGAAATACACTTCCTCGCCCCAGGTATTCGCCCGGGAGATGAACGGCAAGGCATTCCAGATTGCCTCGGCCGT
>Ga0209751_10001967_pt1 | contig 20862 bp, 16 predicted proteins | sample RifCSP13_1_FD_184019 | JGI IMG/M metagenome (GOLD analysis project Ga0209751, IMG submission 184019) | Soil microbial communities from Rifle, Colorado - Rifle CSP2_sed 13_1 (SPAdes) (version 2) | ecosystem: Environmental > Terrestrial > Deep subsurface > Rock core/Sediment | place: Rifle... | reverse complement strand
AATGCCCCCTACCGCGACCGTCCCGCGCACGACATGAACTACCTCTCCCTGGCTGGCGTGCTCGGGCTCATCGGCGAGCCCGACCGCAAGCCCGCGATCCCGCTCAACCTCGTCGCCGACTACGCGGGCGCGAGCATGCACGGCGCGCTCGGCGTCATGTACGCGCTCTTCGCCCGCGAGCGCACGGGCAAGGGCCAGCACGTGGACGTCTCCTATCTCGACACGTCGATCGCGCTCCTGGCCGCCACGCCCAACATGCGCTTCTACTTCAGCGACGGCATGGCGCCCAAGCGCGGCGAAGGCTTCCTGGGCGGCTCGTATCCCTACTACGCGATCTACGACACCAAGGACGGCAAGCTCCTCACGATCGGCTGCACCGAGCCCTGGCTCTGGGAGAACTTCTGCAAGGCGATCGGCCGCCCCGACTTCGTGCGCTTCGCGCGCAGGCACGACCAGTTCGTGCGTGCCGCCAACGCCGAGGAGGTCAAGGCGCGCGAGGAGATCGAGGCCATCATCCGCACGAAGAACCGCGACGAGTGGTACGAGCTCCTGGTCAAGGCCGACGTCTGCGTGGGCAAGGTCTACGACCCCGAGGAGATGGTCGCCGACCCGCAGGTGCAGGCCCGCGACATGGTCGTCGAGGTCAAGCACCCGACGCTCGGCACCATCAAGGAGTTCGGCATCCCCATCAAGCTGTCGGCGACGCCCGGCAGCGTGCGCACCGCGGCGCCGCACGCCGGGGAGCACACCGACGCCGTCCTGCGCGAGCTGGGGATGAGCCAGCCCGACATCACGGCGCTGAAGGAGAAGAAGATCGTCTCCTGATCAACGCTTGAGCAGGTACGGTACGTCTGCCACGACAATGTTCTTGTGAAACAGGAGCGCGCCCTTGACGAGCAGGGCCGTCTGGTTGTGCAGCGCATGCTGCCACCACCTCCGAGGAAGGAACTCCGGCAGTACTATCGTCACCATCTGATCGTCGCCGCGCGACTGAATCTGGTCGATGTACTCCATTAATGGGCGCAGGATCGACCGATAGGGCGACGTCAGGACCACGAGGGGCACGCCCAGCCCCCAGGCCGCCCATCTCTCCTCGACCTTCAGGGTGCGTGCCGGGTCTGTCTCCACGTAGACGGCCCGCACAGCGGCGTCCGGCGCCGCGAGGGTCCGCGCGTACTGTACGGCACGCACGACGCCGCGATGAACGTCGCCGATGAGTACGAGCACGGTGTGCTGGAACTTCGGCGGACCCTCGAGACCCTCCAGCGACAGCTCGACGGCTACCCCCTCATAGTGGCGGTGCATCACCGCGAAGACGAGCACCAGGAGCGGCACGACCACGACCACGATCCAGGCACCTTCCTTGAATTTGGTGACCGCCAGGGTCAGGAGGACGACGCCGGTCACGACCGCGCCAATGCCGTTGACGCACATCCGCCAGCGCCAGCCCTTCTCCTTGAGCCGCAGCCAGCGGCGCACCATCCCGCCCTGCGAGAGCGTGAACGACATGAAGACGCCGATGGCGTAGAGAGGGAGGAGCGCGTGGGTATCGCCCCCGAAGAGCACGACCATGGCGATGGCGAAGCCGCTCAGGATGACGATGCCGTTCGAGAACACGAGACGGTCGCCTTGAGTGGCCAGCTGCCTCGGCAGGAACCGGTCGCGCGCAAGGATCGACGAGAGACGCGGAAAGCCCGCGTACGACGTGTTGGCGGCGAGGAGCAGGATGAGCATGGTCCCCGCCTGGACAGCGTAGTACGGCGGCCCGCTCCCGAACACGCGCCGGGCGATCTTCGACACAACCGTCTCGCTGCCGCCGGGGACAATCCCGAAGTCGAACGCGAGGTAGGTGATCCCGAGGAACATGGCGATCGAGATGAGACCGAGCCACGTCAGGACGATTTGGGCGTTTCGCCCCTCGGGTGGCTTCAGGGCTTGCACGCCGTTCGAGACGGCCTCGACCCCCGTCAGCGCCGTACAGCCGGCGGAGTAGGCCCTTAGGAACAGGAACAGCCCGATACCCTCGAGCCCGGGGGGATGGGGCTCGTAGCGCGCCTCGGGCAGCCAGCCGAAGGCCGCTGCGATGAGTCCGTACCCGACCATGACGAAAATGCTGACGACGAAGAAGTAGGTCGGCGCGGCGAACAGCTTGCCGGATTCCCGGACCCCCCGCAGGTTCCCCAGCGCGACCACGACGATCGCCACGACGCACAGGACCACTCGATACGGATGGAGCGCTGGCAGCGCCGACGTCAACGCGTGGATGCCGGCCGCAACCGACACGGACACGGTCAGGACGTAGTCGATCAGCAGGGCCGCGGCAGCGGTCAGCGCGGGCGGCAGGCCGAGGTTGTCCTTGGCGACCAGGTAGGCCCCGCCTCCCTGGGGATAGGCGTGCACCGTCTGGCGGTACGAGACGACGACGATCGCCAGCAAGAGGGCGATGCCGAGCGCGATCGGCAGCGAATAGCTGAGGGCGGCGCTGCCGGCGAGGATCAGAACCAGGAGAATCTCTTCGGTCGCGTACGCCACCGACGACAACGGGTCGGAGGCGAACACGGCGAGAGCCACCGCCTTGCCCAGCCGTTCGTGCCGCGCCTGGGACAGCGGCATCGGCGCGCCGACCAGCAACCGCTTGATCGCTTGCACCCGCATGGCGGTCACGAGCGTATCAGCATTGCGGCCTGGTAGAAGCGCACCGCGGCAATTTTTACGCGCTTTTTACGGCCGACGCATATCTCTTGACACAGCCTTGACGGTACACGTGCCACCCTCGGATCATGAGGGCGATGACCGATGTGCGATAGCCGGAACGCGGTTCCACGCAGGCCGCGCCCGAGATGGAATCTCCTGTTCGTAATACTTCCGGCCACCGCGACGGCACTCGCCATGATCGAGCGGACGGTAGCGGCGCTCCCGCTCAGGATCGCGGCGAACGCCACGATCGTCCTCACCGAATTCGGTGCGATGGCGTGGTGGGTGCGAGCGAACCGGGCCGCGCTCGATCAAGTCGAGGTTTGCGCCTGCGGCCGGGGGATGCTCACGATACGTGAAATCATGTCCCGGCCTGCGCATCCTTCGCGACCTAGCGCCCCGGCGTCGCTCCCCGGGGCCACCCCCGTTTCGGCGTCCCATGGACATCGGACCGGCGCTAGACTGGGGGCGTGAGCAAGGATCCTCCCGAACTCGCTTCACCTCCCTTGACCGCGAGATCCATCCTCCTTCAGACCGGCTACCTGACAGCTGTGGCCGCGGTCGCGGTGGCCACGGGCATCTCCTGGCTGATGTTCCCCTTCTTCGAGCTCGCAAACCTCATTATGACCTACCTGCTCGCCATCGTCGTCATCGCGGCCCGCTATGGTCGCGGTCCCTCTGTCCTGGCTGCCGTCGCAAGCGTAGCGGCCTTCGATTTCTTCTTCGTTCCGCCCTATCTCACATTCGTCGTCGCCGATACTCAGTACCTGCTGACCTTCGCCGTTATGCTCATCGTGGGGCTCGTGATCAGCGGGCTGACGGCCCGCATTCGCAGGCAGGCAGAGGCGGGCAAGCATCGTGAGCAGCGGACCGCCGCGCTCTACGCGATGAGTCGGGAGCTGGCGCAAACGGGCGCCGTGGAGGACCTCGTCACGATTGCCGCGCGACATATCGGAGAGGTGTTCGAAGCGGAGGTTACGGCGTCCCTGGCCGATATCGACGGTCAGCTCCAGATAACCCGTCACGAGGGCGGGCTCCCGGTCGAGCAGGACGAGGTCACGCTGAGCCGGTGGGCCCTCGAGCACCGCCAACCGGCCGGCCTCGGTACCGACACATCGGCATCGGCGCGCGCGGTGCACCTGCCCCTCATGGGTCACCGCGGTTCGCTCGGCGTGGTGAGCGTCCGCCCCCGACGGCGGGACATCTTCAAGATACCCGGCTCTCTCCGCCAGCTCGAGACCTTCATCAACCAGACGGCGCTTGCCGTCGAGCGCGCGCGGTTGGCCGACGAGGCCCAGGAAGCCCGTGTCCGTGCCGAGACGGAGCGCCTTCGGAATTCTCTGCTGACATCGGTCTCGCATGACCTCAGAACGCCGCTCGCCACGATCACGGGCGCTGCCACGACGATTCTCGAGAGTGGGTCACGCCTCGATCAACGGACGCAGCAAGAGCTTCTCGAGTCTGTCCGGGATGAAGCCGACCGGCTGAATAGGCTGGTGCAGGACCTGCTCGAGATGACGCGCCTCGAATCGGGCGCCCTCCAACTCCGCCGCGACTGGCACCCGATCGAGGAGGTCGTGGGTGCCGCGCTGGGACGCTTGGCCAAGAGCCTGGGCACGCGACGTGTCACGGTCAGCATCCCGCCGGACCTGCCGCTCGTCGCGATCGACGACGTGCTCATCGAACAGGTCTTCCTGAACCTGCTGGACAACGCGATCAAGTACACCCCTCCGGATAGCGCGATCCGGATCATCGTGTCAGCGACGGACCGCAGCGTCACCGCGGAAGTCGCGGATCACGGCCCTGGGCTTCCGAAGGGTCAAGAGGCGCGCGTGTTCGAGAAGTTCTACCGGGCGGCGTCCGACAGTCGGCGAGGCGCCGGGCTCGGCCTGGCGATCTGCCGAGGGGTCGTCCTGGCCCACGGCGGGCGCATCTGGGCGCACAATCTGCCCGAAGGGGGCGTCGCGTTCCTTTTTACCCTGCCGCTCACGGATCCGCCGCCGGCCCCGCTCCCCGCCGATGCCTGATCCCGTTGTCGTCCTCATCGAGGACGAGCCGCAGATTCGACGGTTCCTCCGGGCCACGCTGACGGGACAGGGCTACCGCCTCTTCGAGGCGCCGGCGGGAGCCGCCGGGCTCGTCGAAGTGGGCTCACGCCAGCCGGATGTCGTCATCATCGACCTGGGACTGCCGGACATGGACGGCATCGACGTCATCCGCCGGCTGCGCGAGTGGACCGCCGTGCCGATCATCGTCCTGTCGGCGCGCGGCCAAGAGCGGGACAAGGTCACGGCGCTGGACGCCGGAGCCGATGACTACGTCAGCAAGCCATTCGGAGCCAGCGAGCTCCTCGCCCGCATCCGGGTGGCGCTTCGGCATGCCGCCGGGGCCTCCCACGAGGCTGACGAGTCGGCGTTCAAGGTGGGTGAGCTGCAGGTGGATCTGCTCCGCCGCCAGGTGGTCCTCGGCAGCATGGAGGTGCGCTTGACGCCGACCGAGTACAAGCTCCTCACGATCCTTATCCGCCACGCGGGAAAGGTCCTCACGCACCAGCAGCTTCTTCGCGAGGTCTGGGGACCGGCGCACACCGACCAGACCCACTACGTCCGTATCTACATGGCCCACCTGCGTCACAAGCTCGAAGCCGAGCCGGCCCGTCCCCGTTATCTCCTGACAGAACCGGGCGTCGGCTACCGGCTGGCGGCCGACTGAGGCGTCTCCCCAGGGCCCGGCTTCCGGGCTAACGCATGTTGCCGGTATGGCCGAGGGAGTAGCGGCCGGGCTGGGGCCAGACGGTGAGGCCGTGGGGCTCCTTGCCGACCGCGATCTTCCGCACCTCGCCCGACGTGGTGTCGATCGCGTAGACGACGTCGTCGTAACGGGCTGACAGCCACAAGACCTTGCCGTCTGCGCTCACGTTACCCATGTCCGGGCTTCCCCCGCCGGGTATCGGCCACGTCGCCACAATCCGCCCGGTGACGAAGTCGACGACGGACACGCTCCCCTTTCCGTGCGGCTTGCCGCGGATGCGGTTCGAGCCACGGTTGGCGACGTAGAGCTTCGTCCCGTCGCGGCTCGGGTACAGCCCATGCGTGCCGATACCGGTTCGGATGAAACCGGTCTCCTTGAAGCTCTCGCCATCTATCAGAAAGACCCCATCCGCCTTCATGTCGGCCACGTAGAAGGTCTTGCCATCGGGCGAAATCCGAATGTCCTGAGGCATGCCGCCCCTCGAGAGCTTCAGATAGCCCAAGACCTTGCGCCCGACCAGGTCAACCTTCGCCAGGCTGCCCTCGAACTCGCAGGTGAAGATCGCGAAGCGGCCGTCGATGGAGAAATCCGCGTGGTTGATCCCCCCGCACTGCGGCACCGGGAGCGAGCTCTGCAGGGCCATGGTCTGAGGATCGCGGAAGTCGAGCCGCTTGAGCGCCTCAGCCACCACGATCGCCGAGCGCCCGTCGGGAGTGAAGTACGTGTTGTAGGGGTCGTCGACGGCGATGGACTTACCCGGCTTGCCGGTCGCCGGATCGATGGGCGTCAGGCTCCCGTCGCTGCGCCCTTCGGCGTTGTTGGTCACCCAGAGCGTCTTGAGGTCATACGAGGGCACGACGTGCTGCGGGTTGATACCCACCCGGAACCGATCCACGACCTTGAGCGTCGCCGGATCGATCACGTAGACGTCATTGGATTTGAGATTCGGGACATAGACTCGCGGCAGCGCCTTCGCGACGGCGGGGCTCAGCCTGTCCGAGCGCGTCTCGCTGTAGAGGTTGTTGCGATCGGGCACCGGGGGCATCCCGGGAATCGTCTCGATGGGACGGGTGCCCTGCTGAGCGGCGGCGGGAAAAACCGAAAGACCCACCGCCACCGCTAGTCCGAGTGTGAGACCGGCACGCGCGACGGCAACACGACGAGCACGATCTGCAATCCCCACCGAAGCCTCCCGAGGATATGGTTTCGCCACGTCAGCGACGGGCGATGGACTTCCTGACGGCGTCTGCCGTCCTGGTCACGATCATCTCGACGCCGAGCTGGCCCAATTCGGCGCTGGCCCGGGTCGGATCGCCCGACACCCCGCTCGCCTCCTGAGTTCCGGAAGCCGGCCGCAGGTGACCGGAGCGCACCATGCGCGGATCGACGGCCAGCATCAAGGATGTGTCGGCGAGCCCGGCATGGCTGCCCAACTCATCCTCACGGTAACCGCGCGCCTTGAGTAAACGCGGAAACTCCACGTCGGCCGCCCGATAGTATTCCTCGATCGAGTGGACCCGCACGGGGGTCGCTGCCCACTCGCGATTCAGTTGGCCGGCAACCGTCTTCTGGTCCGCCTGGGTGCCTCCGTGGTCGCCAAGGAAGACCAAGTCCCGGAACCCGTGGACCTTGAAGCTCCGCGCCGCGTACTCGAGGACCTTCTGGAAGGTCTCGTCCGGAACAGTGATCGTGCCGGGGAACCGCATGTGTCCCGTGGCCGGGCTCGGCCGCCCCTCCGGCACGTACGCGATGACCGGCGCCACGAGCGTGCTGCCGAGCGCGCGCGCGATCTTCTCCGACAGAATCTTCACCCGCGCGTTGTGCTTGCCGAGCGTCATGTGGGGGCCGTTCTGCTCCGTGCCGCCGACCGGAACGATGATCGTCGTGGCCTTGGCCCCGACCAGGTCGCGGAGCTCCGTCCAGGTCAGCTCCTCGAGGAGCACGGTGTCAGGCGTCTGGGCCCACACGCGACCGGCGCAGACCAGGATCAGGCACACGACCGCCGCCAGCGCTCTCGATTTCATCGCCACAGCCTAGGTTCGCCCTCGCCTCAAGTCAAGCAACGCCGGTAGCCTTGACTGGGCCCGGCGCGGCTGTTAGCGTGCCCGCGTGGCGACCTTCAGCGCTCCCCTCCTCGAGCGGACCTACTCCACGGCCGATGTGGTGGAGCAGCGCGCCCGCATCCGGGCCAAGGTGGTGCCCAAGCGCGGCGAGCACGGGCTCGACATCGGCTGCGGCCCCGGCCTCCTGGCCTGCGAGCTGGCGCGCGAGGTCGGCCCGTCGGGCCGCATGGTCGGCATCGACGAGAGCCCCGATATGGTCGCGATGTCGGGCGAGCGCGCCCGCCGCGCGGCGCTGGCCGGGCGCACGGAGTTCGCCGTGGGCGACGCGGTGGAGCTGCGCTTCCCCGCGCAGAACTTCGACTTCGCGACGGCGGTCCAGGTCTACGAGTACGTCGCCGACCTGCCGAGGGCGCTCGGCGAGGCGTACCGCGTGCTGAGGCCGGGTGGGCGTCTCGTCGTGATGGACAGCGACTGGGACTCCTGCGTCTGGCAGGCGGACGATGGCGACCGGCACGCGCGCGTGCTGCGGGCGTGGGAGACCCACTTCGTCCACCCGCACCTGCCCGCGCTGCTGCCGCGGCTCCTGGGCCAGGCCGGCTTCGCGTTCAAGAGCCTCTCCGTGGTGCCGATGGTCAACCTCCACCCGGACGACACCACCTACAGCGGCAGTCTGATCGACGTGGTCGCGCGCTTCGTGAGCCGCAAGGCGGGCATTCCCGAGGACGTGGCGCAGGCCTGGGCGGACGACGTCCGAGGGCAGGATCTCGAGGGGCGCTACTTCTTCAGCCTCTCGCGCTTCCTCTTCCTGGCCGAGCGGCCGATGACGGGGGGCTAGACGGTGCGCATCGAAGTGGACCTGGTCCAGGAGGAGGGCGGCCTCTTTTGCGCCACGGCCGTCGCCTACCCGAGCGTTACCGTGACCGGGCGGACGGAGAAGGAAGCCCTGGGGCTCCTCATGGAAGCGCTCGAGAAGTACATGAAGGAGGAGGCCCGGAAGGCCGCCTCCGGCTCATGAGCGAGCCCGCGCGAGCGCTCTCCGACCTTCGCGTGGTGGACTGCTCGCGGCTCATCGCGGGCGGCGTGCTGGCCACGATGCTTTCCGACCTCGGCGCGGACGTCATCAAGGTCGAGAACCCCAAGGGCGGCGACCCGCTGCGCACCTGGTCCAAGTCGCTCGGCGAGCTGTGGTGGAAGGTCTACGCGCGTGGCAAGCGCTCGATCACGCTCAACCTGACCAAGCCTGAAGGCCAGGCCCTCCTCAAGCGAGTCGTCAAGACCGCCGACGTCCTGATCGAGAACTACCTCCCCGGCACGTTCGAGAAGTGGGGGCTCGGCTGGGACGCGCTCTCGAACGAGAACCCGCGCCTCGTCATGGTGCGCGTCTCCGGCTGGGGACAGGACGGACCCTACCGCGACCGCCCGGGCTTCGGCACCATGGTCGAGGCCATGTCGGGCTTCGCCGCGACGACGGGTCCGGCGGAGTCGCCCACCCTGCCCTCCTTCCCCATGGCCGACATGGTCGCCGCGCAGGCGGGCGCCGTCGCGGTGCTCGCGGCGCTCCGCCACCGCGACCGCGTCTCGGGGCGCGGGCAGATGATCGACGTGCCGCTCTACGAGCCGCTCTTGGCCATCCTCGGCCCCAATGCGCTCGAGTACCGCGCGCACGGGATCGTGCGCGAGCGCATCGGCAACCGCTCCCACAACGCGAGTCCGCGCGGCACGTACAAGACCCAGGATGGGAAGTGGGTGGCGCTCTCGGCCTCGACTCCTGCCTCGGCGGACGCCATGTTCAAGGCGCTCGGCATCGGCCACCTCCTCGCGGACCCGCGCTTCGCCACCAACGACGCGCGCATCGCGAACGGCGAGGCGGTGGACCAGGCGCTCGCCGAGGCGATCGGCGGGCGCTCGCGCGAGGAGATCGTGCGGCTCTTCGAGACCGAGGGGCTGACCGCGGCGCCCGTCTACGACATCGCCGACATCATGGAAGACCCGCACTTCAAGGCGCGGCGCACCTTCATCGAGCTGCCGGACCCTCAGCTGGGCACGGTCACCATGAGCGCGCCCACGCCGCGCCTGTCCGAGACGCCGGGCTCCATCCGCTGGGCGGGCCCGGCGCTGGGCGCCCACAACCTCGAGGTCTTCGCCGGCGAGCTGGGCCTCTCCGACCAGGAGATCGAGCGACTCAGGGCCGACGGCGTCATCTGACCCGGCCGGCCACCCCTCCTTACCGACGCGCTGCGTGCCCTCTTTCTGTCACGCCCGGATGGTTCCCTTCAGCCCGATGACGTTGAACGCGGAGACCGGCCTGAGCAGCCCCTTGAGCGTGAGGGGCCCGATCTCCTCGAGGTCCACCAAGTCCTCGATCGTCGTGGCCACGCGCTGGTGGACCAGGATCTGTCCGCCCTTGGCCTCGCCGCAGAGGCGCGCCGCCAGGTTCGTGACCGTGCCGATGGCTCCGTAGTCCCAGCGTCCCTCGAAGCCGATGGCGCCGATGGTGGCGTAGCCTTGCGCGATCCCAACACCGAGGGCGAGCTCGTAGCCGCGCTTCTGCCAGAGCATGACGAGGTGGTGGACACGCTCACGCATCGCCACCGCCATCCGGATGCCCCGCTCGGCGGGATCCGGTACTGGCACCGGGTCGTTGAAGAAGATCATCATGCCGTCGCCGGTGAAGCGCTCGAGGGTGCCCTCGTGGTCCAGGATCAGCTTGCCCATCTCCGCGTGGTACTCGCGGAGGACTCCCATCACCTCTTCTGGCTCCGCGGTCTCCGCGAACGCGGTAAAGCCCCGAAGGTCGAGGAACACGACCGTCACCTCTCGCCGGTGGGTCTTGAGAGGATCGTCCGTGCCGCCCGCCACGATGAGCTCGGCGAGCTGGGGCGAGAAGAAGCGCTTGAGGCGCCCGAGCCGCGCGAGCTGGCCCACCTGCTCCTCGACACGCCGTTCGAGGGTCTTGTTCCACTCGTCGCGCTCGGCGGCCAGCGCCTCCACGGTGTCGTGGAGGTTCTTGATCCGGAGCATGGATTTCACTCGGGCGACCAGAGCAGGCTGGTCCACGGGCTTGGTCAGGTACTCGTCGCCGCCTGCCTCGAGGCCTGCGACGACATCCTTGGGGTCCGTCTTGGCCGTGACCATGATGATCGGTATGAAGGGAAGCGACGCGTCCGCCCGGAGGCGCCGGCAGACTTCGAATCCGTCCATCTTCGGCATCATGACGTCCAACAGGATCAGGTCCGGCTGCGTCTCCCTGACGGCGGCCAGCGCCTCCTCGCCGTCGGTCGCGGTGACGATGTCGTAGCCGTTGGCGGCCAGGCGCGCCTGGAGGATGTGCACGTTGGCCGGCACGTCGTCCACGATCAGGATCCGCGGCGGAGTTCTCACGCTCCGTCCTCCGCTCGGTAGGTGCCTGTCGGAGAAACGCTCTGGCAAGAGCGATGAGAAGGGTCCAGCTGCAAGGCGGCGCCCCGCCCTTCGAGTTGAGCGGCCGCCGTTGGCCGCGAGACGAGGGCTGAGTAGATCCGCACGCGAGGCGTACTTCCTGTACGTTGAGCGTGCGGCCGAGGGTGCCAACGCCGCAGATGGGCCCTTATCATCGCTCTAGCCCAGGTACTCCCGGATCTTGGCCAGCAGCTCGCGCGGGACGAAGGGCTTGGTGACATAAGCATCGCAGCCGGCCTCGAACGCCTTCACATCGTCGCCGCTCAGCGCGTAGGAGGTAACCACGATGATCGGGATATGCCGGAGCGCGGGATTGGCCTTGATCCGTCGTGTCGCCTCGTAGCCGTCGAGGCCCGGGAGCTGGATGTCCATCAGGATCAGGTCCGGGCGCTCTTTCTCCGCCGCCGCGACCCCTCCCTCGCCGGTGACGGCCTCGATCATCTCGATGCCGGCGCTTGCCAGGAGGTAACCCACGATGCGCCGGTTCTCCTCGTGGTCCTCGATAACCAGGACGCGCTTGCTCATGCTCGCTCCGCCTGCCGCTCCACCCGAAGCGGCACCGTGAAATGGAAGGTCGACCCCTCGCCGAGCGCCGATTCCACCCAGAGACGGCCGCCGTGCAGCTCCACGATCCGCCGGGAGATCGAGAGGCCGAGGCCGCTGCCGCTCTTCTTCCGGGTGCTGGAGCTGTCGGCCTGCTGGAACTCCTCGAAGATCTTCTGCTGGTCGGCCTCGGAGATCCCGGGGCCGGTATCCGACACCGAGACGACGAAGGCGCCGTCGGCCGCCCGCGCCTCGATCGAGATCTCGCCGATGTCTGTGAACTTGATGGCGTTGCCGGCGAGGTTCAGCACCACCTGGGTGAGCCGCCGCTCGTCGCCGCGGCCCGGGGGCAGATCGGCTGGGACGATCGCCTTGAGGGCGAGCTTCTTCCCGGCAGCGAGGGACTCCACCGCCGAGACCGCCGCATGGACGACCTCCCCCATGGCGTAGTCGCCGAGCGAGAGGGTGAGCTGCCCCGCCTCCATCCTGGAGAGATCGAGCACGTCGTTGATCAGGGCGAGGAGGTGCTGCCCGTTGGTCTTGACGCGCTCGAGGGTCTCCCGGATCGGCGCGGGCACTTCGCCGAAGATGTCGTCCAGGATAAGGTCGGTATAACCGAGCACGGCGTTCATCGGGGTGCGCAGCTCGTGGCTCATGTTGGCGAGGAACTGCGACTTGTGCTTGCTCGCCAGCTCGAGCTGCTGACTCTTCTCCTGGATCTCCTGGAAGAGGCGTGCGTTCTCGACGGCGACAGCGGCCTGCGCGGCAAAGCTCTGGAGCAGGTCCACCGCGTGCGGCGGGATCGGCGCTCGGCTCGCGCGGTTGTCGGCGGCGAGGACACCGACGGTACGGCCCCGGGCGATCATGGGGATGACGAGAAAGCTCTTGACGCGCAGGCCGGCGAGCGCCGAGTAGGGCGGGCGCAGGCGGTACTCCGCCGGCAGCGGGTCCTCCCCGGTGAAGAGCAGCGGCGCACCCTCGCGGCAGACGGCGGCCAGCGCCCCCGCCTCACCGATCGGGATGGTCACGCCCGCCAGATCCTGCCATTCGCGCTCCTCGAACCCGGCCTGGGCGGTGACCATGAGCCCGTCGGCCTTGGGGTTGAGCGTCCAGGTGTAGATCCGGTCGAGGCCGACCACCTGGCGCGCGGCGTCGAGGACGCGGGCGAGCTGCTCGGCGAGGGACAGCGGCTCCTGGAGCGCCGTGGAGAGGCGATAGAGCTGCTCCTGGTTGCGCGACAGTTCCTCGAGCTCCCGGCTCTTCTTGTCGATCTCCCGGAAGAGCCGCGCATTCTGGATGGCGATGACCGACTGGGTCGCGAAGGTCTGGAGCAGGTCCACGATCCGCTTCGAGTACGCCCCCGCCGCCTTGCGCCGGACCACCAGCGCACCGATCACGCAGTCCTCCCGCAGGAGCGGGACCGAGAGCAGCGCGCGGTACCCCGCCTTGAGCACGAAGGGCAGCGGGTAGTCGGGCTCGTTCTCCAGGTCGGGGATCTGCACCGCCGCGCGCGCCGCCGCCGCCTCCCCGACCACGGTCTCGCCGAGCCGGATGTGCGATGTGCGGAGGGCCTCGATCAAATCTTCGGCTATCCCGTAGTTCGCCCGGGGCTCGAACACCTGCGCGGCCTCGTCGAACTCATAGATGGTGCCGGCGTCAGTCTCCGAAAGCTCGACCGCATGCGTGACAATGCTGGTGAGGACGGACTGGATATCCAGGCTGGAGCTGACCGCTCGCCCCACCTCGCCCAGCGCCCCGAGCTCGTCCACCGAGCGTGTCAGCTCCTGCGTTCGCTCCTGCAGCTCCTTGAACAGCCGCACGTTCTCGATGGCGATGACGGCCTGGTCGGCGAAGGTTTGGAGCAACCCGATCTGCTTGTCGGAAAAAGGCCGTGGCGTCATCCAAGTGTGGACGGTAATCGCGCCGATCGGGGTCCCATCGCGAACCAAAGGCACCGAAAGCACACTGCTAATTCCGGCGTCTCGCAGCACATTGATGGCGAACTCGGGGTCCTCCCGCACGTCAGAAATGTGGACGGGGCGGCCAGTCAGGATCGCTCGACCGGTGGCGTGCCCTCGGTTCGCCGGCAGCGGGTACGCTTGCTGTAAGGCATCGGCGCGTTCGGGGCTGGCATTGTCGAGGGATTCAATCTGAATCAGCTCGCCGTCATACATGAGGACCGCCGCCGAGTCCGAGCCGCATAGTCTCCGAGCGTTCTGCACGATCGTGTCAAAGACGGGCCGGACATCGGTCGGCGACTGGCTGATCACGCGGAGGATCTCGCTCGTCGCCGTTTGCTGCTCGAGCGCCTCGGTCACGTCGCGGTTGGCGTCGGCCAGCTCCCGCGTGCGCGCCTGCACCTTCTGCTCCAGGCCCTCGTAGGACTCCTTGAGGCTGGCCGTCATGCGATTGAACGATGCGGCGAGGGCCTCGATCTCGTCGCCGGTGTGCAGCTCGATCGGCTGGTCGAGCGTCCCGGCGCCGATCCGCGCCGCGCCTTCCTGGAGCACCCGGATCGGCGCGACCATGCGCCGGGCGAGGAAAAGGCTCGCCAGGATCGAGAGCCCGACGCCCAGCACGAAGATGACGACGCTCCGGATGATCGGCGCCCGGAGAGGAGCGTAGGCGTCCGCGGCCGGCCGTTCCACGAAGACGAGCCACCCGAGAGGAGCGATGGCTGCGTGCGCCGCGAGGACCCGCCCGCCGCCGAGACCATCGGCAACCACGGCAACCGGGGCGTCTGCCATGGGGCCTGGGCGGTCAGCCCGCGCAGACTTCACCTGGACGAGAGCAGAGAGATCCCGCTTCTCTCGCAGGATCCGACTGTCCGGATGGGCCACCAGCTGGTTCCGGGAGTCCACCACGTAGGCATATCCGGCCGGGCCGACCTCGATCTGGGAGACGGCCTTCAGGACAGCGCCGAGGCTGACCTCCGCCGTCGTCACCTCGAGAGCGTACTTGCCGAGCGGCACGGTCAGCGTCACGTACGGCTCCGACTCGTTCTTGAAATAGACGGGACTCCAGTACGTCTTGCCCGCTCTCGCCTCGAGGAACTTTGGCGCCCGGGAGAAGTCCTCCTGGCTGCCGGCAACATCCGGCTCCAGGCGAGAGACACGAAGCTGCTCTTTGCCAGCAAGGTCGAGATGGCTCAGCGCGCTGACCGCGGGCACATTGCGAAGGACCCTCAGGAAATCGAGCTCGCGCTGCTCCGCCAGCGCCGCCCCCAGACCTTTGCGAAAGCCGAGCCGCCCCTGTCCCACCTGGCTCGCGTCGGGATCGTCTGACGCGGTCCGGGTCGTCTCCCGCACCTGCTGCTCGACCTCCTTGAGAAATTGCTCGATCCCGACGGCCGCCGCCACCGCCTTCGCGCGCTCGACCCGGAGGATCGCGCGCTGGGTCTCCCGGTAGGAGAAGTAGAGCTCGACCAGGCTCGACGCCATCAGCACGCCACCGACCAGAACAAGCAGGACGACGACGTACTTGCGGAAGAGCCGCCCGCCCGAGCCCGGATTCGTCATCGCCGGAAAGCGTCGGCCCGGAGCAGGATCTTTCGCGGCACGGTGAGCCCGAGGAGGTCTGCGGTCTTGAGGTTCACCGCGAGATCGATCTTCTCGGCGCCTTCGACGGGCAGGTCCTGAGGCCGGGCACCCCGCCGAATCTTTGCGACCAGCGCGGCGGCCTGAACCCCCTGGGCATAGTAGTCGGGGCCGTACGACATGAGACCACCATAGCCGACCCAGAGCGCCGTCCCGAAGACGGCCGGGACTCGCAACGCAAGCGACTGCTCGATGATCGCGATGGCGAGATCCGGGTTCGAGCCTTCCAGCGCGAGCACCGCGTCGTCGCGCCGGACTTGACGCAGCACCTGCCTCAGCTCGTTCGCGTCGAGCGCGCTTTTCGGCACGACTTCCAGCTTCATCCGCTGCGCCGCCTCGAGCGCCTTGCGAATCATGGGCACCGTGCTCAGGTCGGCGCCGTAATAGATGAGCCAGACCCGGCGGACGGCCGGGGCGAGCGTCTTGAGAACTTCCAGGCGCTTCGCCACGAGCTCGGTCTGGAGACTCGAAACACCCGTCACGTTGCCGCCGGGCTGGGCGAGCTTGCCGACGATGCCGGCGCCCACCGGGTCGCCCACCAGGGTGAACACGATCGGCACGCTCTTCGTCGCGTCCTTGGCGGCCTGCGTGGCCGCTTCCTGGCTCGTGAAGATCAGATCGACACCAGCCTTGACGAGGGCCACGGCGGCCGCGGGCATCGTGTCCAGTTTCCCTTCGGTGAAGCGGATGTCGAACGTCACGTCGCGCCCGTCTTCGACGCCGAGCACCTTGAGCCCGGCCTTGAGCCCTTCGACCGTCGGATGGCTCGCCGCCCACGCCGCATTCAGGACACCGATCCGGAACGGGCGATGAGCCTCCTGCGCCTCGGCCGTGTGGGCGGGCAGCCAGAGAAGAATCGCCACGGCGACCCAGAAGCAGCGAGGGTCTCTGCCATTCATCCGTCGCCTCGTCACACCGACACGAACTGGTGGTAGGCGCCTTCGGCGACGTGGTCCCAGGGGCTGCCCAGCGCCGGGAACTTCGTGAAGGACGCGTGCACCTTCCGGGCCATGGGCGTCTTCTCGGATTCCTCCCTGACAACCTCGGCCGACAGCTTCTTGAGATCGCGCAGCACCGGCACCGGGAGCTGGAGCACCTCGACCTTGCCTTTGAACTCCGTCTTGAGTCGCCCGAGGGCGATGGCGTTCTTCACGTGGAAATCCGTGAGGCCATAGACATGGACGGCGGCGGCGGCATGGTCGAGCGTTCGCCGCAAGTCGACCGGGAGCGCCTCGTATGCCTTCTTGTTGAAGCCGAACTCGAGCGTGGTGCCGGGCTCGTGCCAGCCCGGGTAGTAGTAGTACCGCGCAGTATTGTGAAGGCCCAGCTTCATATCGGATTGCGGCCCGCCCATTTCGGCGGCGTCGATGACGCCCCGCTCAAGGGTGGCGTAGATCTCGCTGCCCGGGGTGAGGACCACCGTGCCGCCCGCCTTGGCGATGACCTTGCCGCCGAGGCCCGTGCCAATGCGCATCTTGAGCCCCTTGTAGTCGCCGATCGTGTTGATCTTCTTCCTGAACCATCCGGCCATCTGCGGGGCCGCCGCTGGGCCGGGCCGCGGCACGAGGTTGAAGGCGGCGTAGGTTTCCTCCCAGAGCTTGAGCCCGTCGCCCTGGTAGTACCAGGCCGCCATGCCCTCGGGGTTCATGCCGAACGGGATGGTCGTGAACCACTCGACCGCGGGCTCCTTCGCGGTCCAGTAGTACGCGGCGGCCATGAACGCCTCGATGGTGCCCTTCGAGGCGGCGTCGAAGCAGTCGAGCGGCGGCATGATCTGGCCGCCCGGGAAGACCTCGATCCGGAACCGCCCACCGCTCACCTCCTCGACCACCTTCGCCAGCCGCAGGGCCGCGCCCTGGGGCACGTCGAGCGCCGGGGTCCAGGTCGTGGACATTCGCCACTGGACCTTCGGCTGCGCGATGACGTTGGGGGCATCGACGATGACGCCAGCGGCGGCGGCCGCCATCACCCCGCCCGCTGTTGCGATGAACCTGCGCCGCTCGGTCATCACGCCACCCCCTCACACCGCGACGAACTGATGCGCATCTTCAGCTCCTTGTAGTCGCCGATCGCTCGGGATCAGCTGCGGCGCGGAACGCCGTCAGCTGCAGGCCGGGGTTGGGCGGCACGTTTGCTGGCAAGCCATGAAGAAAAGTCCGAAATCCACTGCCGCTGTGCGTGTGTCTCCGGTACCTCGAGTCCCCGTGATCGCCGAATAGTCTTGATCGCAGTCTCCGCATCCTGACCGCCTGAGATGAGCGCAGCGGCCACGACGATCGCCGATCGGCCTATGCCCTGGCGGCAGTGGAGCGCGACGCTCTTACCCTCGTGCAGGGCATCTATGATTTGGTCTACCAGCTGCGCCACGGCCTCGCGAGAGTTCGGAACACCGCGATCGGGGATGGGAAAGGAGCGAAACTCGAGGGCGCTGGCCGCAGCAGAGGCCGATTCGCCGGCAAGGGCGAGTTCCGCTTCCTCGTCGGGCTCCAAGAGCGACACGACAATGTCGATACCCGCCTCACGCCAAGCTCGCATCTCATCGTCGAGCCACTCTGCGCCGCGAGGCCGAGGGACAATACCGAGTCGTCCTTTCCACGGCCCAGCGAGCCAGAAGACCTTCGCTCCCATCGCCATCATTCTCCCACCTCTTGAGGCACCACTTCGCGTGGAAGAGCGTCCACGCTGACGCCCCGCTCACGCAACACCACGATTCGATGGTGGCCGTCGAGCACAGTGCCGTCTGGCCGCGCCTTCAACGCTCCCGGCCTCCCCAACGCCAGTGACTCGCTAAGCTCGACCGTCGAGAGTCGACGAAACTGGTCAAGCTTCACTCTGCTGAGGATGGCTTCAGAATGCAGCAACCGAAGCGGTGGCTGCGCCACGTGCCCCCCAAACTCTGCAAATACCGGCGAATGTCACTCTAGCGTGAACCGAGACGACGAAGTCGTTTCCGCTGGCTCCGTTGCCGCCCACGTCCAACTGCTGGGCATGAACGCCTCCCGCCGTCGCGATGAACCTGCGACGTTCGGTCATCACGCTGCCTCCTCAGGCCGCGACGAACTGATGGTAGGCGCGTTCGGCGACGTGGTCCCAGGGGCCGACCAGCGCCTGGAACTTCGTGAAGGACGCATGCACCTTCCGGGCCATGGGCGTCTTCTCGGATTCCTCCCTGACAACCTCGGCCGACAGCTTCTTGAGATCGCGCAGCACCGGCACCGGGAGCTGGAGCACCTCGACCTTGCCTTTGAACTCCGTCTTGAGTCGCCCGAGGGCGATCGCGTTCTTCGTGTGGAAGTCGGTGAGACCATAGACCTGCACCGCCGCGGCGGCATGATCGAGCATCCGTTGCAAGTCGGCCGGGAGCGCCTCGTACGCCTTCTTGTTGAAACCAAAGTCGAGCGTGGTACCGGGCTCGTGCCAGCCCGGGTAATAGTAGTAGCGCGCGGTCTTGTGGAGGCCGAGCTTCATGTCGTCATGCGGCCCGACCCATTCGCTGGCGTCGATGACGCCCCGCTCGAGGGCGGCGTAGATCTCGTTGCCCGGGGTGAGAACCGTCGTGGCGCCCGCCCTGGCGTAGACCTTGCCGCCAAGGTTCGGAATACGCATCTTGAGCCCCTTGTAGTCGCCGATCGTGTTCATTTTCTTGCGGAACCATCCGGCCATCTGCGGGGCAACCGCCGTGGCGGGGCGCGGCACGAGGTTGAAGGCGGCGTACGTCTCCTCCATGAGCTTGAGCCCGTCGCCCTGGTAGTACCAGGCGGCCATGCCCTCGGCGTTCATGCCGAACGGGATGGTCGCGAACCACTCGATCGCGGGCTCCTTCCCGTTCCAGTATTGCGGCGTACCTACGAACGCTTCGATCTTGCCCTGGGAGGCGGCGTCGAAGCACGCAAACGGCGGCATGATCTGGCCGCCCGGGAAGACCTCGATCCGGAACCGCCCGCCGCTCATCTCCTCCACGACCTTCGCCAGTCGCTGGGCCGCGCCATGGTGTATGTCAAAAACCGCGGTGAAGGCCGTCGACATTCGCCACTGGACCTTCGGCTGAGCGATGACGTTGGGGGCGTCGACGATGACCGCAGCGGCGCCGGCCGCCATTACACTGCCCGCCTTCGCGATGAACCTGCGCCGTTCGGTGATCACGCTGACCCCTTCAGTTGGGCTGCGGGGTACGCTGCAGTTATTCCGAGCCCGCATCCGGGACGTGGACCGGAATGCCGGTGGACGAACGCCGCGATGTGGGGAAGCTGAGCGGAGGAGATCGGCGCAGGCTTGCGTCGGCTTCGTTGCTTCACTTGCAGTGACCGGTCCTCTGACGCCGCGTCGCCATCTCGGCACCTCGCCGGAGCGGAGGGATTGGTGACCTGCATCACCGTCGATGAGGGACTTATCGGTCTGGTCCGGTGAGTATAGGCGGCACGGCCGCCTGGGTCAACTGCGCGAACGCGTTTCCCACGTCCTACACTCCCCCTCACCCTACCCTCTCACCCTTCGGGGGCGAGGGTTCCTCCTTCACTCCATTCTCCGCCGCCGGGGGCGAGGGTTTCGCCTTCACTCCCCTCTTCGCCTCCGGCAGCGAGGGTTCCTCTTTTACTCCCTCTCCACCTCCGGGGCGAGGGTTTCAACTTCACTCCCCTCTCCCCTGTGGGGAGAGGGCAGGGTGAGGGTCTCCGCCGCAACCTGGTTTCCCCGAGTGGTAGTATGAGGCCCATGCGGCCGAAGGCCGGCCCCAATCCCTTTCTCGACGCGACGGCGGGCCAGATGCTGGCCCGCGTCGCCGCCCGCTTCCCCGACTGCGAAGCCATAGTCGCCGCCGACCGGCGAATCACGTACAAGGAGTTGCTGCGCGAGAGCGAGCGCGCCGCGCGCGGGCTCCTGGCGCTGGGCATCGCGAAGGACGACAAGGTCGCGTTGTGGCTGCCCAACCGTCCGGCGTGGCTCTTCCTCCAACTGGCCTGCGCGATGATCGGGGCCGTCGCGGTCGCGCTCAACACGCGCTACAAGGCCCACGAGCTCGCGTACATTCTCGGCCAGTCGGACTCGACGACGCTGATCCTGACGGATCATCTCGGGCCTGTCGATTTCCTCGAGACGTTGGGCGAGGTCTTGCCCGGTCTTCGCGGCAGCGACCCGGGAGATCTCGAGCTTCCCGAGTTCCCGATGCTCAGGCGCGTGATCGTTGACGCGGAGGATCCCTACCCCGGGTGCTTGCGACTCAGCGACGTCCTCGAGGCGGGCGATGAGCCCGAGTGGCAGGCCGCGCTCGAGCGGGCGCGCGCGAGCGTGACACCGGACGACCCGTGGACCATCCTCTACACCTCGGGCACCACCTCCTTCCCCAAGGGCGCGCTGCTCAGCCACCGGAACGCGGTGCCTCACGGCTGGTACGCGGGCGAGGCGCTCCGCGTGACGGAAGCCGACCGCGTGCTCCACGCGCTGCCGATGACGGGCACCTGGGGCGGGCTCTGCATCCCGCTCTCGACCTTCTCCCACGGCGCGTGCCTGGTCGTCATGGAGAGCTTCGACGCGGGCGTTGCGCTCCACCTCATCGAGCGCGAAAGCATCACGATCTGGAATGCGGTGGACGCCATGGCCATCGCGGTGCTAGACCACCCGGACCTCGCCCGGCGCAAGCGCTCGAAGCTCCGCACCGGCGGCTTCGGCATGACGGGCGGCGGGCGCGACGGTCTCTTCGAGGACATCCTGCGCACGCTTGGAGTGCCGCAGGCCTACCAGCCCTACGGCATGACGGAGCTGAACGCGCTCTCCATGCTCCA
>Ga0209751_10001962_pt1:17500-20884 | contig 20884 bp, 16 predicted proteins | sample RifCSP13_1_FD_184019 | JGI IMG/M metagenome (GOLD analysis project Ga0209751, IMG submission 184019) | Soil microbial communities from Rifle, Colorado - Rifle CSP2_sed 13_1 (SPAdes) (version 2) | ecosystem: Environmental > Terrestrial > Deep subsurface > Rock core/Sediment | place... | reverse complement strand
GCCAGCATGCTGGGTAGGGTTTCGCCGTTATGAGCGGGCGTGCGCCTGGAGTCGCCTCCAGGCAGGGCAAGTTGGATGGCCTTGCTGAACAAGGCCCCTTGTCTTACCCGACAAGGAATTTCGCTCGAGTTGCTCCCTATGTTGCCATAGGGCTCGGACCATATCATCGACTCACGATCGGACGTGAGCCGGCTGGCGTATGGCCTCTGAGGATTCCAGAAACTGAGACCGTTGCCGGCGATTCATACGTTCTGTAGTCATCGCTATCAGCCGCAATCCGCCTTCGGTGAGATGTTCGCCCTTCACCATCCTCTTGATGATGTCGGAGAACAAGTCGAAGTCGTGTTGCTTGGCGGTGATCAGTGGGTACTGTTCAAAGAACGGAACAACCGTTTCGACGAGATCCGACCGGCGTTTCACGGAGAAACGTGCCAGATCATGCCGATGATCGTCGTGTCGGCGGTTCTCGATGATCGATCCGCACCCGAAGAACTCAAGGATGAGCTCAAGTGCGGGTCGAGATGGTGCAAGCTGCGTGACCGAGAACTCGTGCTGGACTTGCCAACCGAGCCTACAGCCTCGATTTCGCACCACCGATATCGAGAAACAGCCTTCGCCGTCGGTGAACCCGACGACCCACTGCTCAATTCCGGGCCTTTCCTGCTGATTGTCCGCACTGAACGGGTTTTCACTGCTCATGCCAACACCTTCACATTCGGGTGTGACACGAACGAGTACCGTCAGATACACGGGGTTCCCAGCATATAGCCAGCTGCACTCCGCAACATCGCTGCTGCGGGGGGCAGACCCTCGCACGTGAGGGGTTTCTACCTTAGGACCGTTATAGTTACGGCCGCCGTTTACTGGGGCTTGGGTTCAGAGCTTCGCCTTACGGCTAACCCCTCCCCTTGACCTTCCAGCACCGGGCAGGCGTCAGAGCGTATACGTCGTCTTGCGACTTTGCACGCTCCTGTGTTTTTAGTAAACAGTCGCTTGGGCCTGGTCGCTGCGGCCCCCTCAGGCTTCGGACGCGAAGTCCTACACCTTACCGGGGCGCCCCTTCTCCCGAAGTTACGGGGCTAATTTGCCGAATTCCTTAACCAGGGTTAACTCGCTCGCCTTGGTATTCTCTACCTGTCCACCTGTGTCGGTTTGGGGTACGGGCACCTGCGCACTCGCTAGAGGTTTTTCTCGATGGCATGGGCGTTCAGCGGCTTCCCCTCATGCGGGTCGGCATCGCACCTGAGGCTTCGTGGAGCCCGGATTTGCCTGGGCTCCGCCCTGCGTGCTTACCCCGGGTCAACCAACGCCCGGGTCCGCTTACCCTTCCATGTCCCCCCATTGCTGGCCTAATACCAGCGGGTTCGGTAGGCCCCGAAGGGCTTTCCTTAGCACACTGGGTTCGGCCCTGACGCGCGCGAGGTGGTACGGGAATATCAACCCGTTATCCATCGACTACGCCTTACGGCCTCGCCTTAGGTCCCGACTAACCCTGGGCGGACGAACCTTCCCCAGGAACCCTTGGACATTCGGCGGAGGAGATTCTCACTCCTCTTTCGCTACTCATGCCGGCATTCGCACTCGGGCAGCCTCCACGACTGGCTCACGCCGCCGCTTCGATGGCTGCTCGACGCTCCCCTACCGATCCTGTCGCCTGGGCCCAACTCCCGAAGGTGATGGGCCGAGCTATATGACAGAATCCCGCAGCTTCGGTACTGAACTTGAGCCCCGTTACATTTTCCGCGCAGAATCACTCGACCAGTGAGCTGTTACGCACTCTTTAAAGGAATGGCTGCTTCTAAGCCAACCTCCTGGCTGTTTGGGCAACTCCACATCGTTTCCCACTTAGTTCAGATTTAGGGACCTTAGCTGGCGATCTGGGCTGTTTCCCTTTCGACTACGAAGCTCATCCCCCGCAGTCTGACTGCCGCGCTCTGAAGCCTTGGGATTCGGAGTTTGACTGGGGTCGGTAAGCTTGTTGGCCCCCTAACCCAATCAGTGCTCTACCCCCAAGGCGAAACGCGCGACGCTAGCCCTAAAGCTATTTCGGGGAGAACCAGCTATCACCGAGTTTGCTTGGCCTTTCACCCCTATCCACAGGTCATCCCCCCAGTTTTCAACCTAGGTGGGTTCGGGCCTCCACGAGGTCTTACCCTCGCTTCACCCTGCCCATGGATAGATCACTCGGCTTCGGGTCTATGACACGCGACTAGACGCCCTATTAAGACTCGCTTTCGCTGCGGCTACGGCTCACGCCTTAACCTTGCCACGTACCGATAACTCGCCGGCTCATTCTTCAAAAGGCAGGCAGTCAGGAATCCGAAGATTCCCTCCTACTGCTTGTAGGTTCACGATTTCAGGTTCTGTTTCACTCCCCTCACCGGGGTGCTTTTCACCTTTCCCTCACGGTACTAGTTCACTATCGGTTGCTAGGTAGTGCTTAGCCTTGCGAGGTGGTCCTCGCAGATTCACACGGGATATCCCCCGTGCTACTTGGGAACTCCACCAGGAGGTCAGTGCGCTTTCGCTTACAGGGCTGTTACCTTCTGCGGCCCGGATTTCCATCCAGGTTCAGCTAACGCCTGACTTTGTAACTCCTCGACGATACCGGCGCACCGTCAGGTAGGTCCCACGACCCCAACATGGCAACGCCACCGGGCTATCACACCATGCTGGTTTAGGCTCTTCCCGTTTCGCTCGCCGCTACTCAGGGAGTCGCTATTGCTTTCCATTCCTCGGGGTACTGAGATGTTTCAATTCCCCCGGTTACCTCTACCGGCCCTATATATTCAGACCGGAGTGACTGGGCATTCCCCCAGCCGGGTTTCCCCATTCGGACATCCCCGGATCGACGCTTGCTTGACAACTCCCCGGGGCATTTCGCAGCCTGCCACGTCCTTCATCGGCTCCTAGCACCAAGGCATCCACCGTGAACCCTTAGTAGCTTGGACATAAAAGAATCCAAAACGTTATACGTGTTCGCTATGCAGTTCTCAAGGAGCCGTCGCCTGCCGGCCAGCCGGCAGGATGGCGTTTGGCTGGGCCAAACATCCACTCCGGTGAGTCGGGCGTTCGTATCTACGCCCACCCCACCGCTCGAGAGAGCGGGAGTTCTCGGAGAGAACTCCGTTCTGATGGCCGAAGCCGTCAGATGACTCCCTCACAACTAAACAGTGTGCCCAACCGAATCTTCAGGTCGCCCAGAGAGCAAGCTCATCCGGGCGCTCTTCCAAACCAATTGATTAACCAGTAGATCAACTCAGAGCTGCAACCGGCAAGCCGGTTGCTCTTGAGCAGTTCCTATACCGGAACCGCCGTCGTTCGCTCCTTAGAAAGGAGGTGATCCAGCCGCACGTTCCCGTACGGCTACCTTGTTACGACTTC
>Ga0209751_10001962_pt1:0-15000 | contig 20884 bp, 16 predicted proteins | sample RifCSP13_1_FD_184019 | JGI IMG/M metagenome (GOLD analysis project Ga0209751, IMG submission 184019) | Soil microbial communities from Rifle, Colorado - Rifle CSP2_sed 13_1 (SPAdes) (version 2) | ecosystem: Environmental > Terrestrial > Deep subsurface > Rock core/Sediment | place... | reverse complement strand
GGTGGGGTCGGTCATCACCTTTCCCGTGGCGCTTGCACCCCTGGCACCTCCCCATTCCCCCGGTCCGGTGTTTGCCGAGGGTGTACTGAGCAGGACCGTCAAATGGGCCTCCCTCGGCGGTCTCGACCGTCGGGAAGATCTCGGCAAGATCCTCGGATCAGCGTCGGCTCTCCATTTCCCCGCTCCGCCGCACACGGCGCACGCCGTACTGGCGGCTCCCTACGGCGACGGATACGTACCCCGCCAGGCCGTCGAGGACCTCAACCGTCACTGGCCGGGATCTGAACTCCGCTGGCTGGCCGGGGGCCATGCCAGCCTGTGGATGTTCGGCAAAGCGCAGCTGGCTGCCGCGGTGGAAGAATCCTTTGTGCGGCTGGCGGGCAGTAATCAGTAGTCGGTCATCAGCCGTCAGTTCTTTGATCGCGACCGGGAAGCGACAGGAGCGGGGCTAGTCGTCACCCTGGCGCGGCTCGGACCTGGGGAGATGGGACTTCACGACGATTGGCTCCGGCGAGATCCGGGCATGACGCCGTTTTCCAACCTGGATGGTGGCGTTTTGAAGCCGGGCGGAAGATACGGTCTCCTGAGTGACCGGCTCACCGTTGATTCGGACCGCCCCTTGATTGATCATCCTCCTGCCCTCGCTCGAGCTGGCAACCATCTTGTGATCGCGAAGGAAACCGGGAAGCCACACGTCGTCGCCGTCCGGAAGAGGCAGCTCACGGAGGTCATCCGGCGCCTCGTGCTTCACGAACACCTTGTCAAACGCCAGCTCCCCGGTCGTCGTGTAGTCTGGGGGAAAGACCTTGGTAGGCCAGGCCACAGTTTCGGGGCGAATCACCTGCGCTCTAGGAACGACAGCCTCGGGGTGGTACAGGCGGACAATCTCATTAGCCAGGAGCCGCTTCACATCGCCTGGGTGTAAAGAGCCCTCGGCCAAGCCTGCCGTGATCTCCTTGACCGTCGCCTCCGGTAGATCCGTTGCCAGCTCATAGTATTGGGGCATCAGATGGTCGGGGATACTCATGACCTTCCCGAACATGTCCGCCGGGTCGTCGTCGACGGCGATGTAGTTACCGAGGGACTGGGACATCTTGTGCCGGCCATCCGTGCCGATGAGCAACGGCATGGTCATCACCATCTGGCCTCTCTCACCGTACCGTTCCTGAAGGATCCTCCCCATCATGTTGTTCCACAGCTGATCGGAACCGCCCAGTTCGATGTCCGCGTCGACCGCCACCGAGTCCATGCCTTGCAGGAGCGGGTACATGAATTCCATGAGCGAGATCGGCTGACTGGCGGCAAACCGCGTCTGGAAATCGCCCCGTTCCAGCATCTGGGCAACCGTCACCTTTGAGGTCAGCTCCAGCAGACCCCCCATGTCGATCTTTGCCAACCACTCCGAGTTGTAGCGCACCTCGAGGAGCGCATCGTCCCAGATGAGCACCTTCTTGAACCCGGCGAGAACGGAACCGGCGTAACCACGCACTTCCTCGGCGGACAGGCGCTTGCGTTGAGAATCCCGGTCGGTTGGATCCCCAACCTGGGCGGTAAAGTCACCCACGATCAAAACTGCCTTGTGACCCAACTCCTGAAATTGACGGAGTTTGCGCAGCACGACGGCCCAACCCAGGGTAACGGCCGGGGCGGTCGGATCCAGACCGAGCTTGACCCGCAGCGGTCTCCCCTCGCCGAGGCGCTCGGCAAGTTCGTCTGGCGGCACTACCTTTTCCGTCCCCCGGAGCAGGGCCTCGAGTTGATCATTGGGAGAAATCATGATGCCTGGCAGGTTAGTGAGTCAGCCAACAGGTTCCAGGTTTCCGGTGCCATGTAGTGAGAACGGGCCACAAGCATCGGGCAACCGGTCAATCACAAGCGGTTGCCGGAAGCCGGGTTCTGGCGGCTGAGTTCCGAAAGCCACTACTACCGACCTGCGCACCGTTACCCTCCTCCCAGGAGATTCGGGGCATGAAGCGCGTTCTGGGGCTGGTCGCGACACTCGGTGTGCTCGCAACCGCCTGTCAATTCCAACCTCTCGAAGATCCCGGTTTGGGCGACCGGGGATTGACGTCTGTCGTCTATGCGTCGGATGGGTCGGTTCTGGCCGAATGGCATGCTGAAGAAGACCGGGCTCTGGTGACCTACGACGAACTCCCCCGACACCTCATCGATGCTGTAGTGGCGATCGAAGACGAACGGTACTGGGCTCACGCCGGAGTAGATCTTCAAGCCCTCGCCCGCGCCCTCATCGCCGACCTCGAAGCCGGCACGATCGCCGAAGGTGGTTCGACCATCACCCAGCAGTACCTCAAGAACGTGGTGCTGACACCGGACGTGACCCTCGACCGCAAATTGACCGAAGCTGCCCTGGCCTTGCGGCTGGAAGAGGGCCTCTCCAAAGAGGACATCCTGGAGCGTTACCTGAACACGGTCTATCTCGGTGACGGCGCCTACGGGGTTGGCACCGCCGCCACCCACTATTTCGGGAAGGCATCCGCCGACCTCACTTTGGGTGAATCCGCCCTTCTGGCAGGGCTCATCCAGTCTCCCGGTACCACCGATCCCTATCGCAATCCGGAGGCGGCCCTGACCCGCCGCCGGGTGGTACTCGAACGGATGGTGCGCCTCGGGTGGACGACCCAGGCTGAGGCGGAGACCGCCGACCAGGAGGCACTTGTCCTCCAACCGCGACGACCTGCCGAGGTCTCACGTTTCCCCTACTTCACCGAGGAGGTGAAGCGCAGGCTCCTCGACGATCCGGCGCTCGGGGAGACGGCCACAGACCGTTACAACGCGCTCTTCCGCGGAGGTCTCCGCATCTACACGACGATCGATCCCCTCGTCCAGGAGTCGGCCGAGCTGGCCATCGCATCGGTCATTGGGGAGGAAGCTCCCTATGCGGCCCTGGCTGCCGTCGATCCGAGGACCGGCCACGTGCTTGGTCTGGTCGGTGGTAGGGACTTCTACGACGCAGAGGACCCGGTGGCGCGTTTCAACCTGGCAACCCAGGGCGCTCGCCAGCCAGGGTCGTCGTTCAAACCGTTCGTACTTGCCGCCGCCCTCGAGGGAGGACTGAGCCTCGAGAACGTCTTCAAGGGCGGGAGCTCCATCACCATTCAGACGGATTCCGGTCCGTGGACGGTCGAGAACTACAACCTCGCCAACTTCCCCGATCTGGCCCTGCTCGAAGCAACGGTTTTCTCCGTCAACGTCGTGTATGCCCAGGTGGTCGATCTGATCGGACCGGAGGCCGTTGTCGACGTGGCAAGAGCCGCCGGTATCAGCACCGACCTGCAACCGTTCCCCTCCATTGCCCTCGGTGCCCAGGAGGTCTCGCCGCTCGACATGGCTTCCGCCTACGGCACCTTCGCGGCGGAAGGCATCCACGTCGACCCGATTCTGGTGACCGCGATTGAAACCCACGACGGTATCAACATCTACCAAGCAGTCCCCGTCGTCACCGAAGCGCTCAGCCGCGAGGTAGCCCAAACGATCACCGGAGCGCTCACCGAGGCCGTCAAGCGCGGCACCGGCCAGCAAGCGAAGATCGGGCGGCCGATCGCAGGTAAGACGGGCACCTCCCAGGACCACCATGACGCCTGGTTCGTTGGTTACACCCCGGAGCTGGCCGCGGCGGTGTGGGTCGGTTTCCCGGAGGGACAGATCACCATGGAGCCACCCACAACCCCGTACACGATCACCGGTGGTTCCTGGCCGGCCCAGATCTGGTCCCGGTTCGCCTCGGGTGCCTTGGCGGGCACCCCGTACGGACTCCTGGCTGAAGCCGACACCTCCGGCCTGGTCACGGTTGAGGTGGATACCTCGACGGGCTTCCTGGCGGGACCTTTCTGCCCCCGGGAGGATGTACACCGCATCCAGGTGCCGAGCGATCGTGTTCCGAACGTCATCTGTCCCATCCACAATCCCTCCGGAGTGGTGGCGGTCGGGTCGGGCGACCTGCCGGACGTGATCGGCAAGGATCTCGGAACGGCCGTCGCGGCGCTCAACACCGCCGGATTCCAGGTCAAGGTCGACTATCAGGACGGAGGCGCTCTCCCCCCCGGCACCGTGTTCGGTCAGAATCCCTCAGCGGGTTTCCCTGCTCAGGCCGGCACCACCGTGAGGCTGGCGGTGGCCGGGCCGGAACCGGGCTCTGTGGTTCCGTCGGTGGTCGGCTTCCCCCACGACCATGCCCTGTCGGAACTCTCCGCCATCGGCGTGACCGTCGAAGTGATCGAAGCCGCCGAGTCGAATCCCGACGACGCCACCAGGCGATCGGGCGTGGTCTGGAAACAGGATCCGGCTCCGGGAGCGCCGGCGACGGGTGCGGTCAGGCTCTGGGTCAATCCGTGAACCGGGGTCCATCCCCACGTGCCTCGTATCGTTGACGTCGAATGCGAGTTTCGAACCGCGGGCGCCAAGACCGCGCTAGCTACTAGCGGACCAGCACGAACCGCCAGAGGCGCTCTCTGGCCTTCGAGATTCCCACCCGCGGGGTGGCGACGATACCCGGGACGGCACCGCGCCCGGCCAGGAGCCGCACCGGTCCGTCGATGACGCTGGTGCCATCGTGATCTCCATCGATGCCGAGCGCCTGAGCAAGCTTGCCGGGTCCGTCGACCAGCCGATCCGTTCGCCCCCGTCGTTGCGCCATGACCGATTCCCCTTCCAGCGGCACTCCCCCACGCAGCAACACTGCCCGGCCGTTCCCTTCGGGGCCGGCGGCGATATTGGCACACCAGTGCACACCGTACGACCGGTACACGTAGAGCGTTCCGGGCGGCCCGAACATCGAGCCATTCCGTCCGTTCGGTCCCCGATAGGCGTGACTGGCGGCATCGTCGGAGCCCCCGTACGCTTCCACCTCGGTGAGCAATATCTCCGTCACCCGGCCGTCGAATTCGGTGCGGAGCCGCATCCCCAGCAGAGAGCGGGCAACCTTCTCGACATGGCCTTCGAGGCCGGCTTGAACGGTCACTCGAAGAGATATACCAGGAGCCCCTTGAAGCTGTGCATGCGGTTCTCCGCCTGGTCGTAGACACGGGAACGGGCATGATCCATGACATCGTCGGTCACCTCGTCTCCGCGATGGGCCGGAAGACAATGCAGGAAGATGGCTTGCGGGTCGGCCATCGCCAACAACGGCCCGTTCACCTGGAACGGATAGAACCGCCTGGCTCGCGCTTCGGCTTCTTCCTCCTGGCCCATCGACGCCCAGACATCCGTGTACACGACATGCGCGCCCCGCACAGCCTCGACCGGGTTGTCGGTGACGGTCACCTCGCCGTGCGCCCGAGCGACATCGAGGTACCGGCGCTGAGGCTCGTAGCCCTGGGGTGTCGCCACCCGTACGGTCATGCCGCTCATGGCGGCCCCAACCATCAACGAGTGACACACATTGTTGCCGTCGCCCAGGTACGCCAGGGTGGTGCCCGCCAGGGGACGGGCCTCGGCGATAGTCTGCAGATCGGCCAATGCCTGGCAGGGGTGCTCCTCATCGGACAGGAGGTTGATGACGGGCGCCTTTGCGTTCTCAGCCACTGCGACCAGGTCGGTGTGATCGAAGACCCGCATGGCGAGAACATCCAGGTAGCGATCCAGGACCCGGGCCACGTCGTCGACCGCTTCGCGCTTCCCGAGCCCGACTTCCTGCTGGCCGAGGATTACCGGATGAGCCCCGAGGTCCACCGTGGCCGTTTCGGCCGATACCCGGGTGCGGGTCGATGGCTTCATGAAGAACAGCCCGACATGTTTGCCGGCCAGTCGACCGGCCACTTCCTGCGGCGCAGCTTTGACGGCCGCGGCCCGGGCCAGGATCTCGGCTAGTTGCTCGGGATCGAGGTCGGCGATGCGCAAGAGATCCATGGTCATGTTCCTCCACGAAGGTGAGCGTCGAGGCGTTTTTCGACGCGGTCGATGATACGGTCGCGATGAGGAGCTACTTCCTCGTTCGTGAGCGTGTGGTCTGGTGCGCGGAACGACAATTGGACGGCAACGCTCTTTCTCCCTTCCCCGAGGGACGGACCGCTGAACTCGTCGAAAACACGCAGCGACTCGAGCCAGTCGCCGGCGCTGTCGGTTACCGCATCGGCGAGATGTTGGGAAGGCACGCTCCGGTCGAGATCAAAGGCGAGGTCGAAAACCACGGGCGGATAGATGCTCGGTTCCCGGAATGACCACCAGGCCCGCGGTGCTACCAAGGGTTCCAAAGCGACCTCTCCGGCAGCAACTCTCCCCGGGAGTCCATACGACCGCGCCACTGCCGGGTGGAGCTCACCGACCGACCCTATGACCACCCCGCCCACCAGCACGTCGGCGGCGCGCCCCGGGTGATACCCGGCGGGTGATCCCTGCCGCAACTCGGTTTCGGGAATACCGAGGATCTCGACCATCGCATCCCAGGTGGCGGTAGCGGTGTAAACGTCGGCCACCGGATGGGCGCCCTCGACCTGCGGAGGGCCGAACTCACCGATTGCCAAAAAGGCCAGCCGGTCCGGCTGATGGGGAATTCGCGGGTCGATCGGCGACGGCTCGGCCAGAAACACCTTTCCGATTTCGAACAGTGCAACCCGGTCGGCTCCGTAAGAGTCGTTGTGCCGGGCCGACTTCAAGAGACCCGGCAGAAGCGTGGTGCGAAGCAACGGTTCGACATCCCGAAGAGGGTTCTTGACGGGAATGGCCTGGCGCCGGAGATCGTCGGCCGCCAAGCCGAGGTTGGCAAGATCCTCGGCCGCCACAAACGACCAGCTCTGTGCTTCCGAGTATCCCAGCCCGGTCATGAGCCCGCGCACACGCCGTTCTGCCAGCTGGGCCTCGGTCAGTCCCCCGCCGGCGCCGAGTGGCAACGTCTCGGGGATCTTGTCATACCCGTGGATCCTGGCGACTTCCTCGACCAGATCCGCCGCGCGCCTGACATCCGGCCGGAAGGTCGGAACGGTTACAATCAGGGGATCATCGCCGGTACTCTCGAAACCGATCCACGAGAGAAGATCGACCACCACGTTACGTTCGAGTTCGATTCCCAGCAGCCGCGGTATCTCCTGCAACGGCAATTCGATGGGCCAGGGTTCGATGGGCGCTGGGTAGTTGTCCTGCACGCCCGCTACCGCCCGTCCGCCGGCCACCTCGACCATCAGCGCTGCGGCCCGTGCAGCAGCCCGTCCGGGCAGATTGGGGTCGACCCCGCGTTCGAATCGGGAGGATGCTTCGGTCCTCATGTCGTGGCGCTTGGCGGTGAACATCACAGTAGGTGCATCGAAGTGAGCCGCTTCGATGAGTACCCGCGTGGTCTCGTCTCCCACCTCGGTGGATTCGCCACCCATCACGCCCGCGAAGGCAACCACCCCGGAGGCGTCGGTGATTACCAGGTCCCACTGCGAAAGCTCTCGGTTGATCCCGTCAAGGGTTCTGAGCGTTTCTCCCTCTTCGGCTCGCCGGACGATGATGTGTTCACCAGCCACCTTGTCGAGATCGAAACCATGGAGAGGCTGGCCCATCTCGAGCAGGACGTAGTTGGTGATGTCGACGACGTTGTTGATCGGGCGAACGCCGGCCGCTTTGAGACGGAGCTGCATCCACAAGGGGCTCGGCGCCACGGTCACCTTCCTGACCTCCCGACCGACGTAGCGGGGGCAACCGCGCGGGTCGTCCAGCGTGACCTTCACTCGAGAAGCCGGTTTCTCTTCGGTCACGGACACCTCGGGAAGGCGGATCGGAAGCCGGTAGTACGCGCCGAGGTCGCGAGCGATGCCCAATATGGACATAGCGTCGGGCCGGTTGGGAGTGATCGAGAGATCGAACACCACGTCGGGCAGCGGAACGAGTTCACCAAGATCTGTACCGACCTCGACCCGGGGGTCGAGCACCATGATGCCGGAGTGATCGTCGCCCAGACCGAGCTCGGCAGCCGAACAGATCATCCCGTGCGACTCGATTCCCCGTAGCGTCCGCACCCCAACCTCGAGTCCGCCGGCCAGCACCGCACCGGGGACCGATACCGGCACCATGGCTCCGGCTTCGAAGTTCCACGCTCCGCAGACGATGTCCCGGGGCTCGCCGCCCGTTGTGACCCGGCACAAACGGAGTTTGTCCGCGTTGGGGTGCGGTGAGACTTCTTCCACCCGGCCGACGATCACACCGGAAAACTGAAGTTGGAGCACCTCGTAACCCTCGACCTCGTGCCCTAGGTTGCCGAATACCTCGGACAGTTCGTCGGGATCATCGGTGGGAGTATCCACGTACTCGCGAAGCCAGCGCAGCGAGACCTTCATGTGAATTGCCTCAGCACCCGCAGGTCATTCTCGAAGAAGTGCCTGATGTGGTGGATGCCGTGCCGCACCATCGCCAAACGTTCCGCCCCGACCCCGAAAGCGAAGCCCGAGTATTCGGACGGGTCGTAGCCGACGGCCTCCAGGACGTGGGGGTCTACCACCCCGCATCCGAGCAACTCGATCCATCCGGATCCCGAACACACCCGGCAACCCGATCCATCGCAGTTGAAGCACGAAACGTGCATCTCGGCGGACGGCTCCGTGAAAGGGAAGAAGTGGGGCAGCAACCGGATCTGGCGGTCCGGCCCCAGGAATTCCCGCATGAAGTAAGCCAGCGTGCCCTTGAGATCTGCCATGGTGATGTTCTCATCGACCGCCAGGCCCTCGATCTGGTGGAATACCGGTGAATGGGTGGCATCGAGGGTATCGGTCCGATAGCAGCGTCCCGGGGCGACGACGTAGACCGGAGGGTCGTGTTGTTCCATGTACCGAACCTGCATCGTGGAAGTCTGAGTCCGAAGCAGGAGCTCATCATCAGGGTCCCCGTAGTCGACGTACATGGTGTCGGACTCCAAACGGGCCGGATGCGTGGGTGGAGTGTTGAGGGCATCGAAGTTGTGCCACGCAGTATCGACTTCCGGTCCCGTCACCACCCGGTATCCCAGGGATACAAAAATGTCTGCCACTTCGTCGAGGGTTTGGGTGACAAGATGGTGCCACCCGCGCCGGAGCCGGCGGGCCGGCAACGTGACATCGACCCGGTCCTCGAGAAGGAGGCCGTCCTCAGCGGCCCGTTCGAAGTCGGTGCGCCGCTCGTCGATGAGCGAAGTGAGGCGTCGGTGCGCCTCATTCAACCGCGCCCCGACCACCGGCCGCTCGTCTTGTGGAAGGGAAGCGAGCGATCGGCGAAGCTCGGCGATCAGCGACTTCCTGCCCAGCAGCTCGTTTTCGACGTCCCTGAGGGACTCGAAATCCGGTGCAGACTGGATCCGGTTGGGGGCAGCAGCCAGGAGGGTTTCAAGTTGGTCCATCGGTCGGGCAGGTTAGTAGCGACTCGGATGGTCTCAGGCGCTCTTTGGGTGGCGGGACATCCATTCATAGGCCAGCAAGGATCCAGCTACGGCCGCATTCAGGCTCTCCGTGTGGCCGGGCATCGGAATCGAGACCCGGAGGTCGGCGCCCGCAACCACCTCGTCGGGCAGCCCGGCACCCTCATCACCAACCAGCAGGGCGCCAAGTCGCACCTCGGCGAGCCGACCCGGTTGGTCCCCTCCCTGAACCACCGAGGCCACAACGCTGAACCCGCGTTCCCGCAAGACATCAACGGATAGGTCCGGGGCCCGTTCGACGGTCGTGCGGAAATGGCTCCCGGCTCCGGCTCGCAACACCTTGGGAGACCACGGATCGGCCGTGCCCGGTCCGGCCACAAAGCCAAGCCCGAAGGCCGTCGCCGAGCGTATCAAGGTCCCAACGTTGCCTGGATCCCCTACTCCCCACGTCACCATCAGCGAGCGGTCGTTGGTGTGCCGCCCGGACGGGATTTCCATGATCGCCACCGGGCCGCGGGGATGTTGGGTCCCGGCCACCCTCTTCATCACGGCTTCTGTCACCAAGATGGGATCGACATCGAGCCCGGCCGCCAGCTCAACGACGGTATCGTCGCCCTCGCAGAAATACACCACCTGAATAGATACTCCCGCCCGCACGGCCTCTTCCAGGAGGTGGGGTCCCTCGAGGAGGGTCCGGCCGGTCTCGGCGCGGCGCCGGGCACGATGCAGCCGGATCGCTTCGGCCACGCCGGGGTTGCGCGACGAGCGAACCGGCGCCACGGGTCAGCTCTTCGAACCGGTCAGTTGGACGAGCTGCGCGAAGGCAGCCGGATCGTTGACCGCCATGTCGGCGAGCACCTTGCGATCGATTTCCACCTCGGCGGACTTGAGGCCGGCCATCAGCTGAGAATATGTCGTTCCGTTCAAGCGGGCGGCGGCGTTGATCCGTTGTATCCAAAGGCGGCGGAACTCACCCTTACGAGCTCGACGATCACGATACGAATCCTGCATCGCATGCATGACCTGCTCGTTGGCGGCGCGATATCGCCGACTCTTGGCTCCTTTGTAACCGCTGGCGCGCTCGAGGACTTTCTTGTGCTTCTTCTTGGCGTGTACGGCGCGTTTGACTCTGGCCATGAGACTTCCTCCTGTGCGATTCGCCTCAGCGACCGATCATTCGCTTGGCGTTGCGGGCGTCACCCTGGGTGAGGGGCGCATCTCCTTTGAGCGTGCGAAAACGTTTGCGGCTCTTCGCCAACTTCAGGTGACCCCGCCCGGCCTGGGAGCGCATCAGCTTCCCTGAGCCGGTCACCTTGAAGCGCTTGGCGGCGCCCTTGTGGGTCTTCATTTTCGGCATCAGCCGCTCCTTCTATTCTTCTTCGCTGGTGGCAGCATCGGTCCCGGGCTCTCCGACCTGCACGCGGACCTCCGGGTCAGCTTCGGTTACCGCCACCGCAGTTGGTGCGCCGGTAGTTTCCTTTGGATGTTCTTGTTCTTTGTGCGTCTTCGGTGGCTTCTCGCGTCGCACCGGGCCCAGGACCATCGTCATGTTGCGGCCCTCCTGGGCAGGCGTCTGCTCAACGACACCGACCTCGGCCACCTCTCCCGCCAGGCGGTCGAGGATGCGAAGCCCGAGTTCGGGTCGCTGCGCTTCGCGACCACGGAACCAGATCGTCACCTTGACCTTGTCCCCCTCCTCGAGGAACTCGATGGTCCGGCGCTGTTTGATGAGGTAGTCGTGCTCGCCGATTTTCGGCTTGAACTTGACTTCTTTGATCACCGTCCGGGTCTGCTTCTTACGCGCTTCCCGGGCCTTGACGGACAACTCGTACTTGTACTTGCCGTAATCCATCAAGCGGCACACTGGTGGATTGGCATCTGGAGCGACCTCAACCAAATCCAAACCCAACTGATCTGCCAACCAGAGAGCTTCCCGTATCTTCTTGATCCCGACCTGGCTGCCATCCGGGGCAACCACACGGACTTCCGGAGCCCGGATGTAGCCATTCACACGTAGCTCGGCGATAGCCTTCCTCCTCATACAGAGACATAAAAAACGCAGCAAGACAAGACATGCTGCGTAACGGTGACCTCGGCGCACCGGGTCGGTGGCCGGGTGGGAGCAGCGGGCCTCCTCTTGTGCTCAATTGTGCGACAGCAGTATACGGGGGGTCCGGGGCCTGTCAACGCGAGTAGGTGCACCCAGCCTCCTAGGAGAGCCTGCCGAAGGCGGTGACGGTGGCTACGGCCGCCATGGCCGCTTCGTAACCTTTGTTCGCTCTGCCGGGGAGGCTCCGATCCCGGGCATGGGAGAATTCACGCACGGTGAGCACCGCGTTGGTTACCGGTACCCCCGTCCCCAGTGCCACCCTCTGCAAGCCCGCAATCGTCTGCGTTGCTACATGGAGGTAGTGGTCGGTCTCACCTTCGATGACGGCTCCAATCGCCACGACGGCGTCCATTCCGGTGGCTATGAGCTTCCGGGCGGCCAGCGGCAATTCAAGGGCGCCGGGGAGTCGGACCACGGTGATGTCGGATACGGAGCAATCCTCGAGCGCCGCCAGGGCGCCGCCCAACAGGCCGTCCGTGATGACGGCGTTGAAGGTTGCCATGGCAATGCCGATCCGCAGACCGGTCCCGTCGTAATGTCCTTCCACGTCACGCATCATGCTGAGCCGTCTCCAAAGTCCAGGGTATGCCCCAGCTTGCGAGCCTTGGTTTCCAGGTAGCTGCGGTTCTCGTCGGTGGGGGCCACCTGCAGCGGTAGCGTTTCGACGATCGAGAGACCGTATCCTTCGATTCCGGCCCGTTTGGTAGGATTATTGGTCAAGAGCCTCATCGCCGTAACGCCGAGATCGACTAGAATCTGGGCTCCGACACCATAGTCCCGGGCATCGACGGGCAGCCCGAGGTCCTCATTCGCCTGCACCGTGTCGCGGCCCTGATCCTGTAATGCGTAGGCGGCCAGTTTGTGGCCGAGGCCGATCCCTCTCCCCTCATGACCGCGCAGGTAGAGCACGACCCCTTGTCCCGCCTCGCCCACCCTCCGCAACGCCTCCTCGAGTTGGACCCCACAATCGCAACGGAGGCTGCGGAAGGTATCACCGGTCAGACATTCCGAGTGCACCCGCACCAACACCCCGTCGGTGCCGGCGACGTCGCCCATCACCATGGCAATGTGCTCGCGACCGTCGACCAGCGATTGGTAACCGATCGCTCGAAACGTTCCGTGCTTGGTCGGCAGGCGGGCTTCGCTGATCCGTTTGACCAGGTTCTCTTGCTGGCGGCGGTAGGCGATCAGATCGGCGATCGAGATCAGCAGGAGTTCGTGTTCCTTCGTGAACCGCTCCAGGTCCGACAATCGGGCGATCTCGCCGTCGTCGTTGACGATCTCGGCCAACACGCCGGCCGGATACAGTCCGGCCAGCACCGCCAGGTCAACGGCAGCTTCCGTGTGGCCGGCACGACGCAGCACGCCCCCCGTTTGATATCGGAGCGGGAACACATGCCCGGGTCGGGTGAAGTGATCCGGCGGTACGGTGGGATCGATCACCGCCGCTATGGTCGCCGCCCGGTCGGCGGCCGAGATCCCGGTGCTGGTACCCGGCCCGTAGTCGACGGACACCGTGAACGCCGTATGACGGGCATCGGTGTTGTTGACGACCATCAAGGGGATCTGCAATTCGTCGAGCCGCTCTCCGAGAGCGGGGAGACAGATGAGCCCACTGGTGTGGCGAACCATGAATCCCACCCGCGCCGGCGTGGCGTGCTGGGCGGCGATGATCAGGTCGCCTTCGTTTTCCCGATCCGGGTCATCAACGACGACCAGGAACTCACCGCGCTGGAAGGCGGAGATCGCTTCTTGGATCGGGGCAAACATCACCGGCGTCCCTCCAACAATCGCTCAACGTACTTGGCGATCACATCCACCTCGAGATTGACGAGATCCCCCGGCCGGCGTTCACCAAGAACCGTGACCGCCAGCGTGTGGGGAATCAAGGCAACCTCGAAGCCGCCCTCGATGAGCCGGGAGATCGTCAGGCTCACTCCGTCCACCGTCACCGAACCCTTTTCGACGATGAAACGCTCGATCCGGACCGGTATCGAGATGGTCATCCGCGCTCCCTCACCCTCGGGTGCCACTCGCTCCACCCGGCCGACGCCGTCGACATGACCTTGCACGATGTGGCCGTCGAATCGCCCGGAGGCGGGCATCGGCCGTTCCAGATCGACCGACGAACCCGGTTGCAGGGCGCCGAGGTTGGTCCGATCGAGCGTCTCCTTGACAATGTCCGCCGAGAACCCCGTCGACGAAGACTCGACGACCGTCAGACACACCCCGTTTACGGCTATCGAATCGCCGATAACCAACCCGGCTGCAACCAGCCGACCATCGATGACGATCCGGATACCCTGATCGGCCGGGAGCATCCGGGCCACCCGCCCCTTCTCTTCTACGATTCCGGTGAACATCACTTGACTCCCTCGAAGTCGATCCGAATATCGGGACCAACCTGCTCGATTGCTGTGAAGCTGACCCGCTGCAGGTCGCTCACGGTGCGGAAGATGGCATCGAAGATCCCCCTGCCTGTTCCGCCCGCCAGCGCGGCGGCCGCATAGAAAACCCCGTGGTCGACGAGACCGGCACGCCAAAAGGCAGCGGCCAGCGACGATCCGCCCTCGACGAGCAGGTCGACTACTCCCCTGCTCGCCAGGATCTCGAGCATCTTGATCAAGTCGACTCTCTCCCCGCTCGGATCGGGAAGGACAACAACTTCCGCCGGCAGTTCCAGGCCAATAGGTGAGAACACGAGCGCCGGTCGCTCGAAAACACGAAGGGAGGGCGGAACCGGACGGCGACCGGCCACAATCACCGCCAGCGGTTGAGGTCCTTCATGCCCATCAAGCCGAACCGTGAGAGCAGGATCATCTGCCAGCAGGGTCCCCGCGCCCACCATCACCGCGTCGTGGCAAGAACGTAGTCGATGAGCGTCTCGGCGCGCTTCGACCGAGGTGATCCACCGGGAGGTTCCGTCCTCGGCGGCGATCTGCCCGTCCAGGGTCATCGCGACCTTGAGGGTGACCCGGGGCCGCCCGGTAATGCGATGGTGGAAATACCCCGGATCGAGGGTGAGGGCCTCAGCGGCACCGATGCCTGTCACTACCTCGATCCCGGATCGGCGAAGGGCGTCGAGTCCCCGACCGGCAACACGCCGGTCGGGATCCTCCAGGGCGACCACTACCCGGGTGATTCCCGCGGCGATGATGGCCTCGGTGCAAGGCGGGGTCTCGCCATGGTGGGCACAGGGTTCGAGGGTGACGTAAAGAGCGGCGCCCTGCGCCGACGGCCCCGCCTCGGCGAGGGCGAGCACTTCCGCGTGCGAGCGTCCAGGCCCGGAGTGACCACCTCGCCCGATGATGCGCCCACCCCCGTCCACAACCACCGCTCCTACTCGCGGATTCGGGTGGGGACGATGGCCCTTTGCTGCGGCTATCGCCGCAGACATCATTTCGCTGTCCACGCGTTCCATCATGTCCTCTCTGATGGGAATGCACGGGCGCGGCGAAAAGCCACCCGCCTTCTCCCATCCGGACTCTTACCGTCGGCTCCGGGGTCTCACCGGATCCACCCCTTGCGGGGGTCGCGGGCTTTCACCGCCGGTCGGGGATTGCACCCTGCC
>Ga0209751_10001961_pt1 | contig 20884 bp, 16 predicted proteins | sample RifCSP13_1_FD_184019 | JGI IMG/M metagenome (GOLD analysis project Ga0209751, IMG submission 184019) | Soil microbial communities from Rifle, Colorado - Rifle CSP2_sed 13_1 (SPAdes) (version 2) | ecosystem: Environmental > Terrestrial > Deep subsurface > Rock core/Sediment | place: Rifle... | reverse complement strand
TGTGCTTCGTCGGCGAGGAATCCAGCCGCTTCGGCTTTTCGACCCTGGGGAGCAGCCTGCTCGCCGGCGAGGTCAAAAGCCAGGATCTTACCCATGCGGTGGACAGCGAAGGGACGAAACTCGAAGATATCCTGTCGAGCATGGGCATCTACCGCGACAGCCTGGCTTCGCTGAGACGCGATCCCGCAACTATCAAAGCTTACCTGGAGCTTCACATCGAGCAGGGGCCGATCCTGGAGGCAAAGAACAAAAAGATCGGTGTGGTGACCTCTATAGCCGCACCGACGCGCTTCAAGGTCATCTTCACCGGTCAGGCGGATCATTCCGGAACGACCCCGATGGAGATGCGCAAGGACGCTTTGGTGGCCGCCGCGAGCCTTATCAGTTACGTCGAAGAGGTTTCTTCTCGCTTCTCTCAAATGGAGCAGGGACGCGTTGTCGGCACCGTCGGCGCCATGAAGATCGAGCCTGGCGTCATCAACGCAATACCGGGAAAAGCAGAACTCTCCGTCGATATCCGAAGTATTACGGCCGAGGCCAAGGAACGGGTCGCTGGTATGGTCACGGAGCGGGCGAGAGAAATCGCCGCGCGAAGAGCGATCGGCGTGGAAATCCTGCCGATTCGTTCCGAGCTCCCCGTAGTGCTCGACGAACACTTCATCCGCCTCCTGCAACGGAGCTGTGAAGAAAAAGGTATCCCCTACGAGGTCATGCCCTCGGGCGCCGGTCACGATGCTATGCAGATGGCAAAAATTACCCGTGCCGGGATGATCTTCGTGCCGAGCAAGAGAGGGATCAGTCACAGCCCGCAAGAATGGACAGATCCCGAGGATATCTGTCTCGGAGCGCAGCTCCTGTTAGAGACCATGATCCGGGTAGCCAATGAAGAGATCTGAAGTTAAAAAAGCGCGCCGGCTAAGCGCGCAAGAAATCAAAAAGTGCCTGGAGCGATTTTGCAGAGAGATGCTCCGGCAGTATCACGGGACCGAGAATCTGGCTTTTATCGGCATCCGCACGCGCGGGTTTTATCTCGCCAAACGGCTCTGCGACATGCTAAGGAAAAACGCGGAGCGCGAAATCCCGTTGGGTGAGCTGGACATCACGTTGTACCGGGATGACCTTAACACGCTGTTGCCGACCGGCAGGGTGGATCACACGCGCATCCCTTTCGACATCAACAACAAGACCATCGTCCTGGTCGACGACGTCCTCAACACCGGTCGCACGGTGCGCGCCGCCGTAGATCACCTCATCGATCTGGGACGGCCCAAGCTGATCCATCTGGCCGTGCTCATCGACCGGGGCGGGAGGGAATTCCCCATAGCGGCCAATTTTGTTGGAAAGAGGATAAACTTACCGGCTAAGGGAGACGTCCAGGTAAAGCTTAAAGAGGTAGACAAGGTGGACGGAGTCCTGATCAAGGATTAAGCGCAAACTTGTGTGCGAAAGGGAAAAGGGCTAAAATCGACACGTGAAGATTCCATGCTCGATCTACAGAGGCGGCACCAGCAAACCCGTCTTCTTCCTAGATAAAGACCTGCCCCGGGACTCGAAAAAGAGGGACAGAGTGGTTCTGGCTTCTTTCGGAAGCCCCGATCTGCGCCAGATCGACGGCTTGGGTGGCGCCGATCCTTTAACCAGCAAGGTCGCCTATATAGGCCCTTCTTCCATTCCCGACGCGGAGATCGATTATACCTTCGGCTACGTGGGCATTACCTCGGCGGTGATCGATTATACCGGGAACTGCGGCAACACCTCCGCCGCCGTCGGTCCCTACGCGCTGCTCCACGGCCTCATCAAGCCCAAAGAGCCGATCACTAAAGTGCGCATCCACAACACGAACACCAAGAAGATCATCGTGGCGGAATTTCCGGTGCGCGACGGCGAATTCGTCAGCGAGGGCGATTTCAGCATCGATGGCGTTCCGGGGACCGGTTCCAAGATCCTGCTCGACTTCATCAATTCCGGCGGCGCCGTTACCGGCAAGCTCTTGCCCACCGGGAAGGTGAAGGAAGAGGTCCGCTTCCCGACCGTCGGGACCCTGACGGTCTCGATGGTGGATGCCGCCAATCCATTTGTGTTCGTCAACGGATCCGATCTGGGGTTAAAAGGCACCGAGACCCTTGAGACAATCGCCGGGAACGAGGTGCTGCTTAAAAAATGTGAAGAGATTCGCTCCGTGGTAGCCGAAATTATGGGTATCGCCAAAAAAGATGAGGCAACTCAGAAAAGCCCCGGAGTACCCAAGATCGCGCTCGTTTCACCTCCCACCTCCTACGCGACGCCGAAGGGAACGGTAGAAGCCTCTCAGGTGGATGTCGTGGCACGGATGACGGCGCTCCAGAAGCTCCACAAGGCCTACGCCGTAACCGGGGCGGTCTGCCTCGGAGCAGCAGCCAAGATCGATGGCACGATCGTCAACGAGATCTACCGCAGGGCCCGGCCTGACAACCCTCCCGCAGTGCGCATCGGCCATCCCACGGGAACCATACAGGTGGAGATGGAGATCGCGAAAAGAAACGGCGAGATAGAACTCACCAAGGCCGCCCTAGCCCGTACGGCCCGCCTGTTGATGGATGGATTCGTTTACGTCCCTGACCGGATCCTGCTCTCGGCCTAACTCAATTTCCCCTCTCCGGTTGCCCGCGGCGGAAAACGATCCCTTCTCCCGAACTCGTTCAGGCTCCTCGTTTTAAAAAACCGGCCCTAACCGATGAGGTCGCGGACCTTTCTTTCAATGATGGAATAATCGACAATCGGCTTGGGGATGTAGTCCGTACAGCCTGCATCCAGGGCCTTTTCCCTGTCTCCGTCCACTGCGAGCGCCGTGACCGCGATAACAGGAAGGCTTTTCCCCCAATCCGACTGCCTGAGGAGACGGGTGGCCTCCAAGCCGTCCATGACCGGCATTTTCAAGTCCATAAAGATCAGATCGGGTTTGAACTGCGCCGCCTTCTCAATCGCCTCCCTGCCATTGGAAGCGACCAGAATCTCATAGCTCCCCAGGTGCTTCAGGCGATAGACAAGAATCTCGCGATTATCCTCGTTGTCCTCGACCACCAGGATCTTCTTCAAGCCCATTTCTCACGCCATCCGCGCCAGACCGGAAGCAAACGCATTATTCGCCGGATTCCTCGATCGCGTAGCGCCGCACGATGCGGAGGGTCATGACGCCATCCTGGTCCCGGTGGGCGTCGATGAACCTTCGGAGCCCCGACAGTGTTTCTTGATCAAAATGATTCCGACACTCTTGCATCAGCTTTTCGACGATGGCTGAACTCAAGACTCCATAAGCGACCGAGCTAGCCGTGTCGTCGTAACCGCACAGCTCGATCTGGCGGGGATCCATGCCCCGCACGACCTCGTTAAACAGCCTGACGAACAATTCGATCTTTTCATCATCGGGCCGCTCCGACGGACGCCAGGGGTAATGGTGCTTCATCTCTTTGCGAATCTCGTTTTCTTGGATGCTCGCGGTCGTCCCCACCGCTTTCAGGCGCCCCCGGAGCAGCTCGAAATGCAACGGATCCTCGATTCGATTCCTGAAGCTGCGCACGACGAACGATTCTTTGCCGTTCGTCACCTCGACATACCCCACTCGCATGGGATCCAGGGCCTGACCCTCGGGGAAGTATCGTTCCCCGACTCCTTGAAGTCCTTCGAGCCGGTGGCCGGAATGCCGTCGCATGAACGCACCCCGGTCATCCATGGGGAGCTCGGTTTCCTCTCCCAGATTCATCCGGTACCCAGGCGCCCTATCGAAGGGGGTGACATGATGGATCTCATTGCAGTTGCGGCACCAGATGTATCTATGTTCTGTCATCTGCGATCCGGCTATTGTGAGTTCGCGGCACTGTCCTTCCGACTGACCGTTCCGCAAGGAATACCCACCAGGACCTGCGTGCCGGCCCCAGGCTGACTTCTGATCTCCAAGGTCCCACCCAGAAAATCGGTCAGCCGGCGCGCCACGGTTAGACCCAGACCCAAACCAGAATACTCCCGCCAGGGAGAGTCGTCCACCCGACGAAAGGGCTGAAACAGATTCTCGATCTGCTCCAACGGAATCCCGACCCCGGCATCAATAATCTCAAGATCAATTGTTCCTCGGTGAACGGATCGATGAGCCTTAATGGAAATCTGGCCCTTGGGGGTAAACTTGATCGCATTGTGGAGAAGGTTTTGAAAAATGCGTGCCACTTTGGAGTGATCGCTTTGGACATAGATGCCTTGAGGCGGGCATTGGATGGAGATTTGGATGCCCTTTTCAACTAGGGCCTTTGCATAGCGCTTTACCGTCTCCCTGACCATCACGCCGATGTCGAACTCCTCTTCCAGCCGGGAAAGGCTCCCGGCATTCAGAGCGGTCATATAGAGGGCGTTATCGATCATCTCGAGGAGCTCCTCGGAGTTTTTATAGACCTTTTCCAGCACGCGCATCTGCTCGTCCGTGAGCTTTCCGATCATTTGATCCAAAAGCAGGGTTACGAACCCGACCACGACGCTCAGCGGGGTCCTGAGTTCGTGCGACACATTGGTCAAAAACTCCGATTTCAGCTTTCTCAGATTGATCCTGGCGCTTCTGCGTTCTAGAGCGCGTCGGATCAAATCCAGGACATGGTCGACATCGAAGGGTTTCGAGATGTAGTCGAAGGCACCCAGCCTCAATCCCTCGATCGCGGTATCCATGGAGCCATAGCCGGTGATAATGATAGCCTCAACATCCGGATCGTAATTTTTTACCTTCTCCAGAATCTTGATCCCGGGAAGCCCAGGCATTCTTAAATCCACAGTCACGAGATCAATGGGCATCTGATTAAGAATTTCAACCGCCTGGCCTCCCCTCTCAGCGGTGTAGACGTTGTAATGGGGTTTGAGAATTATCTTGAGCGATTCCCTCGGCCCCAACTCGTCATCAATGATCAGGATATTGGCTTTGTCGTCCATGGCACCCAACCGAAGAAGTCCGCCTCCCGTGCTGCAATCGACATGCCATGAAAAACGGGCGGCCAAATAGGTAATTTAGCGACAGAATCGGACGCCAAGTGGGTACGCCTGAGCGGCCTGAGCTGAACAGGGGAGATGAAGGACCCAATATATGGAGGACAATTAGCTAGGTAACGCTATGGCTGGTAGAAACGATCCAGGCAGACAAGAGAACAAAAGTGTTCACGATTTGGACAAATTTGACTGGTCGTCGCCTAAGTCATTTTCGGCAATATTAAGCTTCTCCATCCGGTAACGCAGTACCCTGCGGCTAGTTCCCAGAAGCGAGGCTGCCTTGGTGCGGTTAAAACCGCTCCTTTGCAGCGCCTTCAAGATGAGCTCGCGCTCGAATTCGTCCACCGCATCGCTTAGAGGACAGGAACCCTTCAGCACCTCTTCCCTCAATGCAGCCCATTGATCCTGGCTGCGCATGGCCGGCGGCAGGTCCGAAAGCGTCACGGTCTCATTGGGCGTTAGAATGGTGAGGCGTTCGATAAGGTTCTCCAACTCCCTGACATTGCCGGGCCAGGGATAGGTCATAAAGCAGTCCACCGCCTCTGGCGCAAAGGCCTTAGGGGAGATCGAGTTTTCCCGGGCCTTCACCCGGTTAAAATGGTCCAGAAGCAAGGGGATATCTTCCCGCCGCTCCCTCAGGGGCGGCAGACGGAGGGAAACCACATTGAGCCGGTAGTAAAGATCGCCACGGAATCCGCCATCCCTCGCTAGCTTTTCAAGGTCCCGGTTGCTCGCGGCGATAATCCGGACATCGACCCTGCTTTCTTCGGTTCCTCCCAGACGCGTGAAGGTCTCCGTTTCGATCGCCCTGAGAAGCTTGGACTGGGTCCCCACACCCATCTCGCCGATCTCGTCGAGGAAAAGAGTCCCCCCATGTGCCATCTCGAAATGACCGATCTTGCGCTGATAGGCGTTGGTGAAAGCCCCTTTTTCATATCCGAAGAGCTCGCTCTCGATGAGGTTGTCTGGAAGGGCGGCGCAGTTAACCACGACAAATGGGCGAGAGCGACGATCGCTGTTAAAATGGAGGGCCCGGGCGATCAGCTCCTTTCCCGTTCCACTCTCCCCGGTAATGAGAACGGTGCTTTTCTTTCCCGCCACGATGCTTACGGCCTTGAAGATTTCCAACATCGACTTTGATTTTCCGACAATGTTCTCGATCCCGTATTTCCGCCCCACCTCTTCCCTAAGCTGTTCCAGCTCGCGAGAAAGCCGGGTCCTTTCAAAGGCCCGCTCCACCCGCAATCTCAACTCGTCCACGTCAAAGGGTTTCGTGACATAATCGAAGGCCCCGGTTTCCTTCGCTGTGAATGCGGTGCGCGCCGTATTCAGGGCCGTGAGCATGATGACCTGGCCTTCAGGGTGAACGGCCTTAATTTGCTTTAGGGTCTCCAGGCCGTCGGTCCCAGGCATGAGAATGTCGAGCAGGATGACATCGGGCCCTTCCTGTCGGACTTTGCGGACCGCCTCCTCGTTCGAACCTGCCTGAAGCACGCGCATGTCCTTGCCAAAAATGAGGCGGATGGATTCTCTTACACCGGCTTCGTCATCGACGATTAAAAGACTCTGTGAATTCATATTCCATTCATAGGCTTACGAATTCCCGATCAGCCAATCGGGAGTTCGGCTCGGATGAGCACCTTTCCTCCTTCGAGTCGGTTGACCGCAAGCCCGCCACCGATTCTCTGTAACAGGATTTTGGCCAAGAGAATCCGCAGGGGCAACCCCTCCTCTTCCACCGCGGATGAAGACAGATCGAGATAATGGGTGAGCGAACTCATTTGCCCCCCCTCTCGAACGTAAGCGATGGATACTTTCCCCTCACCCGCCACATCGATCTGGATTTCGCCCCTGGGATTGAGCTGCGCTAGGACTGACCTGAGGACATTCGTAAACGCATAGTGTAGTTGCGCTTTGTCCGCAAAAACCTCGCTCGATTCTTCTTTGCTTCCCCAGCGTATGGTCGCTTCCCGCCTGATGCATTCGGGAAGGATCTCCTCGAGAACCCGGCGCAGATGCTCGTAGAGAACAACCTTTTCGCAGGCCGGCTCGGTGAAGCGCGAAAAATCGAGCAGAGTTTCCACCAATTCATCCATGCGCGCGATATCATTGCCAACGGTCTCTTGAAACCGACCGCGGAAGGCCTCGTCATCGTACCTGTCATCCAGAAGCTGGGTGAAGGTTTTGATCGTGACCATGGGATTCTTAAGCTCATGGGCAAGCTCGTTGATGAGCACTCGGATATCCCGATAGTCTCCGTTCGCCAATCGGGAAAGGCCAGTCGGTTCCCCTGTAGCTGGCTCTGACAGATGCTTTGTTTCATCGGCCTCTTCCGTCTCGGAAGGAGCTTCGCCTTCAGAGAAGGGGACCACGGAAGGCTCGATTTCCCCTTCGTCTCCCAGAACCAAGTCCCCAGCTTCGATCAGGCCCTTCCTGCGGGCCGAAAGAGCCCGGGCGATCACCGTCTCCATCTCCTCCAGGTTCCCGAACCAGAGATAATGGGAAAGCCGTGCGGTGGCCGCGGCCGAAAGGCTTACCTTGCCGACTCCGAGCCGCGCACCATACTCTTCGGCCACTCGTGCCGCAAGCGACGGGAGATCCGATGGCCTATCACGGAGCGAGGAAAGCCTAAGCGTTAACCTCGCCAGACGGTAATAGAGCACGTCCAAAAACTCGCCCCGATAAACCTTCTCCAGCAAGTCCGCACGGGAACTGGACAGTACCCAAATCTGTTGCCCCGCTTCTTCCTCCTCTTCCAAGAATCTCAGAAGGGACGCTTGCGCCGCCTGCTCCAGGGTTTCGAGCCCGAAGAGAAAAAGCGTGACCCGCTGAAGCTTTTCTCTCCCGCCCGGAACCAACCCCCTGATCTTTCTCTCAAGCCATTCCTGAGAGATCTCGGTAAGATAGGCTGCAACCCACGGTCCAGCCTGGTTGTTGAGGCTGTGCAGGGCTCGGGCAATCTTTTCCTGCCCGCTTCCCGTCTCTCCCAGGATCAGGATCGGAAGTGAGGTGAGCGCAAACCTCTTGGCCAGGGCAGAAGTCGAGGCGGGAAGATAAGGAAAATCGAGATAACGGCTGACTTGACCCTTTCCCAGAAAAGGACGCGAAGAAATCTCCGACGGCAATCGGGCCTGGGACAACAGTCGCGCGACCTTTTCCTTCAGCTGGTACGGATTAAAGGGTTTGGCCAGCCAATCGTATTTCCCCGCTGTCCCTTCGCCCTCTGCCGGGAGCCTTGAGTCGACGAGGAAGAGAACCGGGCAAGGCGCTTGGAAAGCAATTCCCTGCAAAGCCGGTGACCTGCTTCCCAGTCCGGGAGGAGCCCCAAAGATCAGGAGGTCGATCTTTTCCTCTTCAGGAGTAAGGAGTTGACAGTCCGCACGGGGTGAGCGGTGAAAGACTGTGAAATCTCGCCCCAATACTAAGGCTATGGTCTCACGAACGGGCTGAGATTTGTCAACGACCAGGATCCTCTTCATGGAGGTGAGAGCCACCCCTTACCCCTTGATGGTTTTGGTAGCTGACGGGTAGGTTGATGAAGAACGTCGTTCCCTCGCCAACATTGCTTTCGACCACGATGTACCCTCCATGCTCTTGCACAATCTGGTGGGAGATAGAGAGTCCAAGGCCGCTTCCTTCTTTTTTCGTCGTATAGAAGGGATTAAAAATGTTTTCGAGATCTTTATCCGCGATCCCGATCCCAGAATCCCGTATCCCGATCTGGACGAATTGTTCGCCGCCGTTCTTCGCGAACAGGAGCGTCGAGACCTGGACGACCCCCCTGCCATCAATGGCCTGGATGGCATTCAGGATAACGTTCATGCATACCTGTTTTATCTGTTCTTTGTCAACAAAAATTTTCGGCAAACTGGCGGCCAACCGCCGGTAGATCTGAACTCCCTTTTCTTTCGCCTCAGTCTCTAAAATCCGCGCAATGCTTTCCACAATTTCATTGATGCTCTCCGCCGATACGTTAGGGGCGGACGGGCGCGCGAAGCTCAGGAGGTCGTTGACCAGGCCGCAGATGCGCTCCACTTCCTTCATGGCCAGCGCCTGAAAGTTGCTGCGGAAGTCCGGGTCCTGATAGCGCTCGGGCAAGAGCTGGGTGAAGGTTCGGATCGCTACCAAAGGATTGCGAATTTCGTGGGCGAGCCCGGCTGTCAGCTGTCCCAGGGAGGCCAACCGATCCCCCCGCCGGATAATGCTCTGCGACTGCTTGAGGTTTTCGTAAAGACGTGCATTCTCGATGGCTATGGCCGCCTGGTTGGCCAGAGTGGAGAGGAGTTCCAGATCCTCATCGGAATACATCTCGTTCCCCTCTTTGTATCCCAGATTCAGCAGTCCGATCACTCTCTCTTTGGCGACCAAAGGTAAGGTAACCTCGGCCCTCATCTCGCCCATCTGTCGGGCCAAATTCTCTGTCGCCGCTTCGTTCCCGGCCATCTCCAGTTCCTCTCTCACGAGGGCTCCAGGCATGCTCGTAAGCTTCCGCACCAGCGGGTCCTCTCGACGCAGTACCGGCAGCTCAGACGAGTTCAACACAAGACCAAAACTGCTCTTCATCCCGAAGTTGCCTTTGAGGTCGTCGAGGAGATAGAGAGACGCCCGATCAATTCTCAGGGCCTTCACCACGGTTTGGACCAAGTTATTGGAAACGGCGTCTAGCTCCACAATGGAAACCATGTCACGGATCGAGCGCAGCAGCGTGTCCCGGTAATCGTAGCGCCTCTTAAACAAAACCCGCTCGAACGCCTCTTCGGTCAGGAATCGCAGTTTGGGAAACAGGAAGCCGACGACGATAAACAGCACCAAGATGATGAGAGAGAAGGGGTAATGAATCTCTCCGAAGGCGACCATCTCACCCCAGACTACCAGCAGGTAGCAGGGAAGCAAAAGCACTAACAAGAGAAAGACATAGATCAAACTCTTTCTGATGATGAGGTCGATCTCCAGCAGCCGGAACTGAATAATAGCGTAGGCGATAAGACCAGCATGAATGTTGGTGAAGATGAAGCCGAGCGGGTAAAACTCAAGCCCATAGTTGGCAAGGAAATCCGTCGCCGCCAGAGAGTAGGTCACCGTGGAAACGAAGACATAGCTGACTTGGTTCACTTTTACTGGCTGCCCGCTTAACTCGCGCCGGTAGTGGAGCAACAGACCTAATCCCGTGAAAAGCATCACGCTTAAGGTGACGAGATAGACAACATGCAGCGGACCTACTTTGGGGTAGAAGCCCCAAAAATAGATGTACACGCCTTCAATGAACGCATCCGTCGTCCACACGCTGAGCAGAAAACCGGCGCCAAAAATATAAAACCATCTGGATAATCGACGCTTACTTTCGCTGTGGGTAAATTCCACCACGAAATGAAAGAAAAGAATCGGGATGAATATGATCCCTGAATACCCCAGCCGTACCAGCGTATCCGCCGCTTCATGGCTATGGATATTGAAGAGTACAGTCCAGATCCCCTGCCAATAGGCCGTCAAAAAGCACCACAGGGCGAAAGTGCGATGCAAAGCAGATTTCTTGTTCTTCGATAAAACGAATCCGCCCAGGAAAAGCGAAAGAAGAGAGGTAAGCAGGGTGGGGATAGAGTAAGGATTCATCATGAACGGACTAGAGGTCAACGGCCGTCACATTTTCGAATGACGCAGGCAGCGTTGTAACCCCCAAAACCAAACGACACCGAAACCATCGCATCGACGCTGCGCCGAATCCCCACGTTAGGAAGGTAATTGAGATCACACAGAGGATCGGACTCCCGAAAATTGATCGTGGGATGTAAATATCCATGCTCCATCATCAGGCAGCACGCGATGAGCTCCAATGCCCCACTTGCTCCTAAGGTATGGCCTGTCAGCGGTTTTGTGGCGCTGATTGGAATTTGATAGGCGACTTCTCCAAAAGCCTTCTTAAAAATACACGTCTCACCGCGATCGCTCTCGCGAAGGGCGATCCCATGAGCATTGACGTAACCCACCTCATCGGCTCCTAATCGAGCTTCCTCCAAAGCAGAACGGATCGCTGCCGCAGGTCTCTCATAGGCAGGGTCGAAGAACATGAGGTGGTAAGCATCCGAAGAACAGCCAAAGCCAAGGACCTCCGCATAAATTTTGGCACCCCGCCGCAAGGCATGGCCCAGCTCTTCCAGGACTAGAATTCCGGCTCCCTCTCCCAAAACAAAACCGGACGCTTCCTTACTAAAAGGGCTAAAAGATGCACCTGCGGAGCCATTGTTTGCCGAAAGCAGGTGAAGCGAAGATAAGGTGGATAGAACCAAAGGGGTAATCGGCGCTTCGGAGCCCCCAACGAGCACGATATCGGTGATTCCATCGCGAACGGACTGGAGACCCGTTCCAACGGCCCAGGTGCTGGAAGCGCATGCCGTCGTGATGGTCTGAGATGGCCCTTTAATCTTGAAGTTGAGCAAGATTTGGGTCGTAGCGCTGCTCGGGATTACCGAAGTGGCAAAGAATGGATTGATTCTCGCAGCCCCCTTCTCGTAAAAGAGGGCAATTTGTTGTTCAGCATAGCAAAGAGTGCCAACCGAAGTCCCCAGCACAACACCGATCTTTTCCGGGCGTTCTTGGGCAATCTGTAGGTTTCCATCTTCGACGGCCAGCTGTGCGGCCGCCAGCGCAAACTGGGCAAAACGATCGATTCGTCTTGCCAATTGGGCGGGCATGTAATCTACCGGATCGAAGTTTCGCACTTGGCCCGCCACCTGGCAGGGGGAGCTCGAGACGTCAAAGGCATCGATCCTCTGCACACCGGACCTTCCGCCTAGCAGGGAATTCCAGTAAGCCTCCTTGCCGACACCGATGGCAGAGACAACCCCCAGCCCTGTGATGACAACTCTGCGTCTTCTATGACTGTCCACGGACACTCCGCACCACCCCGGAAATCCCCGTTGCGGATCGTGGCGCAACGAAAAACCTCTCGAGGATTCTCTCGATCGCGTAAAGAATTAAGAATAACAATACTGGTTGTTTCACTCTGCTTCAGCCATACTTATTTTAGTGCGAGGGTTTCTTTTGAATGTTCAAGTTTCTCATCAGCCACGCTTCGATCATCTTCCGTTTGAAGCGCCATTGATTGCCTACACGAAAGGCTGGAAGCTTCTTTTGGGAAACCAGACGGTAGACGGTAAACTTGTCAACTTTCAGATAGCGGGCGACTTGTTCTGTGGTTAATAAAATTTCTTGCACTCCGCCCTCCTTTATGGCAAGCTTTAGCAACTTTTGGCAGACGTATACAGTAGTTAGCTCTAATAGTCAAGGGGATAAAGGAGTCGTTAATGACGAGAAAATTCCATGCAGAAATAACGACTTTAACCCTCCTTTTGGTCGCCATCATGGGGATGGGAGATGCCTTAGCTGGTGGATTTGCGATCCCACACCAGACGGCCAGGGGTCTCGGTTTATCCAATGCAATGACTGCTGGGGTAAATGACCCATCCGCCGTTTATTATAACCCTGCGGCTCTAAGCGAGGTCGATGGAAATAGGCTCTTAATCAACGGCAGCTACATTAACGTGGTCAGCAGCGTGGAAAATGGTGGGAGAAAGGCGGTGAATAAACACGATGACAACTTCATCGCAACCCTTTTTGCCAACTACCACATTCCTGGAACCGACCTTACGGTTGGTATTGGCAGCTATGTTCCCTTCGGCCTAGCTACGAGTTACGACCGCGAGTTTACAAGGTTTGCTGCGGAGCGCACCGAATTGAGAACCCTATACGTGACGCCAGCCATTTCATGGCACTCCTCCAAGTATTTCTCCGTTGGGGCCGGGTTCAGCTTTGTGCACTCTTCCGGACTCTTCTCCCGAGGCCTCTGTTTTGATGCTTTGCTTCTAGATAGTGGCTGTGCGACCCTTGGAGGGCTCTTTGAAGGTAGGATGAGGCTGACTGACACTGCCAACGCCTATACTTATAACTTAGGGTTCCTTTTTAAGCCGACCGAAAATGTCAAACTGGGCGCTAGTTATAGGGCTCGCGCTGATCTTCGCTTTGACACAGCCGACGTTAAATTAGGCGGGGCCTTTTCTTCTTCCTTTACGAGAGCGAAGGTTCGCCCTGTCCCTTTACCTCCCGTCACCAACGTGGGGCTTTTTTGGCAAATCAACCCTTCCTGGGGAGCAGAATTTGTTTACGAATACACGCGCTGGAGCGAATTTAAGCGCTTTAATGCCTCCTTCTCGCCTGCCCCGACCTTCGTTCCCCTTGGAGTCCCTGTGGCTGGTTTCAGCCTGCCTGAAGACTGGAAAAATACCAGCACGCTGAGGTTGGGCAGTTTCTACAAACTTAACAAAAATCTTGAGCTTCGAGGAGGAATAACTGTTGAGGAAACGCCCATACCCAGTCGGACTCTCAACCCCGCCATTCCCGGCGCCGACCTGCTCACGTTGAACGCAGGGATAGGCTACGAGTTAGATAGGCTTACCATTGATCTTAGTTACATGGCGGTCTTCTACAAAACAAGAAGAGTAACCAACGGGGAATTAGAGGGACTCCCTGCTACAGGTATTCCCTTCCTGGGAGCCGGATTCCCATCCGCAAAGGACAAATACAAGACCTTCAATAATTTCGTATCCCTTAGCCTGAGTTATCGCTTTTAAATTCTTGCAGCTTTGCCCTGCTTGATTCAGAATCTCATGATCCCGTGTCGCAGATTTCGTGATGATCCGCACCTGATTCGCTCCCAGACGCACAGGTTTTCTTCACATTGGAGGGGTGCGCAGCGCACTCTGTAACTACCTTTTTGCCCGCTATCTACCCTTTCTTCTGCGCTTTCTCGATCTTGGCCCATGAATCCCGCAAGGGTACGATCCGATTGAACACGAGAGCACCTTCGGACGAATCGACCGAATCAACGCAGAAATAGCCCAGCCTCTCGAACTGGTAACGATTTCCTGGCCCCGCGCCAGCCAGTCCGGGCTCAACACGGCACGAGGCCAGCGTCAGTAGCGAATTCGGATTCAAAGTACTCTTCCAATCGGATCCCTCCTCGACGTCTTCCGGGTCTGGCCTTACGAAGAGGTGATCGTACAAGCGAACTTGGGCCTCACGGGAGTGGGCGGCCGAAACCCAGTGAATCGTGCCCTTGACCTTGCGTCCGCTCATAGCTGAACCGCTTTTGGTATCAGGATCAAACACACAACGCAGCTCGGCCACTTCGCCGGTCTCGGCATCCTTAACGACATCCACGCACTTGATAATATACGCGTATCGCAGCCGCACCTCACGACCGGGGGCCAAACGATAATACTGTTTCGGCGGGTCCTCACGAAAATCCTCTCGTTCGATATATAGCACGCGTGAAAAGGGAACCTTCCGCATCCCCTTACTGGGATCTTCTGGATTGTTCACGGCCTCCAGCTCTTCCACTTGGTTTTCCGGATAGTTGTCAATGACCACCCGAAGCGGACGTAACACAGCCATGAAGCGCGGCGCGCGCTTGTTTAGGTCTTCACGCAGGCAGTGCTCAAGCATCGCTATGTCAACGGTACTATTCTTCTTGGCCACCCCGATGCGCTCACAGAAGTCTCGGATCGACTCCGGTGTGTAGCCGCGCCGCCGCAAACCCGCTATAGTCGGCATCCGCGGATCGTCCCATCCAGTGACATACCCCTCTTCTACCAATTCCAGCAGCTTTCGCTTGCTCAGCACGGTGTAGTTAAGATTGAGGCGGGCGAACTCGATCTGCTGGGGATGATGGATCTTCAACTGGTCCAAGAACCAGTCATACAACGGCCGATGATCTTCAAATTCCAGCGTGCAGATCGAATGGGTAATCCCCTCGATGGAATCCGACTGGCCGTGGGCAAAGTCGTACGTTGGATAGATACACCACTTGTCGCCTGTCCGGTGATGGGTGACGCGCAGAATTCGGTACATGACCGGGTCCCGCATATTCAAGTTGGCAGAGGCCATGTCAATCTTGGCCCGGAGCGTGCGGGAGCCGTCCGGAAACTCGCCCGCCCGCATGCGCGCGAACAGATCGAGGTTCTCTTCGACAGAGCGAGCGCGGTACGGGCTGTCCTTGCCCGACTCTGTTAAGGTGCCCCGGTACTCCCGGACCTGCTCCGCGCTCAAGTCGCAAACGTACGCCTTGCCCGACTGGATCAACTGCCATGCGTACTGGTTGAGCTGCTCGAAGTAGTCGGACGCGTAGTATTCCTGATCCGCCCAATCGAACCCCAGCCAGCGCACGTCCGCTTTGATGGAGTCGACGTATTCGATGTCCTCCTTGCTTGGATTGGTATCGTCGAAGCGCAAATTGCAAAGGCCACCGTATTCAGCAGCGAGACCGAAATTGAGGCAGATGGATTTGGCATGCCCAATATGCAGATAGCCGTTCGGCTCCGGTGGAAATCGAGTGTGAACTCGCCCGTTGTTTTTGTTCGCCTTTAGGTCCTGCGCGATGATATTGCGGATGAAATGGGAGGGGAAATTCACGGTTTCGTTCATAGAGTCCGACCTCTTGCTTTCCTTCTCGGTTGAATTTTCAGAGTTTTTTCTTTTTTATCTATCTTAACATAACTCGCGTTTTTTCTAACACCCGTACCGTTGACTTCTCTTCCCACTCCTTGTTAGCGTGGAAGTGTGACGGTCCGAACACGCTTTGCGCCGAGTCCGACCGGATACCTGCACATCGGGGGCGCGCGCACGGCGCTATTCAACTACCTTTTTGCCCGCCACCATGGGGGCAAATTTATCCTCCGTATCGAAGATACCGACCGGGAAAGATCGACACCCGAAGCGATCGAGGCGATTCTGCAGGCCCTGAAATGGCTGCAACTCGACTGGGACGAAGGCCCGTTCTATCAAACTGAACGATATCCACTTTACAAAGAACAAATCCAACAGCTACTCACTGACGGGAAAGCCTACCGCTGTATCTGCACCCCTGAAGAGCTGGAAGCCAAGCGACAACTGGCCCAGAAAGAGAAGCGAAAGCCTGCCTACGACGGCACTTGTCGCCTAAGGCCTCCGGTTATACGTTCTGGCCAACCCTACACCGTCCGTTTCCGTTCTCCCCAGACCGGAACCACGGTCGTGGACGATGCCGTCAAAGGCGGCGTTGTTTTTGACAATCGAGAGCTGGACGATCTCATCATCGCCAGGTCCGATGGTAGCCCGACTTACAACTTTTGCGTCGTCGTGGATGACATCGACATGGAGATCACGCACATCATTCGCGGCGACGATCACCTGGCCAATACTCCGCGCCAGATTCTCTTGTACCAGGCCTTAGGCCACACACCGCCCGAGTTTGCTCACGTCCCCCTTATCCTGGGGCTCGACAAGAGCCGCCTGAGCAAACGGCACGGCGCCACTTCGGTTATGGCGTACCGGGACATGGGTTACTTCCCAGAGGCGCTCGTGAACTATCTGGTCCGGCTCGGCTGGTCGCACGGCGACCAGGAGATATTTTCCCGGGAGGAGCTAATCGAGAAGTTTGCTCTAGAAGAAGTGGGAAAGTCGGCAGGCGTTTTCAATCCGGAAAAGCTTCTTTGGCTCAATTTTCACTATATGAAAAACCGACCTCTGGATCAGCTAGCAGAAGATGTGATTCCCTTCATCGAAGCCAAAGGTTATCCACTTCCCCAGGAAAGGGCCTGGCTGCAGAAAATGGTCTCCTCTCTACGGGAGAGGGCAAAAACCCTCGTGGAGGTGGTTGATCTTGCCCATTTTTACCTGAGCGATGATCTTCGGTTCGATGAGAAAGCGGTCAAGAAATTCCTCACACCGGAAGTGAGGGAATTGTTAAAGAAACTTTGTCAACTACTAGAAAAGGCTCGAGACTTTTCTGAAAAGTCTATCGAGGAAGCCTTCACCAGTATACTGGCAGAGGAGAACCTGCAACTTGGGGAAATTGCCCAGCCGGCCCGTGTGGCCCTGACCGGGTCCACAGTGAGCCCGGGGATCTATGAGGTCATCTCCATCCTAGGGAAGGAGCGTACACTGAATCGCTTGCGAGCCGCTTTGGGCAAAATTGAGTCGGCTGGTTGAAAAAACCCATAATCAACAGCAACGAGCATGAGCCATGCTTAACACCTTGACTCTCCATTCTATTTCTTTTAATTACTAATTGTTGTTTTTGAGGAGTCGGCTAATTGGTAAGCCACCTGACTCTGGATCAGGCGATTGTAGGTTCGAGTCCTACCTCCTCAGCCATGGTCCCATCGTCTAGCGGTTAGGACACCGGCCTCTCACGTCGGTAACACGGGTTCGATTCCCGTTGGGACCACCAAGTTTGTCCTGGGATTGTCCGGCACTTCTTTGCATGTGAATAAGCTTTCCACGGGCAAACCCAATCTGAGAAAAGAAGGAGGTTGTCTCTGTCTCTTGCGGATCTACTAGCGTAAAAACCTTTTCTATCTTTCTACGATCCTTGGCCAATCTGTTGAATTCGCCCACCAAGGCCTGACCGATGCCCCTATAGCGATAGGCCGGGTGAACACCGATAAGATCGATCCACCCAACTTCGTCACGGACACCAAAATCCCAGAGGCTTGACCGTCCAAAGAGAAACCCAACTACTCGGTTTTCCACCTCAGCGACAAGACAGGCCCAAGGAGGCACGCCTTCAGCGCAAATAAACCTCTTCTGCCAGTAGTCCAGCCGAGAAAAGCCCCTGATCCTTGTGTCGATTTCCATGACAGCTTGGAGGTCATCTTTCCTGAGTTCCCGAATATCAACCGATTTTATCACCACATCTCCTCGTCTTGCTTAGAGCCCTCTCCCGCCCCCTCTCCGGGACGCGTGTAGATGACGTACCAGCCCTCAATGGTTGTGGACGGTTGCTGGGGATGGCATTCCGAACAAGCTAGATCTTCCGCCCGCGCGGGCTCCAGATGCACCTCCAGTGCCATCGATTTATAAAATTCGGCTGTCTCCTGGAGTCTCGAGCCGCTGGCGAAGAAACGTCTGGTCCAACCCTGCTTTAGAAGCTCATCTTCCCTGCTCGTTTTCTCTACGGAAATGGGTTTCATCATCTCCCTTCAAAATAGGTCATCTCCCAGATCGTTGCCGGCCGGAAGGTGACCGTGTTCTTGGAGAAATCGCTGTAGCAGTTCACTCTCTCGTTGAGTATACATAGAGGCCTCTTCATAAAGAAAGTACCGCGCCTTGGGATTACTGTTCAGCTGCTCTTCAAGGGCGAGACGCAAGTTGACCACCCCCGCGATCCGAAGGATCTGCTTTTCGGCATCCAGAAGCTGGTAGACGCCTTCCGAGGCAGACGCTGTTGCGACATGTTCTTGATCAAATTCCAACCACGGCTCCGGCGGCAGAATGGGCGCGTCGATCTGGAGCCGCAGGTCGCACCTGAGACACCGTCGCGCCTCACTTAAGGCTATGGACTCGTCGAAGCCAAGCTCTATCGTTTCGAAGCTAGTCTGGCGCTCGGCAAGTGAACGATACGGCATAGGTTCCCGGCCTCGGGAAGCAAATTCTTCATCGCGACCGATCCAGGGATCGTTCTCCTGGGCCGGGGCAAAGGCCTCTTCAATGACACCATCACCCCCGAGATACCGGTCGATGGAGGCCGCTGCCTTCCTTCCGACAGCAATCGCCTGAATAACCGATGATGGCCCACTTACGGCTTCTCCGCCCGCAAGCAGTCCAGCAACAGGCGTGGCCAGAGTGGCCTCATCGACCCGGAGTGTTCCCCGTTCCGTAACCAACGAGTGGCCACCTTCTCCCAAGAAGGAGAAATCGGTGCTCTGGCCAATAGCAAGGATCACGGTGTCGGCCTCGATCACGGTTGTGACCGACGGATCAAAGGAAGGATTGAAGCCTCCCGACTCGTCGAAGACTCGGGTGCAGCGAACCAACTCGATCCCGGCAACCTTCCCGTTCGCCAGGACCCGCTTCGGCCCCCAGGAGGGGTGGAGGACACCACCTTCTTCGCAAACCTGCTCTATTTCCGACTTGAAGGCCGGCATCTCGGCGCGCGATTCCAGGCAGGCAATCTGTAGCTCTTTTACGCCAAGGCGGCGCGCTGTAAGCGCGACGTCCATCGCCACGTTTCCCCCACCGATCACGACAACCCGGCCCAATGGAGTTCCCAGCCACAAACCGAGGTTAACGTCGCGCAGAAAGTCTAGGCCCCAGAGAACACCCGGCATCTCGCTCCCCTCAAGCCTAATCTTCTTGCTCAACTGGGCGCCAACTGCCAGAAAAACGGCGTCGTATTCGCTGCGAAGCTTCTCCAGTGAAAAGCCAGAAGCCGGGCCCACGGCAGTGTTGGTCCTGAGCTCTATGCCCCGGGCCAGAATCCATTCAATCTCGCGCCGGACCACCTCGCGGGGCACACGGAACCGTGGGATGCTCTGCAGCAGCATCCCGCCGGGCTCGGAGGCTGCTTCGAAAACCGTCACGCTGTGTCCCTTAGTCTGAAGGTAATAAGCTGCGGTGAGTCCTGCCGGACCTGAACCCACAACGGCGACTTTTTTTCCTGTCTTTGTAACCGGCACCGCCGCCTGGTCTTGCACCCTCCCATGCTCCGCAGCAAAACGTTTGAGCCTGCATATGGAAATAGGCTCACTTACTCTGCCCCGGCGGCAAACGCTTTCGCACGGATGGAAACAGACATAGCCAAGAACCGCAGGAAACGGAACCCTTTCCCGGATCACGGCGAGGGCTTCATCATACTTCTGCTGGGCAATAAAACGAACATAACGTGGTATGTCGATGCCGGCCGGACAGCCCGCACGGCATGGAACTAAAGCCTGTTCCTTTGAAAACGCGGCCCCCATGTCGGTGGGTTTGTCCATAAGAGCACCGGTCGGACAGACCTGGACACAAGCGGTGCAGAATTTACATTCCGACTCGGGCAGAGAAGATGCCGTAGTCCCCACCACCACGCGACTTTCAGCTATCGTGAACCCCAAAGCTTCAACTCCCCTGATGTCGGCGCAAACCCGGACACAGCGGGTGCAGCCGATGCAGAGGTTGTAGTTGCGCGTAAAGAGAGGATCGTCTTGTATTATGGGGAGGTCACGAAACACATAACGCAGGGTATCTGATTTAATGCCGACGTAGTCCGCGACCCGGCGTAACTCGCAATTCGCAAACTTGGTGCAACAGCGCTCAGGCACGGGGATATTAAAGGAACAGGCGATCCGGTCGCATCCCTCCCGGTTCGGGCAGATCAGGCAGGCGTGAGGGTGATCGGCGAGAATTTCGGCCAGGCGATCCTGTCGCCCGGCTTTTACCTTGGGGCTCTCACTCAGAACCTGCAGCCCTTCCCCGGCCGATGTGGCACAGGCCGGGACAAGCTCACCGTTGAGCTCGACCAAGCACAACCCGCAGCCTTGGAATTCCATGGTATCGGACGGGCTGCCCTGAACAATTTGCCCATTCCGCCAGATTTCGGGAAGGCCAACTTTCCCGCGCGCTGGGGGGAGACTCGGATGGGAGCATAGGGCGGGAATATAGATGCCCGCACTGCGGGCGGCCTCAAGGAGAGACACACCTGGCGGGGCCTCCACCTGGGTGCCGTCGATGGTTAAGCCAACCTGGCTCATCTTTTACCAGGAATGTGTAATAGCCCCAGGAGCACAGGCCGACATGCAGGGCAGCGGTCCGCGGCCGCTTGCCGGCTTGCAGGGGGCACAGGTGTACTTTATCTTTTTCCGTTCCTCTTCCTTGACAGCTGCAACTGTTTTTTCCGACAACGGATCGTATTCGTCGGCAGCCATTTCCAAGAGCCTTGGCGGACAGACAGGGACACAGTCGCCGCAGCCATTACACTTATCGGTGTCGATGCTGATAAAGAATTCGCCGGAGCCGTCCTTATAGCCGTAATTGGCGATCACTGTGCCCCCTTCTGTAGCAGCGTGTCGGCAAACAGCCCTGCCCCCAGAGCACC
>Ga0209751_10001955_pt1 | contig 20926 bp, 24 predicted proteins | sample RifCSP13_1_FD_184019 | JGI IMG/M metagenome (GOLD analysis project Ga0209751, IMG submission 184019) | Soil microbial communities from Rifle, Colorado - Rifle CSP2_sed 13_1 (SPAdes) (version 2) | ecosystem: Environmental > Terrestrial > Deep subsurface > Rock core/Sediment | place: Rifle... | reverse complement strand
CCCTTTCTCAGGCAATCTTTCCAAGCACTCGATTACACAGGAAAAAGTAATGGTTTCGCACGCGGGGCCGTCGCAGGAGAGGGCCCCGTCCGCGGCCCCTTCCGGGAGCACGCTCCCGGTATTCCCCCTCAATATCAACAAGGCCAATCAGGAAGAGCTTATGCTGCTGCCCGGCATAGGCGAGAAGACCGCCCAAAGGATAGTCGAAAAAAGGGCTGAACTCAAAGGATTCAGGACAGTCGACGATTTGACAGCAGTGATGTGGATTGGTAAAGTCAAGTTAGAGAAACTCCGAGCCTATGTGACTGTGGGCGGCCCGGCAGGTCCATCAGTCGCCGAACCAAAAGAGCCTTCCAGGAATTGACCTCGCCTTAGTTTTGTCTACGTTTTCAGGTATTTAGCCGGTTTATATAAGGACAGGGTTTACGCCTATGCCAGAGGATATCCTTGCAGAGCTGAGGGCCAGGGAAGAGGAGATGGAGGCCCTTGTTGAGCAGGCCAGAAAAGAGGCCGCCTCAATAAGGGACGAGGCCGCAAGGACGAGCCGCGCGATACGGGAATCTGCCGGAAGCAGATCCCTGGAAGAGGTGCGCGCATTCGAAGACTCCGAGCGCGCCCTTATAGAGGATGAGGCGCGAGCGATAGAGGAGCAGGGCCGGGCAGAAGCGGCTGAGCTTCGGGCAAAGGGCGAGCGTAACATGGAGAAGGTCGTTACAGAAGTCATGCGCTTTCTGATAGAAAGTTGAAAAAGCCGTCCATGGCTTTTTCAACAACGGCGCCTCCGAAGTTAATTCGGAGGCGCCTCACAAATCGTTCGATTGATAGTCTCGCAATTTGGCAATCCATCCATGGATTGCTACTCAGCAGGTCTTTTTGAGCGACCTGCTGAGTGAACCGGCCGGAGGGGACAAGTGATAAAGAGGATGCTCAAGGTTCAGATGATCGGGCCGAAGCCGATCCTCGACGACGCGATAAAGGCTCTCCATGCGGCGGCGGTCGTGCATATCGAGACAATGCCCGAAGAGGAGCTCCGTAAAGGCGATTTCCTTAAAAAGCTCCCCATAGAATCGGAAAAGCTTAAGAACAAGGAGGCCCTTGAGAAGTCCCTTGAAAGGCTCAAGGCCTTAAAGAGCATTTTGCCTGCGCCTCCGGGAGTGAGGCCCGAGAGGGTCTCCGGCGGCCAGATACAGAGGTATTTATCCGACCTCGCGCCGATCGAGGAGAGGGCAAGGTTTCTCCGGGCAAGGAAGGAAGCGCTTGCCGAGGAGCTTTCTACGGCAGGCAGATACGAGAAGCTCCTCCGTGGCTTCGCGCCGATTGTCTCAAGACTGGGCGGCCTCAAGAACTTTGAGATAGTCGGCCTCACGCTGGAGAAGACGAGGGAGGATATACCGGGCCTGCTCGAATCAGAGGTAGCGCGGATAACCGACCGCTCATACCAGATGTTCACGAGGGAGATAGAGGACGGCACACTGGGAATTGTGCTCACCTATCCGAAGCACTTCGCGCTTGAGATCAAATCTCTCCTGACTGGGCGCGCCATAAGCGAGGTGCGCCTGCCTGACGAGTACGAGGATATGACGCTCATCGAGGCGTTGAAGGTCATGGGCAGGAGGCGCGCCGAGCTGCCCGGACTCATGCATGAGATAGACAGGGATCTCGCCGCGATATCTGCGCAATGGTACGGCACGATCGAAGGCGCGCTCAGGGCTGTCGGGAACAGCCTCGATGAGTTCGGCGCTCTCTCGTACGCCGCTGCGACAAGGTTCGCCTTCATCATAGAGGGATGGGTCCCGGCTGGGAGGTACTCGGAGCTGAAGGAAAAGTTCAGCGGCCTCTTCGGCGAGAAGGTCTTGTTGAGGACCCTTGAGATAAACGAGCATGACAGGGAGGCGGTACCGGTATTTATTAAGAACCCGTCCTTCATTCGGCCGTTCGAGGTATTCCTGGCCGCTCTATCTCCGCCAAAGTACGGCTCGATAGACCCGACGCCCTTTGTCGCCATATTCTTCCCTGCTTTTTTCGGCCTCATCGTGGCTGACGTGGGCTACGGCGCGATAATATTCGTCCTCGCCCTTTTCCTCAGATTCAGGCTCAGGGAGGGCGGCATATCGAAAGACATCGCGACGGTGCTGGCCATAAGCGCCATTTCGGCCATGGTCTTCGGCTGTCTCTTCGGAGAGATGTTCGGCGACCTCGGCGAGCGCTTGGGGCTACTCCACCCCATACTCCTCAACAGGATAGAGTCGATAAAGACCCTTATGTACCTTACCCTCGGGATCGGAGTGGGGCACGTCCTCCTCGGCATAACCTTGAGCGTCGCGAGCCGCCTCATGAGGAGGGATTACAAGGAGGCGCTGGCAAGGGCCTGCTATCTCGTGCTCGTCGTTACGCTGCTTTCCATACTGGCGGTCCTCTCGGGCTACGCCTCGAAAGGCCTTCTCGTCTACCTGGCGGCGATACTCGCCGTCTCGTTCATAGCGTTCGTTGCGCTCGAAGGCATGCTCGGCCCCATAGAGTTCATCGAGGCCCTGGGGCACATCGTCTCCTATGTCCGTATCATGGCTGTCGGCACGGCTTCCGTAGTGATGGCGCTCGTGGCGAACAGGATTGGCGGCCTTTCCGAGAGCCTTGTCGCGGGAGTGGCGTTGGCGGCGGTAATACACGCGCTGAATCTTGTGCTTAGCATACTGAGCCCGTCAATACAGTCCATGAGGCTTCAGTACGTCGAGTTCTTCAGCAAGTTCTACGAGGGCGGCGGCAGGCGGTACAGGCCGTTCAAGAGCCGTTAGCCCGATGAGTACCCCTATACAGAGGAGGAAGATATGGAAGAGGGATTGGTCGCTCTCGCGGCCGCATTAGCCATAGGGCTTCCGGCGCTCGCCACCGGACTTGCACAGAGCAAGATCGGGGCGGCCGGCGCAGGCGCGGTAGCCGAGAAGCCGGAGCTTTCAGGCATCATAATCATACTCATCGCAATACCCGAGACAATGGTGCTCCTGGGCTTTGTCACGGCCTATCTCCTCATCAGCGGCTGAGAAAGAGATGGCACAGGACCCGCTCATAGCTGCACTCGAGGAGGACGCCCGGAACCAGGCCTCTCGCATAATCGAAGAGGCCCAGGAGGCCAGGGAGGCCATTTTGCGCCAGGCAAGGGGAGATGCGCAAAGAGAGGGCGAGGAGCGCCTTTCAGAGGCCAAAGAGAGGCTCAGGAAGACCCGGGCTGCCCGAATAAACACCGCCAGGACAAAGGCAGCGGGAATGAAGCTCGGCGTCAGGCAGGAACTCATCACGCGCGCCATTGACGAGGCCAGGAAAAGTTTTTTTTCATTGAAGGGAGCGGATTATTCGAAGCTCCTGTCTCACCTTTACGGAGAGCTTGAAAGGGACTGGGCAAGGGCGCGTCTTGACGAGGCCCCGGTGGTGCGGGTAAACCCGGCTGACGTCGGGATTATACGGGCCGACGGCGCTGCCGTGAAGCCGGATGAGTCTATTGCCGCAGGGGTCGTCTTTGAGTCGGCTGACGGAAGGGTCAGGTTCGAGAACACCGTATCATCGAGGATAGAGCGGGCTAAAAAGAACATGATACCTGCCATAAATGAAATGCTCTTTGACGAGGTGCTCTCTTGAGGCCGCCCCTGTGAGAAAGGCCCTCAAATACCCTCAGCAGACGGATTTGAGCTATATGAACGCCCGCGTAAGGGGCATGAGGGGCGGGCTTCTTAAAAAAACGGATTACGGGCCGCTGATGAAGGCCCAGAGCATGGATGAAGTCGTGGAGAAGCTCCGCTCCACTGAATATGCGGCTGACATCGAGGCCGCATCAGCAAGGAGCGATAAAAAGGAAGAGATACTCTCGATCGCATTAAAGAACAATCTCTCCGAAACCTTCGCGCGTCTCTGGAAGATAACCCCGGAGGGCGCAGGGCCGCTCCTGAAGGCCGTCTTCTCGAACTGGGAGGTCTTCTGTATAAAGACGGTCATGCGGGGGCTCGCAAGGGGGGTAAAGAGGGACGATATACAGGACGTGCTCGTGCCTGCGGGCGACCTTGATTCCGGCGCGCTCAATACGCTTGTTACCTCAAAGGATGTGCCCGACCTTGTACGTTTTCTTGAGACATGGGCGAGCCCTTACGCGAGGCCGTTAAAGCGGGGGCTTCCGGCCTATGAGAAGGACGGCAGGCTTATCGAGATGGAGGTCGCGCTCGATAAGCGCACAAACGAGATGCTCCTTGATGCGCTGTCCGAAGGCGGTGGCGACGCGGCGCTCATGAGGGAGTGGATGTCAATGAAGATAGACATCGCGAACGTGCTGACTCTGTTCAAGATAAGGGGCCAGGGCTACACCGGCGAGGGCGCGGCGGAGTTCTTCATCGAAGGCGGAAAGGCCTTGAGGAGACAGGGCTTCATCGAGCTTTCAGCGGCAAAGGACAATGACGCGCTCTTTGATCTGCTCAAGGCAAGGATAACCGACATGAGCATCGGCCGCGCGCTCGCCTCGATAGACCCCAAAGACCCGCTTATCATAGAAGAGCTCTTCGAGGAGGCGCTGGAGAAGCGTCTTTCCAGAATGGCCTCAGTCGACCCGCTCACCATAGCTCTCCCGGCATCGTTCATATATATGAAGGTGAGGGAGACGAAGAATCTGAGACTAATAGGCAGGGCCAGGTCCTTCGGCATGCCTGAGGCGGAGATGGAAAGGCTCCTTATCTATCCTATTTAAACATGGCGGAGTTCCTTGTCATAACAGGCCCTGGCGCGTCATTGGGCTTCAGGTGCGCAGGTGTCGAGACCCTGGAGGTAGAGGAGTCGTCCGATATTTCGGGGCTCCTCCTCGGCATTCAGTCCGATGGTAAGTACGGCCTTGTCGCAATGGAAGAGAATCTCCTCGAGAAGGTCAGCGAGCTTACGATGAAGCGCCTGCGTAAAAAGGGCCTGCCCATAATCATCCCCATAAACCTTCCGAAAAAATGGGGAGAGGCCGAGGCCGGCGAATCGCCCATTGTCAGGCTCATAAGAAGGGCCATAGGCTACCAGATAAAGATAAAGAGATAGGCATGAAAGAGATAAGGGGAAAGATACACGGGGTGGCTGGCCCGACCGTGTCGGTAAAGGGCATGACAGGAGCTGTTATGAACACGGTCTGTCTTGTCGGCAAGCACGGCCTATTGGGCGAGATAATACGCATAAAGGAAGGCCTGGTGACCCTGCAGGTCTACGAGGACACGAGCGGCATCTCGGTGGGCGAGGAGGTCATAAGCTACGGCATACCGCTTAGCGTCACGCTTGGGCCGGGACTTCTTACCGGCATATTCGACGGCATACAGAGGCCGCTCACGAAGATAAGGGAGACTACGGGCGGCTTCATAACAAAGGGCGTCAAGGTCGAGGCCCTTGATATAGACAGGATGTGGGAGTTCAACCCTGTAAAGAAAAAGGGCGACAAGGTAGAGCCCGGAGACGTGCTCGGCACCGTGCAGGAGACCGCGCGCATACTGCACAGGATAATGGTGCCGCCCGGCATAAGCGGCGTAATAAAGGAGATAAAGAAGGACAGGGTATCAGGCGCGGAGTACATCTGCATGCTCGATAACGGGAAGTTCATAGAGCTCTTCCAGGAATGGCCGGTGAGGAGGCCGCGGCCGTTTTTGGCAAAGCTCCCGCCTGCCGAGCCCTTCATCACGGGGCAGAGGGTCTTTGACACGCTCCTGCCCGTGGCAGAAGGCGGCACGGCCATCGTGCCGGGCGGCTTCGGCACAGGCAAGACGGTCGTGGAGCAGAGCATAGCCAAGTTCTCCAGGAGCGACATAGTCGTATACGTCGGCTGCGGTGAGCGCGGCAACGAGATGTCGGAGATATTGTCGGATTTCCCTGACCTCAAGGACCCGACATCGGGCCTGCCGTTGAGCCTCCGCACGGTCATAGTCGTCAATACATCCAACATGCCCGTCGCCGCGAGGGAAGCCTCGATATTCACGGGCATTACGATTGCCGAGTACTTCAGGGACATGGGCTATTCTGTCGCAATGCTGGCGGATTCGATATCGAGGTGGGCGGAGGCATTGAGGGAAATATCATCACGGCTCGAAGAGATGCCCGGAGAGGAGGGCTTCCCGCCCTATCTCGCGACGCAATTGGGAATGTTCTATGAGCGCTCTGGAAAAGTAAGGTGTTTAGGCAGCGAAGACCGCAGAGGCTCTGTAACTGTCATAAGCGCGGTCTCGCCTCCGGGCGGTGATTTTTCAGAGCCTGTGACGCAGGCGTCGCTAAGGTTCGCGGGCGCGCTCTGGGCCCTTGACCCTGACCTCGCATACAGGAGGCATTTCCCGGCCGTGAACTGGCTCTCGAGCTTCAGCCTCTATCTCGCAGAGCTCAATGACTGGTTCGGGACGCAGGTGGCCGACGACATGGTGGCCCAGCGGACCCGCCTGTATACTCTCCTTCAGAGGCAGACAGAGCTCCGTGACATAATACAGATAATCGGCATAGAGGCCCTGCAGGAGTCTGACAGGCTTACGCTTGAGGCGGCGAATCTCGCGACAGAGGCCTTCCTGAAGCAGAGCGCATTCAGCGAGATAGACGCATTCAACACATACGAGAAGCAGTACGGGATGCTGAAGGTGATATTCACATACCTGGATAGCGCGGAGGCTGCCCTCAAAAGGGGCGTATACATCGAGACGATACTCGACAACCCCGTCAAGGGCAGGCTCATGAGGATGAAGGACGAGCCGAACGAGGGCTTCTCGAAGAAGGCCAAGGACCTCATTGCCGCCATAGAGAGCGAGTTCAGCATGTTGGAAGAAAAATGATTTCTACCCCTCACCCCGCGCTTCGTCCCCCCTCTCCCGCAAGGGGAGAGGGTGAAAGCATGACCTCCCCTCCCTTGACGGGAGGGGATTTAGGGGAGGGTGAATTTCTTTAAGGCGGGTTCAATTTTGCAACCTGAACCCGAATATTCCTATCAGCCACTACGGACATTCAGGTTCAATTTGCAAAATTGAACCTGCAAAGAGAAGTAATTTGCTTTAAGGGGCGGTAATGGCAATCGACTTCATAACAAGGCGCTACCAGACGCTCACATCCATATCCGGGCCGCTCATCTTCGTCGACAGGATAACGGGCGGGAGCTTGGGCGAGATGTGCGTCATCGAACTGCCCGAAGGCGAGAGGAGGACAGGGCAGATACTCCAGCTCATGGGCAATAGCGCCATCGTGCAGGTCCTCGAAGGCACCTCAGGCATAGATTCGGATGAATCACGGGTGCTGCCGACCGGCGAGACCGCGAAGATAGGCGTATCAAAAGACCTCTTCGGCAGGGTCTTCAACGGCTTCGGCGAGCCCATAGACGGACTGCCGCCCATAGTGCCTGACGAGTACAAGGACATAAACGGCCTTCCGATGAACCCGGCATCGAGGGAGAAGCCGGACTTCTTCGTTCAGACCGGCATATCGGCAATCGACGGCCTCAATACGCTGGTCCGCGGGCAGAAGCTCCCGATATTCTCCGGCGCGGGCCTTCCGGCAAAGGAGCTTGCATTACAGATAGTCAGGCAGGCAAGGGTATCCGAGGCGGCTGATTTTGCCGTGATACTCGGAGCAATGGGCATCACATCGAGGGAGAGCTTTTTTTTCCGGCGTTCGTTGCAGGAGGCCGGCGCGCTGGAGCGCACGATAGCATTCATCAATCAGGTTAATGATCCGACGATAGAGAGGCTCTTTACGCCGAGGATAGCGCTGACGGTCGCGGAGTACCTCGCATTCGAGCACGATTACCACGTGATGGTAGTGCTTACGGACATGACATCATACTGCGAATCGCTCCGGGAGATAGGCAGCGCGCGCGAAGAGATACCCGGCAGAAGGAGCTATCCCGGCTACATGTACACCGACCTTGCCACACTCTACGAGAGGGCCGGAAGGCTCAAGGGCGGCAAGGGCTCTGTCACGCTCATGCCCATACTCACCATGCCTGACGACGATATCACGCACCCGATTCCGGACCTTACGGGTTACATAACCGAGGGGCAGATAGTATTGAGCAGGTCGCTTCACAGGAAGGGCATATACCCTCCCATAGACGTGCTGCCGTGCCTCTCCAGGCTCATGAACCTTGGCATCGGCAAGGGCAAGACAAGGGAAGGGCACAGGGCCATAGCGGACCAGCTCTATTCAGCCTACGCCAAGGGCATGGACGTAAGAAGGCTCGTTACCATCGTGGGCGAAGAGGGCCTCTCTGACCTCGACCGGAAATATCTCGCCTTTGCCGAGGAGTTCGAGAGAAGGTTCGTGGGGCAGGGCGAGTCGGACCGGTCCATCGAGGAGACGCTCGACCTCGGATTGGAGCTTCTGAAGTCAGTGCCCGAAAGGGAGGCCGTGGCAAGGAGGAGATAGGTGGCCATACTTGAAAAGAGCGCGCCGACAAGGGAGCAGTTCCTGGCCCTCAGGAGGCGATACGAGGTCATAGGCAAAGGGCTCGATCTCCTGAAGAGCAAGAGGGAGGCCCTTATGAAGGAGTTCTTCGGCATCGTGGACGAGTCGATAAGGATGCGCGACGAGCTCACGGCGCTGCTCCTCAAGGCGCAGCGGGGGCTTGAGAGGGCAAGGGCCATAGACTCCGGGTCAGTCGTGTCGTTCGCTCACGCGGCAAAGAGGAGCGTGCCGCTGAGCATCAAGGCAAAGAGCATCTGGGGCGTATTCGTGCCGGAGATAGAGGAGGTCCAGCTGGCCCGGTCTCTTGAAGCAAGAGACATCTCGCCTGTCGGCGAGAGGGCGGAGGTAATCGAGATAGCGGCCCAGTTCGAGGCAGCTTCCGAGCTGATAGTAAAGATAGCGTCGAGGGAAATAAGGCTCACGCGCATAGGAGAGGTAATAAGGTCTGACTCGAGGAAGATAAATGCCATCTCCGAAGTAATACTTCCTTCCATCAGGAACCGCATAAAGTACATAGAGCGGGTGCTTGAGGAGAGGGAGAGGGAAGAGATATTCAGGCTCAAGAGGAACAAGGCGAAAAGACAGGCGATGGAGGCTTTGGCGCAAAGGCAAAGCGGCGGTTTCCCACGTTTGAAATGACCCTTCCTTCGTAATCTCGCCGTTCCCGGTAGCACTGCAACAGGCGAACTGAAACCCTCCCCCTTGACGGGGGAGGGCAGGGTGGGGGTGAATATACTTTTCACCCTCCCCTCAGTCCCCTCCCGTCAAGGGAGGGGAAGATTTCGGAGATACCCCGAAGCGTGCCGCGCAATTGTTTCATTTACCCGAAAACATTAGCAAATATCCCTCTTGTATTGGGCCGCTCCCTTCTGGTATATTTACATTTTTATCAGGCTGCTGAAAAAGTCCATCTGCTTTGTTGTCATCGTCGCTCGTCACTGCGGCGTACGGCAAAGAGTACGCCTCATTCCTCGCTCCTCGACGCCTCGCATATGGAGCTTTTTGAGCAGCCTGAAAGTTGCATTCTGTTAATTACATTATACTCGGAGTTTTCAAGTGATAGAGAGATACACGCGTAAGGAAATGGGCTCCATCTGGGAGCCTTCGAACCGCTTCCGCAAATGGCTCGAGGTCGAGATAGCGGCGTGCGAGGCATGGGCAAAGTTAGGCAAGATCCCTCAGAAGTCGCTCAATACGATAATAAAGAAGGCTGACTTCAACGTCGAGCGCATAGACGAGATAGAGAAGACCGTCAAGCACGATGTGATAGCCTTCCTCACTTCGGTCGCCGAGTTCGTCGGCCCTGATTCGCGCTACATACACATGGGCCTGACTTCGTCAGACATCCTCGATACCTCTCTCGCGCTCCTTCTGAGGGAGGCGGCTGACCTCATAATAAGCGATATCAAAGGCCTCATGTCCGCCCTTGAGAAGAGGGCGTTCGAGCACAAGGACACGCCCATGATGGGCCGCTCGCACGGCATCCACGCCGAGCCAATGACCTTCGGCCTCAAGATGGCGCTCTGGTACGACGAGATGGGGCGCAATCTCTCCCGCATGGAGAGGGCGCGCGAGGTCATATCCTACGGCAAGCTCTCCGGCGCCGTCGGCACATTCTCGCAGATAGACCCGAGGGTCGAGAAATACGTATTGAAGAAGCTTGGCCTCAAGCCCGAGCCGGTCGCCACCCAGGTCGTGCACAGGGACAGGCATGCCGAGTACTTCTCCACGCTCGCGATAATAGCGTCTTCGATAGAGAAGTTCGCGGTAGAGATAAGGCACCTCCAGAGGACTGAGGTCCTCGAGGCAGAGGAGCCGTTCACAAAGGGGCAGAAGGGCTCTTCTGCAATGCCCCACAAGAGGAATCCCATTATATCAGAGAACCTCACGGGCATCGCGAGGCTAATACGCGGCTACTCGGTAAGCGCGCTTGAGAACGTCGCGCTCTGGCACGAGAGGGACATAAGCCATTCATCCGTAGAGAGGGTCATCGCGCCTGATGCGACCATACTGGTCGATTTCATGCTCGCCAGGGCCGCTGGCCTCATGCGCGACCTTGTCGTATATCCGCAGAACATGCGCGAGAACATGGATAAGCTGAAGGGCGTCGTCTTCTCGCAGAAGGTGCTCCTGAAGCTCATTGACAAGGGCACCACAAGGGAAGAGGCGTACGCTATAGTCCAGAGGAACGCAATGAAGGTATGGGAGGGGCTGGGGGATTTCAGGTCCCTTCTCATCGACGACGCAGAGGTCATGAACTATCTTACGGTGAAGGAGATAGATTCGTGCTTTGACATTAGACCGTATCTTAAGCAGGTCGATTACATATTCAACAGGACTTTCGGGAAAAAGAATGGCAATTCCTGATTATCAAAGGATAATGCTTCCCTTGTTATATGTCGCAAGAGATGGCGGAGAGCATTCTTTCCGTGATGCTGTTGAACAACTTGCTGTGCATTTCGCTTTGAATGAAAATGAAAGGAAGGAGCTTCTTCCAAGCGGAAGATATCCGATTTTTGATGATAGGGCAGCATGGGCCAAAACTTTCTTGACGAAAGCCGGACTGGTTGAATCCATTAAGAGAGGCGTCTTTAAGATAACAGAGCGCGGTTTGGAGGTTGTAAAAGAAAATCGAACAGAAATAAATGTAAATTATCTCAAGAGATTTCCTGAGTTTATGGATTTTCAAAGGACAAGAAACAAGAATAAGACTATTGCGGTGCTCGATCAGGAGAAAGATGATGTTGATGCGCAGACGCCCGAAGAGTCGATTGAATACGGTTTCCAGAAATTAAAGAATAATCTCGCGCAGGAAATATTAGAGCACATCAAAAAATGTTCTCCTACTTTTTTTGAGAGTCTGGTGGTCGAGTTGCTTGTCAAAATGGGGTATGGAGGTTCCAGAAAAGACGCCGGGGAAAGAATAGGTAAAAGTGGAGATGGTGGGATTGATGGCATTATAAAAGAGGATAAATTGGGATTAGATTCCATCTATATTCAAGCCAAAAAATGGGAAGGAACAGTTGGCCGTCCCGAGATTCAGAAATTTGCTGGAGCATTACAAGGATTCAGGGCTAAAAAAGGTGTTTTCATAACAACTTCGAACTTTTCAAAAGAAGCGGAAGATTATGCGTCCAAAATTGAAAACAAAATAGTGCTTATTGACGGCGAACTGCTTACGCAATTAATGATAGATTACAATATTGGAGTATCAAGCATTGCTTCTTATGAGATAAAAAAGATAGATTCGGATTATTTTTCCGAAGAATAGATTTGGAGGTTTTTATGGAGAAGCGCGACAAAATCTACGAGGGCAAGGCAAAGGTTCTTTTCACCACAGACAACCCGGACCTCCTCATCCAGTATTTCAAGGACGAGGCCACGGCATTCGACGGCAAGAAGAAGGGCATCATCGAGCACAAGGGCGTGCTCAACAACAAGATATCCTCGGCCATCTTCAAGCTCCTTGAGGCGAGCGGCATCAAGACCCACTTCGTGGAGCAGCAGAGCGACAGGGAGATGGTCGTAAAGAAGCTCCGCATAATCCCGGTAGAGGTCGTCGTAAGGAACCTGGTCGCAGGCAGCCTCGCGAAGAGGCTCGGCATGGAGGAGGGCACTGCCCTCAAGAACCCCATCGTCGAGTTTTTCTACAAGAGCGATCCATTGGGCGACCCGATGATAAACGAGTACCACGCAAGGGAGTTCGGGTTCGCCACTGACGCTGAATTAAAGCAGATGAGCGCGACGGCCCTCAAGATCAACGGAATCCTCTCGGAGTTTTTCGACAAGAGGGGTATAATATTGGTTGACTTCAAATTGGAGTTCGGCGAGCACAAGGGCGAAGTTCTCCTCGGCGACGAGATAACCCCGGACGGGTGCAGGCTCTGGGACAAAACGACCCGCGAGAAGATGGACAAGGACAGGTTCAGGCGCGACCTGGGCAAGGTCGAGGAGGCCTACCAGGAGGTCTTGAGGAAGGTGACGGAGAAGATATGAAGGCAAAGGTCTATGTGACCCTCAAGAGGGGCGTTCTCGACCCGCAGGGCAAGGCAGTTATGGGCGCGCTGAAATCCATGAACTTCGACGAGGTAAAAGACGTCAGGGTAGGCAAGTTCATGGAATTGGAGCTTGACGGCTCTTCGAGGGAAGCCGAGGAGAAGCGTCTGAAGGAGATGTGCGAGAAGCTCCTCGCAAATACGGTCATCGAGAACTATAAAATAGAGATTGAATAAAAATTCTCATCGCTCTTATCTTCCCCGCCCTCGACGGGAGGGGATTGAGGGGAGGGTGAGAAAATAAAGAAGGTGCTTCAGTGAAATTCGGCGTCATAGTCTTCCCCGGTTCAAACTGCGACCACGACTGCTACCATGTCGTCAAACACGTCTTCGGCAAGCCCGCCGAGTATGTATGGCACAAATCAACCAGCCTCGACGGCTTCGATTGCGTCATACTGCCAGGCGGCTTCTCATACGGCGATTACCTGAGGACAGGCGCCATCGCAAGCTCTTCCCCCGTGATGAACGAGGTAGTCTCGTTCGCAAACAAAGGCGGGCTCGTCATTGGCATCTGCAACGGCTTCCAGATATTGACCGAAGCGGGACTGCTGCCCGGCGTTCTCATGAGGAACAGGGAACTCAAGTTCATTTGCGACCATGTGCGCCTCAAGGTTGAGAATACCGCCTCGCCCTTCACCAGTGCATACAAGACAGGGCAGGTAGTCGATATCCCCATAGCCCACGCTGACGGCAATTACTATGCCGAGGCCGAGACGATAAAGAGGTTGGAGAATGAGGGCCGCGTCGCGTTCAGGTATTCAACGCCAGGGGGCCTTGTGACGGAAGACGCCAATCCCAACGGCGCGCTCTCCAATATAGCAGGCATACTGAGCGAGAAGGGAAATGTGCTCGGCATGATGCCGCACCCCGAGAGGGCCTGCGAGGGCGAGCTCGGCTCGCTCGACGGCAGGGGCGTCTTCGAATCGATAATAGGCGGCATGAGGAAATAGCCGATAAGGTCATTCTGAGCGCAGCGAAGAATCTCGTCTTTACAGATGTTTTGAGATTGCTTCGTCGCAAGATTCCGCTCCTCGCAATGACTACTTGGATTTTTTCCTGATTATAATTTTTTAGAATAGGACCAGGCATGCTCCTTAAAGACGAGTTGGAATCCGGCAGGTTCGTTATGACGGCCGAGATATGCCCGCCCAGGGGCACTGACGTAACGGCCTTCATCGAGAAGGCGCGGCTCCTGAAGGGCAGGGTAGCCGCCGCAAACGTCACTGACAACCAGAGGGCGGTGATGCGCCTCTCATCCCTTGCCTGCTCGGTGCTTCTTTTAAAGGAAGGCATCGACCCTGTCTTTCAGGTGACCTGCAGGGACAGGAACAGGCTCGCCCTCCAGTCCGACATAATGGGGGCGTGGGTGCTTGGCGTCAGGAACGTCCTTGCCCTCACCGGCGACCATGTCGCCTTCGGCGACCACAGGGAGGCAAAGGCCGTTTTCGACATCGATTCAGTGCAGCTCGTGGGTGTCATCAACGGACTTAACCACGGCAGGAACATGAAGGATACCGAGCTTCGCGGAAAGACCGATTTCTATATCGGCGCGGTCGTCGCGCCCGAGGCCAATCCCTGGGAGCCCGAGGGCGTAAAATTCGCGAAGAAGATAACTTCCGGCGCGAGGTTCTTTCAGACCCAGGCAATATTCGATATGGAGAAGTTCAAGAGGTTCTTCGAGAAGACCGGGAATTCCGGAGTGAAGGTCCTCGGAGGCATACTGCTCCTCAAATCAGCCAAGATGGCGCATTACCTCAACAAGAACGTGCCCGGCGTAAACGTGCCGCAAAACCTTATCGACGAGCTTGAGTTTTCGACAGATGAACTTAAGAAGGGGATTGAAATAGCTTCAAGGCAGGTAAGGGAGCTTAAAAGCTTCTGCCACGGCGCGCATATCATGGCCATAGGGCAGGAAGAGAGCGTGGTAGAGATTATCGCCGGGGCTTAGCAGGCATGAAATAAGTCCATCTGCTGCGTTGTCATCGTCGCGGCAAAAGCGACGTACAAGAAGAGTACGCCTCATTCCTCGCTCCCCGATTTAACCGGGGCCTTGCATATGGAGCTTATTTGAAGCCTGAACAAAGTCAGAGTTTTTCAGTAACCTGTCAGGCATCCTCTTCGGTCGAGTTGTCCCTGGTTATTATGAACTCCGTCTCCTCTTTCAGGGCCGGTTTGTCCTCCTGAACGGCCTTTTCCGGATGTACCTCAGCAGTCTTCTCCTCAGAAAGAATCCCGCTTACTGAATTCCCGCCTGCCGCCAGGTACGCGGCCTCGGTATTGCCCGCATTCTCGATATAAAGCGCGTCAGTGCTCTTGAGGTGAAATGCCTCTCCCGGGCCGACGGCAGCCGCAGTCTTGCCGCATCTTACCGTCAAACTGCCCTTCAGGACGAATATTATCTCCTCAGCGCCTTCAGCCGGGGAGAGCCTCTTCGGCGCTTCTCCGGGCCTTACTTTTCCGTAGAGCATGTGTACTGTGCTGGAATTCAAATCATGGCCGCCCAACAGGTATGTGCCTTCAGGGTTTGCCTCCGCGAGCTGGGGGAGCCTGTATATCTTCATGCCATCGATTCCATTGTGTCCTTGAAGTGCTCGAGGAAGTCATCGCCGTGCATCGGCCGTATTATTATCCACTTCTTTTTCTTGTCGAGGCGAACCTCGACCTCTGAGCCGGGGATAAGCTCAAGGGCCCGCAGAAACTCTTCGGGAAGGACTACTCCTTCCTTGCCTTTTTCTATCTTTATGATCTTCTCTTTCATGGGAAACCTCTGTTTTCAGAGTTGATTATATCTTAATTGCAGCACAGAGCATAGTCAAGAATTTATGTTCCCTTGCAGGCCTGTTTTGTGTTAACTTCAATATACTTCTTGTTTCACCGTAGCGGCAGCCGCAAGCGCAACCTTTCCGTTATCTCTCTCAGAGGGAAGAAATGCCCAAGGACGGTTCCCTTAAATCCAGGATCATGAAACAGCGTTACTTCACGGCCAGGGAACTCCAGTTCTCCATAGCCCTCCTGGTCGTGCTCGCTCTCCTTGCAGGCATCTTCCTCCAGGCAGTCTCCTCCGCGCTCATCAGCTATTACGGCATGGCGACCCCGGCGCTCGGCATAATGCTCGTTATCGGTTACGTCGGCATCGTCGTGATACTTGCCGTATTTTTCACTTACAGGCTCATCGGGCCCTTCAAGCGCCTCGAATACGAGATGAAGCTCATACAGAGCGGCAATCTCATGAAGCGCCTTTCAGTGAGGTCCCAGGACGACCTCCATATCAAGAACTTCATAATCTACCTGAACTCGTTCCTCGGCAGGTTCGAGGAGATGAGCAACGAGTACAGCCGCCTGAACAGCGTTGTCATCGCAAAGCTCGATGAGATGGCGAAGGAGCTTGAAAAAGAGCGGATAGACTGCCCGAAGCTCAGGCAGGAAGCCGCCGATCTCCTCAAAAAGGTGCACGAGTTCCGGGAAAAATGGTAGCCGATCTCATGCGGAGCCTCCTTCTCCTCATAGCCCTTCTCTTTATCCCGCCCTCCGCGTATGCCCTCTCGTCAGGCACGTACCTGGTCACCCAGGTCATAGACGGGGACACCGTAATCCTGTCTAACGGAGAGGCCGTAAGGTACGTCGGCATAGACACTCCAGAGATGAACGAGCCCTTCTGGCTTGAGGCAAAGGCCAGGAACATGGCCCTTGTAATGGGCAAAACCGTCGAGGTCTCGGTATGCGGCCCTGAGTCCAGGGACAAGTACGGGCGCGTGCTTGCGTGGGTGTCTTACGGCGGAGCGATAGTGAACGAAACGCTTCTTAGGGAAGGCTACGGAAGGACGCTCGTCATACCTCCCTGCGGCATAATCACCGAAAGGCGGTTCGCGGCCGCCGAAGCTGAGGCGAGGGCCGCAAAGAGAGGCATCTGGAGTCAGGCACCGACAGCCGCGGTGCATACCATAGCGCCGGACGCGGCCCGTATGTTCGTGGGCAGGACCGTAAGGGTCAGGGGCGTTGTCCAGGGCGTGCGGCCGCTGGGGCAGAGCTGGGCGCTCGATTTCGGCGGCATTGACGGCTTCAAGGCAGTGGTGCTTCCCAGGGTCATTATTGACTTCAACAGGAGGGGTGAGAGCCTTCTTGACCTTGTCGGGAAAGAAATTGCCGTAACCGGAACAATAACCCTCTACAATGGCTCTCCCGAGATACTCATAGACTCGCCTTCGAGGATAGAATGAGGGCTGAAAGGGCTCTTTTTGTATTGACAGCTAACAGCCTGTTGTTTAATATGAAAACCTAAGGCGGCGTACCCAAGTGGCAAGGGAGCAGTCTGCAAAACTGCTATCCAGCGGTTCGAATCCGCTCGCCGCCTCCAAATTCGAAAAAACCCCGCAACAGCTGTTGCGGGGTTTTTTGACTTCCGGGCCTTTTTCGTCTGCGGCGGCCAATAATTTTTTCAGCCCGGCCAGCCATTATAATATAATGATTTCATGAAAAAAGAGCCGGTCTTCAGCATAAAGGGGCTTACCAAGGTCTACCGGATGGGCGAGGTGGAGGTGCACGCCCTGAGGGGCATTGACCTCGACCTCTGGTCAGGGGAGCTTGTCGGGGAGCGGCAAGTCGACCCTTCTCAACATAATGGGCGGCCTAGATACCTCAACCGCAGGCCTGGTCACATACAAGGGGCGGGACCTCACAAGGGCCAAGGAGGCCGAGCTCACCGATTACCGCCGACATCACGTCGGCTTCGTATTCCAGTTCTATAACCTCATACCGAGTCTCACCGCGCGCGAGAACGTCGCGGTCGTAACCGAGATAGCCTCAAAGCCGATGAAGCCCGAGGACGCCCTTGCCATCGTGGGCCTCGGGGAAAGGCTCGACCACTTCCCCTCGCAGCTCTCGGGCGGAGAGCAGCAGAGGATCGCCATACATGAGAAGGATAGCGCTCGAAGCCGGGGACATGGTCAAAAAGGGAGATGCCGTCGCAGAGCTTGAGCCCCTGAGGTCAGAGGTGCTCGACCCGAGGAGCAGGGCAGCGGCAGAGGCAGAAGTCTCTGCTGCCGAGGCCTCTGTAAAGGCGGCTCAAGAGAACGCCAGGGCAAGGCAGGCAGAGGACGAGTTCGCCGGAGAGGAGCTTCAAAGGGCAAAGGAACTCTTCAACTCGGGATATGTAACAAGGAGCGCCTTTGAGGATGTTCAGAGCAGGGCAAGGCAGGCCCGGGCAAACCTTCTGTCAGCCCGGGCATCTGTTAGGGCAGCCCAATCGGAGCTCCGGGGCAGGACAGCTCTTGGCTATTCAGCGGCCGAGCGGGCAAAGAGCGGGGCCGGCAAGGTCGTAAAAGGTCGAAGCCCCTGTTGACGGCAGGACATTGAAGGTCCACCGGGAGAGCGAAGGCGCAATAGGCGCCGGCGAGCCGTTAATCGATATCGGCAACACCGGTCTACTTGAGATACGCTCAGAGGTCCTGTCGTCTGACGCGATAAGGGATGGAAGCAGGGTCAAGGTTGTAGGCAGGTAAAAGTATCCAGCCTTGCCGCGCCGCCTTTCGAAGATGGTCTCTTTTGCTGCCCTTCCCCCTTTTTATCCGCTTTAATCGTGAAATTCCCCTCCCCTCAGTCCCCTCCCGTCAAGGGAGGGGAAGATTTAAGATGATACCCCGCAGCTTGCTGCGGGGAGGTCCATTGCAAGTCATGCAGCAGGCACATATCCTCCCTCCGGGTCTGCCGGGCTTTTTGCCTTTTCAGCGGCTTCAGGCTGCCTCCAGCTCCTCTGCCACGTCCGGCGGCATGTCATATTCTATCTCCGAGATGGTATCCTCCCCGACCGCCTCTTTGCAAAGCCGGAATACCGTGTCGACCGCCGTCTTCGCCTGGTCAGGGTTTATCCTGAACTGCGCGCCTATCTCCGAGAAGAACTCTTCTATCGTTATGTCCACAGGCTTCGCCTGGTGGCCCCTCAATTTTTCAAAGGTGAGGGGCTCAGGCAGCTTCCCGGTCAGCTTGCGCGCGTGATCATCGTCCATGGATGATGCTAGGATGCCCAGTATTGCCTTTATAACCGCATCCGCCTTGTCGGTTGAGCCTATGAAGTCCAGATTGGTTATTTCGTTTACGAACCTTGAGTATTCCATTTCCAAGCTCCTTGTAAGCTCCTGAAGGTGTCTTAAAAAAGGATGTGTCTATTTCGATTAAAACATGGGAAATTCATTTGTCAAATAGGTACATAGGATATTGTGGAGGCAAAAGGGGTAAAGTTTTCAGGAGCCCGGACGATATTAGGAATGTAGATCTGATTCTGGGGGGAATCATGCCAAAATTCATTGCTGCCATTGTAATGCTTTTTCTTTCGACCGTAGCCTATGCCGAAGTGGGCAACGGCTATGTAGGCGAAAGGGAATGCTTTGCCTGCCATAAACAGGTAAAGGCGGATTACCAGATAGACAGGCACGGCAGGGTCTTTACAGCCGCTCCTGGAAGTGACTTGCAGGCCAAGGGCTGCGAGGCTTGCCACGGCCCGGGCGCGGCGCACCTCGGGGCGGTAGATAAAGAGGAACAGGACCTCAAGATAGAGAACTTCAAGTCAGGCAAGGAGCTTCCAGTCGAGCAGAACAAGCGCTGCCTCGCATGCCACGAGAACGCTGAAAGAGGCTTCTGGAAGGGCAGCGGGCATGAGATGTCAGGCGTGGGCTGTTCGACCTGCCATAAGATACATTCTCCAGAGCCCAGGCCGACCATGACAGTATGCTTCACCTGCCACAAGGAGAGAAGGGCCCAGCTACAGAGGTCTTCGCACATGCCTCTGCGCGAGGGCAAGATGACATGCAACGACTGCCATAACCCGCACGGCGGTCCCGGACCCAGCGCGCTTAAGTACTCCTCGGTGAACGATAACTGCTACTCATGCCACCAGGAGAAGAGGGGCCCGCTCCTTTGGGAGCACGCGCCCGTCAGGGAGAACTGCGCCAACTGCCACGACCCGCACGGCTCTAATTATGAATCGCTCTTGAAGCTCAAGAACCCGTACCTCTGCCAGTCATGCCATGTGGCAGGCAACCACCCGAGTTCAGTCTATGACGCGACCAAGATACCGGGCGGCTCGGCTTCTCCTGCCCAGCAGATGCTCGGCAAGGGATGCCTCAACTGCCACAGCCAGGTACATGGCTCAAACCACCCCTCTGGGGCGAGATTCCAGAGATAAGGAGAGAAGGAGCATAATCTGATGAAAAGATTTCTGTATCTTGCAGCGTTTACATCGGTGCTCGCTCTGCCTTCCATCTCAGGAGCCGAGCTTACAGGGGAGGCGACCATAGGAGCGAGTTTCACCGACGTGAACAACCGCGAGTCTTTCAAGTACGGCGAGTACACCGGCGTAACTGACGACGGCATACGGATGCTCGGCAGCGCTGACGTCGGATATTACAGGGATGCCTACTTCCTGGAGCTTGACGCCAGGGACCTGGGGTTGGACAACAGGAGCGTGCTCCTGAGGAGCGGCAGGCTCAACGGCTACGAAGCTTTTATAAGCTACAGCGAGACGCCGCGTCTCATATCAAACAACAGCAGGACGCCCTTCACCAACCCGGGTAGCTCGAACCTCACGCTCCCCGCCGGTTTCGTAAAGGCGGACAACACCACATTAATGACCAACCTTACGGCCAGCAGGAGGGACGTGGAGTTGAGGCTCGACAGGGAGGAGTGGCGGTTCGGCTTCTCCAGGCAGCTCGGAAGGGACTATGCCCTTTCAATAGACTACAGGCATGAGGAAAAGGAAGGCCTCAAATCAATAGGAGGCACGCTCGGCATCTCCGGCGGAAATACAAGGTCCATAGTGCTTCCGGAGCCGGTCGACTACAAGACCGACGAGATAAGGGCCGCCGTTTCATACGCGGGCAATTCCGCGAACGCGCGGGCCGAGTACCTGGTCTCGTTCTTCGACAACAACAACGAGTCGATAATATGGGAGAGCCCGATTATCCGGGCGGGCTATCCGGGAACCGCCAGGACCTCGCTGCCTCCCGACAACCTGCATCAGAGGTTGAGCCTCTCTGGCGGAGTAAACCTGCCCTTCTATTCCACAAGGGTCAATGCGGCGGCGGAGTACGGGATAATGGAGCAGGATGAGGAGCTCTTCCCATATTCCATAAACCCGGCGAGCACGATAACGGTACCTCTTCCCAGGGACAGCGCTCAGGCGGAGATGATTGTGAAAGGCCTTACCCTTAACGTTGCCTCGCGTCCGGCGCCGAAGTTGGGCCTCAATCTGAGATACAAGTACTACTCGACCGACAACGGCACGCCGAGGCAGCTCTTCCGGTACGTGAAGAACGACCAGGGGGCTGCGCAGGCGGCTATCACGGAAGCCCACGCGCTCTATAACCTGCCGTACGACTATACGCAGAACAAGTTGAGCTTCGACGGCTCGTACCACCTCTTCAGGGCCACGAGCCTCAAGGCCGGCT
>Ga0209751_10001954_pt1 | contig 20940 bp, 20 predicted proteins | sample RifCSP13_1_FD_184019 | JGI IMG/M metagenome (GOLD analysis project Ga0209751, IMG submission 184019) | Soil microbial communities from Rifle, Colorado - Rifle CSP2_sed 13_1 (SPAdes) (version 2) | ecosystem: Environmental > Terrestrial > Deep subsurface > Rock core/Sediment | place: Rifle... | reverse complement strand
GAAGCCGGCCGCATCGACATGCCGGTGCTCGAATTCCTTCGTCGCAAGTTCGCCGGTTGACGGGCCACACCGCTCGCCCCTTGCCGATGCCGAATCTCACACAGTTCCGAGCCCTCCTCATCGACCTCGACGGAGTCGTCTGGATTGGGGAGACCCCGTTGCCTGGGCTGGAGGAGTTCTTCAACTGCCTGCATGCGCGCGACCTTCAGTTCCTACTGGTCTCGAACAACGCAGCCACATCTCCCGAGATCGTGCAATCCAAGCTCGCTGGGATGGGGATCGAAGTCACCCAGGGGAAGGTGCTCACGTCTTCCGAAGCCAGCGCCTCGTTCCTTGCCGACCGCCTGCCCCCGGGGACCCCTGTTCTGGTGGTGGGCGAGGCCGGCCTGCGCTCGGCAGTCGAGCGGGCCGGGCTCACGCTGGCCGGCGGGGCCGATGATGCTCGGGCGGTTGTTGTTGGCCTCGACCGACAGGCAAATTGGTCTTCCCTCACCGAGGCCGCGCTGGCGATCCGGCGCGGCGCCCTCTTTGTCGCCACCAACCCGGATGTGACGTTCCCCATCGAGCGTGGTCTGGCCTTGGGGAGCGGCGCTTTGATTGCCGCCCTGAAAGCCGCCACGGGCCTCGAGCCGGTGATGGTGGGCAAGCCGGAGCCCCATCTCTACATCCAGGCGATGGCACGTTTGCGGTCGTCGCCCGAAGAGACGCTGGCCGTCGGCGACCGGCTCGAGACCGATATCCTCGGCGGACGTCGCGCCGGGATCTCCACCGCCCTGCTCCTCTCGGGAGTTACGCGGCGTGAGGATCTTGAGCGTTCCCCGATCCGGCCGGACTGGGTGTTTGAGGGGCTGCCGGGCCTCACGCGAGCATTGTGCGCCGACGGGGAGTGAACCGTGAACGAAGCTCCCTTGATCTACGATCTCACCTTCGACGAGCTGGAGAAGACCCTTGTAGGCCTGGGTGAGCCGAGGTTCCGCGCCCGGCAGATCTGGCACGGGCTCTACCGCCGGCTCAGCGACGATCCCTCGTCGCTCACCGACCTTCCCTCCGCCCTTCGCGCCCGGCTTGGGCTAGCGTTCCGTTTTCGGGCCGGGGAGGCGCGCGCCACGGCACGCTCGAACGACGGCTCCACCGAGAAGGTTCTCCTCCAACTGGTCGACGGGGCCGAGATCGAAGCCGTGCTCATGCGCTATGAGCACCGCCGGACCGCCTGCATTTCCACCCAGGCCGGGTGCGCCATGGGGTGCGTCTTCTGCGCGACGGGTCAGATGGGCTTCGCCCGCAATCTCACCTCGGGCGAGATCGTCGCCCAGGTGCTCCACTTCGCGCGTCGCCTCGCGGCCGAGGGAGAACGTCTCACCAATGTCGTCGTCATGGGGATGGGGGAGCCCTTTCACAACTACGAGGCCACGATGGCGGCCATCGATCGCCTCAACGATCCGGAGGGCCTTGATTTCGGCGCCCGGCGCTTCACCATCTCCACCGTCGGCCTGGTCCCGATCATGGAACGGTTTACGAACGAAGACGGCCAGGTGAACCTGGCCGTCTCCCTCCATGCGGCCACCGATGACCTCCGATCTCGTCTTCTCCCGATCAATCGCCGCTATCCGCTCGGCGCCCTGCTCGCGGCGTGCCGAGCCTATGTCGAACGGACCGGGAGGCGCCTGTCGTTTGAGTGGGCGCTGATCGATGACGTGAACGACACGCCGCAGCAGGCGGAGGCGCTGGCCGCGCTCCTGAAGGGCCTCACGTGCCATGTGAATCTGATCCCGCTCAACCCTACGAACCTCTATGCCGGGAAGGGCAGCCCCCGTGAGAGGGCGGCGGCCTTCCGCGAGCGGCTCCGGTCCCGCGGGATCGCGTGCACGGTTCGGGTTCGGCGTGGAATTGAGATTCAGGCCGGCTGCGGCCAGCTGGCGACGGAACGCCGCGCCCGGGCCGCGATCGGCTAGCGAATGCGCACTTCGAGCTCAAAGGGCGTCGACTCCCCCTCGTAGGAGCACACCTCCAGGTAGTAGAGCCCAGCCTCGGGCAGGGACACTTCCACGCGTTCGTCCACTGTTCCGGGCTGGTTGGATTTCCAGGTGTAGGTCTCTCCCTCCGCCAGCTCTTCCCCACTCACGGCTTCGATCGATCCCATCCCGACAAAGAGGTCCAGGTCCGTGGAAGCATCGCGGATATCGATGGTGAGCTCGCCCTCCGCCTCGCGCAGGGAGACACAGTAGTAGAGGCAATTCGCGGGATAGGGCCCCGTCGCCGCCGGCATCTCCTCGCGGTACAGGCGATTGGCCTGAAGGAGACGCGCCCGCTCATCACAGACTGCCGGCGAGGCGCCTTCGGCCGTCGGCTCGCCAGGAGTCGCGACGGCCCCGCCCGATACACCACAGGCGAGCGAGGCGGCCGCGAGAATCACAACCGCAATCCAACCACGCCTTCGGTCCATCTCTCCTCCCGAAACCTCAGCCGGCGCCACAGGCCGCAGGAATTGTAGTCGGCCGGTTCAGCGAGGGCAACGCAGCCACGAGGAAGGCCACCTTGTAAATTGCTCGCGGCGACGGTATCATAGCCCTATGCCCGGAGGGCTGCGCCTCGCTCCCTCCATCCTTTCGGCCGATTTCGCGCGCCTGGGATCGCAGATCCTGGAAGTGGAGGCGGCCGGAGCGGATTGGATCCACGTCGACGTCATGGATGGGCACTTCGTGCCCAATCTTACGATGGGCCCGGCGGTGGTCGAGGCGTGCCGGAGAGCCACCCGGCTTCCGCTGGACGTCCACCTCATGGTGGAAGAGCCATCCCGGTTCTTGGAGGCCTTTGCCGACGCCGGCGCCGACCATCTCACCATCCACATCGAGGCCTGCCCGCACGTGCGTCAGGTGATCCAATCGATTCGAGAGATGGGCCGTCGGGCGGGCATCTCGCTCAACCCGGGCACGCCCCCGGAGGCCGTGCGCGAGATATTGCCTCTGGTCGATATCGTCCTGGTGATGTCGGTCAACCCCGGCTACTCCGGCCAGCAGTTCATCGAGGCGGTCCTGCCGAAGATCCAGACGCTGCGGCGATGGATCGAAGAAGGCCGGTTTGCAGCAGTGATCGAGGTCGATGGAGGCATCGATGCCGCCACGGCGCCGCTCGCCGCCGGGGCCGGAGCAGAGGTCTTCGTGGCGGCCACGGCGGTGTTTGGCCACAAAGATGGGATCGGGGCCGGGATGCTGGCCTTGAGAACGGCGCTCTCGCTCGCTCCTGCGTAGAAAGCCTCGGCCGCCATGGTAGCGGCCGAGACCGGGCACGAAACCTGGAGGTTAGGCTGGGCCGATCAGACGCGAGCCATCCGCTTGATGCACTTGGCGCACAGGACCTTGTGGACGGGCCTTCCCCGATCCATCACCACCACGCGATGGAGATTGGGGCGGAAGGTCCGACGGGTGGCGCGCATCGAGAAGCTTCGATTATGCCCAAAGGTCGTCGTCTTGCCGCAATTCGCGCACTTCGCCATCGAGATCGAGTCCTTTCCCGCCGAATGAATGCCGTTCGAGGCGGAGCATCTTACCACACCTCCCAGGGTTGTTCAATATGCCGTTGCGCCTCGCTAAGGTGGACCACCCATGACTGAAGGGACCAATGTGCTCGGCCGAATCATGATTTCGCCGCGAGCCGTGGCGACCATCGCCGCACAGGCGGCGTTGAGCTCCTACGGGGTCGTCGGGATGGCGTCACGTAGCCTGGTCAACGGGATCGCCAACGCCCTGGCCCGAGATCCACGCGTCGGCGTGGTCGTCCGGACGTCCGACGATCGAATTGAGATCGACCTCTACGTCGTCGTCGAGTATGGCACGCGCATCTCCTCCGTCGCCGCCAGCGTCGCCAACACCGTCCGCTACCAGTTGGAGAAGGCGTTGGGCATGCCGGTGGGGCCGATCACCGTGAATGTCCAGGACCTGCACGTCAGCAATACCGACTAGGTTGGTGACGTGAGGCCTTCGATGGCTCCCGAGGCACAGAGCAGCGTCGGCGAGGCTCGCAAGAGGCTGGGCGAACGCTACCGCCTGATTGACGGACTGATGCTGCGGCGCCTGACCGAGGGCGGTCTGACGTGGCTGCGGACCAATCAGCAGACCGTCAATACCCTCAACGTCTTCCCCGTGCCCGATGGCGACACCGGGACCAATATGGTGCTTACGATGCAGTCGGCATGGGCCGAGGTCGCCGACCTGGGGGAGCGATCGATTGGCAAGCTCTGCCACGCCCTGGCGCACGGCGCCCTGATGGGCGCCCGCGGCAACTCAGGCGTGATCCTCTCCCAACTCTGGCGCGGGTTCGCACGCACGCTGGACAATCTTCCGACGATGGACGCCCAGACCATGGTGCAGGCCCTGGCGGAAGCCCGGGAAACCGCCTACAAAGGCGTCGTCCGGCCCGTTGAGGGGACCATTCTCACGGTCTCCAAAGACCTCGCCGCCGCGGCCGCCCAACAGTTGGAGAACGGTGCGGACTCGGCTCTCGATATCCTCGAAGCCGCGGTTCGCGCCGCCGACGAATCGGTCGAGCGCACGCCTGAGCTTCTGCCCGTCCTCAAGGACGCCGGTGTCGTCGATTCGGGGGGCAAGGGCCTGTTTTTCCTCCTCGAGGGCATGCTCCGCACGGCCTACGGCCTGCCCCTCGACCAGCCGCTGGCCACGGTGCAGCCCTTGAGCGCTCTCACACTGGAAAACGCCAGCGAGAGCATCGAGCCCGGCCAGGATTGGGAGGTCGTCGTCGACTTCCGCCCCAAGGGGCCCCTAGACGTCCAGTCGTTCTACAGGACGCTGGAGGGACTGGGCACCTCGATCCAGGTGGGCGAAGGCGACGGCATGTACCGGATGCACATCCACGTGCCGGATGACACGCAATACCAGCCGATTGAGGTTGTGCGCGGGCTGGGGACCGTCACCAACGTCCACCTCGAGAACCTGATGGCGCAAATGGCCGAGAAATCGGCGAAGGAAGACATCCGCTCCCTGCGACTGGCAGCCGTCGAGCCCGGGCAGATCGCCGCGGTGGTTGTGGCGCCGGCCATCGGCCTAGCCCGGGTGTTTGCCAGCCTGGGCGTCGCCGCAATCGTCGAGGGTGGCCAGACGATGAACCCAAGCACCGAGGAGATTCTCAAAGCCTTTGAGAATCTCCCCACCGACAAGATCGCCATCCTTCCCAACAACAAGAACATCCTCATGACGGCGCAGCAGACCATCGGGCTGACGGCAAAGCAGGTGGCGGTGATCCCTTCCCGGTCGGTGCCGCAGGGAATTGCCGCGATGCTTGCGCTTTCGCCGGACGGGGAGTTCGAGAGCACAGTCCGGGCCATGACGGAGGCCACCCACACCGTTCACACGGGCGAGATCACCGTGGCCACGCGCAGCGTGGAGATCGACGGCGTGAGCGTGCGGGAGGGCCATGCGATCGGCCTGTTGGACGGGCGGCTGTGTTGCTCCGGGGAAGACCTGGATCGGGTCACGCTCGATCTCGTGCGTCTGGCCGCGACGGAGGGCTCCGAGCTGGTCACCCTGTACTACGGGGCCGACATGCCGCCGGCCCACGCCAATCGGCTGGCCGACCAGATCCGCGAGGCTCACCCCTCGATGGAGGTCGAGCTCGTCGAGGGTCTCCAACCTCACTATCAGCTGATCCTCTCCGTGGAGTGAGCATGGGCGGCATCGCCATCGTCACCGACAGCATGGCTCGTTTTACGCGGCCCGGGTTCCCGGCCGATCCCTCGCAATTTGTCGCCTCCCTGCGCATTGTCAGCGACGGCCAATTTGTGGACGAGACGCCCGAGACCGATCTGCACCAGATCGCCGGGTTTCGTCCCGACCTGCCTGCCGGGCCCGTGGCGATACCCCCCTCCATCGAGGCCTTCACCCAAATCTATTCTCGCCTGCAGAAGGAGGCGGATCACATCCTCTCAATCCACGCCTCGGCGCGCCTGAGCGCCACCGCGCTCCACGCCCGGGCGGCCAGCCAGCAGTTCCTGGGGCGCTGCGACATCCAGGTGATCGACTCCCAGTCGATTTCCGTCGGGCAGGGGCTTCTTGTTCAGGCCGCGGCCGACTCGGTCGCTCGGGGAGAAACCGCTGAAGAAACGGTCCGCATCGTCCGAGGGATGATCCCCAGGCTCTACATGGTCTTCTTCTTGGAACGCCTCGACTATCTCGAGAGGCTGGGCAGGATCAGCCGCTCGCAGGCGCTGCTGGGGAGCATGCTCGGGATCATCCCCTTTCTCTCCCTGGAAGAGGGGGAGGTCGTTCCGATCGAGAAGGTGCGATCCCGCCCACGCGCCGTCGAAAAGCTGATCGAATTCGTCTCGGAGTTTTCCAGGATCGATCACCTTTCCATCCTCCAGTGCGGGCCGTGGCCCACCGAGGAGAGCCGCCTGATCGCCGAGAGGTTGCAGGGCGTTCATCCGGATGCGCCGATCTCGATCAATTGCTACGGCGCCTCCGTCGCCACCTGCATTGGCCCGGAGAGCATGGGAGTGGTGGTGCTCGAGGCGGCCGAGGAGGCCGTCTAGACCGGCTATGGCTGAGACTGCGATCGTCACCGACAGCACGTCCGATCTCCCATCGGAGATCGCCCGCGACCTGGAGATCGAAGTCGTCCCGGCGATTGTGACGATGGATGGTCGATCCCATCAAGACGGGCTCGACCTCAGCCGCCAGGATTTCTATCGCCGCCTGCCTTCCCTGCGAGAGCCGGCCACGACGGCCGCGCCGCCACCGGGAGCATTCGAAGCGGCGTATCAGAGGCTGCTTGACGGAGGCGCCAGGCAGGTGCTCTCGATCCACATCTCCTCCGGGCTGAGCGCGCTGATCAACATGGCCCGCCAGGCGGCGAAGGCCGCGGGCGAGCAGATCCATGTGTTCGATAGCCTGCAGGTGTCGCTGGGGCTCGGTTTTCAGGTGATGGAGGCCGCGGCCGCCGCGCTTCGCAACGAGCCTTTCGAGGCCATTCAAGAGGCGGCGCGGCGGGCCAGGGAGCGGGCCAGGCTCGTCGCTATGATCGACACCCTCGAGTATCTCAGGCGAGGCGGCCGGGTGAGCTGGATTCGCGCCGGAATCGGCGATCTCCTTCGGGTGAAACTACTCGTGCGCGTCGCCGACGGGGTCGTCCAGCGGATCGGCGAGGTCCGCACGAAACACAGAGCCCTCGATCAGCTGCTGACCCTGGCGGAATCGTGGGGCCCGCTGGATCGGCTGGCCGTGCTCCACTCCGGGGTCCCCGAGGAGGGCGCGGCTTTCGCCGAGCGTCTCCATCACCTTTCCACCCAGGTGCCGTTCATCGTCGACGTCACGACGGCGATCGGCGCTCACGTCGGGCCGGGTTCGATCGGCCTCGCCGCGCTCTCCCGCTGACCCATGACCCACACCCCATCCCCCCCGCCGGAGCAAAGAGAGCCGAAGACCTCCAGCACCAACTCGGCCCTCGAGAAGCTGGTGAAATATCTGCGGCTGGAGGCCGATCGCGGCTACGACAACCGCGCCGTGGTCGGCGGGCTCGAGCGGATGCTCGAGCCCTGGCAAGCGGAAGGGCGCGCAACCGGCCTGCCCCCTGCCCTGGTCGACGTGGTCGTCACCCGCCTGCGAGACTACCCGCGGCTCGCCCCGGGATCCCGAGCCGAGATGCTGCGGGGCCTTTGGAGCCGGCTGCGGGCCGAATACCCGGATCTATTTCCCCGCGGCTCAGCCGTCCCCACGCCCGAGCCGGAGGCCGGCCGAGCGACAGGGCCTTCCGAACCGCCCGCCGCTGCGCCGGTCAGGCCTCCCGCTGTCTCGGTCGAAGAAGAGAAGGTCGAGGAACCCGAGATCGCTCCTGCGGATGAGGAGGAAGAAGACGAGGGTGAAAACGAAGCCGACGCCGAGTCTGAGGCCGAGGCGGAGGCTGAGCCCTTGCCCGGGGCCCCCACACCGCGACCGAGTACGGCGCCCTTGCCCGGGCTCGAGGCGCCCCTCACCACCATTCCCGGAATCGGCCCGAAGTCGGCGAAGACGTTGGAGCGCCTCGGGCTGCGCGTGCTCGGGGATCTTCTCTGGCATCTCCCTCGCCGATACGACGACTACTCGAAGCTGAAAACCATCTCGCGGCTGTGGTATGGGGAAGACGTCACGGTCATCGCCACCGTGGACGACATCCAGATGCGGCCCACACGCGGAGGCCGGGTGAGGCTGGTCGAGGCGGTCATCAGCGACGGCACCGGGGCCCTGAGGGTGACCTGGTTCAACCAGCCGTGGATCCTGGATCGCCTCCGGCCCGGCCGCGCCGTGGTGATGGCCGGACGGGTGGAGCAATACCTGGGCCGGCTCACGATGAACAACCCGGAATGGGAGCCGGTGGAGCGGCAGCAGCTGCACACGAACCGGATCGTGCCGGTCTACCCCCTCACCTCGGGCGTCACGGCGAAATGGCTCCGCCGCGTGGTCAACTCTGTCGTCGGGCGGATGGCGCCTCGACTCCCCGACCCGCTTCCGGACTCGGTCCGCAGCGCAGCCGGCCTGGTGACCTTAGGCACGGCCCTGCAACAAGTTCACTTCCCGGATAGCTGGGAGCAGCTCGAGCGGGCTCAGCATCGCCTGGCATTCGAGGAGATGTTTCTGCTTCAGCTCGGAGTGCTGCGGCAGAAGCGCGCGTGGACCAGCCTCCACACCCAGCCGCTGCCTTCCGACGAGAGTTGGGCGGAGCGATACGTGGCCGCCCTCCCCTTCCCGCTCACCTCGGCCCAGATGAAATCGCTTGCCGATGTGCGGGCCGATCTGGCGAGGAACCGCCCGATGAACCGGCTCCTGCAAGGCGACGTCGGCTCGGGCAAGACGATCATCGCTGCAGCGGCGATCGGGATCTCGGCAGCGAACGGCTCCCAGGCCGCGTTCATGGCGCCCACGAGTATCCTCGCCGACCAGCACTACCAGACCTTGCTCGGCCTGCTTCCCCAGGCAGCCTCGATCCCTGCGGAGCGAATTCGCCTTCTCATCGGCGCGACCGCAGCGGCGGAGAAAGAGGAGATCCGGCGCGGCCTCGCCTCGGGGGCGATCTCGGTGGTCCTTGGGACGCATGCCCTGCTCGAAGACCCGGTGACTTTCGCGCGGCTGGGCGTGGTCGTGATCGATGAGCAGCACCGCTTCGGTGTAGAGGAGCGCAGCCGGTTGCGCTCCAAAGGCGGCAACCCTCATCTCCTGGTGATGACGGCAACCCCGATCCCCAGGACTCTGGCGCTCACCCTCTACGGTGATCTCGATCTCTCCGTAATGGACGAGATGCCGCCTGGCCGCAAACCCATTGAGACGCGAGTCCTGCAGCCCATCGAGAGATCCCGAGCCTACAGCTTCATCCGCAGCCAGGTGGAGGCCGGCCGGCAGGCGTTCGTCATCTACCCTCTCGTCGAGGGCTCGGAGAAGGTGGAGGCGAAGGCGGCGGTGGAGGAGCACGAGCGACTGCAGAAGGAGGTGTTCCCCCAATGCCGGCTCGGCCTCCTTCACGGCCGGATGCGGCCCGAGGAAAAAGACGATGTGATGCGCCGCTTCCGAGCCGGTGAGACGCAGATCCTCGTCTCCACCTCGGTGGTCGAGGTGGGCGTCGACATCTCAAACGCCAGCGTGATCCTGATCGAAGGCGCCAATCGCTTCGGCCTGGCGCAATTGCATCAGTTTCGCGGCCGTGTAGGCCGCGGGCCCTATTCGTCCTACTGCCTCCTGATCCCGCAGACCGAAGACGAGGCGGAAAACGCCCGGCTCAAGGCGATGGAAGCCACAACCGACGGCTTTAAGCTGGCCGAGCTCGATCTCGATCAGCGGGGCCCCGGCGAATTCCTTGGCAGCCGTCAATCAGGTTTTGCCGACCTGCGCATGGCGCGTCTCACCGACATCCGATTGATCGAGAAGGCCCGCCGTCAGGCCGAGGTCTTTTTCGAGGCCGATCCAGAGCTCTCCAACCCGGAGCACGCGCTCCTCGCCCGGGAGATGGAGAGGTTTTGGTCCACCAAGAAGGGAGAGATCAGCTGATGGTGCGAGCGCTCTTCCCGGGGACTTTCGATCCAATCCACAACGGCCACATCGACATCGCTCGCCGCGGGCGGGCGCTCTTCGATGAGCTGATTGTGGCCGTGTATGACCGGCCGTTGAAGAGCCTCCTCTTCTCTCCCGAAGAGAGGATTGAGCTGGTCCGCAAGGCCTTTGCGGACGATGCGATCCAGGTCGTGGGGTATAGCGGGCTGACGGTCAACTTCTGCCGTCAGGTGGGCGCCAAAGTCATCGTGCGGGGGCTGCGAGTGTTTTCCGATTTCGAGCATGAGTTTCGCATGGCCCTCGCCAATCGCCGCCTGGCTCCAGACCTGGATGTCGTGGCGCTCATCACCGCCGAGGAGCACAGTTTCCTCACGGGGACAACGGTCCGGGAGATCGCCTCCCTGGGCGGAGACGTGAGCAGCCTTGTGCCCCCGCAGGTTGAGGAGGCGCTCCGGCAGCGGTTCCTAGAGATGGGCGAGGACGCCTCGGGCAGCGTCTCGATGACTTCCCTGCGGGACTAGAGCGCCGGCTCGGCCGCGCGGTTGAGGTGACACATACGGAGATGGTCCTCCTGAGGATTTGTGAACAGTCCGCAGGCAGTCCGATCGCATGCCGCATGTCAATCGAGACGCCTTCCGGCCTCACCCCCTGCCCCCTTTGCGCAGCACCCCTTTGGGGCTCCGCTTGCAGCGCCTCTTCCTAACGCGTTGATCGAAAGCGGAGAGGGGGATGAGGTCCATCGGTTTGGCTACGTGAGCGACTGCCGGGGGTCCCTCCGCTCCGCTCCGGGATACACGCGAAGGGGCAGGGGTGGGGGCGAGTCACGTGCACTCGTGCTACCAAGCACTGCGTGAACACTACCGTGCAACGCCTGAGGGATTCCTGCAGAGGCGACCGACACCTCCAGCCCGTCGCCCGGGGAGGCCGTAGCCAGCCCCAAGCAGCCCCCCGGGGGGCCCTCCGCCTTGGGCGGATGAGGCGGGTTGACCCCTCTGGCGGTTCGGTGTACCCTTCGGCCCGAACCTTGCAGCGGCTCTGGTAATCCGACGGCCCGATCCTGCGGACCGGAGGCAATTTATGGATATCCTTCACCTCGTGGATCGGCTGGAAGAGCTCTTTAATCAGAGCCGGCCGATCCCCCTCACTCACAACGTTATCGTGGATGAGGATCGCTTCCTCGAGATCATCGATCAGATGCGTATCTCGATTCCGGAGGAGGTGAAGAAGGCGCAGCAGGTCATCGCCCAGCGCGATCGAGTGCTCGCCCAGGCGCAAGAGGAAGCCAACCGCACGATCGCCCTCGCCAAGCAGAAGGGCGACGAAATCCTCTCCCGGGATGCGATCGTGCAAGCCGCTCAGGCTCGTTCCGAGCAAATCGTCTCCCAGGCGCGGAGCGAGGCCGAGCAGACGCGCCAGGAAGCCGATGACTACATCGTAGAGACGCTGGGGAGCCTGGAATCGGAGCTTACCAAGCTGCTCACTCAGGCGCGCAACGGGATGGCCAAGCTCACGGCGGATCGGCAGCGGGCCCTGGAGAGCCAGGTGAGGGCGCCGGCGAGCGAGAAGTAGCCGCCCACCGTACAGAAGCCAGACCTCCGGGAGCCGCGCTCCGGGGGTCTTTTCGTTTGCAGCCGGCCAGCCCGCAAGTGAAGCCAGAGATCAGCGGCTGCGCGCCGGTCTCACGCTCCTGCTGGTCCCCCAACCCGATCCCACCTGCGGCTGCGGAATCTCCGGCAAGAGTTAGGCTGCTGCCTCAGGACGATTCGCGGTCGAGTCTGCGTCGATCTTCGTCTCGTGGCGGCTGAGAGCCTCGACTCGGAGGCCGGCTTTCTCGGCAACGGCTTCCAGCAGTGCCCGAAAGAGCGGATGCGGGCGATTCGGCCGGGAGAGGAATTCGGGGTGGAACTGACTGCCCAGCATGAAGGGATGGTCGGAGATCTCGGCGATTTCGACCAGGCGCCCGTCGGGCGAGAGGCCGGAGAAGGCCATCCCCTGCGCTCCCAGCGCGTCGCGATAGGCGTTGTTGAGCTCGAAGCGGTGCCGGTGACGCTCCTCGACGACCGGCTGCCCATAGGCCTCGGCCGCGTGCGTCCCGGTGACAAGATGGCAGGGGTAGAGCCCGAGGCGCATCGTGCCGCCGAGCTCCCCGATTCCGCGCTGCTCGGGGAGCAGATCGATCACGGGATGGGGAGTGGATCGGTCGAACTCGCTCGAGTTGGCGTCATCGGATCCCAAGACGTCACGCGCGAACTCGATCACCATGACTTGCATGCCCAGACACAAGCCCAGGTAGGGCACCTTGTTCTCACGCGCAAACCGGGCGGCCGCGATCTTGCCCTCGATGCCTCGGGACCCGAAGCCGCCGGGGACGATGATCCCGTGAGCCGTCTGCAGCTGGTCCCAACCTCGGCCTTTCTCCAGCTCGGCCGAATGAAGCCAGAGGATTTCTGCGTCCACGCCTACGGAGAGGGCGGCGTGCTTGACGGCCTCGCGGACGCTCATATAGGCGTCTTGCAGCTCGACATACTTGCCCACGAGCGCCAGCCGCACTTTCGGATGCTCGGCCCGCGCCTGCTCGACGAGGCGCTCCCAATCCCTCCAATCGGGCCTCCGGCGCGCGGTCAGCCCGAGCCGCGCCAGCACCAGCTCAGCCAGGCCGTGCTTCTCCAGTATCAGCGGCACCTCGTAGAGAACCGGTGTCGTCACCAGGGGGATGACGGCCCGCGTCTCGACGTCGCAAAAGAGGGCGATCTTCTCTCGCAGCTCATCGCCGACGGGGTAGTCGGAGCGTGCAGCGATCACGTCGGGTGAAATACCGATCGAGCGGAGCTCGCGAACGGAGTGCTGCGTGGGCTTGGTCTTCAGCTCCTTCGTGGCGCCGATGTAAGGGAGCCAGGTGACATGGATGTAGAGGGTGTTCTCCCGCCCGACGTCTGAGCGCATCTGGCGCAAGGCATCCAGGAACGGCAAGGACTCGATGTCGCCCACCGTCCCACCCACCTCCACCAGGACGATTTCGGCGCCTGTTTCGCGAGCGACAAGCCCGATGCGGCGCTTGATCTCGTTGGTGACATGGGGAATGACCTGGATCGTCCCACCCAGGAAATCACCTCGCCGCTCCTTCCCGATGACCTCCGAGTAGATCTGGCCGCTGGTCACGTTGCAGACGCGGCTGAGGCTGATGTCGATGAAGCGTTCATAGTGGCCGAGGTCGAGGTCGGTCTCCGCGCCGTCATCCAGCACGAAGACTTCGCCGTGTTGATAGGGGCTCATCGTCCCCGGGTCGACGTTGATGTAGGGATCGAGCTTCTGAATCGAGACCCGGAACCCTCGCTCTTTGAGCAGCCGGCCGAGGGCGGCGGCCGTCACGCCCTTGCCGACCGAGCTCACCACACCGCCCGTCAGGAAAACATACTTAGTCATCGGCGTCCCTCGCCTCCCCATCCTTCCCATAAAGGGCGGTGGGGAGGGCCGACTTCTGGCGACCTCCCCACCGTGGACTTTCCGCAGGGCCCGGAATTCGGGTCATCATTCCACCCATTGCGCCAGATCGGCCGTTGCACGGCGCGCCTCCAAGAAGACCAGCCCCAGCCTGGCCTGCTCGCGCGCCAGGACCGTCAGCACGGCTTCGCTGCCCACTGCGAGGAGCAGAACATATCCGCTGTCGCCATGGACGTACACCTGCTCCAGCATCCCTCGCCCCAGCTCCTGGGCGATCCGCTCTCCCAGGCTGAGCATCGCCGCCGACATCGCCGAAACCCGGTCGTCTTCCACACCGGCCGGGAGCGACGACGCCATGATCAACCCGTCGACACTGACCACCGCCGAGGCTTCGACCTCGGGAGTGTTGGCCTGGAGGTCCCTCAGGCGCTGGACCATCTGGTCGGTGCGGGATCTCGTCATGCGGTGTCCTGGACGCAGCCCCGGAGAAACCGGCGGAAGTCTACCATACCCCCCAACTCCGGGCAAGCAGGCGGGCTGCGCCGGGCCCTCAAGAGAGGCTTTCTGTCGTATGCAGCCCACCTCACCCGCCTGTGCTGCGGGCTTAAGGTTGCGGGTCGTCCCGACGTCTATCGGGCGATCCAGCGATGGCTTGACAGGCCAGCGGGGCCTAAAAGGCCCGAGTCTCCCGCCCATCGAGGACGAATGACGATCGTTGATATCCGGGCCACGGATCGTCTTGAAGAACGGATCCAGGCGGCGCGTGCCTGGGCAGGCGATGTCGGCAGAGCTTATTCCGCCCAGCACGAACTTGCGCGCGGCTGGATCCGGGAAGCGCTTGGCACGCGGCGGAGATAAGCGAGAACGCGTCTCAGCAACGGGCCGAGCACCTGGCCTACCCGCCAACCCCCTTCAGCATCGCACCCACGATGTAGGCAACGACCGAGGCCATTCCCCCCACGAGCAGCATCTCCAGGCCGCTGCGGAGCAGATTCCGTTCCGTGACGAGGACCTTCGCCGCCCCGAGACCAAAGAGGGCCAGGGCCGACAGACCGATGGAAACCGGGAAGGCAACGGAGGCCGGGACCGGGAGGATAAAGCCGGCCAGGTAGATCAACAGGGGAACCGATCCCGCCGTCACGAAGGCCAGGAAGGTGGCCAGCGCGCTCCTGAGAGGGCTCTTTTCGTCTGGAAGAAGCCCCAGTTCGTCGATCATCATCGCGTTCACCCAGCGGTCTTTCGTCTTCGACTGGATTTCCACCAAACGCGCGGAGTCTTCATCGCCATAGCCGCGGGCCCGATAGACCTCCAGGAGCTCGGCCTTTTCTCCTTCGGGGAAGTGGTCCACTTCCCAGGCCTCACGCTCCCTTTCGCGCTGGTAGTACTCCGCCTCACTCTTCGAAGAGAGGTAGGCGCCTGTGGCCATCGAGAAGCCGTCGGCGAAGAGGTTTGCCAGGCCGAGAATCAAGACGATGTGGCTGCCAAGCTCGGCGCCGGCAACGCCGCTCACGACGGCAAAGGTCGTGACAATGCCGTCGAGGCCGCCGTAGACCAAGTCGCCGATATACTGATGGCTCGGCTCCCCGTGTTCCTCCGCCGCGGCCTGAACGATTCGCCGGCCCGAGTGGGCTTGGGCGGAGGCCTCGCGATCCTCGTGGCGGTAGGCCTCCCGCGCCTGATCGACTCGTCGCATCAAGCTCATGGTTCCACCTTCCCTCCAGGGTACCTGCCGAGCGGAGCCCGACGGGTTGCTGCGGGGAATCCGACGGCCAGCGTGCCCGGGCCGGCGTGGGTCGTGATGGCCGGCGCAGCGGGCCAAATCGGGACGGCGAAGAACCCCAGGGCCTTAATCTCGCCGCAATGGGCGGAGGGTCATTCGTGCCGGGGTTCGCGCGGGCTCGCACTCTTCACGTCGGCGTTCTCACAGTGCGCGCAGCAGATCGAGTCCTGGTCAGCCGTGCACACATCGGGGCCCGATTATAAGCCGCGGATGCATTCCTGCACGGCGGGTAGGGCGAGCCGCGAGGCGGGAGTTCGTGGTAGAATGGCGCCCTACGATTCAGGAGGACTCCGTGAGAGGCAAGGATCTCATGTCGCGCAAACAGTAGACTGCCGGTCCCTCAAACCGCTGCCCCTCCAAACCCGGGCGACGCTCGGGAGACGGGCGCCGAGGCGGGATCGGCTTCGGCCCGTATGGGCGGTCCCCTTTGGGAAAGCCCATCGCTCCTCTGGGAGAGCAGCGCCCCATGGCACTACCCGCACCACAACACGCGTTCGACCTCAAGCAAACAATCTCCGCCAGCCGACTGGTGGGTTTGTGGCGGATGCTCACCGGATTCCGGGGAGCCTACCTGCTGGCCACCCTCAGCCTGGGAGTTGCCGCGGTATCGAAGACTGGCACCTACCTCCTGCTGCGGCGGTTCGTCGACCACACCTTGGGCAACGCGGAGGCGATGGCATCTCTGCCGTGGATCGCGCTGGCGTTTGTGGGCCTGGCGCTCTTCGAGGGCGGATTCACATTCCTCAGCGGGCGCCTGGCGGCGTTCACGGCCGAGGGGATCGCCCGCAGGCTGCGCGACTACCTCTTTGATCACATCCAGAGGCTGCCCTTCACCTATCACGACCGGACACAGACCGGCGATCTGATCGAACGCTCGACTTCCGACGTTGACGCGCTGCGCCGATTCTTCGCCGATCAGGCCATCGCCGCAGGCCGAATCACGCTGCTCTTCGCCGTGAACCTCAGCGCGCTCGTCATGCTGAACGTGAAGCTGGGGCTCTTCTCGATTGCCGTCGTCCCATTGATCGTCGTCCTCTCCTATTTCTTCTTCCGAAGGGTCTCCAAGGCGTATGAGGCCTACCAGGAACAGGAGGCGAAGCTCTCCACAACCCTCCAGGAGAACCTGACCGGCGTGCGGGTGGTGAAGGCCTTCGCTCGCCAGGCATACGAGCGCGAGAAGTTTGATCGGGACAACTGGGAGAAGTTCCGCCGGGGCCGGCGGCTCTTGAGGATGCACGCCTTCTTCTGGCCCGCTTCGGATGTGCTCTGCGGGGCTCAGCTGCTGGCCGGGTTCTATCTGGCCGCCCTGATGACGATGGACGGCCAGATCACGCTCGGCACCTATCTGGCCTACGCGGGGATGGTCGTCTGGCTGATCTTTCCCATGCGCAATCTGGCCCGGCTGATTGTCCAGATGTCCACCGGCGTCGTCTCCCACGGCCGGGTGGCCGAGATCATCAAGGTGGAGAAAGAACCATTGGCCGAAGGGCGTCACGAGCCCGTCGGGCCGCTCCGCGGCGAGGTCGTCTTCGAAAACGTCGCCTTCGCTTATGACGGCTCGGGCCGCGTGCTGCGCGACATTTCCTTTCGCTGCGAGCCGGGGCAGACGGTGGCCCTGTTGGGGGCAACGGGATCGGGCAAATCGTCCCTCGTCAATCTGCTGCCCCGCTTCTACGAGTACACGGGCGGAAGCCTGCGGATCGACGGTGTGGAGCTGAGAGACTACCCGCGGCACTATCTCCGCCGACAGATCGGCATCGTCGAGCAAGAGCCTTTTCTCTTCTCGCGGTCCGTCCGGGAGAACATCACCTACGGCGTGGGTCGGGAGGTGCCCCAGGAAGAGATCGAAGCCGCGGCGCGCGCCGCGGCCATCCACGACGTCGTCGTGGGCTTCCCCTCGGGTTACGATACGCTTGTGGGAGAGAAAGGCGTCACGCTTTCCGGCGGCCAGAAGCAGCGCGTGGCCATCGCCCGCACGCTCTTGAAGGATCCCAGGATCTTGATCCTGGATGACTCGACCTCCTCAGTCGACACGGAAACGGAGGCCGCGATCCGCGCCGCCCTCGACAGGCTGATGGAGGGCCGGACGACGTTCATCATCGCCCACCGCATTCCGACGGTCATGCGCGCCGATTTGATCCTTGTGCTCGAGGGAGGCGAGATCGTCCAGCGCGGCACCCATTCCGAGCTCCTCTCCCAGCCGGGGATCTACCGCCAGATCTACCAGGTGCAGGCGAGGATCGATCAAGAAGTGAGCCAGGAAGTGGACCGTGTCGTTACATGACTTCGACGAAGAAGAGCATTCCGGAAGGGTGACCGGCAGGACGGTCCTGCGGATTCTCGCCCAGGCCCGACCGCACTGGAAGTGGGTGCTCGGGTTCCTGCTCACCGTGGCTCTCGTATCCTTCCAGGACGCCTTCTTCACGTATCTGGGGAAGCAGATCATCGACGAGGGCATCGCCGCCGGCGATCGCTCGGCGCTCCTGCGGATCGTGAGCCTCTACGGGGCCCTCATTCTGGTGCAGGCCGTCGCCGTCTTCACGTTTATCTATCTCGCCGGCGTCTTGGGCGAGCGCATCCAGTATGACCTTCGCCGCCGGATGTTCGACCACCTTCAAGAGCTCTCGTTCTCCTACTACGACCGGACGCCCGTCGGCTGGCTGATGGCGCGGGTGACGTCCGACACGGAGCGAATCGCCCAGTTGGTGACCTGGGGACTCTTGGATTCGACGTGGGGCCTGCTGAACGTCTTCACGGCGATGGTCTTCATGACGATCATCAACTGGCGTTTGGCGCTCGTCGTCCTTGCCATTCTTCCGATCTTGCTGCTGGTGGCCGCTCAGTTCCAGAAGCGGATCCTGGCGGAGTTCCGGGCCGTGCGCCGCGCAAACTCCAGAATCACCGCCTCCTACAACGAGAACATCACGGGCGTGCGCGTGGTGAAGGCCCTCGCCCGGGAAGAGGCCAACCTTGGCGAGTTCAGCCGCCTCTCTGGAGATATGTACCGATCGTCGTATCGAGCGGCGTGGCTCTCGGCCCTCTTCCTCCCCGCCGTTCAGATGGTCAGCGCCGTCGCCCTCGGCAGCGTGGTCTGGTTTGGAGGCGTCCAGGCGAACGCGGGGGAGATGACCATCGGTGGGATTCAGGCCTTCATCGCCTACATCACCCTGATGCTTTGGCCGATCCAGGACCTCGCCCGGGTGTACGCCGAGATGCAGCATGCCGTCGCATCGGCCGAGCGCGTCTTTGCCCTTATCGATACACGCCCCGAGGTGGTCGATCGGCCGGGGGCAAGCGATCCCGGCAGCGTGCGCGGGCGGGTTGAGTTTGAACATGTGGACTTCTTCTACGAGAAAGGCAAGCCGGTCCTGCGCGATTCAGCCTCACGGTCGAACCCGGAGAGACTATCGCGCTGGTGGGGCCGACCGGCGGAGGAAAGTCGACGATCGTTAACCTGCTCTGCCGGTTCTACGAGCCCAAAGGCGGCGTGATCCGCATCGGGGGCCATGACTATCGGAGGCTCTCTCTCCAGGCGCTGCAATCCCGCCTCGGCATCGTGCTTCAGACCCCTCATCTCTTCTCCGGGACGGTGCGCGAGAACATTCGCTACGGACGGCTTACGGGGAGCGACGCCGCCGTCGAGGAGGCCGCCCGCACCGCTGGCGCGCACGATTTCATCGTGCGGCTGGAAAAGGGATATGAAACGCAGGTAGGGGAGGGCGGGAGCCTGCTTTCCGTCGGCCAGAAGCAGTTGATCAGCCTTGCCCGGGCCGTTCTGGCCCAGCCTGAGATCTTCATCATGGATGAGGCGACCAGCTCGGTCGACACCCTCACGGAGGCCCTGATCCAGAAGGGGATGGAGGCGCTCACCGCAGGCCGCACCTCCTTCATCATCGCCCATCGTCTCTCAACGATCCGCCGTGCCGATCGGATTCTCGTGATCGACGACGGGAGAGTCGTTGAGATGGGGAGTCATGCCGAACTGATGCGCGTGGGTGGGCGCTACTACGATCTCTACACCCGCCAATTCCGACGCCATCTCGAGCGGGAGTATGACCTGCTCAAGATGGTCGGGGCGAGCGCGTAGGCGAAGGGGTCGCGGAGTTGCCGCCCAGACTACCCCAGACTTGTTCCGCAAGACGCTGTCAGGGAAGCTCGATTTCCCCCACCTGTTGGCCGTTGAGCCAGACGGTGAACGAGACTTCGGAATAGCTGCCCAGCGGGATGCTCACGTCGAACGGCTCGAGCACCTGGATGCAGGCCAGGCCTGGGTCGCTCTCGGAGTAGAGATCCACGAGGATCCTGGCTTCCTCATCCGGCCCGGTGACCTCCCAGAGAAGCTCGTGGCAGGGCGTGGGGAGCGTGCCGGTTACGTGGAGCCGAACCTGCACCGGGAAGCTCTCGAGCATCAGCACATCGCTGCGGTCGACGTAGGCCGGGCCGCGGACCCGCTCGCTTCCCGGGGGAGCGGGCGTGGCCGAAGACGGTTCCTCGATCCTCGCGCCGCAGCCCTCCAGGAGCGCGGCGAGCGCCAGAAACCAGATTGCTCTCAGCATCGGGCACCTCCTCGTGCACTCCATCGTTTCTCAAGAGTATGACGTCAGATTGCCCTTGACAGTTCCCGGGACGGCTCACGTCCTCGCTCCGCAAGGGGCGCGCTCGTGGCCATCGATGCGGGCAGGCGAGCCAGCCCGGGTCCCGATCTGCGATGCCTGAGTCGTTCGCAACTCCGCCATCACCTTCTCACCCACCCACTCGACCGCCGCTCCCATTCGGGATGCAGTGCGGGGCGATGGGACCTTCTCCTCAGGCCTGCCGCGGCACCTTGGAGCACTCACCCCGATTCGGGCCTTATTCCGCTTCATGGTATCCTGAGCCCATGCTTGTTCTTCTGTGGCGGCCGAGATCGCAGGCCTGCCGAAGCTCGAGGAGGGAACGGCAATGCAAGGAATGAGGACGGTAGCCGACCTGATGGCCATTGCCGCGCGCACCGCCCCCAAGACGGCGGGGACCGATTTCCTCGTGATTGAGATCCTGGATGGAGAGGGGCTCCGACGTCTGGGAGAAGGCATGCTGGCCCATGGGGAGCGGACCCGTAAGCCGAATTTCGACCGGGACGGGAAGAACGTGCTCGATTCCGAGGCGGTCGTCCTGATCGGCTTGAAGGAGGCCCAGGTTCCTGATCTGAATTGCGGTGCGTGCGGGGAGGCAACGTGCATCGCCCCGAACACCTATGAGGGAGAGTTCAAGGGGCCCAACTGCGCCTTGCGCCACCTCGATCTGGGCATTGCATTGGGGTCGGCGGTAAGGACGGCGGCAATGCTCAACGTCGACAACCGCATCATGTACCGCGCCGGCGTCGTCGCCCGGGAACTGCACCTCATCGACGCCGACTTCGTGATGGGCATCCCGCTCTCGGCCACCGGGAAGAGCATCTACTTTGATCGCCCGGCGAAGTCGCCTGCGCGCGAGGTGGAACGCTCCCCGAAGTAACAACCGGAAGACGACCGGTCTTCGAGCCCAGAGGCTGTGGGTCAATCGGACGAGGATGCGCCTTCATCTTTCGCATCCAATTCGACTGATCCATCTCCCTTCATGTGTAGCAGCTTTCCGCCTCACCCCGTTCGGGCCGCGAGACCCCCGTTCGGGCCGCAAGCCCTCCCGAAGGACATCGGGACGATGCGGCCCGCCGGG
>Ga0209751_10001953_pt1 | contig 20941 bp, 21 predicted proteins | sample RifCSP13_1_FD_184019 | JGI IMG/M metagenome (GOLD analysis project Ga0209751, IMG submission 184019) | Soil microbial communities from Rifle, Colorado - Rifle CSP2_sed 13_1 (SPAdes) (version 2) | ecosystem: Environmental > Terrestrial > Deep subsurface > Rock core/Sediment | place: Rifle... | reverse complement strand
AGGCGTATCGAGGTACCACTTTCCCATGTATCTGAAAGAAATTGAATACCGTTACAATCATCGTCAGGAAAATATTTTTAAACTCTTCCTGGCTATCTACTTTGGTTACGTTTCGCCCTAATTACCTTATTTTATTGATGATGTTATTGAGAAAAGAAAACCCTTAAGTAAAAATGCAAAAAGAGCAGGCTGGATTGGTTGCAATATTCTTCTTCAGAATATCCCTTCGACGGGTAAAATATTTTTAGTTAAAAATGGCACAATTGAAAATCGAAAAAATGTTGTCGAAACTTGGGAGAAAACCGCTTTTCTTGGGAAACAGAAAAAAGAAAATAGAGGATGGACTATTGAGGTTCTGAAAGTAATAGAAAGAATTAGTGAGAAAGAATTTAACCTAAATCAAGTTTACCAATTTGAAAACGACTTAAAGAGTAAATTCCCTAATAATAATTTTGTAAAAGATAAAATAAGACAACAGTTGCAAGTGTTAAGAGAGAAGGGACTGCTTGAGTTTAAAGGCAATGGGGTATATAGAAAAATTTAAATATTTGTTAATTCTTCTTTCCAAAATTCCTCAATTTCTCCCTCATGAAATTTAACGCCAATCATGGGGTCGCTTGGAAATATTTGCCCACATCCGCAGTCGTATTCAAAGAAAACAACCTCACCTGTTTTATTTGAATATTTCTTGTCAAATGTACTGTCCTCAGAGCCGTTTGAAATTTTAACCTTACATCCAATCTTGATTGGGGCTCCCTCAATATTATATTTTCGATATTGAGGTTTCAAAATTGTTGTAGTTATTAAATGGTCTAAAACTTCATTTTTCATAAGTATGGAAAATTTACGTAGAATTACATGGGTAGAATTACATGGGAATTACATGGGGACGGAGTGAGCTAATTAAGGAAGCGCCGAATAATTCCGTTCGTGGTGAGTGTTTCCCATTCGCTCCTTCGATATACCGCGCTACGCGCGGCACTCCGGACGAACGGGAAATGTATCGAACCATAGTTGGGACTTATTCGGCGCTTCCTTAAATCAGTCAGGCTCAAATCAAAGGGTTCGGCGAGCGTATCGGAGCCGATGCTCGCGCTACGCTTTCCTAGTGGCTCCATCACCATTAGGAGGAACGCAAATGGATACTACAATAGAACTTACAAGGCGCGTCGACACAACCGCGCTCGAGCAGAAGGTCAAGGCGATGTATCGCGATGTAGCCCTCGCTCCGCAGGGCGAGTTTCACTTCGAAATGGGACGTGCGCTCGCGGAGCGGCTCGGCTATGCGCCCGCCGACCTCGATGCCATCCCGAGTGAAGCCATCGACTCGTTTGCTGGTGTGGGCTACTACTTTGACCTCGCTCGCCTGAAGCCGGGCGAGACGATGGTCGATTTCGGCAGCGGGTCGGGGATGGATAGCTTCATCGCCGCCGGCAAGGTCGGCAAGACTGGCAAAGTGATCGGCGTCGACATGACCGATGAGCAGCTCGCCAAAGCGGAGAGGACACACACGGGGTCAGGTCTTGCATTAACACATCGCCCAAAACAATAAGTTCAGTACCACCCACTACGCCGCCATCTCTTCGACTTCGCGCTCGATTCTATCCTTCAGTTCCGCTTCGGCAATCTTCAAATCGTAGCTCAGTTGCAGGTTCCAAATTATTGGAATTATTGGAATTATTGGGGTCAGGTTCGCAATACTTTTCTGGAAGTGAATCTGTCCATACCCCCGCAACCCTACACCAGCAGCCCAGCCAACTCCTGATAATCCGGGAACCGCCCATCAATACTCAGCAGTTGCGCTTGGTGTTCAATAGTCGTGGCGATGATGATGCGATCAACCGGGTCTTTGTGATGTTCGGGCAACGTAACTGCGCGCTCGGCGATTGCTCTTGATACCGGAATAATCGCCACACCATTTTCTTCGACCTGATTGAGCCAGTCAGAGACAGGCAGCTTGAGGGTAATCCGTCCGTGCTTAACAAGCCACGCCATTTCCCAGCAGGTCATTGCCGAGACGGCCAGAGATTCGGCCGTTTCGATGGCTTCTATTTGCTGTTGTCCTAGCTTGTCTGGTGTGCGATTGACCCACCAGTAGAGAATGTGAGTGTCGAGGATGAGCATCAGGACAATGCTTCCCAGTCGCTTTCTGGCGGGCCGCTGAGGATGTCGCCTTTTTCTTCGCCCATGCCTGCGAGCGCTGGCGGTGGCGTGCGGCGTCCTGCTGGTTTGGTTGATTCCCACATCACGATGACACGAGCGTTTTCGGCATGGGCAGGTAATGCCGCATCCTGTATAACAAGGCGATGGTCGTCAATGGATGCTGTCGTTTCAAGAGCTAACATGGGCGTGTCTCCTTTGATACTGATTCACTAGGCTGCGATTGTACAACATCCACTTGGCGTAGCGTGCTGACTGGTAACGTAGCCAAAAGAGCCAAAAGGGGTCGCTTTGTTTTTCAAGCGAGGGTAAACAATTATGCCGCGCGCCGGAACGGCGATAAGAAACAGCAGAGAAGCAAGCAGTCATGTTATCCCCCTAAATAACAACCTTGCAGAATGGTCGTTCCCGATAGTGCGAGAACTCGCGCAAACTTTTTGTTCTAATTATCCGTTGTGCGCGTGAGGCGAACTCTATCGGACATGGCAATAGGCTGCAACTGATGAAACTTGCAATGCCCTCTCCCTCTGGTGAAACTCCTAGCCATTCCACAAAGCAATCAAAAAACGATTGCTAAGTGGCTGGTTATCTCCGGCTCGCTCCCGCATGAGTCCCCTCTCTCTAACTCTCTCCCTCAAGAGGGAGAAAGGACTAATGTGAAAAGCAATCTTCAATTCTGGGGCGAGAGTGACAGGGTATCGCTACGCGATGAACACATTAAATGAGCCGGGATGAAGTTGCAACGGCATTGGCAGCGCGCGACCGGTTATCCTTTTTTCAGCGGCAAAAGGGCTGACCGTGGAGAAACATGTTGCGCTGTAGCGCTAATGTGCTACAGTGTGCGTGTACCTTTAACCCTTGGAGACAGCCATGTCCACAACTACCATACGCTTGCCGGAAGACCTGAAAGCTCGCGTCGCAGCGGCGGCGAAACGTGCAGGCACGAGTACGCACGGTTTCATTCTTGAGGCCATTGCGGAAAAAACGGCGCAGGAGGGGCAGCGTGCCGATTTTGATGCGATTGCCGAGGAGCGCTATGCCCGTATCGCTTCCTCCGGGAAGACGGTTCCGTGGCAGGAGATGCGCGGTTATCTGGAAGAGCGACTCGCCGGTAAAAAGGTAAAGCGCCCGGTAGCACGCAAACTGGCGCGCTGACTATGTCGCGCATCGAATTGGCGCCGGAGGTGGGGGATGATTTTGATCGCATCCTCGATCACCTGGCCCAATATCAGGTTGAAAATCCGGTGTTGCGCATCAGGGAGATCATCGAGGCGCTCAACGTGTTGGAGCACAATCCCATGATTGGCCGCCCCGCGAATAACGACAAGCGGGAACTGGTGATCGGGCGCAGTTCGCACGGCTATGTGGCTTTGTACCGTTACATTGTTGAAATCGACACCGTTTTTGTCCTTGCTGTGCGCAGCCAGCAGGAAGCGGGCTATGCGGGGCTTTGAATGTAACAAACTATTGAACCGAATTATCGGATGCCATCGGGGTCGGTGAAGCAGGTTGCCCAATAGTCCGGGGCGTATATGGGATAGAGTTTTGCATCGGTTGCTGCTATGCCAGCCCCACGATACGTTCGCAGCCACGATTTGAAGAAACGGGTGCGGTTCGATAACTGCAACGGAATGAAGAATTGAAATCGGCAGCTTGCGCTGCCATGGGATTAACTTACTCGCTTGACGCAGGTCGGCTAATGGGTGACCCCATTTATTCTTCTTGCCACGTTCCTCGTTGTTCCATTTCTAATTTGAAACAGGATGAATTTCTTCTGTGGGAGCGGCCTCCTGGCCGCGATAAGTTTGATCGCGGCCAGGAGGCCGCTCCCACCAAAGCGTCACTTTTAAATTAAAAATGGAATTACTTGTGCCCGGAAACGCGTCGCTCAACTGGTGCATTGAATTTCCTGATATTTTCCTCGGCCTGTCTGAGTGCGGTGATGTCATTGATGATCGCCAGGAATCCTTCACCATCATCATCCGATGTGATCAATTGCAGGTTGACCTCCACAGGATAGGTGCTTCCATTCCCGCGTGCCTGGACTGTCTGATATTTGATCGACTCCTGCTCACCGAGGCGCAACGGTTCGATCATCGGCCCAAAGGATTCGATGTTCATTTCCGGATGCAGGGAAAGCAGGGTTTTCTTTTGCAATTGTTCCAGGGAATAGCCGAGATTTTCCAGCGCATAATCGTTTGCGTAGGTAAATTGCAATGTATCGGCATCGAACATGAAGATCTCGTTCGGACTCCGTTCATGGAGGGCTTGTTCGTAGTTTTGCCTGAGCAATTCGCGCCGTTGTGCCATGCTCCATGTGCGGCGGCGACGCAGAGAAATACTATAGAAAGCGAATATGCCCGCCAGCAACAGCGTCATCATGACATAGGGAGCATGCATCTCGTCCCACCATGCCGCCTTGATCTCTGACATCGGCATTTCAACAAACAGCGTGACCGGATAGTGCTGCAGGCGGCGCATCACCCGCAGATCCTTCGCCTTGCCGTCGCTGCCCCGCATTTCGACTTGCCCGTGTTGCGGGTAGTTGTTTGCGCGCAGAAATTCAACCATCGCCCCCTCGGCAGGTTTGCCATACATTTTATCCAGGCTCGCGGCATCCGGCTCGGGATAGCGGCTTACCAGGTATCCATCATCGCGTATCAGCCCCAGCGCGGTGATCTTGGGGGTGGTTGAATCTACCCAGTAGCGTTGCAACATGTTGGCCGGCAAATTGGCACTGAGGATATAGGCCAGTTTGCCGGTTTGGTCAGTAACGGCATAGCGTGCAGAGACGACCCAGCTATTGTCTATGTGCCCGAGGACCGGTTGGCCGATAACGAAGGATGGGCCTTGTTGCAGTTCGCCGCGAAATCTCATGAATGCGGAATCCTTGGCGAGCGTAGGCAGATCCCGGTTGCCAGGGATATTGCCGGTCAACAATATCTGGCCATCGCTGCGGATCAGCATGACGTTGCCCAGCTCGGTGTGCAGTGTCTGGAACCGGTTGACCAGCTTGTATGCGCGGTCGAGATCGAGCTTTTTGTGCGTGCCGGCCAGATCCGCGCCCAGGTTCTGCATGCCGATCTCAAGTTGGGTTAAATACATATCGATCGCGTTTGCGCTCAGGTCGGCAATCGTCGCCAACTGGATAGCCTGATCGGATTTGGTTTCCCGCCAGGACTGCGAGACAAGGAAGGCGGCGTAGGCAAGCAGCGCAAGTACGAGCAATGTTGCAGAAAACTTCAGAATGCGTTTAGGGCGATGTTCACTGCTTGCGTTTGCCATTATTGTCCTTGTTGTTTTGACAGGTACCGGAGTCGAATTGCTTTTCATTTTCCGCAATCTATCATCCTGTGAGGCATAAATTCAACCCTTTTCCCTCTACCGTGCAGCATCTTGCATAAGCCGGAGCTATCGTAGCGCCGGTCAACTCACTCCGTCCCGGTGTCCTTCGAAAACATCCAATTGCCATCATCCCGGTTTTAAATACCCTTCATCCACACATCACCAACGATGCTGCCACCAGTCTGCAATGATGCTCCCCACCGCGGGATTGACCATGTAACCATAGGAGCGATGGCAATTAAGCCCGGCATCGCTGCGGAAGAAGTTGTAGATGCCATGGCAATGATCTTCAATGGACTCTACCAAACCCAGTTCCAGCATATCGTGGAAACTCTCGTTCAAATTTTGATTAAGCGCAGTGACGTCGCCCTCGGCTGCCAGATTTATCCAGCGGCGGATCAGGCCGGGATAGCTTTTTTCCTCTGATCCATTCATGCCCAGCAAGCGCCGCCGTATGTAATGCATACCCATCGGGCTGCCGAGCGTCAAAAAGTCCACTTTGCCTTTCAGCCCTTCCTGGCGTGACAGCTCCCACAAGGTATCGTAGGCGATGACGGAACCGAGACTGTGCCCGATCAGCAGCACATCATCTTGTTGCTCCAGCATGGGGCGCAGTGTCTGCTTCAACAGATCACGAACTTTGCGGGCGACATCATCGGTATTGTTGAAATAGCGGTCGATTTCATGGGCGGTACTGCGCGTCTCTTCGGGCAGCATTCGTATCAGCAATGGGATGTGATCTGCCAGCGTCAGCATGAAGCGGCTCAGCCAGATATTCCAGGAATGGGCATCCTGTATGTCCTGCTCGGTGGGACCATGTTTGTTGATCAGGGCATCGATCCACGGGATGTCGCTGGTGATGTCCTTATGCTCGCGGTAATAAAGGTGGTTCCAGCCAACGAGATGGAACTGCGGATAACCGGCCTGCAGCGTTTCGGCCACAGCGCTATCGGCGCGGCGCACTCCTTCGACCAGCGTGCGCCAGAGCATTGCACGATGCAGCGCCGGCTCAGGCTTGGGGTTCTTTCCCGGTACGAAGATGATCTGCTTTGTTGTCATATTATGCTTGATTGAATTTTTTATGGCTCACAGGCTGTGATGTTTGTTCAGGTTAACGATTATTCACCGGTCTGAACTTTTGAAAATAGTTATTCATGCAGATTCACGAGATTTGAGTCATGTCCTGAAGAATGAACAGTTTTGTAGGGTGCGTCCCACGCACCGCCTTTGGTTCAACGATGGTGCGTGGGACGCACCCTACGATATTTCGCTTTTTATTGCGAAATGGAATAAGGAAGCTCTGATTAACCCTGGCTTTGTCATTCCGGCGAAAGCAGGAATCCAGTATTTTCAATAAACTGGACACCGGCCTTCGCCGGTGTGACGGACTTATTGAGCTTTACATAATTCATGGCTGTTAGGTGGTTTACCGTAGGGCGTAGCCCGACCTACGAGATGCGGAGACTCTGTCTTCAAATATGTAATCCTCAATAATCAGAGGTTCTCTAAGGATTGAACAGCGTCTCCGGCAGTTCAACGTTGATTTCCAGGTCTTCCATCAGCACGGTTTCTATGATGGCATTCTGCTGGTCGCGGCTGATCACCTTGGCCGGGAACCGGGTCGCCGTATCCAGCCACAGCTCGTAGCGATGCACGCCGGCAACCGTAAAACCGCCCGCGCCGGTCACGACAAGATGCAGGAGCGTGCGACCGTCCATGCTTTCTTCGCCCGATACTTCGGCGTTGCCATCCTCCCTCAGAGTGCGGACATTCTCGAACAGCGCCCCGACATCCGAGTGATCCACGTGCTGGCCGCGCGAACTGCGGATCAGCAGATTGCCGGGACTTAAATTGAGTTCCGGGAAATGGCCGGCGCCAAACGGCCACAAGCGCACGCGTTGGGTGGATGGGTTGTAAATCAGCACCGCGCCATCATGCGGCCGAATGAATTCCATGCGCACGAAACCGGGTTTCCTGAAGTAATAGCGGATATGCTCCTCGCCGCCGGCATGGAAGGAGCGGATGGTGACACGATAGGATTCGACCGTTTGGTAATGCTCGATGGCGGCAGCCAGCGGATCGGGTGGAGTACCGGCGGGAGGAGTCCCAGTGAGCGCTGCGGCAATCATCAAGGCTGACAGCATTGGCTATTGAATCACTTCGAGCACACCTTCCATGCCCTTCTCGCGGTGGCTTTTGAAAAACAGCAGCCTGTTCCTGCAATAAAAAGGGTGCTTGCCGACGGCGGTGGGCGTGAAGCGGATATTCCTGGCATCGCTCGACAGGCTTTCATCCACCGAGATGCCCGCTTCGGGCGATTGAATGACCAGGGTGTGGGGAACCAAACCTTTTTCCACACTGACCGTCAACTCGACCGGCACATTCACCTTGACGATCACATGGCCAGGCTTGAAGAAATAACCCCCGCCTTCTATCCGCACGTGCTGCACGCCATCGGCGGCGATGGTCGCCTGATAAACTTCATCGGGCGGAGGGTCGTCGGCCAGGCACGCGCCATATCCGGCGATCCCAAGGCAGAACAGAAAAAATGTCGCGGAGTTTTTCATAGCCAGATACCCTTTTGATCGCCGCTTTACCCGGTATCAGCTTACACCAATGAACTATCCCGCGCCAAGAGCGCAGGGTAGCGGAAAAACTTGAGCGGGCGTAGATACGGATGGAATGCAATGGAATCCGGGGGAACCCTTCGGCAGGCTCAGGACAGGCTTCGGCCACGCCCACCAAACCCCGGATTTCGTGTAGCTGTCCTAAGCCCGCCGAAGGGCTACATCCGGGCTGCATCACTTCCATTTTTTTGTTTTAGCCTGCGCTGTCCCCGCAGCAAGACTGCGGGGAATTACAAATTCAAAAAATCTTGCAGATAGAATTAAAACGCCTATAGTTGCAATTATGGATCGCCTTTCCATCATGCGCGGCTTATTGCTCAGCCTGTTTTTTCTGGCAGGGATGAGCAGCGCGGCAGCGTCCGCGCCCCTGGTGGTCGTGCTCAACGTTGACGGCGCGATCAGCCCGGGGTCGGCAGACTATGTGGTGCGCGGCCTGAAGTCGGCCGCCGGGGAACAGGCCCAATTGGTCGTACTGAAGATGGACACGCCGGGTGGCCTGGACACGGCTATGCGGCAGGTCATCAAGCAGATCATCGCTTCGCCGGTTCCCGTTGCTGCTTTCGTCGCACCCGAAGGCGCGCGGGCCGCGAGTGCCGGCACCTATATCCTCTACGCAAGCCACATCGCCGCGATGGCTCCGGCTACCAATCTGGGGGCTGCCACGCCGATCACTATCGGCATCGGCGGCTTCGGCGGCAAACCGGAGCCGGATCAACCGCAGAAGGACGACAAGAACGGCGGTAAGGGCAAGAGTCCGATCGGCGGCGATCTGCCCACACCCGGTTCCGCGCAGGATCACAAACAAATCAATGATGCCGCCGCGTATATCCGTAGTCTGGCGCAGATGCGCGGCCGCAATATCGAATGGGCGGAGCAGGCGGTGCGCCAGGCGGTGAGCCTGTCGGCGGACGAGGCGTTGAAGCTCAAGGTCATCGATGTGATCGCCCGTGACGTGCCCGAGCTGCTCCAAAAACTCGACGGGCGCAAGGTGAATGTACTGGGGTCGGAGCGCACCCTGGATATGAAGGGTGCTCGCATCGTTACTTTGGAGCCGGATTGGCGCAGCCGGCTACTGGCCGTGATCGCCGACCCGAGCATTGCCTACCTGCTGTTGCTGGCGGGCATGGCCGGTCTGTTCTTCGAATTTTCCAATCCGGGATTCGTGTTGCCGGGGGTGGTCGGTGCGATCTCGCTGTTGCTCGCGATGTACGCGCTGCAGATGTTGCCCGTCAACTATGCAGGACTGGGCCTGATCATTCTGGGACTCGCTTTCATGATCGCCGAGGTGTTCTTGCCCAGCTTCGGGGTGGTGGGCATCGGCGGTGTTATCGCCTTCGTGATCGGCTCCGTGTTGCTGATCGATACCGACATTCCAGGGTATGGTATTCCGTGGTCGTTGATCGTGCCGGTTGGCCTGACCAGTGCCTTGTTCATCTTCTTCGTGGGCGGCATGGCGCTGAAAGCACGGCAGCGACCGGTGGTGAGCGGCCGCGAGGAATTGATCGGCAGCAGCGGAGAAGTGCTGGAAGACTTCGATGGCAAGGATGGTTGGGCGCTGGTGCATGGCGAAACCTGGCGCATCAGATGCAAGCAGCCGCTGGGCCGGGGACAAAAGATAAGGGTGCTGCGCATGGACGGGCTGATCTTTGATGTGGAGCCGGAGTGAACGATCCATGAATAGTTCTGCGCCCATTTGCAATAACAACCAAGGAGAACGACATGGTCTTTAATTTCAGTTTTGGAATGTTTATGCTCATGCTCGTGTTGCTGGCGTTCGCCAGCATACGCATACTGCGCGAGTACGACCGTGGCGTGGTGTTTACACTCGGGCGGTTCTGGAAAGTAAAAGGCCCCGGGTTGGTGCTGATCATTCCCGGCGTCCAGCAGATGGTCAAAGTAGGTTTGCGCACGGTGGTGATGGATGTGCCGAGCCAGGACGTGATCTCGCGGGACAACGTTTCGGTCAAGGTCAACGCGGTGGTGTATTTCCGCGTGGTCGATCCGGAGAAGGCGATCATCCAGGTGGAGGATTTCCTAAACGCTACCAGCCAGTTGGCGCAGACCACGTTGCGTTCGGTACTGGGCAAACATGAACTGGACGACATGCTCGCCGAGCGGGAGCGGCTCAACATCGACATCCAGAAGGCGCTTGATACGCAGACAGATGCATGGGGAATCAAAGTCTCCAATGTGGAAATCAAGCACGTGGATATCGACGAGACCATGGTGCGGGCCATCGCCCGTCAAGCGGAGGCAGAGCGGGAACGGCGTGCCAAGGTAATCCATGCCGAGGGCGAACTGCAGGCGTCGGAAAAACTGCTGCAGGCAGCCCAGATCCTGGCACGGGAACCGCAAGCTATTCAGCTTCGTTATCTGGAAACGCTGACCGTGATCGGTGCGGACAAAAACACGACCATCGTGTTTCCGATGCCGATCGATCTTATGCGGCTGTTTGCGGAAAAGACCCTGGGCAGCCCGTCAAAGGCCGAGCATCAGTAATTCCATTTTCAGTTTAAAAGTGGCGCTTTGGTGGGAGCGGCCTCCTGGCCGCGATCAAGCTTATCGCGGCCGGGAGGCCGCTCCCACAGAAGAAATTCATGCTGTTTCAAATTAGAAATGGAATAAGAACCACGATTGCCCCTGCCAAAAATCCGCATTGGATTGGTGCTGTTACCAACCGCACCAGGTTTTGACGGTCGTGGCCGAGATCAGGGGTTTGCTAACCGCCCTGCCCGTAATCCAGATAAGCGACCGTATTCCGCCCCTGCTTTTTGGCCAGATACAGCGCGTTATCAGCGGACTTGACCAATGTTTCGACCGGCCGGTTGTCGCTCGGCACCACTGTGGAGATGCCGCAACTCACCGTGACATAGCGGTGCGGTGAATCTTCATTCGCTACCTTGAGTCCTTCCACCTGCTCGCGGATACGGTTCGCCACGCTGCGTGCGCCTTCTCCGTCCGTCTCGCCGAGTATCAGCACGAATTCCTCGCCGCCATAACGTGCAGCCAGGTCACTGGCGCGCGGGACTTCGCTCGCGATCTGTTTGGCTGCTGCCTTGAGACATTCATCACCTGCCTGATGGCCGTACCTGTCGTTGAATTTCTTGAAATAATCCACGTCCAGCATCACGACGGAAAGGGGCTTCTGGATCCGCGCGCAGCGGCGCCACTCGCGCGCCAGCGATTCATCGAACACGCGGCGATTGGCAATGCCGGTCAGGCCATCGGTCATCGAGACCCGGTGCAATTCCTGGTTTGCCCGGTTCAACTGTTCGTTGGCCTGATTCAACTGTTCCGTCAACTTGACCAGTGCCCGCTGCATCCGCACCAGACGATGCATGGCATCCACCTTGGCCTGCAGCACCACTCGCTGCACCGGTTTCACCAGGTAATCGTCGCCTCCCGCTGCGATGCCCCTCGCCAGGTCATCGTCCTTGGACATCGTGCTCAAAAAGATGATGGCTGTCCAGTCGTCCTTGCCCTGCAGCTTGCGCACCTGCTTCGCCACTTCATAGCCATTGATATCCGGCAGGATGACGTCGAGCAGAATGATGTCGGGACGCTCTCTCCGGTACAGTTCGACGGCGGTACTGCCGGTTTCCGCGATCAACGGCCGTATGCCGAGTTCCTCGAGGTATCCGGCGATGACCTTGATGGCGACCTGGCTGTCTTCCACCATTAACACCTTCAGGTTGCTGAACTTGTTCAACATGTGATTTCTTTCGAGCTACAACTCACAAATCGGTATCCGGCATGATACATGACACTGGAATCAATCCAGTTTCCGGCAGCATTTTCACGGTTATATTCATTTGCTGTGCCGCCATTTCGACCGCAATGCGCAGTTTTCCGGCCTCGTCCCCGTCTGCAGGATGCTCGAGCGGATGCAGCGCCAGCACCGCTCCGGAAAACTCCCGCACCTGCTTCAAGTGACTGTCGGCATCACGCAGCAAGGGCTGCGGATCGATCGCCTGAAAGTACAACAGGCCGCCGCGGTATGCGGCAGCCAGCAGATAAAAACTCCCCTCCGGTGCAAACACGGGGTCGCGCACTTCAAAGAACTGGCTGGGAAGCTCGCCCTGCGGCGGGTGGGATAGTGAGAATCGGGCGGCGATCTGCTCGATGAAGGTTTGCGCGCGATCGAGTTGCGGCGCCAGCGTGATGTGGTATTGGCCGGGGCGCTGGATGATGAGGGGGTTATCCAGCACCACGGGCTTGCCGCGGCGGATGCTCAACACGATGAGGATAATGAGCAGCGTCAACAGAAATAACTCAACCATGCCAAAACCTCTAATAACCTATAAAAAGCATTCCACCACGAAGATCACAGAGAACACGAAGATTTTTCATAGAGTTGCATGATATTGGACGCTCACCGGCAAGGTGACTTTCATTTTTGAAGCAACACGTTGCTTTTCTTCGCGGTCTTCGTGTTCTTCGTGGTTCAAATGCCGTTTTAAGGATATAACGACTATGCCAGCTGATGCGGGTAAAAAAACAGGGGGCTGGCGCCCCCTTGTCTGCTGTCCCGGTCAACCTTGCCGCGTGCTGCGCCCGCGTGCATAGGCGCTCTCCATCCACCTCTTGATGCGGTTGGCATCGCCGACACGGGTGCGTTTTCCCCAGGAATTGAGCAGTACGATGATCACCGGGCGCTGGTTGACTTTCGCCTCCATCACCAGACACAGTCCTGCCTCACTGATGTAGCCGGTCTTGCTCAAGCCGATATCCCAAGAGACGCTCCTGACCAGCGGGTTGGTGTTGATGAAACGCAACTCGCGCCCGCCCGACCCGTCCACGGAATGTGAAGCAGAAGTGGTGTATTGGCGGATCAAGTCATAGTCGCGCGCGGCAGCAACCATTTTGACCAGATCCTGCGCGGTGGAAACATTGCCCCGGCTTAATCCGGCTGGATCGATGAACCGGGTGTCCAGCATGCCAAGTTCGTTCGCCTTGGCATTCATCGCAGCCACCAGCGCCGCCTTGCCGCCCGGATAGCTGCGCGCCAGCGCCGATGCAGCGCGATTCTCCGAAGCCATCAGAGCCAGTCTGAGCAAATCATTGAGGGTGAAAGTCATGCCGACCTGCAGCCGCGAACGGGTTCCCTTGAGCCTGTCCAGATCGGTGGCTTCGATGGTCACTTCCTCGTTCAGCGGCAACATCGCATCGAGCACCACCATCGCGGTCATCAGTTTGGTGATGGATGCGATCGGCGCCACCGTCCTGGAATTTTTGTTGTACAGCGGAAGCTGGGATTGCTCATCGAAAATCAGAGCGATATGGGAACGCACGTTGGGTGAAGAAGCACGGCTCAACGCGGAAGTCCTGATCTCTTTATCCTGCCAAAGGAGATTGAGACCGGTTTCGGCGTGAGCACTATGCGCTGCCAGCGCATAGCCGAGCAACAAGGACATCCGTAATCGTTTTTTCATTCTCTGGTCTCCCACTACAACGGCTTACAGGAGCGAAGCATACCTGAAACCCAATATAAATCAATCATCAGGATGCGCCTGCTCTTCCTGTTTCTGAAGATTCCACATCTGCGCATAAATCTTGTTCTTGCCGAGCAATTCGCGATGCGAACCGCGCTCGACGATACGCCCCTTGTCCATGACCAGTATCTGATCGGCATCCACCACGGTGGACAGGCGATGCGCGATGATCAGCGTGGTTTGATTTTGCGCGATCGCGCGCAGCTCCGCCTGGATCGCCTTTTCCGATTTTGAATCGAGTGCGGAAGTCGCTTCATCGAAGATCAGCATCGCCGGATTCTTCAGAATCGCGCGCGCGATCGCCACGCGCTGCCTCTCTCCTCCGGACAGCTTCAGACCGCGCTCACCCACCATGCTGTCGTAGCCTTGCGGCAACGACTCAATGAAGGCATGGATGTGAGCCGATTGCGCTGCGGCAATCACTTCTTCGCGCGTCGCATCGGGACGGCCATAGGCAATATTGTAATAAATCGTGTCGTTGAACAGCACGGTGTCTTGCGGCACGATGCCGATCGCCGCGCGCAGGCTGCTTTGCGTCACCTCGCGGATATCCCGTCCATTGATCAGGATGCGCCCCTGCTGCACGTCATAGAAGCGGAACAACAGGCGCGAAAGCGTGGACTTGCCCGCTCCGCTCGCACCCACTACCGCCAGCGTATGTCCGGCCGGAATGTCAAAACTCACATCGAACAGGATCTTGCGGTCCGGCGCATAGGCAAAACCGACATTGTCGAATCGCACTTCTGCGCTGACCGCGTGCAAGGCCGTCGCATCCTTCGCATCCGCTATTTCGCGATGCTCGTGCAGCAGGCCGAACATCTTTTCCATGTCGGCCAGCGAATGACGGATCTCCCGGTACACGAACCCGAGAAAATGCAGCGGCATATACAGCTGGATCATGAACACGTTGACCAGCACCAGGTCCCCCAGCGTCATCCTGCCCTGCGCCACTTCATCGGCGGCCAGCAACATCAGCGCGGTGATGCCGATCGCGACGATGATGCTCTGCACGGAATTCAGCAGCGCCAGCGAAGTCTGATTGCGCACGGCAGCGGTTTCCCAGTGCTGCATATTGTGGTCATAGCGCTGTGCTTCATATCCTTCGTTGCCGAAGTACTTCACCGTTTCATAATTCAGCAGGCTGTCTATGGCTCGCGTATTGGCCTTGGAATCCAGATCGTTCATGGTGCGCCGCACCACCATGCGCCACTCGGTGATGAACAGCGTAAAGGCGACGTAAACCACCAGGGTGACAAACGTGATCACGGCGAACCACACGTTGTACTTGCTGAACAGGATAGCCGCGACCAGCGCGATCTCCAGCAGCGTGGGCAATATGTTGAACAGCGTAAAATTGAGCAGGAATCCGATCCCGCGCGTACCGCGCTCGATGTCCCGCGACACGCCGCCGGTTTGTCTGTCCAGGTGAAAACGCAGGCTCAGGCTATGCAGATGCTCGAACACCCTCAATGCCACGCGCCGGATGGCGCGCTGCGTGACCTTGGCAAACACCGCATCGCGCAATTCGCCGAACAGCGTGCTGAGCAAACGCAGCAGACCGTAGCCTACGATTAAAAAAATCGGCACCGCCAGCACCGCACTGGTCTTGTCCAGCGCATCGACGATCTCTTTCAATGCCAGCGGAACCGCGACGTTGGCGAGCTTGGCCAGCACCAGCAGACTCATCGCCAGCATCACGCGCCCCTTGAATTCCCACAGGTAAGGCAACAAGGAACGTATGGTTTTCCAATCGCCGCGTGATGATTTATCGGGCAAGGGAGTTGAAGAAGGTCGCATATTGGGCAGAGTGATCGTCAGATTGCGATTATAGCCGGTGGAGGCGATACACGAAGCGCCCTTAAACTTGTAATTCCCCGCAGTCTTGCTGCGGGGACAGCGCAGGCTAAAAAGAAAAAATGGAAGTGATGTAGCCCGGATGTAGCGCAGCGAAATCCGGGGTTTGGTGGGCGTGACCGAAGTTTCCCCAGATTCCATTACATTCCATCCGGGCTACACCCGCTCAAGTTTTCCCGATACCCCGCGCTCTTGGCGCGGGGTAATTCATTGCATTCAACCATGGCGTGATTGATGTGACAACCAGTCATCTGGCCAAGCTGTCCAGAAACAACAGCCAAGCCATTGGTTATCGTGAATCGCCCCTACGGCAGCGCGGGGTGGCCGCGGCAATGGTCCAGCGCATAATCCAACCCGACCCGGTGTAAATATATCGGCAACTCAGATCGGTCTGCCATGGCCCAGCAGTCCGACCAGCAAGCGCACCACCCCATAACTGAAACGTGAGAACAGCCTGTCCACCCAGTTGCGCTTCAGGCCATATCCATCCCCGACCCTCACCGCATCCTGGGTTATCGCCGCAAGCAAACTCGCGCGCAGCTCTCCGGCAAAGCCTGCATGCTGCACCGCAAGATTGCCTTCGCGCGCCAGCAGCAAACTGTATGGATCGATATTGGACGAGCCCACGGTTGCCCACAATCCGTCCACTACCGCCACCTTGGCATGCAGGTAACTGGCCTGATACTCGTGAATCTCGACACCGGCGCCCAGCAATTCATCATAAAGCGCGTGCGTCGCGTAATGCTGGATCCAGAATTCCACCCTGCCTTGCAGCAGCAGCACCACGCGCACTCCGCGACCGGCGGCCTGAATCATGGCCTGGCGAAAAACGTGTCCGGGCAGAAAGTAAGCGTTGGCGATGATGATCTCGCTTCGTGCGCCATCGATCGCGCTCAGATATGCCCGCTCGATATCGCGGCGATGGCGCACATTGTCGCGCAGCATAAAAGTGATGTCGGGTGAAGTTGGCGATCTTTGGCCGCCAGTGGCCAGCAACTTTATTTCTTTTCCGCGCCGGCGTAAATTGGCCCACGACACCACGCTCCATAAATGGCGCATGGCCACGTGGATCTCGCCGGCGGCCAGGCCTTTTACACGTACTGCATAATCCAGTTGCGGAGCGGACAGATCAGTATGAGCCGGGATGTCATTGATGATGTTGATGCCCCCGACGAAAGCCACCTCGCCATCCATCACCGCCATCTTGCGATGCATGCGGCGCAGCCTGCGGTGCCGGTTCCGGCGCAACGTGAACGGGGAGATCTCGCGCCGGAACCAGCGTACCTCGACCTCCGCGGTGCGCATATCGTCCACCCAATCCTGCGGCAACCCTGCAGAGCCGTAACCATCCAGCAGCACGCGCACCGCCACCCCGCGCGCAGCGGCGCGCTGCAACGCATCGGCAACCATGCGCCCGGATTGATCCGCCGCAAAGATGTAGGTTTCCAGGTAGATCGAATGCTGCGCCGCATCGATATCCGCACATAACTGGGGGAAATATTCCGTTCCGCTTCGCAACAAGGTGAGCTGGTTCCCGGAGATTTTATGGATGGCATTCATACGGTTTCAGCCCGGGTCATGCTGCTTCCACCCGGTCATTCCGCCTCAACCTGGTCGAGAGGGCGGCATGATCCGACAGGCGTTGCCATTCTCCGCCCACATGTACCTCGCTATGCAAAACGCTGAAGCCACGCACATAAATGCGGTCCAGTCGAAACATCGGCAAGCCGGCCGGAAAACTGCGCGCCGGGCTGCCGCCATGAAGATGGAACACATCATGCACATCCAGCTCGCTGGCCAGCGTACGGCTCATCTGATTGCGCCAATCATTGAAATCGCCGGCGATGATGAGCGGCATACCGGAAGGGATTGTGCTTTGGACATGCTCGATCAGAATGCGTGTCTGCGCCCGCCTGCCTTTGGAGAACAGGCCAAAATGAACACACAAGCAATGCACGCGCTGCCGATCCGCCAGTTCGATCTCGCAATGCAGCAACCCGCGGCTTTCAAAGCGATGCGCGGAAACATCCATGTTCAAGGTTTGCAGGATCGGAAAGCGGCTCAATATCGCGTTGCCATGATGTCCCGCCTCATACACCGAGTTCTTGCCGTAGGCGCAATGCGGCCAGACTTCCCCCGCGATGAATTCGTGCTGCGCACCGTCCGGATAGTTGTGAAAACGCTGCGCGTGAAGCGTGTGCTCGCCCTGCGCTTCCTGCAAAAAAACGATGTCGGCATCCAGCTCGCGCAGACGGTCGCGCAGCTCGTGCAGCACCACACGGCGGTTGAAATGGGAGAAACCTTTGTGGATGTTGTAGGTGGCGATTTTCAGGGTAGGCATGGGGGGTATTCTACCCAATGACTGAAAAGGAAGCAGGAGAAGCTGGCGGGCGTTGAAGATACCGGGCTTCTTTATGGAGTGCGGCGACATGTCGCCGCTTTCGCGCGGTCATGCCCGCGCACTCCAAAATTAAAGCGCAGCATGTAGGTTGGGTTGAGCGTAGCGACGTGTTTTGCCGCGAAGTCGAAGTATGAATGACCAAAGCCAACTTCACCGGGCTACCCCCGGCGAAGTTGACTTTGTATTTGATGTTGGGTTACGCGCTGCGCGCTAACCCAACCTACGAGTTTCATATCTCCGTAAATCATGCATTGCCGATGCCACTCGTCGGCAAATTGATTTGCTTCGCAAAATCCAGCATGCGCTGAATCGGAAGCACGGCACGCCGGCCGATCTCGGGATCAATGTGTATCTCGTTGCCTCCGGTTTCCAATACCTCGGCCAGATTGAACAAGCCGTTCATCGCCATCCACGGGCAATGCGCGCAGCTCTTGCAGGTCGCGCCGCTGCCTGCTGTCGGGGCTTCGATGAACACTTTGTGCGGCGACAGGGTGCGCATCTTGTGCAGGATGCCGTTATCAGTGGCGACGATGAATTCGCTTGCATCCAGTTGTTGCGATGCCTTGATGAGTTGCGTGGTGGAGCCTACCACGTCGGCCAGCGCGATCACTTCCGCAGAAGATTCCGGATGCACCAGCACCTTGGCGTTGGGATGCTGCGCCTTGAGCGCTTGCAATTCGCTCGCCTTGAACTCGTCATGCACCATGCAGGAGCCTTGCCACATCAGCATGTCCGCGCCGGTCTGCTGCCGGATGTAATTTCCAAGATGGCGATCCGGCGCCCACAGGATTTTCTTGCCCTGCTCCTTGAGATGCTTGACGATGGGCAGCGCGATCGAGCTGGTCACCATCCAGTCGGCGCGCGCCTTCACTGCCGCGCTGGTATTGGCATACACCACCACGGTGCGATCTGGATGCGCATCGCAAAACGCGGCGAACTCATCCGCCGGACAGCCGAGATCCAGCGAACAATTAGCATCCATGTCCAGCATCAGCACGCGTTTTTCCGGATTGAGTATCTTCGCGGTCTCGCCCATGAAGCGCACACCGGCGACGACGATGGTCCTGGCCGGATGCCGGTGGCCGAAGTTGGCCATGTCCAGCGAATCCGAAACGATGCCGCCGGTCGCTTCGGCCAGATCCTGCAAGTCCGGATGCACATAATAATGAGCCACCAGCACCGCATCCTGTTCGATCAGCATGCGTTTGATGCGCGCGATCAGTTCCGGTTTCTCTGCGGCACTCGGCTCGCGCGGAACCTTCGCCCACGCTGCCGCTGTCGCGCAGCCCGGGTGCTCATAATCGACCTGAATGACGTTAGGGGGGCTCATGGCTATCGAGGATATCCAGATGACTCAGCAAGTTGTCGATACGCTGGCTGGAGAGCAATGATCTTTTGACCTGGCCGCGCAATAGCGCCTCAACCACATGCAGGCGCATTTGCACCGAGGAAAACTCCACGTCCAGAGGTTCAACCACCAGCAATTCACAGTCAGTTGCCGCCACCACTTGCGCGGAACGCAAAGGTTCGTCCCCTGACAAATAGGCGAACTCGCCAAAAAAATCCCCCCAGCCCAGGGAAGCCAGCAGGTGCGCTTTCCTGATGACCTTTACCGAACCCGAGACGATAATAAAAAAAGGCATACCCACTTCCCCTTCATTCAAGATCGTCTCGCCTGCCCCCACCCTCTGCCATTTCGCATAGGTCAGGAAGTGGAGCAATTCTGCATTGGCGAAGCCCTTGAAGAACTCCAGCCCGCGCAGTTTTTTGTAATGGGGATGCGAGTGCGCCACTTTTTCATCCCCGGCATCACTTTTCTCCTGGTGTTGCTCGCCGTTCAGTTGCATCTGGAAACTGCGCAACTTGAGCGTGTTATCAAGGATTTCCTGCTGGTCCAGCAGTGCATCGTTCAACTGGTTGAGATTGTCGAGAGAATCATGCAATTCGATTCCGGTATCGGCTTGCACCGGAAGCTGTTGCATATTTTCAGCCGCCTCCCGGTGCCCGCCTTGCTCAAAGGCGGCAACCTGCTGTTCCAGCCTGTGACAAACCGCCTCGACCTCCTTCTGCCGCGCCTTGGTCGCCGCCAACTGGGAGCGCACCTCCGCCAACTCATGTTCAAGCTCGATACGCCGTTTGCTTTCCTTCCCGGCCCTATTCGACACCGGCCCGTCTTCTATTGACTGGGGGCCAACCGGCAGCCGGTTCTCTTCTTTGGCGGTATACCCGGAACTCTCTGATGCGAAATCGCTCCCGGTTCCGGCCTTCTCTGCGATCAGGCGCTCGGACAAGAGCTGCGCGAAGATCGCATCCAACTGAACCTGCACACTGAGAGGGACCTTTTCCTCGATACCTTCGATGCTGGTGCTGCCATCGATCAGCGCCATCAAACGTCTCGCATCACCGCTGATATTCCCGTACGGAACACCAAGCAGTTGGTTTCCCAGCTCGGTCCTCATAAATATTGTTGATTTACTCATTTACCCGTCTCCACGCTGGAACGAACATGTTCCGGCAACTGCAGGATTGCCGCCCGATTACTCGGTGAAAAGACCGCCTCAGCGGCATCCTGCCATGCCAGCCACTGAAAATTCAAGTGCTCAAGCGGCGCAAGTTGGATGGGGACAGCCTGGGGGAGTTCCAGACCGAACACGTGCTCGGTGTTGTGGGTGATGCCGGGCGGATAGCGGTATCGCCAGCGCGGGTAGATCTCATAGACATTCTGCGACTGCCAGTCGGTCAGCGGGTATTGCATTGCATCCAGTCCGGTTTCTTCGCGCACCTCGCGTATTGCCGTCTCAGCCAGTGTTTCGCCCTGCTCGCGACTGCCTGTCACGGACTGCCAATAGCCCGGATGGTCGGCACGCTCCATCAGCAGCACTTCCAGTTTCGGAGTGTAGATCACCACCAGCACCGAGACCGGCTGTTTGTAGCGTGTCATTTATTAAGCTTTACATAATTCATGACTGTTAAGTGATTTACCGTAGGGCGGGCTTTGCCCGCCGCGTCGGGCGTAGCCCGACCTACGAGATGCGGAGACTCTGTCTTCAAATATATAATCC
>Ga0209751_10001950_pt1 | contig 20952 bp, 16 predicted proteins | sample RifCSP13_1_FD_184019 | JGI IMG/M metagenome (GOLD analysis project Ga0209751, IMG submission 184019) | Soil microbial communities from Rifle, Colorado - Rifle CSP2_sed 13_1 (SPAdes) (version 2) | ecosystem: Environmental > Terrestrial > Deep subsurface > Rock core/Sediment | place: Rifle... | reverse complement strand
TAAGCCGCTTTGAGATCCTCCAGGCGCACCGGGCGAGGTGGCTCTCCATATACCCAGAACCAGCTTGTGATCATGTTATAGGGAGCCAGGAGGGAGCTCCCGTCTGCCTCTTGTCGCGGCAGCAAAACAGGCTCGTATCCGCTCAGCAAGGCGCCTACCGTAGCACTGTCGCCCTGGACGCCGCGACATTCGCTGTGCGCGCTGCCATCAGGATGGATCACAGTCCAATCCTGGACCATGTTGGCGGAGGAGAACAGCTTGGGGATGTGACAGGATTCACAGCTCAGGGCGCTCATGTGCCGGTCTTTATAGGGCAACCACTCGTGAGTGGCTGCCGTGTTGTGGCAGGAGTCGCAGCGCCGCATGGTGTCTTTCAGGTGAGGCGCGACCGTGCTTTGGGCGCTATCGCCGCGGGCGAACTGGTGAAGCGGCTGTTCCAGGTACTCCCCGATTTCCAATCGTCGCGGGTCGTAGGTCAGGTGGTCGGGGAGCGTGTCATCGGATTCTTTGAAATAGAGCGGGTTGTTGAGCGAGTAATGGCAATCTGTACACTGCAGCAGGCGCTCAGCGTGAATATCCCACGGGCGACCCAGCTCTTCTTTATCCGCCAGATTCATCCCAGAATCGGAAAGCCGTTGCGGCGAGATGATCTGGCCGGTGGTGATGGTGCTCCAGCGCTCCGGGGAGCAACCGACCATGACCAGCGGGTCTACGACATCGTCATGAACTAAACCGTGGCACAGCCCACAGTTATCGTTGGTAGGGTCCTGGATCTTGACGTATTCAGCCGCCAGCTCTCCTTCTTCGCTGAAAGCTGCGGGATTCCATTGGAAAACCCCGTTTGCTTCTTCGACGATGCCGCTTCCCAACAGGGTGGCAGTATTTGCCCAACGGAACTGCCCCTCGTGCAAGGCTTTCATCCTGGCTTCGTTGTCCGGGGTGGGGGTGTGGCAGAGAAAGCAGTTCATCTCCACCAGACCCGAGGATTCCCAATCCCAGGGCGTCAATTCGCCGGTCTCGGGATCGCGGGCATAGCTCTCGAGGGGGTTCAGCGCCGCCTCCAGATCGCTGAGCAGCCCGCCTTCCAGGCTGTACATCGCCGGACCGCCGCCGACGTGCCGCACGCCCAGGGTCTGGATCCACTCCGGGACGGTCAAATCGATGCGTTCGTCCCCTGGTGGTGAGAGATAGCGGTAAGCGATGGGATTCCACTTGCCAAAATAGCCGGGGCTGATGTCCCAGGCGCGCTGGCTGTTGGTTTCACCCGGTGCCGTCAGCTCATCCAACCCGATGGTTGCGTGAAAGCTGTGCTCTGCGATGAAGGCCGTATCGTGGCAGCCGCCGCAGGTGTTCATGGTCGATACCGCCCCACCCGAGACGAGCACATTCTCGCCATTTTCATCCAGAAGCGGGTAGGTGGGGTGGATCGGGGAGGTTTGCGCTTCTGCGTTGGCTTGTTTTTCGGCCAGGACAATCTGTCGGGAGGCGAGCAAGCCTACAGTGAGCAGAATCGTTGCCAGGGCGTAGCCGGCTATTCGCCGTAGTGGAAATTCATGTTGGTCCAGTTTATGCATGGTGGCAGAAATCCTTTGGTGAATATCATTCGCATCAGTACACGTCGATCCGCATTCCATAAAATCCGCTGATTACTGGTTTGATGGGCGGCGTCCCCCCCAATTCATTGGATCGCCATAGTACCCCAGAGCTTCCCAATCCATGCGCCCTTCTAGCCCGTGGCAATAATCACAGGTCAGCGCGTGTTCTGCCGGTTGAACCAGGTGCGTGATCGGCCAATACATCTCGGTTTCGGTAAAGCCATACTCACCGCTGTATTCCAGGCCAGTCGCCTCTGAGCCGAGCTGGAGGGCCAGGTCCCAATCGAACTCTGTCCAGAAGCCGCCCTCGCCGTATGTTTTGGGTTGCAGCAAGTATTCATAGACCGTGTCGTAAGGCTGCTTGGCGACGTGAACCTTGAAAGGCCAGATTTTTGCCTCGGGATCGCGGATGTCACCCGCGGGCAGGTTAATGGGAGTGCGTACTTCCGGGTCGAGCTTATCGCCGAAAATGTAGCGATAAGCGACTTCGCCGTTGTACCAGCGATAGGCGGGAGTGAAATTGGCTTCATAAACAAAGCTGCCTTTGATTTTGAGGTAGCTGTGCAGGCTCTCTTCGATATCGTCGCTGCCTGCGGTGGACCAATCCCAATACATCTTCGTGGGGTCGCGAGTGGCCCCGGCGGGGATGTGGCAGGCCTGGCAGGCCACCGTAGCCACGTGAGCGTTAATGCGCTCGTCGGCGTGCAGGTTTTCGTTGTGACAGTCAGTGCAGGCGATCTGATCTTCCTTATCCAGGCTGACTGAAATCGAGCGCCCACTGACCAGATGCGCCTCGGTCTGGTGACAGTCGGTGCATAAGAAGTCGTGTTCGCCCATGTGGACGTCTACATTCCCCGGGGGGAAGTACAGGCGCTCGTCCAGGTCGCCATGCTTGACGGCATTCCCGCCGCCGCCGTTGAAATGGCAGCCCCCGCAGTTCTCGCGGGTCGGCGCACCCACGCTCTGGGCCGCGGCGAGCAGGTCCACCCCCTCGAGGGGATAGCCGGCATCGCCCTTCACGTAGAGGCCGGAATTGTCGTGGCAGACCAGGCAATCCACGTTTTCTGGGTTGGAGAAATCGAAATTGGCGTCCTCCCAGCCGTAGCCGGCGTGGCAGGAGGTGCAGCCTGCCCAGTTGCTCTGAATGCCGATGCAGAAGTTATTGATCGAATTTTTCTTCCCCACGGTGATCGGCCCCTGGCGCCCTTCGATATAGTAGGGCTGGCTTTCCCAGGTCCAATGGACAGTCTGCATGACTTCAACGGCAGCCTCCTGGTGGCATTCCAGACAGGCGCGGGTGACTTCCTGCCCGGTTTCGAAAGGCCCCTGGAGGATGTCCGTGTGAGCGGTGTGGGGCACGCGGGTGGGGATATTCGCCCAGGGATCGTCTTTGGGTTTGTTATCCTCGCTGGCAAAAAAGACCTTGATTGGCACGATGATCAGAGCCAGGGTAACGACCAGCCCAACGATCCATATGTAGCGGAAGTTTCTCATCGACCTTTTCCTGCAGGAAATCCCAATTTTTGCATTTGTATATATTCACATCTGCGCATACATAATATTGTGAATATTGTAACAACCCTTTGGGTGTCACATTAGTGTTACATATCACCACTTTTATGTGAGCGATATCACAATTTTTGGACGCTGAGCCATTGAGGAACTGCCTTAACGAGCACCTCCACAGCGCAGCCGCTGTGGAGGTGCTCGCAAATATCAAAGCGTGACAGATTTTATCGTTATGACATTTGCCGTTTAATCGGCGCCGCGTGCTCTGGTTCATAGCGCCACATCACGAAGATTGCCCAAAAGATGATCGCTGTCTCTCCTTTTTTCGTTTTACCGGTTCACCCAAGAATGTGAGTGGCTAAAATGAAGTCGGGTAAGTCCTAAACATGTACAAGAGGAACAAGTACATTTGCAAATAGAAGCCAAACGCCCCGAACAAAGCGCCCGCCAAATGACTGACGATAGGGTTCATACGAACAGGTATCTGGCTTACCAGAAAACCTGCTACAAGGCCTGCCACGCCTCCGAAGAGTAAGCTGACCGTATGCCAGGCGACCAAAAAAGGTAGTTCCAGCAAACCGGGTCTGAAGTTCAGTGAGGCGTAGACGGAAGCCAGCAAAGCAATGATGGATCCAGCAACCAGCCCGTTCCTATAGTGGGATTTCAATTGCCCTTCTCTCAGCATCGGTTTGTCCTTTCCAGCCATAACTTGGCTTCAATTGAGCTAAGCCGCCTAGTCGAAAATCGCCCTCTACTTATTATACGACACCTGTCAATTTCACGCTGACCTCCCACAACCGCCTGGCGATCCCCTCATCGTAGGACTCGGGGGAAGAAGCCACTGCCCTCTTCTGGATGAAATACTTGCCGGTAACGCCTTCTACTTCTGGGGAGGAGGCTAAATAAATCGGCGTCTCCGCTCCTCTCTGCGGGCTGAGGAAGAAGGGCTTCACCATTGAGTACATGAACCGCGCAAAGGGAGAGAGGTCCGGGTCCTTCAACGGGGCATTAGTCGCCACCGCCCCCGGGTGCAGGCAATTCGCCGTCACGCCCGTGCCCTCCAGCCGCCGAGCCAGCTCGTAGGTGAACAGGATCAACGCCAGCTTGGCCTGGTTGTTCGCCCGCACCCCGTTATAGTCTCTCTCAGACATCAGGTCATCGAAGCGCAGGGTCGCCTTGCGGTGGAAATCCCCCGCCACGTTCACCGCCCGGGAAGGGGCGCTGGATTTGAGCCTCTCTAGCAGCAGGTTCGTCAATAGAAATGGCGCCAGGTAGTTCACCGCCAGGGTAGTCTCAATTCCATCTACCGTCACTGACCGTTTGATCGGCGCTATGCCGGCGTTGTTGACCAGTACATGCAGGTGTGAATAGCGGGCTTTGAAATCCTGCGCCAGCAGCCGGATTTCCGCCTGCGACGAGAGATCGTCTAACAGCAACTCCACTTCTGGATTGCCGCTCCTGTCCCTGATCTCGTCTCGGGCCGCCACGCCCTGCAGGCTGTCGCGGCAGACCATCACCACCTGGGCGCCCATCCTGGCCAGGCCCATCGCAGTCGCCTTGCCAATCCCGGAGCTGGCGCCGGTAATCATGCAGACTTTACCTTTCATGAGAATTTCTCCTTACCTGATTGAACAGTCATTGCGAGCCGCCCGCCAGGGCGGCGTGGCAATCTCCTGCTTGGTCATATGCGTGACCCACGCTGTGGGCGTAGCTTTTTTGTAGCCTGTCGGCGATCACCACCCACCATCCAGACCAGAAATGCGCCGTGAATCGCGCCAACCACGATCCCTGCCAGAAACAGCGCGCCGCCGACGATCAAGGCAGCCTGCAGGAGCGGCTGTCCCTTTTGGGCAGCGTCGATCCCCCAGAAGATGACTGGCATCCCTCCAAGCCAGGCCAGCATGTTGGCAGGCAACCACCACCCGGCCCAGGTGAGGTGCTTCCGCAAGACCAGCCATTGCGCGAAAGACAGCGCCGCCCCGGCGACCATCCCTAGCCCGCCCGCCAGCAGCAGGATGAGCCACTGCGGCGGTTCAGTGATGGTGGTTTGGGCAGCCTGTTCACCCAGGTTCATGATCGTCGAAGGCAGGTAACCCAGGATATAAGCCAGCAGGGCGCCAGCCAGGGTGGCCAGCCACCAGGCCCGGCGGGTGATGAGAGGCAGCCAGGGGCGCATCGCCCACCATTGCGCCAGTCCAACTACTGTGGCTTCGATTACGCTGCTGAGCACAGCGATGAGGAAGGCAACCAAAACCATAGTAACTCCGTTTCGGGTATCCAGCCGCGAGATGGCGTAGCCTCCCACAGCCAGAGTCGCCCCCAGGCCGAACAATTCGCCAAAGGCATTCGCCTCCACCCAGCGCAGCCAGAGGGTTCTTCCATCCAGATTCTTCATCGCTCCACCTATGTGATTTTATCCGTAGCTGTTAATCGGCTGACGCGGCTGCAGGTTGGCGGGCCGGGAGCCTCTCTCTCAGCAGTTCCACCCCGCCCAGAGCCTGCACTGAGAGAAGCGAAGTGTCAAAACCAAAGGACAGCTTCAACGCCTCCCTGGCGCAGACCGTGATGCAGGTCTGGCACAGGCTGCATTCGGTGGTCAGGACGCGCTGGCCATTCAGGATGTACTCGGGGATGCGCACGTCCATCGGGCACATCTTGACGCACGCCCCGCAGTCGTTGCATTTCTCAGCCATCCCGCCGATTTTGAGCAGTGAGAAGCGCGAGGTAATTTTGAGCGGCACGCTGACCGGGCAGACGTACTTGCAGAAGGCGCGGTTGTCCTTGAGCGCGTAGGCAAGGCCAATCCCGGTGGCATAGTAAGCCAGGTTGCCAATGATGAACCAGGTTACTGCTGCTTGACCGCTTGCGCCCTCCCGAAAGCCAAACAGGTAGACCAGCAGCAGCACCGTGCCCAGGCTGAGTCCGAAGTGCAGGTAGCGCAGCCAGCCCCATTTGCCGGGCAGGCGACCGCTGGGGCGGGTGAATGGCAGCAGGTCGAGCACCATCACCGTCCAGCACGCCCAGCCGCACCACAGGCGCCCAAAGAGCACCGGCCCGAAGATCTTGGCAATCAGATAGTGGACGACGCCCATCTGGACCACGCCCGTCAGCAAGCCGAAGAAAAATCCCTCTAGTTGCGAGTTCTCTTTGCCCATGAAGATGGCAAAGCCCATCAGGAACGCGCCAACCATGAAGAGCGCCAGGCGGCGGCCTTTGGGCTTGTGTTTCTTCGGCAGCACGGCGTACAGACCTAAACCCAGTCCCACCGAGAGGCCGATATAGCCAAACAGCAGCAGTGGCTCGAGATAACCTGAAGCCAGCCAGCCCCAGGAGCCAATGCCCAGGAATGCCAGCATGACGACGCCGGGCACCAGCATTTTTTTGACCTGAAATTCGCTCTTCTTGTCGTATTGGGGTGTGCTCATTTCGCTTCCTCCTACTTCTATTCCTGGCTTATCGGAACATTCTCGACCGCGACGAGCCTCAGGCCGAGATCCCGGATCCGGTTCAGGACGCCGAACAGAGCTGCCTGGTCGGATAGCCAGCCTGACAGTACGCTGGTGACTAACCCATCTGGCGCATATTCGATCGTTAGGGTCATATTCTCAAACCAGATTGCCCGCCCCGCATCGATCCGACCGGCAATATCGATCTTATAGAACTGTGGATTTGCCTGGGGCTGTTTCACGGGCATAAGAACTCCTCGCGGGATAACTACGAAGAGTATAGCAATGAACTTTGGGGGTTGTACATCCCCAGAATAGGGGGTTTGGGTAGGGGGTTTTTAGAGCACGCCGAGCTCGCGTGCCTTGTCGATCGCCTCTCCCCGGCTGTGTGCATCCAGCTTTTGATACAGGTTCTTGATGTACGTGCGGGCGGTGCTCGTGGAGATGACTAGTTCATTTGCGGCCTGGGTGCTGGTTAAGCCCGCGGCTAAAAGGCGCAGGATCTGCCTCTCTCGCTCGGTTAACTGCTCCACGGTTTTCTGGGATGCAGGCGCAAGGTGGGGATAGGGGACGTGTATCTGCCTGATTTCTTGTTCTTTCAACCTCTCCAGCAGCCGCTGGGCAAAACCGGGTTGGATGCCCAGGGCGATAGCCTGGCGCAGGAGGTTGGTTAAAGCCGCGCCTGCGTTTAGGAAAACCTGGAGGTAGCCTTCTGGGGCGGCGAGGCTGAGAGCTCGTTCCAGGACCTCCATAGCGGGCGCCACACCACTCTTGGCGGGAGCCATCCTCTTTTTCATGGAAGACATGGCAAGAGCCTGATAAACCAGGGCTTCCAGCAAGATATTGAAGTAGTACCCCGTCTCCGCTAGGGCGATCACCCGGTCGAAAATAAGCGACGCTTGATCGGTCTTTCCTTGAGACAACCTCAGGCGGCCCAGGTGTATATACGCTCCCAGCCGTGCGAGCAATTGGCGGTACTCGTCGCTGATCGGAGGGGGCGGATTTCCCAGGTCTTCTTGCCGCACGGCCTGCGTTTCTAATAAACGTTCCGTTTTGTCGAGCTCGCCGCCTCTCAGGAATTGGTCCCCGCGAAACAGGATCCATTCAGCCTGGACGAGCGCCTGGGGAGGGTGCTGCTGCATCAGTTCCTCGGCGCGTTGCAGCCAGACTTCGGCGGAGGCGAAGTCGCCATTGCCTTGATGCAAAAGCGCCTGGTACAGCCAGGCGCGAATCAGGACTTCAGGCACGCCAAACTGCTCTGCCGAAGCCAGGAGTATTTCCATGTGCTCCTGGGCGAGGCGTAGCTTGTTCCGGTGGTAATGCAATAGGACCATCCAGCCATGGAGTATCCCCAGGCTCGGAATGGGAACGGCCTGGCTCGCTTTCTCGCTTCCGTAAGCGATGGCGCGCTGAAAATAACGCTCCGCCTCTCCTAGCTTGCCTTGCGAGGTCGCCAGGCCTCCCAACAGGCTGAGAGCGGAGATGGCCACGTACACATTCTCTCCGGATTTTTGTGCGATTTCATAGGCTTGTACCAGGGCTTGTCTGGCTGCCTCCAGTTCGCCGCAATCCATGCGCAGCATCCCCAGGTTGAGAGCAGCCGAGCAGCGCACAGCCAGGGCTTCTTCGGGAAGCGTTTTCAACGCATGCTGGGCGTGGTTGATTGCTGCTGGAAGGTCTCCGCGCAGCCGGTCGGCAAAGGAACGGATAGCGATCAGGTTGCCGCGCACCTCATCTGAGCTGATCCATCGTTTGTCAGGCGCGCTGTAGATACGCTCATAGCGTGGCAGGGCTGCCTCGCCGGCTTCGATATATCTTTCAGCTATTTTAAGCTGCTGGGTAAGAATGTACACCCAGGCGCACCCCGCACACAGGTAAGCCCGCTGAAAAACCAGCTCATCGGGAAGGCGCCTGATCCAGGAGAGGTAAGTGTTGAGCTGGCTGCTCCCGGTCATCTGCAGCATGAACTGCTCCGCTAAATCTGCGACCAGGGGGTAATCGGGGATGGCGAGTGCATGCTTCATCGCCTCCGAAGCGTCCCCATGCTCCGCGTGCCATCCCGAGGCGCAGCGGTGCAGCTCTGGCGGGCGCTCTGGATGCTCGATCTGCAAGCGATAGCGCAGCAAGTCGGCAAACAGGTGGTGGTAACGGTACCACTCCCGCTTGTTGTCCAGCGGGGCGAGAAACAGGTTGGCCCGCTCCAGGTGCTCCAGAATCGAGTTCGAACTGCCCCAGGCTACCTTGGGGTCCAGCTCAGCCGTAATCCGCTGCTCTCCCACCAGCCTGTCGCACAGCGGGGCGTGCAGGCGCTCCAGGATGGAGGTGTTCAGCAGGAATTCTCGTATCTCTCCAGGTTGGTGGCTGATGACTTCATCCATCAGGTAATCTATCACGTAGCGATCGTCCCCTCTAAATTTCTGGATAAATACTTCCACATCGCCTGGATTTATTGGGGAAAGATGGGCCTGGATGGCTAACTCAGCCATCTGCAAGCCGGCTGCCCAGCCCTCCAGGCGTTCATCCAGACTTTCAACAGCCTCCGCGGAGAGGTCAAGTTTAAGCCTGAGCTTAAAAAATGTAGTCGCTTCTGGTTTGGAAAAGCGCAAATCCGCCTCGCGGATCTCCACCAGTTCGCCATTTGCCCGCATCTTGGCCAGCGGGAGCGGTGGGTCCTGGCGTGTGAGCAGGAGGACATGAATGTTCGCGGGCTTGGAGCTTACGAACAAAGCCAATGCCTGGTGAACCGCCTCCAAATATATGTTTTGGTAATCGTCCAGGACGAGCACGGCGTCCTGGTTCATCACCGCCAGGTCGTTCACCAGCAGGGCGATCAATGTCTCAACCGGCGGCAGCGGCTCTTGCAGCCTGGCGAGGACGGCCCTCCCGATAGAGGGGTCGATATTTTGCAGGGCGGCGATCAGGTAGGCAAAGAATCGCACCAGGTCGTTGTCGTCTTCGTCAAGCGAGAGCCAGCCGAAAGGTTGCTCGATCCCCTGCAGCCACTCAGCCACCACGGTGGTTTTTCCGAAGCCGGGCGGCGCCGAGACCAGAGTCAGACCCCGAAATGGGGACATAGCCAGCTTCTCAATCAGGCGTGGGCGCGGCACGAGATTGACGCGCGCCGGCGGCTTGAAGAGCTTGATGGCTAATAAAGGTAATGACACGCTTATATTTACGCTAAGTACCCGGTCATACTAAATAAGATGGACCGAACCTGATATCTTTCAGCTCACAGGAGGGGCAAAACAGAAGCAATTCACTAACGCTCACTATCCGATTTTCTCCGATTATTGCGCTTATTCCTCTGCGATGACCACAAATCGCCATTTGTACTCAAATCGCTTACCGGAAATATCTTTATAGGTCACCTTAGCCGTGTGCCATCCTGAGTGTAAGGGTTTGGGCGGCGTGTAACATGGTTCTCCCACCGGATAAGGATAGCCATATTGCAGCCGAACTAAATCAACGATATCCTGGGATACATTTTTCCCATCCAGGAAAAAATGAATGACCTTCTCAGGTTCTTCTCCCAAACCGCGACCAGCTTGGTAGTTGAAATGCACACATATCCCATACGAATCTTCTACCCCCTTCCCGTCGGCAGGGCTCACATATTGGATATGGGGTGGCAATGTATCCCGCACAGCCCCTGATGAGGGCAAGCCCCCATTGACTGCCCATTGGATCACTAGCCAGAGGATCACCGCCACGAAGATTACACCCGTGATCACTACAAATATGCGCTTCATAATCATCTTCCTCGAAGTATGCCTGCAAGGCACTATCGCGAGTCTATCACAAGTTCAGGAAAAACATAGACGACAGATGACATGAACAGGGTTCTTCGCCATCAAAAGACCCTGGCTGGTTTATCCTGCCAGGGTCCTTGGATAGCAGATTGAATTCGAGCGATTTTTTTCGAGAGAGATGAGGAATAGACGGGTGACTATGATTCAGGATTCAGAACTGGAACCAGCCCGAATCCGCCCACACCACGACCTCTGGTTGGCCTTCAAACATGCGGGCAAATTCAGCCGCCAGGTTGGGGTCGCTGTACAGTTTTTGGATGCTCTCCAGGTTGTCCCAAACGTCGATGGCAAAGAATTCGTTATTGTTTTGGATGTTCAAGTAAGCCTGGTGGCTGGTGTTGCCCATCGACCTGCCCATCGGGGATACCTTTTGGACAGTGTCATCGTGGGCAGCCTGCGCCTGTTCCACGCTGCCTTTCAGATTGCCGCGCACGGTCACAATGTATTTCATGATCAACCTCCTGGTAGGGTAAAGGATTTGTATTTCTAGCAGATATGACGACATTTCAACGCGAATCTGCGCGCAACGGATTAATTTCGATATAATTCCCCATATCGCTGCGATATATATTGATGGCTGAGCTGAAAACAACAAGAGCTGAACCACGAAGACACAAAGTCACAAAGAATCTTAAGTTTAGGAAAAAGAATTTATCATTCTTCGATCCGAATGATGAGACATTTTGAGACCATATTTTATAACTTCGTGTCTTGGTGTCTTTGTGGTAAAAAATGACTTTATCGTAGTGCGATCATCGATATACAAGGATTTGGAAAATGGTTTACCCCGCTCAAAAGGGAAGTACGCCCAGGGCCGATCACCTGGCGGCTGCCAGGTCCGGCGATAAGTCTGCTTTCGGCTTACTGGTCGAACCACATCGCCGCGAATTGCTGACCCATTGCTACCGCATGCTGGGCTCGTTTCAGGACGCCGAAGACCAGGTGCAGGAAACTCTGCTGCGCGCCTGGCGCAGGCTGGATACCTATGAGGGGCGGGCCTCCTTCCGCGCCTGGCTGTACAAAATCGCGACCAATGCCTGCCTTGATGCCCTCAGACAGCGCTCCCGGCGTGCCCTGCCGCCAGACCTGCGCAATGCTTCTGATCCAGGCGAGCCTATCTTGCCCCCCGTGTTGGACCCCATCTGGCTCGAGCCGTTCCCGGATGACTTGCTTGCGCCCTCGGCTGCCAACCCCGAGGCCCGTTACGAGGCGCACGAAAGCATCACCCTGGCCTTCATGACCGCCCTGCAGAGGCTGCCCCCTCGCCAGCGCAGCGTGCTGCTCTTCTGCGATGTGCTGGATTGGCCAGCGAACGATGTCGCCGGTTTGCTCGAGACCACCGTGCCGACGGTCAACAGCATGCTCTACCGTGCCCGTTCGTCGATCTCGAAAAATTACACCCTACAAAATCGCCGGGATTATCGCCTCGCTCGGGAAAAGGAGAGAACCGGGGAGCTGCTGCGCCGCTACGTCCAGGCCTGGGAGACAGCCGATATCGACGCCCTGGTTGCGCTCCTCAAAGAGGACGCGGCATTCCCCATGCCTCCTTTGCCTTTGTGGTACAGGGGTCGTTCCGCCATCAGAGCATTTGTTTCAGCAGTCATATTATCCGGCGAGGCGTCCGGTCGCTGGTCTTTGCATCCGCTGAAGGCCAACGGTCAGCCCGCCTACGCCTGGTATCAGCGGGATGACTCGAGCGGCAGGTACCAGGCCTACGCCATCCAGGTGCTCACCATCCAGGACGGCCTGTTGTCGGATGTGACCACGTTTGGCTATCCCCAGCTTTTCCCTCACTTTGGTTTATCTCTTGAAATCGCGGCTTAGGACCAACGTAGACCGTTAGCTACGACTAAGGCGTGTGTGCAAACTCAATTTGTCATGCTGAGCTGAGCGAAACATCTCGGTTTTGGCGGTTTGGGACCCTTCGCTACTCCTTCGCTACTCCTTCACTGTGTTCAGGACAAGGCTCAGGGTGACAATCCTGGATGATGTTTCTCTCTAGCCAGGTGCAGGCATTTTCCTTAACCAGAAATCCGGGATCTTCCACAGTAACTCCCAATGAGTCGCGGCTGTTTGGAGTTGTTATTATTTGCTATACTATATCATGAGGACTGAGAAACGATTCTTTCGCGAATTCGGTCTGGAGGCCAAAGTGTCCCCCAACCTTTTGTCTACCAAGCTTTATATTCCACCCGTACGCAAAAATCTTGTGCTCCGCCCGCGCCTGGTCCGTATCCTGGATGAGGCATGCCAGGGGGGCAAGAAGCTGACCCTGGTCTCGGCTCCCGCCGGTTATGGCAAGACAACATTGGTCACTGAATGGCTGTGCGCCAACCAGATTAAAACTGCCTGGCTCTCTCTGGACCAGGCCGACAACGACCCAGCCCGATTTCTTGCTTATCTCATCGCCGCGCTGGGACAGATTGACGGGCGCATCGGTGAAAACACGCGGGCGATGCTCCAATCTCCACAACCACTTCCCCTTGAGGTCGTACTGACCGCTCTGATCAATGAGATCGCCGCTGTCACTACTACGTTTTCCCTGGTGTTGGACGATTACCACGTCATCGAAGCCATGCCGATTCACCAACAGCTCGGTTTTCTGGTGGAACACCAACCCCCCCAGATGCACCTGGTCGTCATCACGCGTGAGGACCCACCTCTGCCGTTAGCCCGGCTGCGGGCGCGTGGGCAAATGGTGGAAATCCGCCAGGATGACCTGCGTTTTTCATTGGAGGAGAGTGCGGACTTCCTTCTGCGAATCATGGGGTTAAATCTTTCTTTAGACGATGTCTCTACCCTGGAGCTTCGCACTGAAGGCTGGGTCGCTGGCCTGCAACTGGCAGCTCTATCAATGCAGGGCTGTGATGACCTGCCTGGTTTTTTCCAGGCTTTCTCCGGCAGCAGCCATTACGTGCTGGAATATTTGATCGAGGAAGTGTTCGAGCGCCAATCTGCCGAGGAGCAAGATTTCCTTCTAAGAACATCCATCCTCGACCGGCTGTCTGGATCGTTATGCGATGCCGTTGTAGATCGAAAGGGCAGTCGAGGTTTGCTCGAGCGCCTTGAGCATGCCAACCTGTTTATCATCCCGCTTGACCAATCCCGCACGTGGTACCGCTATCATCACTTATTTGCGGAGTTATTACGCCAGCGCCTGCACTATACCGAAACTCTCTCTGAATATGAGCTGCATCGTCGCGCCAGCCAATGGTTTTCCGCCGAGGGGTTTGCCTCCGATGCGATCCACCACGCGCTGGCGGCCTCAGATTGGGAACAGGCGGCTGAACTCATCAGCGAAAACTCTGTTGTCATGCTCAGGCGCGGCGAATTGGCAACCTTGCTCGGCTGGCTCAAATCACTTCCAGAGGAAGTGGTTTGCGGTCTCCCGCGGCTATGCCGGGATTATGGCTGGGCGTTGACCCTGACAGGGCGGCTGGACGCGGCCGATGCTTTTCTCCGGCGGGCGGAGGCAGAAGCGCGGGGCGACGAGGCCTTGCTGGGTGAGATCCTGGTCGCCCAGGCCTACAACCTTCGAGTTCGAGGGGATAACAAGAAGGCCGTCGAACGCGCCCAGCGCGCCCAGCGCCTTTTACCACACGATGATCATCTTTCTCGGGGACTGGCAGCGCTCACGCTGGGACTTGCCCATTGGAACTGCGGCAGTTACGGCGAGGCGGAACAAGCATTTTTGGAAGTCGATCGGGCTGCCCAACAATCTCGCAACCATTATGCCAGGATGACCGCGCTTGCCTATATTGGGGTTATACAGGCAATATATGGCCGGCTTCACCGGGCAGCCGAGTTGTGCCGCCAGGTGATCCATTTGGGAGGGCATTCCCCAACGGTTGCGCCCGCCCATATCGAGCTGGGCGCGTTGCTGTATGAATGGAACGACTTGGTAACCGCCGCCCAGCACCTGGAAATTGGGATTGAGTTGAGCCAGCGGACTGGCAATCTATTGATTCAAAGCGACGGCTACCGCACCCTGGCAATTCTCCAACAAGCCTGTGGTGAACCCAGTGCAGCCCTGACCACACTCCAAAAAGCCGACCAATTGGCCGATAGCCGCCAGGTCGCCCCGCTGACGCGCATGCGCAATGCTGCCTGTCACGTTCAACTTGCCCTGGCGCAGGATGATCTCGCAACCGCGCAGTTCTGGGCAGAACAGGTGACCGAGCCCACCGATACTTCTCTCCTTTACCCCTGTCTTGGGCTTACTCCTATCCGCATCTTGCTAGCGCGTCATGAAAAAACAGGGGCCTTGGAAAGATTAAAAGAACTCTATGAAACCGCCCGCCAAAAAGCTTGTGGCGCTGGGATGGTCGAAGTGCGTGCACTGCAAGCCCTGGCTGCGGATACCCCGGACGATGCGCTCCGTTTTCTGCAAGATGCGCTTAATATGGCGCAGCCAGAAGGCTTCATCCGCACCTTCGTGGACAAAGGGGACCCGATGAGGTTGCTGCTCGAGAGGCTAAGATCCCAGAGGGGAGATCTGAAGAGGTATATCCTGACCATCCTATCGGCGTTCGGGGAAGCGGGTGGGGCGCCCATCTCGCAGCCACTTATCGAGCCGTTGAGTGAGCGCGAGCTGGAGGTGCTGCGACTCGTGGCGCAGGGGATGTCGAATGGGGAGATTGCGCAACGGCTGGTGGTCAGTGTGGGGACGGTCAAAACCCATGTTCACAGTATTATCGACAAGCTGGATGTGAACAGCCGCACGCAGGCGGTAGTCCGGGCAAAAGAACTAGAACTGTTGTAGGAATCTGTCAGCCATAGGTCGAATACCATCCCTCGCTGGCCCTGCAAAGGCCAGTTTTTTATTTTCCAAATCTATCTTGCGATCTATCTTTGGATAGATGACACTCTACCTGGTTGATTGATATAGTGGAAACACAAATAAAACCAGACAGAAAAAAGGAAGGAAGCGATGAATAAAACAGTCGGTATTCAAGGAACTAGAACTGAGAAAGGGGCCAGAGAGCAGCTCAAGCTGCAAATTGCCGAATATCTGGAGCAACAACCTGAATCCACTCAAGCTTCTCACCGCTGGATGAAGCGCCTGGAAGTAGCCAGCCTGGGGATTATTCTTGCCGTTTTCATCATGGCGTTGTATGTCTCCATTGCCTGGAAAAGTGTCAATCCGATACTGATTCCCATCGCCTGGTTTATCTTCGCAGCCAGTGCCGCTCCTGCCTTGGTGCTGATTGGGATACATGCCATCATCCTGCGAGCCTTTCCGCCTGTCGTAATGCCTGGGAAACCACAGCGGTTCGTGACTGGCGGCGCGGCGGTGGGGCCAGGAGTGGGGTTCATCTTGATCGGTCTGGCCCTCGCTGCCTTCTGGGGATACTTTGCCTACACCGTGGGGACATTCAACCTGGCTATGCTGGAGCCCCTGATGAACATCCTGGGTGTGCTAATGGGCGTTGTGATCGCCATTGGTATCCTCTTCAGCATGGCGCAGAAGATCGTCAAATTTCGCTAAGTTTCGCTTTCTGCCGACCTGCCTGGTTGAGAAACCCAGGCCGGTCGGTTGAGTAGTAAGCAGATAGAAATCCAAAGGAGTTTTACCATGACTGGAAAACGCGCCTCCAATCCACCCGTATCGGATCGCTGGTCCTATCTCTGGCTGGCCATTGCGACCGTTCTACTGGTGTTCACCTACGGAATGTACCGCAATCCGCTGGCTGCCTGCCTGGCGCTGGTCTTCATGATCCGCTTCTTGCGAACGCAAAAGACCGGGAAAGGTTATCTGTGGGTGGTTCTTGCACTGGGCGTGGCCAATACCATTTCCTGGTGGAGAACCAGCTTCGAACTTCCGGCCGCATTCCGAATCATCTTCGGATTCGCGGTCGGCGTGGTCTACAGCGTTCCCTTCTTGTGCGATCGTCTCCTGGTCCGCAGGTTCCGGAGTTTTGCCGCGACCCTCGTCTTCCCCTTTGCCAGTGCCTCTCTCGAGTTCTTGGCGATCTTGCCGAATCCGATGACCACGTACGGTTCTCTCGCCTACAGCCAGTTCAGCAGCGTCTTCCTCATCCAGGTGATGTCCATCACGGGGATGTGGGGCGTGGTCTTCCTGGTTGCCTGGTCCGCCTCGATGATCAACTGGATATGGGAAGAGAGCCTGGCTTGGACTGGCATCCGGCGAGGTGTGGCGATCTTCGTCGGCGTCAACCTTGCTGTTGTGCTCTACGGCATGGTTCGCCTGGCCGCCTTTCATCCTCAGCCCGGCACGGTTCGAATCCATGGGGTTATCGAGACCGACTTCATCCTCGAGGAATGGTATCGAGAGGTGGCGCCATTGATTGGGTCCGACCCTTCCGCGGTACGGGCCTACTCCGAGCCCAGCTATGATCGCTACCTCAACGCCACAGTTCGCGAAGCCCGGGCGGGAGCGCAGATCGTCGTCTGGCCCGAGCTCGCAACGGTCGGCTACCAGGATGAATTGGACGCCTTGTTGGAACGTGCCCGCGCCGTGGCCCGTCAGGAAGGCATCTACCTCGCCATGGGTGTGGGTCTCCTCTCCGCCGATCCTGCAGAGGACTACATCAGTGAAAACAGATTCGTCCTCCTCGATCCGCAAGGAGAGGTCGTCTTGGACTTCCTCAAGTACGGTTGCACGGCACTGAACATGTACGACTTCGAGATCCAAACCGTGGATACGCCCTATGGCAGGCTTGCTGGCGTGATCTGCTGCGACCTGGATTACCCCTACGTAATCCGCCAGGTGAGTCAAAAAGGCGTCGATATTCTGCTTGTCCCCAGCTTCGAGCCGACCGCAGAAAACATCACTGCCCATTCCCAGATGGCGCCTTTCCGCGCCATTGAAAACGGCGTTTCCATCTTCCGGCCTACGAGCCAGGGGATCTCGCTCGCCATCGACCCGTACGGCCGAATCCTGGGATCCATGGACGCCACGCGGGTTGACGAGCGCGTATTCGTGGTGCAATTGCCTAACCAACGTGTTCTTACCGTCTATTCTCTGGTCGGTGACCTGTTTGGGTGGTTAGTGGTAGTCGGGTTTGTGGTTATGCTGAGTTGGGCAATCTTTCGGGGTCGCAAGGCTGGCGTGGCTGCTACCGGCTCGCCGGAAGCGTAGACCCACTCTGTTTAGTTGATGAAGCATCTCGCCCACCACCCACCAGATTGTTTACAGACTTGCAGATACGAAGGAAGCGCAAAATGCAGCAGATTGAGATCCGCATCAAGGGAACGATCAACGAGCAGTGGTCGGAATGGTTTGGCGGATTGACCATCAGCCATTCCACGCCCGAGGAGACAATACTCACCGGACCTGTTCCGGACCAAGCTGCCTTATACGGGGTCATCTCCCGCCTGCGGGACCTGGGCCTGCAACTAACTTCGGTGAGCAGTGAAGAAATCGAGGAGAATTCTAATGAACACAACCAATGACAAAAAAGATGTTCAGGATAAGCCTGTGGGCAGACGACGCGGTTGCCTGGGTTGTCTGGGACGCGGCGCCATCGGACTGCTGATTTTTCTGGCAGTCGTCATGCTTGTAGGCGCCATCTACCAGGGCGCGGCCAGCGCCAGCGACTTGAAAAAGTATCCGCCGCCGGGTGAACTTTACGATGTGGAAGATTACCGCCTGCATCTCTACTGCACGGGCGAAGGCAGCCCCACCGTGATCCTGGAAGCGGGCGCGGGTTCACCGGGCCTGATCTGGACCTTCGTGCAGGAAGAAGTTGAAAAATCCACCCGCGTTTGCACGTATGACCGCGCTGGTTTCGGCTGGAGCGACCAAGCCTCTGGTCCGCTTTCCCCTGAGCAGGTTGCCCTGGAACTGCATACATTGCTCGAAACAGCGAACGTTCCAGGTCCCTACATCCTGGTTGGACATTCCGCCGGAGGCGTTTATGTCCGGGCGTATGTCAGCCATTACCCATCCGAAGTGGTTGGCCTGGTGCTCGTGGACTCTTCACACGAAGGCCAGTACGTACGTTTTCCTCCGGAATATCTGGAATTATCTAGGCTTCAAAATACGATGACAACCATCTGTCGACTCGTGTCGCCCTTTGGCGGGATGCGCCTGGCGCGAGCCTGGGATATGATGACCGCCGGATACACCATGGACCCGGAAATTGGGGAGGCTTTTCTTTCGACGATGTACCGCACCAGATACTGCCTGGCGGCGGCCGAGGAAACCGAAGCGTTGTCTGTATCCCTCAGCCAAGCGGACATTCCTGGCAGCCTGGGCGATTTGCCGCTGATCGTGCTAACCGCAGATACTTCCGAGGCGGAGTTGCAGGCTCAGATTCCCGCATATATGCGTTCCGCGGTCGGTTCTGAGGTGATCGCGAAGGTCTATCAGGTCAGCCGGGAGCTGCAGCAGGAGCTGGCGGGTCTTTCGAGCCGGGGTAAGCAGATCATGGTCGCTCATAGCGGACATAACATTCATCTAGATCAGCCCGGTGCTGTGATTGAGGCCATCCGGGAAATTGTGGAGCAGATACGCAGCAAGTGAGTGGATTTACTCAGATGCTATACCAAAGTTGGCACAATCCGTCCCTGAACGTTTCGAGAACGAATATGGAAGGAAGGATTAAATGAACAAGCGCATGCATGTGTCGGTCACCATCATCACCCTGTTGTTTTGGCTGCTGGCGCCGGTGGGCTCGTCCCTGGTGGCACAGCCCCAGGCCCAGGAGCAGTCTAGATCCTCGCAAACTGGGCAGGGTCCCACAGCCCCGGCGGAGCTTGAAGCTTTTTTGGAGCCATTGATGCAGGAGCAGATGGACGAACACCATATCGCTGGTGCAGCCGTTTCGGTCGTCAAGGATGGGGAGATGCTCTTCGCCCGGGGTTACGGTCTGGCCGACGTGGCGGCGAATAAACCGGTTGACCCTGAGACCACTCTTTTTAACATCGGCTCTATTACGAAGACCTTCACCTTCACCGCGGTGATGCAGCTTGCCGAACAAGGCAAGCTCGACTTAAACGCAGACATCAACACCTACCTCGATTTCAAGATTCCCGCCACTTACCGCGAACCCATCACCCTGGCGCACCTGATGTCACATTCTGCCGGGCTGGATGAATTCTTTTTTGGTACGCTCTCACCGAGCGCTGAGGAAGTCATCCCGCTGGGCGAGTATCTCCGCACGCGCCTGCCTCAGCGCGTGCGCCCTCCGGGGGTTGTCTCGGCCTATACCAACTTTGGTGTCGCCCTGGCAGGGTACATCGTCGAACGGGTTTCAGGGCAGCCCTGCGCAGACTACCTCGAAGAGCATATCCTCCAACCCCTCGGGATGGCACACACCAGCTCCCAGATGGTCATGCCAGAATCTTTTGATCAGGACATGTCCCTGACCTATGTCTATGCTGACGGAACATTCCAAAGCGTGAAAGATCCCTTCCGCTTCAACAACCTAGCTCCGGCCGGCAGCATCATGAGCACCGCTACCGATATGGCCCACTACATGATCGCCCATCTGCAGGAGGGCGCCTACCAGGATGCCCGCATTTTACAGGCAGAAACAGCCCGCCTGATGCATCAGCAAAGTTTCACTCAAGATCCTCGGCTGGGGGGGTGGGCGCATGGATTCGAGGAGTATCGATTGGATAATCCCCGGGTGATCGGTCACGGTGGGGTCACCTATCATTTTTACACCCAAATGGTTCTGGTTCCAGAAGCTAACCTGGGGCTGTTCGTAGCTAACAACAGCGCCAACGGGAGAAAGATGAGGGATAGCGTAGCTGAGGCTTTCATCAATCATTACTTCCCGCTCCCCGCCGTTACCCCACCTACGCCGTTGGAAAATTCCACCACCGATCTTCAGTCTCTGGAGGGCAGTTACGCACCCGCAAGCGATTCGTTCGGCACCCACGAAAAACTGAAACTTGTGTTGGAAATCCACAAAGTCAAGGCTCAAGACGACGGCTCCCTGCTGCTTTCCAGCCTGGCAGGCTCGCAGCGTTACGTAGAAGTTGAGCCTATGCTGTTTCAGCGCGACGATGGCAAGCATGTCGATTTCCTCGACTACTTCAGCTTCCGAGCCAACCCGGATGGGCAGGTCCTGTATCTGCTGGTAGAAAAGTATGCCTTCCAAAAATTGCCCTGGTATGAAACGATGAGCTTCAACTTATTGTTTTCTGCCATCGTTTTACTGCTCTTCCTGTCTATCCCACTTGTCGCCATCATTTGGCGCGCCTCGACACGCTTACGAGAGCAGGCCTCCAGGCAGCCGCGCGACGCCCGCCTGGCGCGTGGTCTGCTGGGGCTGCTGGTGGCGCTCTATTTCATCTCTCTCACCGGGATGTTTTCCGCCTTTGCAACCGAGAATGCTGTTCTCCTTGGCACGGCGGTCGCCTATACCGTGGGTCAGTTCCTGGCTATCCCTGTCGCCATCCTGGCGATAGGAGCCGTGGTCTTTTCAGTCCTGGTCTGGAAGCGGGGTTATTGGACCCTTGCCTGGCGCGTCCATTATACGTTAGTGACCCTGGCAGCCGTGGCGGTGGTGTGGTGGTATTTCAACTGGAAGATCATTGGGTGAGTCAGAAGGAGGAAACGCTATGGCTGGATTCAATGCCCAAAAGCACTGGTGGATTGTGATTGTTGCAGTGGCTGTC